>ERZ772946.13-NODE-13-length-160820-cov-6.12518_pt1 | contig 160820 bp, 159 predicted proteins | sample MGYA00511680_ERZ772946 | MGnify/ENA primary metagenome ERZ772946 (study PRJEB29015, sample SAMEA2737918) | human oral metagenome | biome: human oral; feature: human-associated habitat; material: dental | place: China | collected 2016 ... | reverse complement strand
CGCATGGTCCGCCCCCGCCGTCGCCGCATCCGCAACGGCCCCAGCCTACGCAGCCTCGGACCAGGTAGTTGCCGTCGACTACGGGGTATTCACTCAGGCGTTTAACACCACCATGGATAACCCCAACAGCACCTTCTTCGGGCTCGACTCGTACCACGGGCAGCTCACCGACACGCGCGCATCCCGCACCACCAAGTGGGAGGGCCTGCTCGCCGCAGGCGGGGGCACGTTCACCCCCGGTGGCAGCGTCGGCAACGGCCTCTACGGGGGTGCCGGGCTATGGTTCGCTGCCCCGCACACAGCATCCGGCGAATACACGGGAACCACCACCCTGCGCGCCGGGGCACGTTTCAGCCTCGAGTACACGTTCACGTTCGCCGACGAAATACAGACCCGCCCGCCCCTGCTGTGGGAGGACGGGGAACAGCAGCAGGTGGCTGCGCTCGCTCAAAGCGCCGGTGGTGCCCGGTCGAACAACCCGCGGCTTGCGGCGTTCAACGGGGCCGGTTTCACCGCGGTATTCCGGGAATCAGACAGCTACGGGACGGAGTGGCGCGGCACCCTCGACATTGTCACCACTGAGGACGCGGTGGCCTCAGCTGAGGGGATGCAGGTGTTTAACCAAGTGCTGTTAAGCCAGGTGCCCGTGTACTACGATCAGGTGGGTGAGTCGTTTAGTCTGCGAACAACCGTGACCGTGGTGGATGCGACCCTGCTGCTGGAACCGGTGACCAGTGCGGCCCCGTCTGAGCAGAATATTGCGGGGCTTTCTGCCAGCGCCACTATCACTCACTCCCCCGCATAGGCCCTGCGCACGCCGCTAATGGATGAGCTGATTGGAGACAAGCTCCCGGTAGAGGGGTGAGAACTCCATGAGTATGTCGTGCGTACCCTGGGCGACGATCCTGCCGTGATCCATCACGTAAATCATGTCGGCGTTAACGACGGTGGACATGCGGTGCGCAACCATAATCATGGTTGATTCGGGGGCGGCGTTATTATTCAGCACAGACACCACCAGCTCTTCGCTAATGCCATCAAGCTGGGAGGTGAACTCGTCCAGCAGGTACACCTGCGGGTTTTTCAGGATCACGCGGGCTATGGCCAGCCGCTGCTTCTCACCCCCAGACAGGGACGTGCCGCTGCCGCCAATGTTCAGGTCCACGCCGTGCCCTGAACGTTCAAGCACTTTTTCCAGCCCTAAATCTTTGAGGATACGGTGCGCGGCAGCGCTATCGGTGCCGCGCCCCGAGATGTACACGTTATCGAGGAGCGTGCCCAGAATCAGGGGGGATTCCTGCTGCACCAGGCCGATTTTGGCGCGCACAGCCGGGATGGAAATGTCTGAGCTTGCGGTGCCGGAGTAGAGGAGGTTCCCGCCTGAGATTTCGTAAAGCCGGGCGATAAGCCGCAGCAGGGTGCTCTTACCCGACCCGGAGGGTCCCACGATGGCGATTTTCTCCCCCGGGGCGATGCTGAGCGTCATCCCGGAAATCAGGTAGGGTGAGGCCCCTTCCTCAGGTTCGGCACCGTATTTAAAGCTGACGTTATCCAGCAGGATGGAGCGGATATCACGGTTTTCGTGGTATGTGTCCAGCTGTTCGGGGTACTCGTCCGGGATGCCCAGGATCTCCTGGATGCGGGTGATGCCTCCGCTGGCTTCGGCAATATTGCTCATGGTGCCGAAAATGTACCCCAGCGGCATGATCATCATAACCAGGAACATGACGAACGAGACCAGGTTGCCGACGGTAATCACCCCGTTCGCGACCCTGACCCCGCCAACACCAAGAACCACCAGGAACGTGATCTGCATGGCCACCGCAGAGATGGGGGTGATGAGGGCGACAAGCCGTGCCACCCCAATCCCCTTAAGCCACGCATTATCAACTTTCTGCTGCAGGCGCTTAAACTGGTGCCCCGCCGCGTTCTCCGTCCGCACGAGTGAGGATGCCTCCAACACGCTGGACACATCCGAGCTCAGCTCACCCACCGCCTGCTGCATTTGCGCGCTGGATTTTTCGACCTTAGAGGTTGCCATCGTGACGGACACGACCGCCAGCAGGGATATGACGGCGGAAATAGCGAGCAGCAGGGGGTCGATGAAGAACATCCCGATCACCGCCCCAATGAGCGTAAAAACACCCACAAACGACTGCACGAACCCTTCCGTGAGGCAGCGGCGCAGCAGCATCGTGTCATTAATGACGCGGGAAAGGACGTCTCCTTTGGTGTATTTCTCCAAGGCGTCCAGGGGGATGCGGAGTATTTTCCGCACGAGCTGCGTGCGTGCGTCACGGGCCACCGATTCGGCGACTTTCTGAATAAAATACTGCTGAATACCGTTGAGGATGGCCCCTATAATGAGCACCAGAATAATGAGAACCGGCAGGTAACCAATACCCTGGGCGGACCCTGCGGAATCAACAAGATCGTTCACTATTAATGGCTGCAGAAGCGACGCGGCTGAGCTTGTGAGACTCATTAAACAGATAACGGTCAGCAGCCCCTTAAAGGGGGATAGATACGAAAAAACTACCCCCCAGGATGACTTCCCGCTATTTTTAGCTTTCACCATAGTCTCATGCGCCTCACTTCTTAGGTGCCGCCGCCCTCACCCTGTTTTTGCCTGAATGGTTACGGCGTTAGCGGGCTTCTGGGTTGGTGGATGCGACAGTCACGAACCCCTGCACATCGTGGTGCTCATTAATGGGTTCCCCCTCGACGGTGACCCATGCGTGCGCTAGGAACGGTTTCACCCGGAACCCGGAGGCCCACACCACTTTCCGGCGCATGAGAGAAAGCAAAAGGTAGGTTGAGATGGACCGTGCCAGGCACCCCCGCTCCCCACGGCACAGTGGGGAAACTTCACGCACTTTCGCATCAACCGTGAGCGCCTGCTGAATGGATGAGCTTTTCTGCAGAGGCCGGAACATTTTCAGCAGGCGAACAATAACGGTGACCGGCAGGCGCGCAATAATCTTTGCCGCACAAACCGCCAGGCGCGCTTTGGTGCTGCTGACGGTGTGCGCGTCTGTTGCGGTGGTGGGGTTATCACCCATGGTCCTCGCCTTTCTCCAGGACGCCCATCGTCCACAGTTCCCGCAGGGTACCTTCAAGGTCCTCCCGAATCTCGTCCGGGTCGGATTGTGTGTACTGGTGAATGAAGGAGTCAATGATTTCTGAGTTGCGGAGCCCCTGCTCCACAAGGTCCAAGATGTGCTCTGTGGTGCTGTTTCCTTGAAAATAGGCGCTTCGGGCGGGCACAAAAACCACGATGCCGGACTCGGTGCCCGAAATTTTGACGCCATCGGCGATGCAGAACCTCTCGGGCAGTGACGCGTAGCGTTTATACATAGTTTTCACGTAGCCATACCTCCATGTGAGTCATACGTTCAAAATCGTAGAGTGTCTCTGAGCTGCCCAGGGGGCTGTTTGCGATCGTGCGGACAGTGTCTATATCCACAAGGTTCAGCTCCGCCAGGAGACTGTCGCCGATCATTTTCAGGAAGTTTTCTTTGCTGCGTTCGTAGTCTTGGTACAGGTCGAAGCTGTAGTCGCTTTTGTAGATGTCCCGGTAGAAGAACTCGGGCAGGGTGCCTTTCATGGCTTCCAGGATGACGGGTTTACTCATCCCGTGCCCGCTCAGAACACCCGGGTACACCAGGGAGGAGCGGATCATGTCGTCCTCAAGGTAGGGGGCGGCGAATTCCAGGCCGGTTTCGCTGAAATACTCGTTCATGCCCCTAAGCACTTCCCCCTGAAATTCCAGGGACCCGTAGATGTGGAACCGGTATTTATCCAGTTCTTCTTCCTCCGGCGGGATGGGGGTCGCCCTCATGAGCTCAATGACTTGCTCGGTAGCTTCTTCAGATAGCCAGGAGGGCAGCGTAAAGTTCGGGAACCAGGAGAAAGCATCGATGTTTTCAGGGATGTTCCGGCCCCTGCGGGTCAGGCGCCGCTGCAGCTCACGCTGTTTCGTTTCTGGGGAGAAAGCGGCACGTAATGTCGATACTTTCGGCCAGCGGGCGGCGGCCGCGACGGAGCTAATGGCTTTAATAGCCCGCATTTTCTCGCCCTGTTTGAAGTAGAGCAGCGCCTGAACGGGCATGGGTTCAAACAGCTCGTCCCCGCCAATTCCCAGGCAGTGGATGCTGGAGCCGCGTTCCCGCGCGCTGCGCACAAGGGCGGTAAGGTGCGGCAGGTTAGCGTGCCATGCGCGGGGCACCTCGGAAAACCCGCGAAGCTCATCCGGGATGGTGAAACCTGCGGTGCTTTTCGTAAATGAGTCAAGCTTGATGAGGTCTATGGCGAAGTGTTCGGCTATTTTCTGGGCGAGCTGCGTGTCGCGGTTGTCTTTATCGTCCGTCCCGGCGTGAAACGCGGTGAAGGGAACATTCTGCGCTGCGAGGAGCACGGATATGACCGTAGAGTCCACGCCGCCGGACAGGTCAGCGGACACGTGGGTGCGCCCTTCAGCCAGCCGCCTCAGAACTGAGTTCAAAACGGTGTATACGTTCTGTGACACATCGGAAAAAGATAGGGTGCTGTCCTGCAGGCTGAGGGCGTCTGCGAAGTACGAGGTGCTCTGCACGGACCCGTGCTCGTCTTCGCATACGGTGGTGGCTGGGGGCAGCGCCGTAATGTTCTCCCAGTAGGGGATGCGGCGTACCCACCCCGGCGGGTTACGGCATAACCCGAGGGCCACCCGAGACATATTAATAGCGGGATTAAGGGCGTCCACTAGGGGTTTTACTGATGTGCTCAGAAGATCCACCGGCCCCAGCTTTGAACGGTACACGCTGCGGTGCCGCGAGACGGAAGATACCAGCTCGCTACCTGCGGTGGAGTCGGTGTTTGATGCGGAAGCCTCATGAGTGGGTAACGGGCGAACAGTCATATTGTTCGAGCTGCTACGAAGAAAGTGAGAAATCTTCTGCACGTTACCGGATGTTGTGTATAGCTCTGCCACAGGATTCCTTATCGTCACTTTCCACATTAAAAATATGGGCTCGTTTAATTATTGTTTTTACCGCATCTCACTTTTATGCGGATTTCTGCGAATAATAAACAAGTCACCTGGCGCGCAGGGCACTATTTATAGAGCAACTTCAGGAGGAGTCACAAGCCGGGCACCGGAGAGAACATCCCGGTATTTCCCGTATATGAGGCCGTAAGTGCAATTTGCAAAAGAGTTCATCTTCATAAAACGTGCCTTAATATACATATTCTTCCCCTTTTCTTAAATATTTTAAAGTTCTCAAATTACATATATTATCTACACAGACTTACCCTAACCCGTAAATTGCATGGTTTGCAAGAGATTCTCACGATTATTTTAATTTTTCCTGAAAATATTTCTGCTTAAAATAGCGGGTTTACACGAACTGCCCGCCACCAGCAGCACCGGTAATTCCTGCATATGAGCAGAAGCAATTAATGTCATAGCAGACACCCGATGCGTAAAAAAGTGCGCTGTGAGTGGCAAGGACTCTGCAAACATTGGTTGGCAACGCAATAGAAAAGTGGGTGCCTTAGAAGAGGCACCCACTTTAAGCCTTGGCGGGAAGCTACCATGAGCCTCCACTGACGCCTCCGCCGGTGAAGCCACCGCCACCTTCGAACCCAGAGTTAGGTCCACGGAGCGCCCCAAAAATATCTCGATAGCTTCCCCAGAACCAGCCACGGGTAACATGTGCGAAAGAGGAAATCTTTTTAAATTCTGGCTTAATATACATTACGCCCCTAAAAACAATATGTGGAATATATTGCATTACACAATGTGTGCATGAATTTCCAGAAGTTTCTAAATCAAAAGTATGTTATTCCGGTTCTGCCCAAAGGCAAAGATACTACTTATTAGCGTACCGGAGGGCTCCGTAAATATCACGACGATTCCCCCAGTACCATCCATGAGTAGCGGCCCGGAAAGAGGTAATTTTAGTGAACGTTGCTTTGGTGTACATTGCATTATCCAATCATCATAAGCCCAAATTTCTTGGGCATAGGCCCTTCTAGCCTACTGTGGTGTAGCGTAGCTTAAATTCCCTGCACCACACAAGAGTTTTTACATTATTTTATAGTTCAAAAAATAATTATTTACCCGCAAATTTTATAGGCTGCAAATATTTATCTCTGTAGGATAACGCCTGCCCCTGCGCTTCCAGCAGCTCTTATAGCAATCTAATAACCCATCTTCTGGTGATAGTTTTGATGATATCCGCTACATATGCTGCAAAATATTCACCAGGTTCCCCAGCGGATCGCGAACAAAAAACCTCCGCACGCCCCAGGGCTCTTCAGCAACACCGTATTCAAGCGCAATACCTGCCGCATGAATGCGGGCGAGGATTTCATCAAGATTATCTACTTCAACCGATAAATCAGGCACCGGAGTACCTGATCCGCCTTCACTAGCTATGCTGACCTGCACAGTCGTAGTTTCCGCATTGCCATAAGTCTGTATCCATCCGTGATCCATGAGCAGCTCCAGGCCCAGGATGTCCCGGTAAAAAGCAGCAGCTGACTCAGGTTTATCAGCGGCAAGATTAGTAACGATACGCTTAACAGCCATCAGACGCCCCTTCCGTGAGTGTTTTATTTTGGCTCAACCTTCAGGCACTTACGATGAAGCCTATCAAGAGATGCAAGCCTACGGGGCAAGATTAAGAACGGGTTTAAGTCTAAAGCTCATTAGATTTGCGGGTTAGAGTTTCTCCGCCCGGCCGGCTGTACGCCTGGGGTGTATGCGACGCGAGAGCTAATCTCTGGGTGCGGGATCAAACAAATATTGCGGAATGTTACGAACATGGCGTGCACACACGCAATATGACGGGATGCCTTTGCACCTGCGCCAGCTACAGGGTTTACTAGATTGGTAATCCATCTAGAGCGACCGAGAGACCTGGCTCGACGACGTCGCAGCAACCTCGACTGCGGTGGCGCATCATGCGCGCTCATAACGCCGAAGGTGCTAACGCCAGCAACCGATGGGAGATACTGTGGGACTGCCCAGCCCCTTCTCGTTCACAAACCCGCTAGCCCCTACCCCCAACCCCGCGCACGAATCTGACGAGGCGCGGGTAGCGTTCTGGGAAAAACAAGCCGAACGCCTAAGCTGGGGCAAGGCCTGGGACAACGCACACACCTTCCAGAAACCGCAGGTTATCGGAACCGATGCTGAGGGCATCGAAGAATACTCCGTACCCGAGATTAAGTGGTTCGAAGGCGGCAAACTCAACGTCGCCTACAACTGCGTGGACCGCCACGTGGAGGCGGGCCGCGGCGACAAAGTAGCCCTCTATTTCGAGGGCGAACCCGGCGACCGTGAAGCTATCACCTACGCCGAACTGCAGCGACGCATCGCCCGCGCCGCCAACGGTCTGCTCAAACTCGGCGTGCGTAAAGGCGACCGTGTGGTGATCTACCTGCCGGTTATTCCCGAAACCATTATTTTCACGCTTGCGTGCGCGCGGATCGGCGCAATTCATTCGCTCGTGTTCGGCGGGTTCTCGGCGGAGGCGCTGAAGTTCCGGGTGGAAGACACCGGCGCGAAGGTTCTGATCACCACCGACGGGCAGAACCGCCGCGGCAAGGTCGTGCCTGTGAAGGTGAACGCCGATGAAGCGTGCTCGGGTGAGAACAATATCGAGCACGTGATCGTGGTGGACCGTACAAGCGCCGCAGACCCCGTGGCGCACGCGCAGGTTCCCTGGACGGCCGGGCGCGATATTTGGTACCACGACCTGGTGGACGATCAGCCCGATACCCATGAGTACGAGCTGCATAATGCCGAAGACCCGCTGTTTATCATCTACACCTCTGGCACCACGGGCAAGCCCAAGGGTCTGGTGCACACGATGGCGGGGTATTTGGTGCAGACCGCATATACCCACGCGCTGCTGTACGATCTGCTGCCGGATTATGTGGATGACGACGGGGTGCTGCGCCCCGATGAGCTGTCTGCCGTGAACGATCCGGCGAAGGTTGAATCGACTGTGCACTGGTGTACCGCCGATCTCGCGTGGGTGACCGCGCACACCTACGAAATCTATGGTCCGCTCGTGAACGGGGTGACCGAGGTTATTTTCGAGGGTACCCCCAATACTCCGCATTATGGCCGTCATTTCGAGGTTATCGAACGCTATGGCGTTACCAATTATTACACCGCGCCCACCCTGATTCGTTCCCTTATGGGGGCGTTCCCTGACGGCCCCGAACCCGGAAAATACGACTTCTCAACTGTGCGTCTGCTCGGGTCTGTGGGCGAGTCCATTAACCCTCAGGCGTGGAAGTGGCTGCGCAAGCACGTGGGCGGGGGTACCGCATCGTTTATCGATACGTGGTGGCAGTCCGAAACCGGCTCGACCATCTGCTCCCCACGGCCGCATGACCCCGCCTTCGCGCCCGAAGGGACCTTCCCCGAAGGTACCCCGCACTGCACTCCCCTTCCCGGATGCGCCACCCGCGAAGTCCCGGGCGTCTCGGTGCGCGTGGTGGACGAGCACGGTGACTTCGTTGAGCCCGGCAAACAGGGCTTCATTGTGGTTGATAAGATCGGCCCCTCCATGGCGCGCACTGTCTGGGGCGACCCGCAACGCTACCTGAATTCCTATTGGAAGCACTACGGTACGCGCGGCTGGTTCCTCGCCGGTGACGGTGCGAAGGTCGATGATGAGGGCAACGTGTACATTCTGGGGCGCATCGACGATGTGATCAACATTTCTGGGCACCGCCTTTCGACCATCGAAATTGAGTCTGCGCTCGTGACGCACCCGGCCGTGGTGGAGGCTGGCGTGTGCCCCGTGGAGGACGAGCTAACTGGCCACCAGGCAGTCGCCTATGTGACACTCACCGACGAAGGTCGGGCACTCACCGAAGATGAGCTGAAGACTGCACTCACCGAGCATGTGCGCGAGCATATTGGTCCTATCGCTAAACCCAAGGATGTGGTCGCGGTCGCCGATATTCCTAAGACTCGTTCAGGGAAGATTACCCGCCGTCTGCTGGGTGAGCTCTACCAGGGGCATAAGCTGGGCGATATTTCTTCGCTTCAGAATGAGGAGGCGCTCGGCGCTATCGCACAGGTGCTCGTGGACACCGGGCGAGTAGACCCAGAGGCGTTCGCCGAGGATCAGGCGGCAGCGTAGGGAGCGTATCGCCGAGCGGTATGCGCCCTCTTTCGAGAGCATACTGGATAAGAAGCGCAGCGCATTACATGTTGGGAGCGGTTTCTTGATGGAGGAACCGCTCCCGCTTTCGTCTTGTTGCGTATCGTTAGGGTTTTGAGTCTGTTTCTGCCCCTTCATCAGAGGGCTCTGGCCCCGATTCGCCGGTGGCTTTAGAGCCTTCCGCGCTGGAGACCTCGCCGGGGTTTTCGGCGCTGCTATTTTTGGTACTGGTGTTTTCGCTGCTGGGCGCATCCGAAACGTTCTGCCCGGATGCCCACGCGCCTTTATCTACCGGCTTGGCGAAGAAGAGGCACGCGACCATGCCCACGGCGGCCAGAGCCAGCGCCAGCATCAGTGAGTCGTTCATCGCGGTGGCGATAGGTTCACGCAGGAAATCGGGAACCTGACCGCCGGACATCCCTTCACCGCTGACGGCGGGGGCGCTCATGGCGCCTCCGCCTGCACCGGCACCTGCGGGACGCATCCGCTGCATGGCCTGTGTAACCTGCTCGGTAATCAGGCCGCCCATGAACGTGGCAATACCCGCCGAACCGAGCACACTGGCAACCTGGCGAGTCTCGTTATACACGCCCGACCCGGCACCCGCTAAACGAGGCGGCAGGTTGCGGGTTGCGGTCACCGCCAGCGGACCCCAAATCATGGAGTTGCCAATACCCAAAATTGCAAAGGGTACAAGCAGAAGCGCGAGGGACTGATCCGCCGTCATCAAAGCACGCAGAACAATAAATCCAACCACCAGCAGGGCAAACCCCGAAACGGCGTACCATTTGGGGTTTGACGTGCCCAAACGTTTACCAACCAGCGGGGAAAGAGCACCCGAGAACAGAGCGAGCGGGGCGGTCATGAGTGCCGCCTGGGTGGGGCTCATACCGCGCACCTGCTGGAAGTAAATGGTAGTTGGGAACGCCAGCGTCAGGGTGTGCGCACCCATCGCCGCGATAGCAATATTAGACACCGAAAAGTTGCGGTCTTTAAACAGTCCCAGCGGCACCAGCGGCTCTTTACGGTTAACGGCCTGCCACACGATAAAGAGGGTGAACACGATGATGCCCGCAATAATCATGCCCCATACGCTTACCGGGATTCCGGTTCCCCACAGCGAATCGGTGATAGTGCCCCAGTCGTAGGTAGAACCCTCCTGAATGCCGAAAACCATCAGGAACAGGCCGATAGCGGAAAGAACCACGCCCAGCCAGTCGAAGTTGTGCTGTTTGGAGGGGAAATGCGGGATATTCCGAACCGCCAGATAGGTGCCGACCACGCCGATAGGGATATTGATGAAGAAGATCCACGTCCAGCCGGGGCCATCCACGAGCAGACCGCCAGCGATAGGGCCCACGAGCGATGCGATACCGGCCGCCGCACCCCACACGCTCATCGCCACCCCACGTTTATGCGGCGGGAACATGAGCGTAATAATCGACATGGTTTGCGGGGTCATCAGGGAGGCGCCTATCCCCTGCACCACGCGCGCAACAATCAGCATCTCCACATTGGGCGAGAGCCCGCACCACAGCGAGGAGAGGGTGAAAACCACCATACCAAGCAGGTACATCTGCTTCTGCCCGAACCTATCGCCCAGGCGGCCGGTAATCAGCAGCGGCACCGCATAGGCGAGCAGGTAGGCGCTGGTCACCCAGATCACGGCGGAGAGCGAAGCGTTGAGCTCATGCTGCATATGGGGCAGCGCCACGGTGACGATAGTGGTATCGAGCAGGATCATAAAGAACCCGATCACGAGTGACCACATGGCAACCCACGGTTTCTCGGCGGCGTGTTCGATGGATGGTGTGTGTGGGCGCTTCTTCGGCGCGGCTTCTTCAGCCATAAATCCCCTGCCTCATCTTCTGTGCGGTACCGCCGAGCGATAAAAACCTAGCACTTCATCATAGCTCTGTTTGCGTTCACGAACGAGTAGGCGATGGTGATCCTCGCAGCTGTGCCTTCCCGGTGAAGACGTGCTTTCTGGCGTGCGGCGCCCGCGGCAGCGAGTCTGCTGTTCCGGTGTGTGCAGGCCGCACCCGCCCGTTTTCTCTTTACGCGGAAGACGCGCGTGTAGACATCACTACCCAGCGCACCTAGCCTGAATATGTAGGCTATTTTCACCAACATACGGAGGAGACGATGGCTGTTGTAACGATTATTGGCGGGCACGGGAAAGTTGCGCTTCTGGCCGAGCCGCTGCTGGTGGAGCACGGGCACACGGTCAATGCGCTTATTCGCAGGCCGGAGCAGTCAGAGGATATTGTCACGCGCGGGGCGAACCCGGTGGTCACTGACATTACCGCGTTGAGCACCGAGGAGATGGCGAAGCTTTTGACTGAGCTGGGAACCGAGGTGCTGGTGTGGTCTGCTGGTGCGGGCGGCGTCGGCGGGCCGGAACGCACCTACGCGGTTGACCGTGACGCCGCGATCCGGTCGATGGATGCGGCGCGGCTGGCCGGTATTAAACGGTACGTGATGGTATCGTACCTGGGTGCGGGTGCCGGGCACGGCATCGACCCTGATAACAGTTTTTACGCCTACGCTGAGTCGAAGGCGATCGCCGATGAATACCTGCGCGGCTCGGGGCTGGATTACACGATCCTGGGGCCGGGGATGCTCACCCTTGAGGAGGCAGGCGGCATTACTCTGGGGGTTGAGCCCGCCCACACGCCCGGCGCCGAATCTAATACTCCGCGGGCCACCGTTGCCCAGGTGCTGGCGGCGGTTCTTGAGGACCCGTCCACGGTTGGGAAGGCGCTCCCGTTTATTGGCGGGCCCATCCCGATCGCTCAGGCTCTCGCGTCGGCGCCCAACAGCAATAAGCTGCGCTAGTACAGTCCCCGTATGTGTGGCAGGCTGCGGCCCGGATTCGTGCAATCCGGGCCGCAGTTTTAGATAATGGCTATGAGCACGAGTAATGACCGGTAAAGGGGCGTCCGTATGGGCTTCTTCAGCTATTTCACCGATAAAACAGCTCCCGAACCTGCCGAGGCGCAGCTCACCGCGTACGTGAGCGGGCGGGTGCAGGGGGTGGGGTTCCGCTGGTGGTGCGCTGGCACCGCCAAACCGATGGGTTTGAGCGGGTACGCCGAGAACCTGGACGATGGCCGTGTGAAGGTTATCGCGCAGGGGACCCGCGCCTCCTGCGAGCGCCTGCTGGATGCGCTCAACTCGGGTGATACCGCTGGGCATGTGGACTTTGTGGATGCCACCTTCAGCGAACCGCAGGGGGCTTTTAAAGGGTTCGGGATCCGGTAGCGCCCCTCCACTCCCCATGCTAAAAAGGCTCTTTATGTGAATAAAGCGTTAGAAACTCCGCTTTATTCACATAAAGAGCCTTTTTACGCGGCGGAAGCGGCGAGAGCAGCCAAGATACGTACACCCAACGCCTAATCACGCCAGATTTCGGCGAATTGGGCGCGGGTCATGGTTGCCTGCCGCACGGCGACAGCCTTCCGGTTGCCGTACTTATCGGGGCGGGCCGCGCTGGTGCTGGTTCCGTCGGTAATATTCGTAAACCCGGCTTTTACCGCCACCCGTTCGGATGCCGCGTTTCCCACTAGTGCTGCCCATCCGATAGTGTCTAGTCCCAGCCCGAGCGGGTCGAAGCCGAAGCCGAGGACGGTGCGTACCGCATCGGTCATAATGCCGCGTCCGCGCATCTGGGCAGCCGTATAAAACCCTAAGTCTGCATATGTTCCGGGCGCGTTTGCGGAGCCTTCGGGCAGGCGCAGGGAGATAGCCCCCGCGAGCACCCCGCTGTCATCAATGGCCCAGGTGAGTTCACGCCCGGCTGCTGCGGCGCGCTGGGTGAAGGTGAGGAAGGTTTGCGCGTCGTCGCGCGTGTAGTTCAGGGGGATGGTGGTCCATCGCACGGTTTCGGGGTCGGTGCAGATCTGTACCAGTTCGTCGAGGTCAGCTTCACGCAGGGGCCTGAGGGTGAATTTTTCGGTGATGAGTTCAGGAATTTTCATGGCACGAGTATACACACACCATAGAGTGATACAAAACACATACTCAGAGGCCCTTGCCACCTTGTAATTATGAATTACTCATAATAATATGGAGTTACTTCCCCTTCGAGGGCACCAAAAATACAGTTTCCGAAAGACCGCACACTATCGTTCGGGAGCTTCACACCACAACCTGAAAGGGCATAAATGGCTGTACTATCCATTGGCGACCAGTTCCCCGCCTACGAGCTGACCGGCGTTGTTCCCGGCAAGCTCGCCGAGATTGAGGCAAACAAGCCCGAAGATTACTTCACCACCGTTTCCTCCGAGGGTCTGGACGAAGACACCTGGCGCGTCGTATTCTTCTGGCCTAAGGACTTCACCTTCGTCTGCCCCACCGAAATCGCCGCATTCGGCAAGCTCGCCGACGAATTCGAGGCACGCGACTGCCAGGTTATCGGCGTATCCGTGGATAACGAATACACCCACTACGCATGGCGCCGCTCCCACGAAGAGCTCGTAGATCTGCCCATCGTCATGGCATCCGACCTCAAGCGCGAGCTCACCAGCGCCCTGGGCATCCTCAACAAGGACGGCGTGGCAGACCGCGCAACCTTCATCATCGACCCGCACAACACCATCCAGTCGGTGTCCATTACCGCAGATTCCGTCGGCCGCAACACCGACGAAGTGCTCCGCCAGCTGGATGCGCTCCAGTCCGACGAACTGTGCGCCTGCAACTGGAAGAAGGGTGCAGAAACCATCGACGCCTTCAAGGAGATGAAGTAATGAGCATCGAGAACCTGCGTAACGCACTGCCTTCCTACGCGAAGGACATGAACCTGAACCTGTCTTCGCTGCCGCGCATCACCTCGCTCACCGAGCAGCAGCTCTGGGGCGCAATCCTGGCCACTGCGGCGGCAACCAAGGTTGATTCCGTTATCGTTGAGATCGCAGCAGAGGCGAAAGAGCACCTGAGCGAAACCGCCTTCGATGCGGCACTCGGCGCGGCAACCATCATGGGGATGAACAACATCTTCTACCGCACCCGCGGCTTCCTCGACGGCGCCTACGACGATCAGCGCGCAAACCTGCGCATGCAGATCATCGGCAAAAACGGCGGTATCGACAAGCTCGACTTTGAGATGCTGGCGCTCGCAGTTTCTGCCGTGAACGGTTGTTCGCACTGCGTGGCTGCCCACGAGCACACCATCCGCGAGGAGGGCGCCTCCAAGGAGCAGGTTAACGACCTGATCCGTATTGCGGCAACCTTGGGCGGCGTGGCACAGGGTATCCAGCTGGCCGAAGCCCTGGGCTAAACACACAGGCCCCGTTGGCCTCACAGCGCAGACATCTCGTCTAAAAGGCTCTTCTCCCGAACCAACCGGCGTCTTTGACGCAAGCTAATGGGAGAAGAGCCTTTTAGTGCGCGGGCGTAGGATAATGTGGGTATGCAGTACAGTATTTTGAACGCCGAGAATTCCCTGCCGAGCACCGAAGAGCTCGTTGAGCTGTACGATGCGGTGGGATGGAGCGCCTACACTCGCGCACCCGAACGGCTGGTTCCTATGCTGGATGGGTCGCGGTACCTCTATGTGGCGCGTGAGAACACGACTGAAGGAGCCGAGCGGCTTATCGGTCTGGTACGTGCGGTAGGTGATGGACAAACCATTGCGTATGTCCAGGATCTACTGGTGCACCCGCAGGCTCAGCGCCACGGCATCGGGTCGGCTCTGTTAGGAAGGATACTTGCCGATTTTGACCGGGAAGGCATTCGCCAGAGGTTCATCACTACAGATATTGTGGACACACCCGTCATCGAGCTCTATCGGCGCTTCGGCTTCACTCCGGTGCAGGATAACGGATGCGTGACCCTCGCGAAGTATGTATTTTAGAAACTAGCACACACCACAGAACTGGAAGGGGCTAAGACCTATGACTGCATACAATGACAAATATTTTGAAGAAATGCGGAGGCAGCCAAAAGGGGAGAATTTACCCCCGTTCCTAATACTCTACTCACCGGGGAAGAAGCTCGGCAGTCTGCTTTGGCAATGCTCAAAGCGGCAACAGGAACTGATGATTATACAGAGCTCGTTAAGATGACTCGCGGCCGCCGCAAGCTCTCAGAGCAGAAAGAACAAGCATCTCAACACTCACCAGTACTGCATATGCGACTGCCTGAAGAACTTAACAAGGGTCTTCGGAATATATAGTGGAATTACTTTCTTAATAGTTTAAAAACAACTGGTGTTTAAATCGGATTTTCTGGTGGGATGTTAGGATAATCAATAGTATTATATAAAAGTATCAATCACATACGAGTGATACTTTGGGAAAAAAATAAAATAGTCCAATTTACTTGACCGTGTACTATGGTACATGGTTTATAATATTCAGGGGGTGAAATAAGATGATTTATCGCATTAGTGAGTTTGCAGATAAATGTGGAGTTAATAAAGAAACGATCAGATATTACGAGCGAAAAAATTTATTACAAGAACCTCACCGAACGGAAGCTGGTTATCGGATATATTCATATGATGACGTTAAGCGTGTTGGGTTTATTAAACGAATACAGGAACTTGGTTTCTCTTTAAGCGAGATTTATAAATTACTTGGTGTTGTAGATAAAGATGAAGTTCGTTGTCAAGATATGTTCGAATTTGTTTCTAAAAAACAAAAGGAAGTGCAAAAACAAATAGAGGATTTAAAACGAATTGAAACTATGTTAGACGACTTAAAACAACGATGTCCAGATGAAAAGCAATTACATTCGTGTCCAATAATAGAAACATTAACATGAGAGATTAATTAACGAAAGGAGCTTTTTTATGAATAAATTTAAGGTAAACATTTCAGGAATGACTTGTACGGGTTGTGAAAAACACGTAGAATCAGCACTTGAAAAGATAGGTGCTAAAAATATTGAGTCTAGTTATCGTCGTGGTGAAGCAGTATTTGAACTGCCCGATGATATTGAGGTTGAAAGTGCAATAAAGGCGATTGATGAAGCAAATTACCAAGCCGGAGAAATTGAAGAAGTATCATCACTAGAAAACGTGGCGTTAATTAATGAAGACAATTATGACCTTCTTATTATTGGTTCTGGTGCTGCTGCCTTTTCTTCGGCAATTAAAGCTATAGAATACGGTGCAAAAGTTGGAATGATTGAGCGTGGAACGGTTGGGGGAACCTGTGTGAATATTGGCTGTGTTCCGTCAAAAACTCTTCTTAGGGCAGGGGAAATCAATCATTTATCAAAAGACAATCCGTTTATAGGTTTACAAACATCCGCTGGAGAAGTGGATTTAGCTAGTTTAATCACGCAAAAGGATAAATTGGTGAGCGAACTTCGGAATCAAAAATATATGGATTTAATTGATGAATATAATTTTGATTTAATTAAAGGTGAAGCAAAATTCGTTGATGCTAGTACGGTTGAGGTCAATGGGGCAAAGTTATCTGCAAAACGCTTTTTAATTGCAACAGGTGCATCGCCTTCGTTGCCCCAAATTTCAGGACTTGAAAAAATGGACTATTTAACTAGTACAACACTTCTTGAGTTAAAGAAAATACCAAAACGATTAACTGTAATTGGTTCAGGATACATTGGAATGGAGCTTGGACAACTATTTCATCATTTAGGTTCAGAAATAACGCTTATGCAAAGAAGTGAGCGACTTTTAAAGGAGTATGATCCTGAGATTTCAGAGTCAGTTGAAAAAGCGTTAATTGAACAGGGTATAAACCTTGTCAAAGGGGCAACTTTTGAGCGTGTTGAACAAAGTGGAGAGATAAAAAGGGTTTACGTAACAGTAAATGGCAGTAGAGAAGTCATTGAATCAGATCAGTTACTTGTTGCCACTGGAAGAAAACCAAATACGGATTCTTTAAATTTAAGTGCAGCAGGTGTTGAAACTGGAAAAAATAATGAAATCCTGATCAATGATTTTGGTCAAACAAGTAATGAAAAGATTTATGCAGCAGGAGATGTGACTTTAGGACCACAATTTGTATATGTAGCAGCCTATGAAGGTGGAATTATTACTGATAATGCTATTGGTGGATTAAACAAAAAAATAGATTTATCGGTAGTTCCTGCTGTTACGTTTACGAATCCGACGGTTGCAACGGTTGGTTTAACAGAAGAACAAGCAAAAGAGAAAGGGTATGATGTGAAGACATCTGTATTACCTTTAGATGCTGTTCCAAGAGCAATTGTAAACCGTGAAACAACCGGTGTATTTAAACTAGTAGCAGATGCAGAAACACTAAAAGTATTAGGGGTTCATATTGTATCTGAAAATGCAGGAGATGTCATCTATGCAGCATCATTAGCTGTTAAATTTGGCTTAACGATAGAAGATTTAACAGAAACCCTAGCACCATATTTAACAATGGCTGAAGGGCTAAAATTAGTTGCACTTACGTTCGATAAAGATATTTCGAAATTATCTTGTTGTGCAGGCTAAGGGAACTTTTTTACAACTCCCTATTCAAGTGAACCAGCTAATGCTTTAAGGGATTTTCTAAGTGAATTTGTGGTCACAAAAATAATTTAACACTGATGATTTCGACATCAAATCTATAATTGATACCTTAACACCGCAGAGTAATAAAGGATGAATAATATGTCAGACTTATTATCCCTACCAGACATTAAAACAATAGAACCGCCACAAGAAAATGAAACCGATATGATGTTTAAAGTTGAAGCAGTCGGACCACCTGAACGTTGTCCTGAATGTGGTTTTGACAAGTTGTACAAACACAGTTCAAGAAATCAACTAATTATGGATTTGCCCATTCGTTTAAAGCGAGTGGGCTTACAATTGAACCGTAGACGATACAAGTGTCGTGAATGCGGATCTACCTTCTGGGAACGCCTAATATCTGTAGATGAAAAGCGTAGTATGACCAAAAGGCTTTTAAAGTCCATTCAAGAGCAATCCATGTCTAAGACCTTTGTAGAAGTCGCAGAAAGCGTTGGTGTTGACGAGAAAACCATTAGGAACGTTTTAAGGACTATGTGGCACTCAAAGAACGTGAATACCAGTTTGAAACTCCTAAGTGGCTTGGGATAGACGAGATACATATTATCCGTAGACCTCGGCTTGTATTGACTAATATTGAACGCAGGACTATTTATGACATCAAGCCTAACCGTAACAAGGAAACAGTCATCCAACGTCTTTCAGAAATCAGTGACAGGACTTACATTGAGTACGTCACAATGGATATGTGGAAGCCCTACAAAGACGCAGTGAACACTATCCTTCCACACGCTAAAGTTGTCGTAGATAAGTTTCATGTAGTTAGAATGGCTAATCAAGCCTTAGATAACGTCAGAAAGTCTTTGAAAGCCCATATGAGCCAAAAAGAAAGACGTACCCTTATGCGTGAAAGGTTTATCCTTCTAAAGCGTAAACACGATCTAAATGAACGTGAATCATTCCTCTTAGATACTTGGTTAGGTAATCTTCCTGCTTTAAAAGAAGCCTATGAACTCAAAGAAGAGTTTTACTGGATATGGGATACTCCTGATCCAGATGAAGGTCATCTTCGTTATAGTCAATGGAGACACCGTTGTATGTCCAGCAACTCTAAAGACGCATATAAAGACCTCGTGAGAGCCGTAGACAACTGGCATGTTGAAATATTCAACTACTTTGATAAAAGGCTCACTAATGCTTATACGGAGTCAATTAACAGCATTATTAGGCAGGTAGAGCGAATGGGTAGAGGTTACTCGTTTGATGCCTTACGAGCCAAAATCCTTTTCAATGAGAAGCTCCATAAAAAGCGTAAGCCACGATTTAATTCAAGTGCTTTCAATAAAGCTATGTTATACGATACTTTCAATTGGTATGAAGTGAATGATCACGACATTACAGACAACTTAGGTGTCGATTTTTCCACACTTATTAAGAATTTGGAGAAGGGTGATTTATAAGCCCTTTTCCACCATAAAATCCGAATGCCCCTTAACAATACTATCCGAGACCTAGCATCTCAACGAGGACAAAGCACCTCTGAAGTTGCCCGCGAACTACTTGTTAAGGGGCTAGCGGCAGCTTAACTTAAAGTGAATAGGGGGCAGTTGAATCAGCTGCTCCCTCTTACTCTCAATCCCTGAGGCACCGGGCTATACCCAGAGTTTTACCTACGCAAGTTCAGATGCAGATGCGAGTAGGACAATAAATTCTAAGCCACTTCCTGCCTCTGAGGCTGTTCCTTGGGCTTTTCTTCGGGCGTTTTCGGGAAGCCCATCACCGCCGAGAGCAGGACGAACGCACAGATAATAGAAACCATCAGAATCGTCCTCTCCCCCGGAATCACCGCGAGCAGGAGCGAGGAAATAATACCGCTTCCATATTGGAACGACCCTAAGAGTGCCGCAGCGGAACCGGCAATGGCGGGTTCCACAGAATTTAGGGCGGCGGCGTTCGTGCAGGCGGCAACAATGCCGTTCATACTGAACACCAGGAACACCGGAATCGCCACGCCCCACAGACCACCCACATCCGCAGCAACAGTTATCACGGCGAGTATAGAAGCCGCCCCGGCAACCGCAGTCGAAATACGCAGCAGAAAATCTAGACTATAGCGCTGCACAAATCGTCGATTGAAACTGCTAAGCACCATCACCCCGATAATATTCACGCCGAAAAGCAGACCGTAATAGCGCGGATCAACCCCGAACCTCGTGATATACACGCTCGACGATGCCGTGATAAAAGCGTAAATCGCCACGTAAAAGAAACACACGCACAGCACGTACCTCATAAAAGTGCGGCGGCGCAGCAGAAGCGGATAACTTCTAAACGCCGCAAGTACCGAACTGCTTTCACGTTTATTCTCAGGCAGACTCTCGGGCAGGAAAAAGACCAAAAGCAGAATAATGGCACTGATGGTCACAATAGCCCAGAAAGTCAGCCGCCACCCGCCCGAGACCACCAGGAACCCGCCAAGAAGCGGCCCGGCAATCGGCGCAATCGCCATAATAAGCACAAGAGTAGAAAGTACCTGTGCCGCACGCACGCCCTGATACATATCACGCACGATAGCGCGGGCAAGCATAGGACCCACGCACGCGCCAACCGCCTGCACCAGGCGCCATAGTACAAGTTCGGTTGTGGTTGAGGCGAGCGCGCATCCGGCAGAACCGACGGCAAAGATTGCCATGCCCAGCATCAGCGGAATTTTGCGCCCGATGCGGTCGCTGACAGGCCCCCAAATCAGCTGCGCGATCGCGAACCCGATGAGGAATCCCGTGATCGTCAGCTCGATATTGCCGCCCATCTGCGATTCGATGCTCGGCAGGCCCGGCAGGTAAAGGTCGGTCGAGATAGCCGAGCAGGCCATGAGGGCGCTGAGTGTTGTGTAGAGAAAAAGCATGCGGCGCGGATTCTCCACCGCACCCTGTGAATGCGTTGTCACGAAAACCTGAATTCTTGGTTGTGTCTGTGTGATGTTTGCTTGCTGTCAGAGGTTCCTCTGAACGTTGAGAAAAAACCTGTGAGAGGCACCTCTTTGATTCTACTCCCCTCTTCCCGAGGATCTAAGGGCGCTTTGGGGGTTTATCCGCACAGGTGAAAACTGTGGGCACCGAGCGCTGATGACTCGCCCACTGCCCCCTCTGCAGGTAATATGCCTAACTCGTGAATCTTATGTATAACGTGAGCACGTCACGCATAAAACCTCATGTCAGGTGAATTTTAGACCGACCGGAGCGCTGCATCCCAGGTGGAGGCGAGGCGCACCGCGGCGGTGGCGAGCGCATCCAGCTCACCGGCATAGACAGGAGCGGAACGCACGCCCGCGCACCAGTCAATCGTGCCCAGACCCAGCCAGGGTTTGCCGGGGAAGAACTCGCGCCGCAGCGCCACACGGCGTTTCCCCAAAGCCCGACGACCAGGCACATAACCGCCGCGGCTAATGAAAAATTCATCCCGGCGTTCAGCGAGAACCTGCTGATCCAGCACCCGCAGAGCATTAACCCAGCTGGGCTCCCCCGTCTTGGGCAGGTCGGTTAATTCGGGATATTCCTCGTCACGCTCGGTCACGCTCACACCCAGAATGTACTGATACCGCACCTGACCCAGCTCGTCGGGAAGCCCACGGTCGGCACTCTGAACCGTTCCGCACAGATGCCGTGCCACGGGCTCGCCCGCCAGATTCACACCCATCAGCGGCAGCTCGGGACCGTCAAGATACAGCCCCACCGCGCCGGTTCCCGTAATATTTGGGCGCACCGACCATCCAGGCAGGCCCTGCTCTAGCACCGGATGCACCCGCTGAAGAACCTCAAAAACCTGCTCACGTGAAACCGCCATTGCGTTCCTCTCAGCACTTTCAACCTGCGTTTATTTTCCTCCATTGTCTCGCACAGGTCTGGCGTATGCGGCACGCCACAAACCTGCGGGTATCGTAGCGGCAGCACACGCGGTAAGATAGCAGACGTTGCGCCTAAAACTGTGAGCCGCACTCCTCTACTCCTGAGCCGTCGAAAGGAGGCCGACCGTGTTCAATATCGAGCCCGAGACGCTGTTCCGAATCGTAGATATTGCAGCCGTAGTGGCTAATGGACTTCTCGGCGGAGCGGTGGCGCGCGCCCTGCGGTTCGACATGGTGGGCTTCTTGCTACTGGCGGTCGTCTGCAGCATGGGCGGCGGCATGATTCGTGACATCCTGCTGAATGTGGGGCTTCCAATAGCGCTTACCGACGGCTGGTACTGGGTAGGCGCTATTACCTCGGCGGCGTTGGCGTATGTGCTGGATTTGAGCTCAAACTGGGCCACCCGCGCCCTTGTGGTCGTAGACTTTCTGGGCATGGGCTGTTGGGCGGCTACCGGCACCATCAAATCCCTTACCCTGGGGCTGCACTGGCTTCCAGCAATCGCGCTGGGGGTGACAACGGCGGTTGGCGGCGGGGTTATCCGCGATATTATGGTGAACCGCATCCCCGCTATCTTCGGTGGGAACTCGCTCTACGCCACGGTGGCGTTCGTGGGCGCCGCCGAAACGGCAATTTGTTTCAGGATGCTGGAACGCCCTCATGTGGCGATCGCTATGTCTGTGCTCACCTGCACGGTGTTGGGTATTGTGGCGCGGTGGCGCGACTGGCGACTGCCGATGCCCACCACGCTGAAGGTTCAGCGCCCGCGCCTGCTGGATGTATTCCGTCGCGACCACGAACATCTTGAGAACGAAGGCTGGGCACCGGGCACGCCGCTCACAAATCAGCTGGATGTGATCACAGAGGACCAGATTCAGGCGTACCGCGACCAGCTGCATCGTGAACGGGAGCAACGCGGTAAGTAACGGGTCTGCTACTCCGCCTTGAGAGGTTCCTCAACGCTGTTCGGAAAGAAACGATAAAGGCGGCGGGATGCTCATGTGTGCCAAGCACCCCACCGCCACAAAAGTACCCTGCGACCGCCGCGAAAGCCCCCTGTCGCAAGGCACTCGTATTAGCATACCCGTAAACCTATCCCTAAGGGTAGGGTTTTAAGCTGTCAAGTGGTTAACCCGATTTAGATTTTCGGGTGGAAACAATATAAATATATAATTTTGTGTTTCTGACGATTAATTTTCTTCGGCTCGATGCGCCAGTGCCTCATTCAGACGGCGAAAACCTTCTCGAGTATTGTCAAGAAGTTTAGGCATGAGGGGCACAAGCAGACCACTGAAGATTTCGGACTGTATTAGGTGAGTGCCACCGCCGGGCAAGGGGTTCAGTTCAAAGCGGTGCTGACCGTCAAAAATTCCCGGGAGTCCAAGGTGACCCAGCCACTCAAGAGTCTGATTTTCGGATGCTTCCAGCACGGTGGGGCGGAAGGTCATAGGGCGCTTGCCCGGTTTCATTGTGAGTGTAAGGCGTTCTCCGGTGCGCGGCACACCTTGCGCCCGAATAATAAAGGGGTTCCACTCGGGATACTCTTCAAACCGGGTCAGAATCTCCCAAACACGATGCGGTTCCGCCTGGATAGTAATTTCGGCACGGATACTGCGGCTCATCATCAACACTCCTATACACAATAACCATTCTTTTTACTATGTATTCCAGTGTATACGATGAACTTCGGGGGGCATCAGGTTATTCACGACAGAGGTGGAAGCGCACAACTATCTTCCCAAGCGCGGGCTTTATCTTTTACTCATGCTGGGCACTATCCAAAACCGGGAGCGTTTTCTTCGTTCGGGAGCAGTTTAACTGCTCCCGAACGAAGAAAACGCTCCCGGAACTCAGCTTTCAGCCGCAGACCCGAAGTACTACGCCGTGACCTGGCGCTTCGAGGAAATCACGCCGGTGTTGAAGCCCGCAAGGTGAAGTCCACCATGGAAGCGTGCGTGCTCGATCTTCACGCATCGGTCCATGACCACGTTCAGCCCAGCTGCCTCACCAATTGCGGCAGCTTCCTCATTCCACGAGCCCAGCTGCATCCACACGGTTTTCGCGCCCAGATCAACCGCCTCCTGAACCACACCCGGGAGGTCTTCATTGCGGCGGAAAATCTCGACGAGATCGGGCACCTCAGGTAGATCCTGAAGCGAGGCGTACACCGGCTGCCCCAGCACGGTCTTGCCTTTCGCCGCAAGAATCGGGTTCACAAAATACACTGTATATGGCGACGAAGACAGCAGGTAGGTTGCCACGAAGTTTGAGGCGCGCGAAATCTTATCGCTCATCCCCACAATCGCGATAGTGCGGGTATTGCGCAGAATGTTCAGCCGCTCGGGGGCGCTCGGGCCTACCCAGGTACGTTTCTCAGTCATTAGTTGCCCTCCTTCGCGGGTGCATCCTTGGGCTCTGAGGTGCCCGAAGCTGCGGCGCTATTCGGCAGTGCGCAGGCGGCGCCCTGCTGCGGGTCAGCCTCTTCGGCGGCGAGAGCCTCTTGCGCCGCAACGAGCTTATCGGCGCTGGATTCGCCCACACGTTCACCCGCGTGGTTCAGGCCAGTCGCGTGGGTGAGTGCCTGGTCAAGGTCCCAGATAATGTCTTCAACATCCTCAAGCCCAACCGAAATACGGATCAGGTCTTCACCCACGCCCGCCGCGGCAAGCTGCTCGCTGGAAAGCTGCTGATGCGTGGTCGAACCCGGATGCAGCACCAGGGTGCGCGAGTCACCAATATTCGCCAGATGCGATGCCAGCACGAGCGCGCTAATGAACTCGCCGCCAACCACGCGGCCGCTCGCCTTCTCGGTGCCCTTCACCCCGAAGGAGAATACAGACCCAACGCCCAACGGCAACAGTTTTTTCGCGCGTTCGTAGTGCGCGTGCCCCGGCAAACCGGCGTAGTTCACGTAGGCGATGCGCGCATCCTCAACCAGCCAGTCCACGACCTTTTTCGCGTTGGCGAGGTGCGCATCCATGCGCTGCGGCAGGGTTTCCACGCCCTGAAGCAGGTTGAACGCAGCCTGCGGTGAGAGCGCAGGGCCGAAGTCGCGCAGCTGCTCGGAACGCAGTTTTGTGAGGAACCCGTATTCGCCGAAGTTCCCCCACCACGAGACGTTATTGTACGAAGGCACCGGCTCGGTCATGAGTGGGAAGTTGCCATTCGCCCAGTTGAACCGTCCGCTCTCAACAACCACGCCGCCGAGGGTGGTTCCGTGCCCGCCCAGGAATTTGGTGGCGGAGTGAATCACAATGTCAGCCCCGTGTTCCAGCGGGCGAATCAGGTACGGGGTTGAGATCGTGGCATCCACGACGAGGGGAACTCCCGCCTCATGGGCTACAGCGGCGAGCCCTTCAAGGTCTGCGATTTCGCCGGAGGGGTTGGCGACAACCTCCGTGTAGATTGCCTTGGTGTTCTCGGTCAGCGCCGCCTTGTAATCTGCGGGGTCGGTGCCTTCCACGAAGGTGGTTTCGATGCCGAACCGGCGCAGGGAGACATCTAGCTGGGTGACTGTTCCGCCGTACAGCTGGGAGGATGCCACAATATGGTCGCCTGCCTGGCAGAGCGCGGCGAAGGTGATGAACTCGGCGGCCATGCCGGATGCGGTCGCCACCGCCCCAATACCGCCCTCTAGGGACGCGATGCGCTCTTCCAGCGCGGCAACGGTTGGGTTCGATAGGCGCGAGTAGACGTTGCCGTACTTCTGCAGCGAGAAGAGGTTGGCCGCATCGTCGGTGTCTTTAAAAACGAACGAGGTGGTCTGGTAGATAGGGACCGCGCGGGCGCCGTGTTCAGCGTCCGGGGTGCCGCCCGCGTGCAGTGCGCGGGTGCGGAATCCGAAAGTATGTTCAGCCATGCATGACTCCTGGTTGGCTTAGCGCAGCCGAATGATGCGCCAAGGTCGAGGAACAGAGGTACTCAACCCTATACTGTGCCAGCAGGCAGGGGCGTGCCAAGTGCGCGTAGCATTATGTCGTTTGTGTCGGTTTATGACACGGTGTCTCGCTCCTCGCCTTACTGCTCGCCCATTCAGCATGTTGGAAAATCGTCTTTTGTTTCGGTTTCAGAGGCCCCATAAGGGGGAAGGAAGCCGCCTGCAAAGCGGGAAACCATGTGCGTGTGTTCCGCACGCACTGCCTTTTGGGGTGAGGAGTATGGCTTGATCGATTAGATTCTAAATAGGGTTGTCGTGCAGGAAGAAGTACCACATATCATCTATATCAGCATCATCAAATATATATTTGTATTTTTCCCCAAACACGTATTCCTCGATGAACGAAGAGAAAGGGACAATTTTTTCGCCATCAACATTAAATGTTACCTGGTTATTGATTCTATTTAAAAAAATTGGCTCATATAAAACTTGCCCTGCTTCATACATAGAATCTTGTAAATTTTTTGGCACCCTGTATTGTTTATCCAATATTTCTTCCGCGCTCCACAACTCTATATCCCCGAAAGATCCCCCGTTGCACAATAATAAAAATTGTTTATGTTCCAACGTCAAAAAAGAGTCTAGTTTCCCACTCACTTTATCAGCCCCTTGAGGAATATTTCCATATAAAGGAGCATCAGGCAATACGGACAAACAGTTTCTATAGTGTTTAATTATTTGAGATAAATCCATAGAAGCCTCCAGGTATGTGTGTGGTCAATATTTTATAGCATCTGAGTCCAGAACTATTGTATATCAATATGCCAGTTTGAGCATACGCCAGGTATTCCTGGGTTATTTTTGCGAACCAGAGCCTCCAAATTTTCAACTCAATCATTTTTGCGGATAAATTTGTAAATCCCATGAACACCATCCGCATACTAAATCCATTATTTCTAAAATGCGGTCTTCTTCGATTTCTGTTTTTGCATCGGAGCGAAGTTCTTCTAGAAATGAATATAATTCATCTTGGGATACATTCTCATTTTGCAGATTAACTAGATGCTCCTTAATCTCTAATAGAGATGTTTCCTGATTTTTTATTATTCCTGATAATAATTTTTTATCATAATCACTGAGCACTATTAAATCCGTTTTTGAGCTTACGTCTTAGAAGTTCAAAGGCCTGCTTATATCTTTCTGAAGTCATTTTTCTAGAGGCTTGAATTGCTCCACACCCAGATTTATTTGAAACATACTTCACATCATCACCTAAGCCACTCGTATCAATTTACCAAACTGGGCCTTTAACAGTTCAGCTGCATTCAGCAAGTCGTCTGTGAGAGAAGATCTTCAGGTGAGGCAGCCGCAGATATGCTATTACTACCAGGTTCAACCATTCCACTCGCAGTTACAGTAATATCAGTACCTTCACGAGTACCCACGGCTCGAACTGATAATTCAATTTTAGGGTATCCTCCATATAAGGATTATTCATTAGAGGTTACCCCCAGACCCTTAGCCTCGTACTGGCGAGTATTCTTGGTCGTATGGGGGTGGGCATTTTTCAGGTGCGGAATCCGAAAGTATGTTCAGCCATGCATGACTCCTGGTTGGCTTGGTAAGACTGGTGTACACGCCAAGGAGAAACAGAGGTACTCAACCCTATACTGTGCCACGTTCTCCGGATACGCCAAGTGCGCATAGCAATGTGTCTTTTGCGTCGGATTATGAAGCGGGGTAAGGGCACACCATCTGAACTCATGCCCCACCTTTAAAATGCCATGAATTTAGACAACAAGGATTTTTATTCGCAACTAGTCTTTCAGCCTAGCTGAATACCTCATAATAACATATGAAGATTATACTTGGATAGATAAAAATAATCGTCTATATATTAATCTAGGATGTGCATACCAATACCATTTTAATAAAAACACATCGATCTTCATTAAAGAAATATTAAAAATTATCGACATTGAAAACGAAAAACCTAGTTACTATTAAGAAAATCCGCTACTAGTATTAGTGACGCCTATAATCCACAAGAAGAACACTTCACCAAATTCATAAAACGCATAGATGATATTAAGTAATCTAACTATAAACTACCACTACTTACCACTACCACTCTCTCCACTAACCATATTCCATAAGATAAATACTGGAGAGATAAGAACCAAACCAATCACTAAGAGGCCAAAAAATTTCTCTGCAGAATTTTTTATTATTGCACAAAGTATAAGAAATATAATATACAAAAGAGGAAGAGTTATTGGAGCATGTGGTGGAAAATTACCTAGTGTTAGAAATACAATACTGATAATTAACCATGATGCCGGCGCACCATTACCTATATAATCACCTTTACCGTCCTTCCATACAGGGTATGTCAGCATACCAAATATACTTATAATATATATAACTGCAAAAAGTATTTGAATAGACCAAAGATGAGAAAATCCTTCAAGAAATCTATACCATTCAAATTTCCAGCCGAAATAGTTAGATAGATAATTATATACAGAATTAAATCCATCACGCATTATAGGGCAACATACAATCCAGAACATCAAAGAGGATATCCCCATAAGACTAGCTATCCGTTTTCCAGAAATAACTTCTTCAGCAAAATCAGCAAGTTTAGACATATACCCTCCACTCATACAACAACGTTCCAAGTAATCATATTCAGATTACCCCCTTTGGAAAAATTTATCAAATATCTTATAAAAATTATTTACAATGTTTTATTGGTGAATATTTTCACTATAAATCAAATGTTACTCAAAAGCTTGAATTAACATATCCACTAACGCGATCTTCAACCAAGATACTTTCCGAAGAAAAATAACCCTTCGTTTCAAGGTACTGAATTCTATCGTCCAGCGACAGAAAAGGTGGCACTCTGCCCGTCGAAGGTTCTCCTGATATAAGAGGACCCCCTCAGGGCGCATACACCGTGCGATGTAGAGGCGGAGGGGGACTGTTACTGTTTACTCTAGCAAGCCTCAATTCGAACATGCAAGCAATTGCGTCACCAGCATATATATTTCTTAGCCAGCAACTCGACCGCTCAAAGATCACGTTCGAGAAGGCGCCCGCCACCAGCCTGCTCAGGTACGATCATGCCCAATAACGACCAGATGCGTTCGTTGATCACAGACTCTCCTATGAGCAGATACGGTACTCCTCTGAATGTGGAGGTGGTCTGGTTAAGACACTTAATGCACCTCATCACAAAAGGCAGGTGTAGAAACACGGTGCCCACCCAAACTTCCCGGGAGCACACTCTGCACAAGAAACCCGCCGGGGCTCGCATAAACGCGAGACACCCGGCGGGTTCAGAAGCGGTGGTGGAGGGATTTGAACCCCCGTTGGCTTTTACACCAAACATCATTTCGAGTGATGCACCTTCGGCCGCTCGGACACACCACCAGCTTTAAGCTATTCTAACGCACCGTCTGGGGCATCGCAAAACCCCCTCAGACCCCCACAGCTGCCAGGGCCTATGGGGCTGGCCGTGCTATAGCGGTCTGTTTTTCGTCCCCGCTGCGCCTGCAAGTGGGCGGCTCTCTGGCTACCGGCGGATGTACCCGTCCACCACCTGCATGACCGCGCGCGTGGCGTCTTCAGCGGTGCGGGGCGAACTGTGAATCACCCGGTCCATTGACAGCATATAGGCGGCACCAAAAATAGCGACCGAGGTGGAACGCACATCCTGGGCCCTGTCAATCATGTACCGTTTGCTCAGGGCAGCCACCCTGGCCTCGATGAAGTCCAGCAGGCTCTGACGGCTATCAACCATGCTCTCCGACCAGTCGTTCATGCTCTTCCACACCTCAGCGATCCACAGCCGGGCGTACCCCGGGCGGTCCTCAAGGTATTTCAGCGCCGTGTAGATGCTGGCCCTCAGCGCCTCACGGGGGTCGCTATGCATCTGAGCGGCGGCCTCCATCTGGCGTAGTAGCAGGTCGGTTCCGTACTGCAAAAGCTGGTCGATCATCGTTTTCTTCGACCCGAAATTGTAGTAGACGGTGCCCTTCGAAACGCCGGCAAGCTGCGCAACCTCTTCAACGGTCGCAAACTCTGGCCCCCGCTGTCCCATGATTTCCATGGCCGCGTTAAAAAGCTTCAGCTGGGTTTTGCTGGTGCGGCCGGGGCGACGAGTCGCGGCCTCGACAACGGGACGCTGCAACGCTAAGCCCTCCCCTCCTGTGAGTACTATTATCTCTATACTATTAGACTGCTACCGTGGGGGCTAACTGCTTCAGAGCCCGCACACGAACCGCAGCAGCCCCACCATAAGGTCCGCTCCCCCAGCCGTCCCGCGCACTAGTCACGTTTACGGGCAAAGAAACCGCTCATGACACGCGCGCAATCCTGCCGCAGCACCCCCGCATACACCCGCACCGGCGGCGCACATCGAGCGTCACGCAGCACATCATACCGGCTCCCCACCGCGCCCGTCTTCGTCTCCCAGGCCCCGAAAACCACGGTGGGGATACGCGCCATGAGCACCGCCCCAGCACACATGAGGCACGGCTCTACAGTCACCACCAGGGTGCACCCCTGCAGCCGCCACGTGCCCAGCTGCTGGGCGGCGGCACGAATAGCAAGCACCTCAGCATGCGCACTGGGGTCATGGTGCCGCTCACGCATATTATGCCCCGCACCAATAACACGCCCGGCAGGGTCAATAACCACCGCCCCAATCGGCACCTCACCCTCACCGGCTGCGGCGCGGGCCTCATCCAGGGCCAGGCGCATCCACCGCTGATGCTCCGGCAGGGCCGGGGCATCGCTAAGAACAGCGGAATCACCGGCATCTACCGCGTACTCTTCATCATCCATAACAGCTCATACTCCCCTATCCGATAGGCCTTACCCGTTGTAGGCGAGCGCAAACGGGTACACCGCGCTCGCGCCCGCACGCCGCAGTTCGCGGGCAAGCACCGTGAAGGTCCAGCGCGAATCCACCAGTTCGCTCACCAGCAGCACCGGCACCTGATGCTCATGCAGGTAGTCACGCACCCGGTCTGGTAGCGTGTAGCAGTGCAGGGCATCCGCGCACCGAAACGCACTATTGCCGCCGAAAAACCGTGGAGTGTCGGTGAGCATGGCCTCTCCCAGGTAGGCTAGTTTCCCCACACCTGCCAGTCCTTCCCCCAGTGAACGTGCAAGCTGCGGGCGCGCCGGTGAGGGTACGGTCAGCACGGCGGCGGGGCGGCCCGTGTCGCCCCAGTCCCAGGCGGCGAGCACATTCACGCACGCCTTACCGAGGGGCGCGGGTGTGGGGGCATCGCACGGGGTGCCCTGGGCGTCGGTTGTGAACAGTTCACGCAGCTGCGCCCCGTACCCCAGGTCGCTCAGGCGGGCCAGCGCATACCCTGTGTTTGCCTGCTCATCGGCGGGGATGCGGGTTCCGGCGGGCGCGGTATCCCCCACCAGCTTGTCCAGCCCAGAAGCCCACTGTTTACGCGGGGTGATCTCCACCCCTGCTGCGGTGAGGGAGCCGGTGGCGGCGGTGAGCGCCTCCTGCGGGACGGTACGCGGATACCAGGGTTCGGTGCAGGTATCGCAGGTGCCGCAGGGTTCTGCGGTGTTATCGTCAAGCTCACGGGCGAGAAACACCATACGGCAGGTGGTGGTGTTTTCGTAGGCGAGCATGGCTTTCTGCTCGGCCACTCGGGCGCGCGCCACCGCCTCGTAGCGGGCTGCATCGTACGTCCAGGGAGTACCGGTGCTGGCCCACCGGGACTTATTTTTGTGTACGGCCCCTTCAACACTGAGCACTTTAAGCAGCAGCTCCAGGGTGGTGCGGCGCAGCTGCACGCGGGATTCCAGGGCGGGGATTGAGAGCCCCTCAGGTTCTTCAGCGAGGGCGGTGATCACGGCGTGGGCGTTGGTTTCGTCCGGCATTGAGGCGGTGGCGAAGTATTCCCAGATGGCGGTGTCTTCGGGGCCGGGCAGCAGCAGCACGTCGGCGTTAATGGCCCCGCGGCCGGCGCGCCCTACCTGCTGGTAGTAGCTGACCGCGGAGGAGGGCGCCCCCAGGTGCACCACGAACCCCAGGTCGGGTTTGTCGAACCCCATGCCGAGGGCGCTGGTCGCCACGAGGGCTTTTACCTGGTTGTTTTTGAGTGCCTCTTCGGCGGTGATGCGTTCTTCAGCGTCCATACCGCCGGTGTAGGGCAAGACCCGGTACCCGGCGTTAGCCAGTGCTCGGGCGGTGTCTTGCGCCGCCGATACGGTGAGGGTGTAGATAATGCCGGAGCCGGGTAGGGTGTTCAGGTGCGCGATGAGCCAGCCGATGCGTTCTGCGGGCTCCTTCAGGTGCAGCACCCCTAGCCGGAGGGAGTCGCGGGTGAGGGGGCCGCGTAGGGTGAGTACTTTTTGCGGTTCGGCGCTGTTTGGGTCTGGGGTGTGGCCGGTTGGCGGATGCGCGGCAAGCTGCTCTGCGATGTCTGCGCCCACGCGCTCATTGGCGGTTGCGGTGGTGGCGAGCACGGGTATGCGCGGCGGCAGGTCGTCAATGAGCCGACCGATGCGCCGGTAGTCGGGGCGGAAGTCGTGTCCCCAGTCTGAGATGCAGTGCGCCTCGTCCACTACGAGCAGCCCGAGGCGGGGGGCGAGCTGCGGCAGCCAGTCGTCGCGGAAGGCGGGGTTGTTGAGCCTTTCGGGGCTGATGAGGAGCACATCGATCTGGTCGGATTCTAGGCGGGTGCGGATGTCGTCCCAGTCGGTCACGTTGGAGGAGTTAAGCATGGCGGCGCGCACCCCGGCGCGTTCTGCGGCAGCCACTTGGTCGCGCATGAGGGCGAGCAGCGGGGAGATAATGAGTGCCGGCCCGGCCCCTTGTTCGCGCAGCAGCAGGGCGGCGATGAAGTAGACGGCGGATTTTCCCCACCCGGTGCGTTGGACGACGAGCACGCGGCGGCGGTGTGCCACGAGCGCTTCGATCGCCTGGTACTGCCCGGTATGGAAGGCGGCGTGTGGGTTGTTGGTGAGCGCAGCTAGTAGGGTGCGGGCGCGCGTGGGCAGAGGCTGCGCCTGTGGGCTCGCAAGGTGGTTACTGTTCACGGTGCCTTCTTGGGGTGCGGGTTCATGGTTGTCTTTCCATCATGTCAGAAAAGGCTTCTATTGTAGTGGTATTGGTGCCCGCTATTGTCTGCTGAGGGCAGGGCAGCACCTTGCTGATGGGGTGGTGCTGGTGCGGGGTTCTGCTTCCAGCACCACCGGTCTTTGCTCTTCGGGGTCAGCCGGTTGGCTGCGTCTGAGGCGGTGCGTATCACGGTGGCGGCAGGACACTGGTTATGTGTTTTCCTGCTTGCTACAGGTAGAATTGGGCACAGTGTTACACAGCTTCCGCATAGTGTGCCGTTACCCGTTCCTCAGGTGCGGGGGTTAGGCTGTTGCTATTGCGCACCGCGCACACTGACTTTTATAGACCTATTTACGTTTCAGGATTGTGATGTCTCTTCTCGCCTCTGCGCTGGTTGCGCATATGCCCGTGGCGCTTCTCGGTTTTAATCTTGAGGATATTCTTATTAGCACCGGCCCGTGGGTGCTGGTGGTCTCGGCGATCATCGTGTTTATTGAGTCCGGCGTGCTGTTCCCGGTTTTGCCGGGTGATTCGCTTATTTTTGCTCTCGGCATGCTGCATGACCGTATGGGGCTTTCGCTGTGGCTGGCGTTCCCGGTGCTGATTGTTGCCGCCGTCGCTGGCGGCGAGGTGGGGTACCAGTTGGGCGCCCGTTACGGACGTAACCTGTTCAAGGATGACGCGAAGTTTTTGAGCACTAAGAACCTGCACGCGGCTGAGGAGTTTTTCGCTAAGCGCGGCGGGGTGGCGCTGGTGTTGGGGCGTTTCGTGCCGATTGTGCGCACGTTCGTGTCGCTGGCGGCCGGTATTTCTTCGTACCCGCGCCGTAAGTTTAATCTGTGGAATGTTCTGGGTGCGGTACTGTGGATCGGCTTGATTGGGACCGCCGGGGTGCTGCTGGGCGGTATCGAGTTTGTGCACAAGAACATTGAGCTTCTTGCCGTGATTATTGTGCTGGTCTCGGTGGTTCCGGTGGCTATTGAGTACATACGTGGCCGTAAGAAAGAGCAGAAGGCTCTGAGCGAATAGTTTTCGCTGCTGCTATGTTGCGGCGCCCCGTTGGGAAATTACTTTCTCGTTATTTCCTCAGTGGGGCGCGCGTGCAGTTGCAAGGCCACTGATGATAGCGACTACCCGGCTGACGTTCTTTCTAGCGGCCGCATCCGATGCGGCCGCCGAACGCGTGCTGAATAGGGTACGGCGAGAGCTCACGGAGCTGAACCTGACTGTCACCGCGCGGGATAAGAATATTTTTGAAATTCAGCAACCCATACACAGCTGGGAGCACCACGTGTATGGGCTTCTTAAACTGTGCGGTCACCTGGGCCGCCAGTGGGTGCTCACCGGCGATATAGGCCACCTTTTTGATGCCTTCTCCAGCCACTCAGCGGTTGCGGGTGTGGAGGCGGTACACCTCACCTGCGATAACCCGCAGGCGTACGAGCACTAGTTAAGTTTAGGGCCCTCGTTCTTGTCACTCTCGTGACGGCTGTTCTGCTGGCTGTACGCCTCATAGTGGTTGGGCGCTGCCGCAGCGGGGGCAGAAAACCCGGGTGCGGTGGGCTGCTGCGGAGCGTATGCTTGAACCTGTTGGGTGAGCGCCACACTGTTCTGATAGTTACGCCATGCACCCCAGTCGGCAGTGAATTTGCTGGGCTCAGATTTGAACACGCTGCAGGTAATCATGATGCACAGCACCAGTTTTATCAGCATCAGCAGTACCGCTGCTATGAAGGCAGCAACAGCCAGGGGGTTCTCAGATGCTACCCTAAATACATTGTCTTTATCTGCGTCAGAGATGAGCGTCCACGCCACAAGAATCGCCACTGTAGCCAATGCTACCTGCATAAGCAGGAAAAGCCCCTGCACAATAGCGAGCACTCCGGCTGTGATCCGCGCCGCCGTATACCCTTTCTTATAGAACGTGGCGACCACAATCGCCACTGTAATCGACACCGCAGTTATCAGCATATTAACGACGAGCGGCGCCCCGCGTGATATTACTTCCCCCACCCGGTCACCATCGTTTTGGTAGCCGGGCAGAAAATCCACGATCAGGCCCACTACCAGACACCCGACATAGATATAGATAAGGCGCACACCGAAGTTCACCTTCTTATTGCTCTGCGGCGGTTCATCCGGCACAGGCATGTGAAACTGCTGCTGTCCGATCGGTGCCCCATAATACCCGGAAGACCCGGGGGGCTGAGCATAACTCGGCAGCTGCTGTTGAGGCTGACCGGAAGGCGGCGGGTACTGGCTCATGGTGTATTCCTTCACGGGGTAAATGTAGTGACTGTCGTCTCCACCCTACCAAAAATACCGCCCCGCTAAGGGGAAATAACGCCCCATATGCATAAACCAGATACCGCAGCCACCGTGAGAGCAGGGTCGAAGACACCCCACCTAGCTGCCGCCCCGCCAGGTATTAGAAGTGCGCTGGCGGTATTTGAACGTACATGCTGGGGTTCTTCTGGTAGGCACGCCACATGCCCCAGTTCGTAGTAAATGCCGCCGCCTGCGGCTTGAACATGTACACGGCGATAATGATGCACAGCAGCAGCCCCACCAGGTACAGCACCGCCGAAGCCACCACAAAAATGGTGGCGTAACGGTACGCTTCAATGTACCCGGGGTCTGCCGAATCTGACGCCCGCGAAAGCGCCGCAAAAAGCTCGAACACGCCAATGAGGGTTAGCAGGCCAAGGAGGAGGTTATTCATGGCACCAAGTATGGCCAGCACCGCCGCAGTAATACGCGCCCACGTGTACCCCCGCGAGTAGAACACTCCCACCAGAATATTGGTGGCTACCAGCACGAGGGTGATGACCGCGTACAAAACGGCAATCTTCCCAATCGTGACGTCCATGGCTGCGGCGCCGTGCTGGGCGTACACTGTAGTGCTGGTGGGGATCGTGTCACGGTAGAAACTCACCACGCCGTGCACCACTATGAGTACAGCATGCGCATAAATGAGTTTTATGCTCAGCCGCACCTGGGCGGAAGGCCGCGAAGGCTCAGTAGGCAGGTGCTCATAAACCTGATGCGTCTCGTAATGTTCCGGTGTCCCGTGCGGGCCTAGAGCACTTAAATCGGCAGCACCGTGGGGTGCTGCGCCCCCGTGGTGCTGAGCCTGGGGGTGAGGATTCTGCGGGTTGGGAAAGTCGTGGCTCATGACTCTCTCCTTATGAACGTGCTACAGGTTCTCTCTCTACCACCGTACCAAACCCTGCCTCTTGGGCCAGGCAGGTACCTGCCGCCAAGATGTGCGCAGCCAGCATCCGCGGTGCTTCTCTTAAGCACCGAAAAAGCTGCGAAGCTCCTTCTGCCGGTTACCGGCAGAAGACTCGGCCTTACCTAGTACCGCATCTGCTGCGACCCGTAGATAGCGTGCTCGGTGGCGCTCCTGCGGTAGGTGCGCCATGCTGCGTACTGTGCGGTGTACTCAGAGGCTTCTTTCTTCAGCAGGAAAATGGCGATTGCGACTGCGTTGGCACCGCCCACAGCATTGAGCGCAAAAGTGAAAATAGCAGTGTCCCTAGCCGCCACCACCGCAGAATGCATGTAGTCCGGTACAATGCCGGGGTCAACAGCGGCAAGAAATGGGATAGAGATTAACCCCCACAAGCTTTGCAATGCGGCAAGAATCGCAAGGACAGCGCTCAATATGCGCGCCCATGTGCGCCCAGCACGGTACATGAGAGTGAACAGAACCATCAGGCTGACCTTAACGACCAGCATAATGATGGTTATAGTAATTACCATAGCTGTATAGGTGCCAGTATCAATGGTGACGCCGCTGCTATAACTGTCATAGTTCTGAAGCTCAGCCAGATGCTCATACCTGTTGGTGGCGAACGAGATAACTACCTCAAGAGCGGTGCTTAGAACTGTTATCCCTATGTAGACGTACAGGAGCATCAGCCCAATATTAACGGTCTTATTGCGCTCCGGTTTTTCGGTCACCACCTGTTGGTACCCGTAAACATTCTGCGGCGCGTACTGTTGATATTCCGATGGCTGGGGAGGGTGCTGTTCCAAAAGTTTTCCTTTTCACTCGTGCACAACGGCAACAGGAGATTCTCTTCTCATTATGTCAGCTGCACCCCTGCATATCACCCTATGCTTGTGCACACCGCCATAGCCCCACACGTGGACGCCCTGTGCATTAGGGCGGCGCCCACGTGTGAGCATATTACACACCTATATAGTGAGATTATTGCTGAGGATACTGAGGCGGCTGGTTCGGGTGCTGCTGCCCGTACTGCTGGTTGTATCCTTGCTGCGGAGGCATTGGCTGCTGCGGCTGCCCCTGCACAGGAAACTGCGGGGCTGCTTGCCCAGCTTGGGCCTGGCGGTACAAAGCAGTCTCTTTATAGTACTGAAGGGTACCCGGAAGCCACAGCAAAACAATGGCAATAACGCTGAACACCATAGAAACAATCGTCAGCAGAATAACCATAGTTACCCTGCCGGAATACTCGGGAGCGAGTATGTCTATCGCTTCTTTAGCCTTTATCGCATCAGGCAGGTAGGCTAAATTCACGGCGATTGCAAGCGCCGATAATATCGTCTGGACAATAGAGCCCGAACGCCTCCCCAGATACACCTGGCAACCGCATGCTATGTAAAAAATTGTGAATAGAAGAGAGCGCCAGCTTGATGCGTCAAGAGAATCTATAGACGCAGCAAGGAAGAAGTCCACAATTCGCAGCGCAACCAAGATCAGTATGGCCGCAAGAGCCAGCATAACGGTGATACCCGGACGCGGCTTCTGCGCAGCTGCAGGGTAGCCTTGATCCAGTCTGCCGTGCGGTGGTTTGTGGTAGGGTGCGGGTGCCGGGGTCTGCGGCACCCCTTGGAAGTTCCCGTACTGATCGCTCATGTATTTTCTCCTTGGTTGGGCATACCGCACAAAGTCACAACGTGCGGTACGTTCCTCTTTAATTTACCACCAAAGAAAGTCTAAACACATGAATATTAACGTTATTTTTTGAAATAGTTTTAAATCTTTACGTATCTTTAGCTATCTCAGCTTGAGCAGCCTGCGCCTGCATCAGAAGGTCGCACTGTTCCTCCAGCTCACGCAGCCGGTGACGCAGCCGCCAGGCACTACGGGCATCGGTGTAAGCGCGGCTGGCCCTGCTCCACAGCAGCGCAAGCGCGATAACACTCATCACCAGGTACGGCATCCCGGCGTACACGGGCAGGTACAGCGGGGACGAAGACCCCAGCAAATAATCCACCTGCTCAGACGAGGCACCGTTAAGCTGAGACATGAGCACACCCACGATGAGCACCATCGACAGGGCACACAGCATACCGAGCAGCTCAAGCACCGTAAGCACCAGGGCAGCCCAGCGGTGACCCTGCAGGTACTTCAGCAGAAGAAACATGTGCATGCCCGTGATAAACATAATGCCCAGTCCGGTCACCAGTGCCGGGTAATACTGCTGGATCTGCTCCATAGCCTTCGCCTGACTCTCGGAGAGAGCATTAATGGGGTACTGCACTGTGAAAAGAATATTGCAGGCCAGCACCTGCCACATCACCACCTGGCAGGCGATGAGTGCCGCAGCAAGGTACACGGGGATCAGCGGTGCCGGGCGCTGCGCGGGAAGTAAAGCGTAGACTCGTTCAAGACCTCCACCGCTGGGGATCACCGGCTGCTGAGCCGGTTGCGTATTCGGCACCGCTCCACTCCTTAAGGTTTCTGTATACCCTGACTGTTAGTTAGGGTACCAATTCGATGTCTACTATCGATACTTTTATTGCCTAACAACACGAAATTTCCCCGCCCATCGGTTATCCGACGGGCGGGGAAATTAAGACGCTACGCTATTTCGCGCATACTAGCCGTTCTCAGACTTACCCTGCGACTGGTTGTTCTGCGCAGAGGTCTGCCCAGGCTGCTGGGGCTGTGACTGATTGGCGTCACCGCTCTTCTGCTCCTGCTGGGAACCGGGCTGCTGCGGAGCCTGCGGCTGCTGCTGGTAGCCATACCCTTGGAACTGGCCCTGCTGAGGACGTGCCTGGTACTGGTACGGCTGCTGGTAGTAACCAGCCTGCGCCTGGGCCTGCTGCTGGTACGGCTGCGGCTGCTGATACCCCTGGTACTGCCCCTGCTGGCCATACTGCTGCTGAGACTGCGCCGCCGAAGCATAGCCTTGCTGATGCTGCGCACCCTGCTGACCCGCCGGGTAGCCCTGCATATTCTGCTGAGGCTGTGCAGCAGCGTACCCCTGCTGCTGGTAACCGGCAGGATAGCCACTCTGCGAAGGCTGCTGCGACTGCCCTTGAGAAGACTGCCCCTGAGCAGCTTGAGGCTGCGAGCTCTGGCTCTGGGCGTTCTGCGACGACTGGGCCGAGCCCTGGTTCTGAGCCTGCAGCTGGTACTGCCCCTGCGAAGAACCCGCTGACTGCCGGGGAGCGGCGTGCGGCTGGGTAATGGAGTTATAAGCGTCATAGGAGCTCTGGCTCAGCGGCACGGTCGCATCCGAGTCAGCATCCAGAGCAGATACTGAGTCCTTCTGCGGCTGCTGCGGCTGGGACTGCTGCGACTGCGAAGAACTCTGGGAAGACTCAGAGCTCTGCGAAGATGAGGAACCCTGGGAGAGCAGGGGCACCTGAGAAGTCTCCGGCTCTGGCTCCAACGGCTGATCCTCACCCTGGCTCTGCTGCGCCGATGAGGAGGAAGACGACTCGGCAGCAGCCTGCGGCTTGGACGGATCCTTATCCTTATCCTGCAGCTGGGACGAAGAGGACGACTGCTGAGGAGAGGTGTACGCCTCATACGATTTCTGGCTCAGTGGAACGGTCGCGTCCGGATCGTCCTGAGCGGCAGCTGACTGGGCTGAAGCGGCGGGTGAGGACGAAGCTGACTGCGCCTGCTGAGCCTGATACTGCTGGTAAGAAGTCTGCGGCTTCTGATACCCCGAGTACTGCCCCTGCTGGCCATACTGCTGCTGGGACTGCCCCTGGGAAGCGTACCCCTGCGACTGGGTGTTTTGAGAAGAGGAACTCTGAGCATTCTGAGACTGCCCGGAGGAACCCTGCCCATAACCGCCAGCGTACCCGCTCTGCGAAGAAGACTGGGACGACTGAGCACCCTGACCCTGCGGCTGGTACTGCCCCTGCGAAGACTGGGAAGATGATGACTGCTGACCGTACTGCTGGGCCCCCTGAGAAGGTGCCTGGTAGCGGTTCTGCTGCTGACCGTACTGCTGTGAAGCCTGGTTAGACTGCTGCGCCGACGACGCTGCACCCGACTGGCCATACTGCTGCTGGGCGGTGCCCTGCTGAGCAGCAAAACCTTGCTGCTGAGCGGAACTCTGCTGGCTCTGTGCACCCGCATTTTGGTTTTGCCCCTGCGCGCCCTGCGGCGAAGAAGCCTGGCCCTGCTGACCGTACTGGGCACCCGGCTGGTTGGGGTAACCCGGCTGAGGCTGTGCCGCGTTCTGAGCTTGCGCAGCGTTTTGGGCCTCGGCCTTCTGTGCCGCACCCCGGGCGAAGAACTCGCTAGAACCAGAAACCCACAGCATCGCAATTACCGCGATGTTCGCCAAAACAATGAGCACCGCAACACCCAGGCTGCCGTATGCCACGGCCATATAACCATCAGGGAGCAACCCCTCATTCGAGGCGTTGCTGACCTCACCGATCTTCATGAACGCCATGATGAGGCTCACCAAGCTCCCGCCCGCGATAATACCCGAGAGCACGCTCAACCCGATCCGAATCAGCGGGTTAGCGGTACGGAGCATCACGGCCATAGCAACGAGGCCACCCAAAGCCACAATATTCAGAAGGAGCGAAACAATGAACATTGATGAAGCAGACATCGTATTGAGCACAACACCCAAAATAATGTCTACCAGCACCAGGGCAGCCGCAACAAACCCAAACGTGCGTGCCATTTTCACGCTGCCGGGCATTGACGGCGGCGGTGCCGTCGGGGAAGCCGAAGCGCCGGGAGAAGCATTGTAAGCTGAGGCTGCGAACTGGCCCTGCTGGTTCTGCTGCTGCCCAGACCCCTGCTGAGACTGCTGGTAGCCCTGCTGCTGGTTCCCCGCATACGAAGGCTGAGACTGCTGGTACGGCTTATTAGTGTTATTGGCGCCCGCACCGGATGCGTACGCGTTATACCCCTGGCCCTGCTGGCTCTGCTGTTGGGGCTGGCCAGAACCCGGCTGGGACTGCTGCCCCTGGTTCCCCTGCGACATGAAGGAACTTAGCGGCACTGTCGGCTGGTCGGCGTACGGGGAGTACCCGTTATTTGCGCCCTGGTTCCCCTGCTGCTGTTGCTGCTGGTACTGGGGCTGGCTCCCATACTGAGGTGGTTGCTGCCCATACTGGCCCCGGTTCCCATACTGCTGGGAGCCAGAGCCCTGGCCGTACTGTTCGCTCATCGGTGTTGTTCTCCTTAGCCCCGGTTTCTCGGTGCTTTTCGCGGTGTGTGGGATCTGTCCGATCCCGACGTGGTTCTTATAGAGTACAGAATACGTCTCACATCCTATAGATGATTACCTTTTCACTCTAACAGAGTGCGGCTACAGAACAAGAGACATCCGAAAATACGGATTCATGCACTATGTTGTGTTCAATACTATATAACTTGAGAGATTCCCGAGCACGCATCTACCGCCCGTGTGTATTAAGGTAGTCCATGAGCGGCGCCTGCTGGGTGAGCATCATGCGCAGGCTCCCGAAACGGTAGAGGGTTACCGATAACAGGATCACCTCAAGAAGCCACAGCACGGCCAAGACACACAGTATCAGCATGGGGTCCATTCCCAGCGAAATACCCCTCCAGTCAAGCACTAAAAGCATCAGCGTAATGGGCGCCAGCAGCAGCCCCACCCCCACAAAACTAATCATTGAGAAAACACCCCACGCAATATATACGGAGGCATCAGAGTTATTGCGGGGCGGGCGTATCAGGGGCCATACCTGCACCACGGCGTAAAGCACGGCAAGCACCCCAAAGGCCATTGCCATCTCACGCGTGTACTGGGCAATAATTGAGGTTTCAATCAGGGCGATCACGGCCAGCACCAGCAGGCGCACACACAGGGTGTTCCGTAACCCCCGCTGCCCGCGGGCAAGCGCCTGTGGGGACACATTCGGCAGCGCCGCAGGGTACTGCGCCACAGGCATAACGGGCACCACCGGTATGACCGGCACCATCGGAATATACTGCGGCGGCCCCGGATGCTGCACATACGGTTGCTGTGGCGGCGGCGCCTGGTGCGGCGGGATCGGCGCTGGCAGCTGCGGCAACGGTGGCGGGGTCGTCAGACGCACCGGCGCCTGATAGCGGGTAGGTGCCTGATTCTGATCCCCCGTTACGGCAGGCCCCTCCAGCTCATCGTTTACCGTGCTGTCAGGGTGCCCGTGCGGCGGCAGCGGCCTCGTGGCGTCCGTCGGGGGCTGGGTACCGTCCGCAGGAAGCACCCGGGTTGCCTCAGCCTCAACGTCCTCAAGGCTCGTATCGGCGGGAAGAACACGGGTAGGTTCCAGCTCACCACGTTCACCAGGCTGTGGCTCATCCAGTAGCGGAGGCATCGGGCGGGTTGCATCCAGCTCAGCGGATTCACTGCCCGGCTCCTCGTCCCCCTTACGCTCGGCGGTGTCGGCGCTTGGGTGGGTGCCCCATGGGACCGTCACCTCGGCAGCGTCCGCATCGGCCGGGACGTTAGGTTCCCGAAGCTCAGCAGCATACTCGGGGGTTAACGGCACGGTCGCATCGGTCTGCTCATCGTGGGAATACTCAGTAGAATGCACAGGGGCGGAGGCTGAGGAGTCCTGAACCTCATCATTATGGGAATGCGGGTTTTCGCTCACCCTCGCCCCTTTCGTATAGCATCCTCACACGGCGCTAGGCCGTCGTATGCTCATTACCCTACCACGGGCAGTATCCTTAACGTGGCACTATTGCGGCCACACACAGCAACCTTTGAGGCGCGGCACAGCCCCGAGTTCACGTCCCCTGAACAACCGAATCTACGCAGCCGACGCTTCAGCCATAATGCTCAGCCTGCGCCCGCTGCGGCGGGCATAAAATAACGAAAAGACGGTCTCAATAGGCAGCTCTATAAGAATCCACACCACCGTCAAAGGCACCAGAAGCGGCGAACTCCACAGGTAGTTAAGAACAACCTGCGTGGCGGAAGGAGACAGCAGCAGAGCCCCCACCGGAGCCATGGGGACAAGAGCGGCAAGAATACTAAAATAGTTCGCCACCATAATGATCTTGGGCGAACGTCCCTTATGGTACGCCCACGCACACCAGCTTTGACCCACCAGGTACGCCAACGGAATAGCAGCAATAATGGGCACAGCCAAACGGATGGCCTGCCACGCCATGATCAGGGCCGGGCCAGCTAACAGTACCACCCGGAACACGTACAGCCCCTCATCAAGTGAGGTACGCCCGGGGTTTCCCTGTGGCGGGGTTATTCTTGGCGGGTTCTCAGCCATGGTCCTCCCTACCGGTGCCTCATCGGTGCGGCGGTTTAACCCTCAAAAATTCCGCGGGCCCGGTCTTTGCACACACTCGCGGCGGGAAAAATACGTCCGCTCATACTAATGTACACGCCAGGCGGCAGCAGGTTCACGGCAGACAGTGCCGCCCCCAGGTTAAAACCGGCATCCGAACGGGCCATAACGGCTGGCTGCATAGCCCCGGTAAGCACCACGGTTTTCTGCCCCACATCCGCATGCTCCGCAAGGTAACGGGCGGTTTCGCTCATCGTGTCGGTGCCGTGGGTAATAATCACCTGCTCATCACGAACCGCGTTGAGGGCGGCGGCAAGTTCCGCGCGGTCTGCATCCGTCATATCCAGGCTGTCTTTACCGATAAGCGGGCGGATCTCGAACTTAATATCAGTAATCACCCGATCCAGAAGGTCCTGGGCCGCCGGTGCACCAATATCGAGGGTACCCGCAACCGAATAAAACTTATCGATCGTGCCACCAGTGGCCAGAATAGTCACTTTTTCGGGGTTTCTGATGCTGCTCACAAGGCTCTCCTGCCGGTGCGTCGTAGTCGGGTAGGGCTGAAGCCATTATAAAGAACCTGAACGGCAAGATCTGCGCTCTACACATAAACCCTGCGCATTCGCCACACCCGGTAATGCACGGGGCTCAGAAGTGTGGCTTCGGACCCGTCCTGAGCCGTGCCGAAAATGCAGCAGCTCAACAAGATCAAGCGTCTCTGGAATGGCATCACAACCATGACGGTGCACTGATAAAGGCAGTTACGCGTCACCTGTCATTGACACCACATTTAGAACGCACCCACCGACCTATCCGCTCCCCAAGCGCTTCGGGGGCAGGCAGCGCGGTCTTCAGAAAAGCTTTTAGAAGCCTCCGACCCCAGCAGGAGACCTCCCGCCACACAACAGCCGCACAACAGCGAAGTTCCTTCCCGATGGGTCGCCATAAAAAGGCGATAATACCAACGCACAAAATCAACCTGGGGTCTGACCACACAAGATTTAAGATTTCCATTGGTTTCTAGCCCTTCCCGCCATGTTTTGCACCCAAAAATTTTCGGGACCGCAGGGGAGCTTCCCCAGCAGCATCTGTGGTTCGGCCTGCGGAATACTTTTCCATTAGAGTTCCTTTCCGGCCTTTTAAAAGATCTAGTAGCTTGTAGTGTGTTGGGGGCAGCTGAACAAAATTCAACACTTACGCTTGCAAGAAGAGCGAGAAAAATATGCGTTCAAGCAACAGTGCCTTTCCCAAGCGTTTTTGAAGTTTTCCGTAGGGGCTGTCTGCTTCGAGCCGGAAAACTTCAGCGACAGGGGTTTGTAGTTCTTCTCGCCGTGTGAAGGTTGCTGCATGCGGAGGTTGAGCATCACAAAAATTTTCCTTTCTACCTGTTTTTAGACGGGTGGGGAGGCGCGAGTGTGTCTGCCCCACCCGCGGGATTTTCGGAGGGTACTGCGAATACCCCTGATGGGGGGTCTCATAAGTAATCCGCTTTTGGAGGCGAAAAACGCAACAAAAACAGCAAAAATTTTTCTGGCGCTGCGCTGTGCCCCTCCGAGACTCGCCGTCATCATTCCAACTGATTGTAGAACACCCCATCGGCCTCATCGTTCCCTCTCTGGTTTTAGTGGGTTAATAAATTCCCCTGGCTGGGGTTCTCATAAGTAATGTGTTGGTGGAGGCAAAAAACGCAACAAAAATAGCAAAAATTTTTTGCCGCCCGCGCCCAAAAAGAACTCGTCTAGGTTTGGCACATATGGACTTCACCTGCAGAAAACGAGCACATGACAAGCTCTATTCAGAAGCAGACATCATCCCAGGTGCCCCCTAATACGCAGCCAGCGGGTGAGTCTACTGCGGTATCCGGAGCTAAAAAGAAGGCTGAGGTGTACTCACACAACGCATTCTTGTGAGTACACCCCAAATTACGCATCGGCGTAATACGACCACAGCTGTATTACTAAACGCATAAATAAAAAGATGCCTCAGAACTGGCAATAGCCAAAAGTCCTGAGGCCCGCCCGAGCGGCTTCTCCATTCGTACACCTACACCGGATGATCTGCTCTGGTACCTATCGCGACGTTTTATCTGTTCTGTAACCGTAGTGTTCGCATGCACATTTTGTCAAAGGTTCCTTGCTATGGCGCAAGTCTATGAACATAACAGAAAGACCGAGGACATTATCAACTGTGCGTTGGGTGAGCCTGCGGGCAACGGCTATTGCCAATATGAAGCCGCCTACCCCCTCCTATATTGAAGGAGAGAACAAGAAAAAAGTCGCCCCTGTCGGTTTCATACCGAAAGGGGCGACATACCAGATGATCTCTGGTGAAGAGTGCGCCCTGTGGGGCTCGAACCCACGACCTGCGGATTAAAAGTCCGTAGCTCTACCAACTGAGCTAAAGGCGCTCCAGTACAACTATACACTACACACGGACGAACCCTAAACACGGCCTCGGGTGAGGTTTTCAGTCAGCGAAGACCCTGTTCGCACGGTGGCTGCGGCGTTAGACTGAGGAACCTATGGTTTCTTCAACACCCCGCAGCTATCATCGGCCCGTATTGGCTTCCCACGAAATTTTTGAGCGCCAGGCCGGTGGTGAAAACCCTGCCGCCCAGCATGAGGCGGCGTACGCCTCGGCGCGCGTCTTACTGGCCCGTGGGCGCGCTAACACAGACCCGCAGGTGGCCCAACGCCTCGTGGACTTCACCGACGAGTACGGCCTTGAAACGTTAGCGCTCATGTGGGCCTCAGCCCCCGCCCAGTCATTGCCGGGGGCACTGTGGCGCATGTACTCGCTACGGGATGCGGTGCACCGTGACGCACCAGCGGTTAGCCGCGCCTTCGCTAAAGGGCTTGAGGACGACTACCGTTCACACGTGCTCGCGGGCGTGCCCGACCCGCCCAGCGCCTGGGAGGTAGTGGCCACAGCAGACAGTATCCTGGCGGGGGTGTACGAGGGTGAGGTTGATATAGCCCTGGAGCGTTTCGCCGCGTTCGCGCGGGTGGTGGCGCTCGGTTTACGAGCCGAGTACGCCGCAGGTGACATAGCCCGTGCCGCCGGAGTGCATGTGCCGCTCGCCCCCAGCCATGAGGTGCGCCGCGAGGGCGTGAACCGCATGTTAAGCATCCCCGAACGAGTGCGCAGGCTGAGGCAAATCGCTGAAGATTTAGAAGCTGTGGCGTTGCTGTGGCGTCAACATGGGGGACTTGAAGGATTCTAATATTTTTCGGGTCGTGCACGCTGATTTTTCGGTGCTGGCAGCATAAAAAGGTAAGACTTCCCGATGCGCCGCAAACCGGTGTTGGGCATTGACAGGCCCCCGCACGGGCGGGATAATGATTACAAGATGTCGGGTTGCTAATAGGTAGCCCCGGGCTCCAAATCATTTGCCGCTTCGAGCGGCCTTCCGCCGAGAGGCGCTCCCAACCCGACATCCCATACGTATCGAAGAGGTCAGCGGATTCGTTGGCCTCTTCTTTTGCACCCACACCCAGCCGCCGAAGTTCACAACAGAGATAGAATCGGTATATGCTTCAACGCCTCTTCCCGCAAGAAAACAGTTCGCTGCAGTCACTGGCGCAGATTTCGGCGCAGGTTGCGGGCGCGGCGGCGCTCCTTTCGGAAATGGTCGGCACCCCCACCAGCGACTACCCTGACCTATTCGAGCGGATGCTCGCCCACGAGGCCAGCTGCACCGAACTATTTTTTATGACCCTCACCTCTGTGCGCAGCTCGTTCGCCACCCCTTTACCGCGTGAAGACCTGTACACGCTCGCCCGTAAACTCACCAGTGCGGTGGAGGAGCTCACCAGTGCCGCGCACATCCTCTATTTACACCGTATTGACGGGTTCGCCACGCACAGCACCGCCATTCTCGACATTATTCAGCGGCAGGCAGTGCTCACCGAAGCGGTGATCCCTAAACTTATTGACGTCAGGGGGCTGGACACCTACTGGATGGACATGCTGCGCATATCCCGCCAAGCGGTGCGCACCGCCGAAGAGTACGACGCGCAGCTGGCCGCCCGCTACCCGATGGAACGGTACCGCCGCTACACCAAGTTCATTACGCGCCTCAGCGCCGCCGCGAACGCTATGCGTGACGTCTCAGCCGAAATTGGGCGCATTATTGTGCAGGAGTCCTAGCTCGTGCCTACCCTGCTGTATCTGCTGTGCGTGGCGGCGTTTTGCGCCGCGATTTTCGTCACCGGTGTGCATAATGCCTCAAATGCGATCGCGGTGCCGGTACGTACCCGTGCCATGACACCCGTGGCGGCGCTGGTAGTGAGTGCGCTCTTTAACGGCGCCGGGGTCATCCTCGCGTATATGCTGATAAAAGAATATGAGGCGTCGTGGCTTGTTGTCCCGGGAGGAACACCCACCCTACTTGGTATCGTGTGCGCCCTAACCACCACAGCAGCGTGGGGCACTATCACTTGGGCGATGCGCATGCCCTCCTCCGCAACCCACGCGCTCATTGGCGCGCTCGCCGGGGTGGCCTGGTACGCCCACACCGACGGGTTTGAAAACTACGGGTTCGTGCACACCATCTTCACCACCGCCCTCGCCCCGCTACTGCTGCTACCGCCGCTGACGTTCCTGCTCTCCTGGGTGCTCGTATTCCCGTTCTACCGGCTGGCATTACGCACCGCACCGCACCGGGTCAATAGTACCTCCCGCGAAGTTCTCGCCGTCTCAACTGCTGGCATCTCGCTATTACATGGGCTGCAGGTCGGCCAGCGCTACCTGCTGCTTCTGCTGCTTTCCGGGGTGCTCGCCCCGTTCACATCCGCAGTCAGTTTCGATAAAGCCCCGGCAACTCTCATGATCGTATGCGCCGTCTTAGTAGCCGCCATCCTCGCGGCGGGTACCCTGACCGGCGGGTGGCGTATCGGGTATACCTTCACCCACCGTATGGTGCGCCTTGACCCGCTCCGCGGGGCTACCGCCCAGGGAACAACCGCAGCGGTGCTCGCGGCAGGGCAGTTCGTGCTGCAGCTGCCGTTCTCTTCCTCGCATCTGGCGGTCGCCTCGGCGCTCGGGGCGGGGGTGAACCAACGGCACGCATCCGTCAGTGCCCGCGTGGTGCGGCAAATCCTGCTCACCTGGGTGATTACTTTTCCCGCCTGTTTCCTGCTGGCAGTGGCTCTGATGAGCGTCACCGGATTATTCTTCGAGTGAAAACCAGCGGATTTGCTGCCCAACCGGCAGCTTTAAAACTGTGCGTAGCAAAAAGCCCGTACAATAATTAGGTACGCCTCAACCATGCCGTGCGCATGTGCGCCTTACGGCCTCACTTTCCGGGAGAATGGGAGAATAATGACGCCCACTGTCGCCATTATTGTGCGCACCAAAAACCGACCACAATTTCTGACCCGCGCCCTAGCCAATATTGCGGAGCAAACCTACCAGGACTACGCCGTGTACGTGGTCAACGACGGTGGTGACAGGGCCGAGGCGGAACGCATTGTTACCGCAAGCCCGGTGGCCGATAAAACCACGCTACTGCACACCGACGGCATCGGCATGGAAGCCGCTTCCAACCTGGGGGTTCGTGAAAGCGAATCAACCTACGTGACCGTGCACGATGACGACGACTTGTGGGCCCCCAAATTTCTTAAACACACCGTCGCCGCCCTCGATTCGACCGGGGCGAATATGTGCACCGTGCGCATTGTTGAACGGTTCGAACGTGAAACCGACAACGGGTTCCAGGTGCTCAACGAACGTATCTTCCATGAGGGGCTGCCCGTTGTTGGGCTGCAGTTTTTATACCGCACCAACCGTGCCGTACCCATCGGCGTGATCTACCGCCGCGACCTGCACACCCGGCTCGGCGGCTACCGGGACGATCTGGCCGTGGTAGGCGACTGGGAATTTAATATGCGCGCCGCCGCAGAAGGCGAAATCATCACGATTGACGAACCGCTGGCGTACTGGTGCCAGCGCCCCGAAGCCACTGGCGCCGCCGCCAATAGTGTGAGCCGTGAAGCTGAGCACCGCTACTACGATTCGAAGGTGCGCGCCGAAGAGATCCGTAAGGATATTGCCTCCGGCTCCTCGGCTGGCCCTTACCTGTACCAGGCGCACCTGGCGAACGAACTAGACGGGCGTATTCTTGAAAACCACAACCTGCTCCGGGACGTGCTGGCAACATTAGGCCGTATCGAGACAACCCAGCGGGAACAGGGCGAACAGCTGAAACGTATTGAGGCTGCCCAGCGGGAGCAGAACGAGCGGCTGCTGCGGGTCGAGCGGGCCTTATCGTGGCGGGAACGGGCCGAACGCATCACCAAATATTTTAAGCGCGGTTAAAAACACCAACAATAAGGTAAGTGCATAATGACTAAGGTTCTGGTGGCTGGCGATATTGGCCAGCCGGTCTACCATGTGGGCGACGAAGCAATGACGGTAGCGTCCGCCACATTTTTTGCCGGACGCGGGGCGCGCATCGTCCTGGCAACCCGCGATGAGGAGCATTCTCGTCAGCTCATTGGCGCTGGGGCGGCGGGTGAAGAGTACGAGTACCTGCCGTACCTGCTGTTTCCGTGGGCACCGGCGCAGCGGGAGCAGACCCTAGAGTTACTGGAAGAGTACCTGCGCAGTGGTGTAATGCCCACACTGCCCGAGTTCGCCCCGGATGCCACAAAAATACGGGCTTTCGTTGAGGGGGTCTGCGCGGTAGATGCTGTGGTGATCTCCGGCGGCGGCAACCTCAACTCGCGGTATGGATGGCTGCTGTACGAGCGGGCGGCTATCGCCCTCGTCGCCGAATACCGCAAGATTCCGCTGTTTATTTCGGGCCAGTCGCTTGGGCCGGTACTTTCGAACACCGATGCCGAGGTGCTTGAACGTATGCTCCGCAGCGCGGTGGCGGTGGCGGTGCGTGAGCGCGGCTCATACGCCTGGTGCACCGAACGCGGCATTGAGGCCTTAGCTGGCGCCGACGACGCAACCGACTACGCCCCACACTCCCCCGAACTTACACTGGAATACCCCGAGTCAGTGGCTGTGCCTGAGCGGCCCCAACGGTACGTGTGCGTCACCATTAATGATGCTGACGACGAGCAGGCCCAGAACCTCGCGGAGCTGCTGGAGTACACCTACCAGGAGCACGGCCTGAGCACCGTGTTCCTCAGCCACATGGGCAACCCCGCCCAGGCAGCCGTTGCGGGTGAGCGCGGGGACTATGAGGTTCATGCGCGCATCGCCGAACAGATGCACACCCCCGCGACCCTAGTACCAATCACGCACGCAGACGCCGCGGTGCGCATCCACCGGGGGGCTGCGCTAACGCTCACCAGCCGCTACCACCCGGCAGTTTTCGGCCTGGCAGTGGGGGTGCCCGTGGTGGCATTGGTACCGGATGCGTTCACCGAAATGCGGCTCACCGGTGTGATGAAACATTACGGTGTGGGTGAGTTCATCACCCCGCTGGAAATGCTCGGCACCGCCATCCCTTCCCTGCTGCTGGATGCGGCGGTGCAGCTGAACGACCCCGAGCTGGGGGCCACCTTCACCGAGCTGCAGGCACCGCGCCGGGCCGAGGTGCTGGGCGCTTTGGCCGAGTGGCGCCAGTACGTGTGGGAGCGTATTAGCGGCAACGACGAGGCACGCGAGCCGCAGAACCTGCCGAAGGTGCACCAAGTGGAGGCGCTGAACGAGCCGCTTCGCGGGGTGAACCGTGCGGCGCGGCGGCTGCTGAGGCGCACCTCTTTAGAGGCCGGAAATGAGTGGGCCTTATCAGATCGTATGCACTCGTGGGAGGACGCCCGCCGCCGCGAGATTGAGGAGAAAGACCGCGAGATAGCCGGGCTGCGTGAGCGCGCTGAGGCTGCCGAGCGTAAGCTGGCTGAGTATCAGGGGTCTCTGCTGAAGCGTATCCTGCGCAGGTAGGTTAAGCCCGGCCGAGGGTGGGTGCAGAATGAGACACCCACCCCCTTGTGGGCCTGTACAGCAGGCCGCACGCCGGTACACTAAACATATGGCCGGCATGTATACCTCAGCGAGAAAGCACACCCGCAGCTATTTGAGTGAGGGTGCCCGCCGTGTGCGCACGGGGTTTTTTCAGTCCCTGCAGATTACGATCTCGGGGATTGGTGCGTACTTTTTCTCGTTCTATGTGCTGGGACATCAGGAACCCATTTTCGCTGCGACAGCCGCCATTGTGTCCCTGGGGTATGTGAGCGGGTCCACCCATTCCCGCCGTATTTTGGAGGTGTCGCTGGGGGTCACGTGCGGCATTCTGGTGGGCGAACTGCTGCTGATGGCGTTGGGTCGCGGGCCGTGGCAGGCGGCGGTGGCGCTGTTCCTGTCGGTGCTTCTGGCCCGCTTTATTGATAACGGCATTATTTTTACGATTCAGATGAGCGCCCAGTCGTGCCTGGTGATTCTGCTGCCGCCAACCTCCGATCTGCCGTTTACCCGCAGCCTGGATGGCGTGGTGGGCGGCGTGGCGGCGTTTCTGATGATGTTCCTCATGCCTAAGGACCCCCGCAATAGCCCCCGGGAGCGTGCCGAGGCGCTCATGGGCGCGTTTTCTGACGTGTTTTTTCTGTCTGCAAGCGCGATCCGTGAGTATAACTACGAGAAGGCGTACCAGAGTTTACGGGACGCCCGCCAGCTACAACCGCTCTACGATGCGTGCCGCAACGACCTGGTGACGGCGCGCGGCATGGCTCAGCTCTCGTGGGTGGGCAAGAAGAGCCGGGCTGAACTTGACCGGCTGGCGCAGACCCTCAACGCCGTTGATTTAGCGATCCGTAACGACCGCGTGTTTAACCGGCGTATGGCCTCAACGATTGCGCACGTGCAGCTGCGCCCAGCCGCCCTGGAGTCGTTAGCGGCGGCCTTGGAGTCGTTGGCGCTTGCCACCCAGAGCGTGGGGTTGGGCATGTATTCGGGTACCGAGCAGGAGCGGGCGTATTATATGCAGGTTGCACGTGAACGTCTGGTGGATCTTGCTGGCACCTTGGAGCCGAGGCAGATGGGTGTGGCCTCATTTGAGGGTGAGTCGCTGGTGCTCATGCTGCGCTTGATGACGGTGGATATGCTTGAAGCCACCGGCCTGGGGCACGAGCAGGCGTCTGCGGCACTGGTAAAGCTGGGTGAAGCCGTCACGGAGCACGCACCGCGCACCTCTGAAATTCCAATTGTGCAGGCTAATAGCAACCAGGATGAGCAGGAAGATTTGCGGAGCCGCACGATCAACATTATCTTGCATGATCAGGAGCTTGAGAAGCACCCCGAGTAGCCTCACAGGAAGACAATCAGGCGGCGGCTGCGCGCATCGTTAGGATGATGTGCGTCCCCGTGCCGCAGGAGGCAGCGGTGTGTGGTGTTTGGCGAGTTCCGCCAGGCTTTCGGCTTCCTCCTGCGTGAATGTGCATGCCAAGAATCCTTGTATATCGGGGTCGGTCTTCATGACATCGGTTAATCGCATCCCTAAAACCGTGTTAATGAGCATACCTTTTGCCAAGAACTTTTCGGTTGCTTTAGGGCTCATCCCTATTTCGTGGTGCAGTACTCGGTATATACGCATAAATTCGTCGCGAGCGAGCCGACCAAACCGCTCATGATGCCCCATCGTGAAGAGATGCATCATGGTCAGCAGAATTCCCCGGTCAGCTACAAGTTTTACGTAGGCACGCCCCATCTCCCTCAAGAGTACCTGAGGGTTTTCTACGCCTTGAGCAGCTGTGCGAAATACTTCAATAGTTTTATCAACAGCACGGCTGGCTGTTTCTGCGAAAAGATTTTCTTTAGAACCGAAGGTACGCACAATATATGCTTGGCTTACTCCAGCTGCTTTGGCAACGGCGTCCGTAGTAGTTCCGGCGTAGCCGCGCTCACCAAAGACGATGCTGGCGGCTTTTAGCATCTGTTCACGACGCTCGGCGGCGGGGAGTCGTTGCCCAGGTGCAGGTTTTTTCTCAGCCATATTGACATGTTATCACCCGATAACCTAGCTTTAAGTAATCAATTGATTACTTAAAGCTAGACGAAACGGACCTTCCCATGCAACAGACTCAACAGGCAAAAAACCCCGTACTCACCCCGCCTGGCTCATCATCATCTCGCTGTCCATTCCCATGTTCATGGCTTCCCTCGATAACCTCGTCGTCACCAATGCCCTTCCAGTCATTCGGGCAGATCTGGGAGCCACACTGGAAGAGCTCACCTGGACAGTAAACGCCTATACCCTGACCTTTGCATCCTGTATTCTCATGTCCTCGGCACTGGCAGACCGGTTTGGACGCCGCAGCGTCTTCCTACTTGGAGTCTTTATATTTACTGCCTCCTCTGCATGGTGCGGTATCAGTGATAATATCGGCGCCCTCATCACGGCCCGTACTCTTCAAGGAATCGGCGGCTCTGCCGTTATGCCTCTTTCCCTTGCGTTGCTGAGCACTTCCGTACCCGAGCGGCTGCGTGCTACTGCTATTGGTATTTGGGGAGGAGTCGCTGGACTCGGTGTAGCACTCGGCCCCCTTATCGGTGGTGCCGTAGTAGAAGGCATGAACTGGCACGCAATTTTCTGGATTAACGTACCATTCGGGTTGCTCTGTATCCCCCTGGTATGGACCACAATTCCGGAATCCCGTGGTCGCCCCGAACCGCTTGATTTCCCTGGGCTGGCCCTCGTGGGGATAGGGCTGTTCGGTATAACTTACGGCATCGTGCGTGGAAACGAAGCTGGATGGACTAGCCTGGAAGTCCTCACCGCCCTAATCGGTGGAGTACTCATCCTAGTCTCTTTCATCTGGTGGGAATCACGCGCCGCCGCACCGCTGCTTCCGCTGCGTCTCTTTAGCAACCGAAGTTTCAGTATGGCGAATATTGTGGGGTTCCTCTTTTTCTTCGGTATCTTTGGGGTTGTTTTTATCTTGATTCAGTTCTTGCAGGTGGTCCAAGGGGCAAGCCCGCTCGAAGCCGGGCTGATGACCATGCCATGGACTCTTGCGCCCCTCGTTGTTTCACCGCTTACAGGACTGCTGACATCTAGGATCGGCACGCGCCCGGTGATTGCGGTCGGCATGGCACTCATGAGTATTGGGCTGTTCTGGAGCGGTGCAATCCTCGATCCCAGTGTTGAATACATCCACTTTGTGCCTCCCTTCATGGCTGCCGGTGTGGGTATGGGCATGGTTTTTGCTCCCATCGCCACCGCAACCCTGCAAGGTATGGCACCTGAAGACAGGGCAACCGCCTCGGGAACTAATATGACCGTGCGGCAAATAGGAATCGCGCTGGGGATTGCCACTCTCACCGCAATTTTTACGGCCCTTGACGGCGTCCTCAGTCCCACCGGGTTTACGGATGCAGCTTCCCCAGCCATTTTGACCGGTGCGGCAGTAATGATGCTGGGAACTTTTGCTGCCTTTTTCCTCCCCAAGCATGTGCGTGCGGAAGAGAAAGTGCAGAGCTAACCTCCTAGCCTGCGCGAGCGGATAATATTTTGGCGAGCAGACAGCAATTCGTTATCTGCTCGCCAAAATACTCTACTCGCGGTTCACGTCACGATGTGCGGCAGTTATTTATCCTGCGGGAAGAGCAAGTTCAGCGCCTCGCCCAAGGTGGCAACCTCGCGCACGGTCACCCCATCGGGCACCTGCCCCACGCCCGTTGGGGATGCGGGCACCAGCACATGCGTGAACCCCAGCCTGCCGACCTCGGCAATACGCTGGCGAATACCCGGCACGGCACGCACCTCCCCCGCCAGGCCAACCTCGCCAAACACCGCGAGTTTACGCGGCAGAGGCTTATTCTGCGCGGCCGATGCCAGCGCCATCACGCACGCCAGATCGGCGGCGGGCTCAGAGATTTTGGCACCTCCCACCGTGGAAACATAGCAGTCGAGCTTGCCCACGTTCAGCCCGGCACGGCGCTGCAAAACCGCCAAAAGCATCTGGATGCGCGCCGAATCCAACCCCGCCACCGTGCGCCTGGGCGCGGGTGCCACCGCTTGATCCAAGAGCGCCTGGACTTCGGCAAGGAGCGGGCGGCGTCCCTCCATCGTCACGGTCACGCAGGTTCCCGCCACCGGATGCGGCGTGCGCGAAACGAACATGCCGGACGGGTCGAGCACGGGCGCGATCCCGTCCTCGTGCATATCGAAGCAGCCGACCTCATCGGTGGGCCCGTACCGGTTTTTGATAGCGCGCAGCATACGAATATTGGAGTGTTTATCGCCCTCGAACTGGCACACCACATCGACCAGGTGTTCCAGCAGTCGCGGCCCGGCGATCGTGCCTTCCTTGGTCACATGCCCCACCAGCAGGGTACACATATTGCGTGCTTTCGCGGTGGCGATCAGCGATGCGGCAACCTCGCGCACCTGCGTCACACCCCCGGCGCTGCCCTCAACATCCGCGGAGGCAAGGGTCTGCACCGAGTCGATCACCAACAACGCCGGGTCTACCTGCTCAATATGCGCCAGCGCGGTCCCCAGGTCGGTTTCGCTCGTCAAGTACAGGGTGTCGGCAACGGCGTGGATGCGGTCCGCACGCAGCTTAACCTGCGCGGCGGATTCCTCACCGGTCACGTACAGCACGTCGCGGGTTTTCGCTCGGGCACGCTCAGCGGCGGGGGTTCGCGGGGTGTATCCGCGCGCGAAGGTGGCGGCAACATCCAACAGCAGGGTAGATTTGCCCACGCCGGGTTCGCCAGCCATCAGAATCACGGCACCGGGCACCAGTCCCCCGCCGAGCACCCGGTCGAATTCGGGGTTGCCGGTGCTCATATAGGCGGCGACGGTCGAGTCTACCTCGCCGATCACCTGCGCCGGTTTCTGCACGCTGGATGCGGTACGGGTACGCGCCACGGTACCCCCGGCGGCCTCCTCAACAGACCCCCAGGTTTGGCATTCACCGCATCGACCCACCCATTTGGCGGTGGTCCAGCCGCATTCGGTACAGCGGTAGGCGGGGGTTCCTTTAGTTGTTTTTGTGCGTGCAGCCATGGTTTTTATTGTACGGGCGACCCTGACGGTTTAAGACCTGCAGCTGCCCATAAGGCACCATACCGATGATGCACCCCGGTCAGGGCGTGCGCTGGCGGCAAACCACCGCTTAAAACAGAACGAACACTCTTTATTTATGCATTTTTCCGTGTAACTACGCGCCCCCTGCGCTCAACCCTCAAAGGCGAAATAACGCTATAAACAGGCTACAATGGAGCACGTGCAAACAGACTATAGCGAACTCCTTCTCAAAACGATCGCTCGCATCGCCCCTGGCACCGAACTGCGGGAGGGGCTGGAGCGTATCCTGCGCGGACGTACCGGCGCACTCATTGTGCTCGGTTCAGACCGCACCGTTGCCGCGCTCTCTTCCGGCGGGTTCGATATTGATACGGAATTCTCGGCCACCCGTTTGCGCGAACTTGCCAAAATGGATGGCGCTATTATCTGCGATAGGGATGCCACCCGGCTCCTCAAAGCCGCTGTGCAGCTCATGCCTGATCCGTTCATTGAGACGAATGAATCCGGTACCCGCCACCGCACCGCCGAACGTATCGCTATCCAGACTGGTTTTCCGGTGATTTCGGTCAGTGCCTCTATGTCTGTGATTTCGGTGTATGTGGATGGCACCCGCTACACGGTGCAGGATACCCAGTACCTCATGAGCCGCGCCAACCAGGCCATCCAGACTCTTGAAAGCTACAAGAAACGCCTGCGTAAAGTGCTGGGGACGCTCTCGACTCTAGAAATTGAGTCGCACGTGACCCTGGGGGATGTGGCCGCCACCCTTCAGCGCATGGAGATGGTGCGTCGTATTATTTCCGAGGTTAGCCACTATGTGCTTGAGCTGGGTGTGCATGGCCGCCTGGTGGCGCTTCAGCTTGAGGAACTGCGCAGCCCCGACATGCCCGGCAGCGAGATTATTCTCTTCGACTACCTGCCGAACCCCAACCCGAGGAATATTGGGGATGCTGTTGAGGCTCTGGAGAACCTGGACGATATGAACATTGTTGATTTGAAGGTTATTGCGCAGGTGGTCGGCTTTGAGGGGTATGATTTAGACACTCCGCTTCAGCCGCGCGGATACCGTCTGCTGGATGGTATTCAAAGCATCCCACATATTATCTCTTCGCGCCTGGTGGAACGTTTTGGCACTTTACAGGCGCTTATGGCAGCCACCCTTGAGGATTTGCGGGCTGTGGAGGGAGTCGGCGGCAACCGCGCCCGCACCCTGCGTGAGTCGCTCTCCCGCATGGCTGAGAGCACTCTCGAAAAGTACCTGTAAACCGCACACTAGCCTGTGAAGAGCATTTCTGAAGGCGGCTTCACGTTACAGGGAAATACCGGCCTCCCCTGGCCGGGAGGGAGCGTGCTTAGATGCTCCCTCCCTCAGGGCAGCACCGCAGATGCCGCAATAGTTATTATCAGGCGAGGGTAAAGTTTACCGCCTGTGAGGCAACACCGTTCACGCTTGCAACCACCGAATAAGTGCCCTTCTCGGCGTCCTTCGTTTTTTCGCACCCTGACGCATTGGATTTGCGGTCCCAGGCTATCTCACCGGTGGCTTCTTTCCCCGGCTCAAGCTCAGCTTTTTTCAACGGCGCAGGGGCGCACTTGTTCTTTGAGTAGGTTTGTGCCGCACCGGAGGTAATGTTCAGTTCTATGCCGTTTTCTGCTTTATCTCCGCCGATGGCGCAGGGGGTTTTAGAGATGTTGGTGTAGGTGACGGTAAAGGAAGGTGCCTCCCCCGCAGCATACTGCTTTTTGGAGGGGGCCACGGTCACTTTAAGGTTCTGTGCAGAGCAGGCAGCTACAGCAGCCGAGGAGGTGGATGCGCTCGGGTCGGGGCTTTTACTGGGGTCGGCTGCTTGTGAGGGGTTGGCGCTTGCCGAGCCGGTGGGTGAGGCGGTCACGTCGGCTCGGGCGCTGAAGTTTTGGAATGCCTCTGCTGTTGCTGTAGCGCTGGGGACTGCTTCACTCGTATTACGGTTTTGAATGGTATTAACAGCCCAGGTAATACCTACTATAAGAAGTATCAAAATAATAATTGCCGTAACTGCCGCAATAATGCGTCGACGGCGATATACTTCAGGGGGCAAATCCATATCTTCTGACATACATATAAGAATACAGCGTTTTATTCCTTAACGGGAATTATGCATATATATTATTTTTGGAATATATTGCGGGTGTTTTACCCTATATCAATGACCTTTTCACCACGCACTCCCCACTCAAGGGCCGTTTCTACAGCACCCCATGTATCTTGTGCACAGACAGAGCAGCTGCACCAGCTGGTGGGTGACTGGTTTATCGCCAATGCTCGCGATCTGCCATGGCGCCGCGCAGATTGCTCCGCGTGGGGTGTGATGGTAAGTGAGTTTATGCTTCAGCAGACTCCGGTTAAACGTGTTCTTCCAGTGTGGGAAGAATGGATGCGCCGCTGGCCGACCCCCAAAGACTTAGCAGCTGAAGAGTCTGCTGAGGCGGTACGTGCTTGGGGCAGGTTGGGGTATCCGCGTCGGGCGCAGCGTCTTCATGCGGCGGCGCAGGCTATTGTGTTAGAGCATCATGGTGATGTTCCCGGCACTTATGAGCAGCTGCTGGCCTTACCGGGGGTTGGCTCTTACACTGCAGCAGCGATTACTTCCTTCGCATTTGGGCGGCGTGCAACTGTAATAGATACAAATATTCGCAGGGTACACGCGCGTGCCATCAGCGGCAAAGGGTTGCCACACAAGTCGCTTAATGCGGCTGAAACTCGCCTCGCCGAGGCGCTGATGCCCACCGATGAGCAGGCTAGCTGCCTATGGAATGCCGCCACGATGGAGCTTGGGGCACTGGTGTGCACCGCAAAATCTCCAACCTGCAATATATGCCCAATTAGGCATTTATGTGCCTGGGTTGCCGCTGGCAAACCAGAGGCTGAGTACACCCCTCAGGGTCAAAGCTGGCATGGTACAGACCGGCAGTTACGTGGGGCAATGATGGCGGTTCTTCGAGAGGCCCACCACCCCATCCCTAAGGAACTTATTACCAACTTCTCCCCCGATATTGTGGCACCCAAAAACTTGTCAGCAGTGGTGAAGTCGCTGCGTACACTAGGCTCTTCTCAAGAGCAGATCCAACGCTGCTATGAGGGACTACTCGCTGACGGTCTGGCGAGTGAAAAAGATGATTTAGTTTCACTATAGCGCATAAGTATTTAGACATATTTTATGCTTTTATAACAATTTAGTATATAAATTTTTTAGATACTTTATTCAGAAACTTATTGTTTTCGCTTCCAACTTTTGAAAGAATAGAAAATACGTATTTGAAATACCAACTATTCACTCAAGAGGGATACTCATGAAAATAGCAGTTGCAGGGGCAACCGGAACCATTGGCACGAAAATTTGCACCGAACTTGAGAAGCGAGGGCACCAGGTGGTGCCGTTGAGCCGCTCCACCGGGGTAGATGCCTCAGTGCTTGAGAGCCTCACCCCAGCTCTCGCCGGGGTGGATGTGGTCATTGATGCCTTGAACCACACGGTCATGAATCGTCGCAAGGCCGAGGAGCTCTTTAAGCTCACCGCCAGCAATATTGCGCAGGCAGCGGCAGAGAACCAGGTGAAGCGCATTGTGTGCATTTCGATTGCCGGTGTGCAGGATGCGGCAGTATGCCGCGGATACGGCTACTACAGCGGCAAGGCCGTGCAGGAAAACACTTATAAGGCATCACCGGTGGAAACTGTGATTATTCACTCCGCGCAGTGGTTCGAGATTCTGCCCACCCTCGTAAAGCAGGTCACTTTTGGGCCCGTATCGGTGCTGCCCACTATGAAGATGTCGCCATTACCGGCTGCGCCGGTGGCTCAGCTAGCCTGCGATATTGCTGAGGGGCAGATGAATATCCCCGATTCAGGCGTTATTTCGATTCGCGGTGCCGAAGAAGGGACGGCAGCCGAGTTTGTGAAGCGTATCCTCGCGGCGCGCGGTGAAATCGGCGGCAAACACCCCAAGCTGGTGTGGCAGCTGCCATACCTTGGTTCGGCTATCGCTAAAGGCGGGTTAATCCCTGACCCAGCAGACCGTACCGACCCCACCACACTCAATGACTGGCTAACCACTGAATAAGCCCCATCTATCACCCGGCTTTCCCTCCCTCCCGGCCCTTAATCAGCCGGGAGGGAGGGTCTCACTATTAGCGCGTCGCTATAGCGCTTCGTGTTTAAGGACGGTTTTACCGACGGTGCTTCCGGCCCGCAGCCTCGCCAGGACGCTGGGGGCCTGGGTAATAGGCACGACGTCCGTCACCTGCACCTTCACTTCCCCATCGGCGACCAGCTGCAGCGCGCGCCGGAGGTATGTTCCCACAAGTTCAGGCTGTGCTGCCGTTAAAGCCCCTAGGTTGAATCCCATGACGCTTTTACCGCCGAGCCACAGGTCATTGCTGCTTATGAGCTGATCCCCCGCCTGAGCAGCGTCGCCTACTACAAGCAGGCGACCACCTACACGGAGCAGGTCCACGCACCGAGCGCGTGTTGGGCCGCCCACCGGGTCGACAATAATATCGAATTGGTCGGGCTCTTGCTCTGCTAGATCATCGCGTAAGATTACTTCGTCATACCCCAGTTCTAATGCCGCGTGCCGCTTCTGCTCAGAACCAACAACGCCCACCACGCGGGAAGCACCCAGATACCGCGCCACCTGCCCAAGCTGAGACCCAAGGCCACCTGCGGCGGCCTGAACCAGCACGCTCTGCCCCGACTGCACCTGAGCCAGCCGTTCCAGGGCTATAAGCGCAGCCGTAGTATTTGCGGGTACAGCGGCTGCGGTGGCAGCATCCAGTCCCTCTGGTATTGGCGCAACCAGGTGGGCGTTAGTGACCGCGATCTGCCCGTACCCTCCGCTGTCAGTGACCGTAAAGGCGGCAACAGGAGTGCCAATCTCAAGGCCGTCGTGCTCCGTGACCCCTTCGCCATGGGCTCGAACCGTGCCGGATGCCTCAAGCCCCGGCACCCAGGGCACAGGGATAGTCGGTACGAATCCGCCTGCAAACAGCGCTTCCACGTAGCTAGCACCTGCATAGTGAACGTTAATAGCGATCTGACCGGCAGCCGGAGTTGGGTCGGACGTTTCACCGTATTCTAAGGTGCCAAGGGGCCCGTCGTAGCTGGTAATCTGGACAGCCTTCATCATCATACTCCTTAATTATAGTCGCACACTGAACTATAACAGACATCTGCTATTAAGGGTAGTGTTATTCCCGGGCCTCAGGCAGCGGATTATTTGCGGGCGCCTATCAACACCCGCACGTCAACGGGGCAGAATCTACCCCTCAAGAACCTCAACGAGTCGGCCCAGCAAATCGCGTAATTGTTCCTGCTCCTGCGGGGTGAATTCACTGCTCATAAGGTCCTCAACGGCACGCGCCTTCTCATCAGCTTTCAGCCCCAGCTCCTCCCCCGCCGGGGTTAGGGTCACCACATTCACGCGACTATGGATTTCTGAAGGCACGCGGGTAATCAGTTTTTTTGCCTCCAGACGCGCAAGAACAGTAGCCATTGTCTGCGGGGTCACCGCCGCAGCGCGTGCCAGCTGCGCCGCTGACTGTCCGGGAGCATAGTAGAGCGAAAGCATGGCAGCATACTGTGCGACGCTCAGATCGTACTCCCGCAAAACTTTAGATTTTGCCACCATCATCGCTTGCTCGGCGCGTTTAATGGAAAACCCCAGCCGCGCCTGAACCTCGGCACGGTAGGCGTCCTGTCCCCGTTCCGGTCGCGAACGAGACAATGAAGACTGAGTTTTTTTCGATGATGCGGGCATGTACTAAGCATACTATCCCTCCGCCGCATCCCGCCCGACACCAGCGCACCCCTTCCAGGCAAACATGCAGGGCACAGGCATAAAGAAACACCCCCAGCTCCTCCCATACGGGAGACTGGGGGTGCTCTGCGCTCATTTGAGCCTGATCACTAACCGAGACTGAAGCTACTCGGCAGCGTTATTGGTGATCTGCTCAGCTTCTTCAACCGCTTCTTCCTCAGCGACCGACTGTGAATCCAGATCCTTCAGGTACTCGCTGGATAATTCCTTCATCGGCTGGGAGGAGAAGGTGAACTTCGCGTCATCCCCTTCGCCCTCAGCGTCCACGGTAATCTTTTCACCGGGCTTAATTTCGCCGAAGAGGATCTTCTCTGACAGGGCGTCCTCAATATTGCGCTGCATCTCGCGGCGCAGCGGACGGGCGCCCATCGCCGGGTCGTAGCCCTTCGAAGCCATGAGAACCTTCGCCGCATTCGTCAGCTCGATCGACATATCCTGATCCGCCAGACGCTTTGCCAAACGACCAACAAACAGGTCCACAATCTGCAGAATCTCGGTCTCGGAGAGCTGCGGGAACACAATAATATCGTCCACACGGTTCAGGAACTCGGGGCGGAAGTGCTCCTTGAGGTTCTCCATGACGCGGGCCTGCATACGCTCGTAGTCAGCGGCGTTATCATCCATTGCCTGGAAGCCCACAGGAACCCGGCGGTTCACATCGCGTGAACCAAGGTTCGTGGTCATAATGATCACGGTGTTCTTAAAGTCCACCACACGACCCTGCGAATCGGTCAGGCGGCCATCTTCAAGAATCTGCAGCAGCGAGTTGAACAGGTCGGCGTGCGCCTTCTCAACCTCGTCGAACAGCACCACCGAGAACGGCTTACGGCGTACCTTCTCGGTCAGCTGACCGCCTTCTTCATAGCCCACGTACCCGGGAGGGGCACCGAACAGGCGTGAAACGGTGTGCTTCTCCTGGTACTCCGACATATCCAGAGTAATCAGTGCATCCTGATCGCCGAAGAGGAACTCTGCCAAAGCCTTCGCAAGCTCGGTCTTACCGACGCCGGTCGGACCAGCAAAAATGAACGAGCCGCCCGGACGGTTCGGATCTTTCAACCCGGCACGGGTACGGCGAATCGAACGGGCCAACGCCTTAATAGCGTGCTCCTGCCCGATCACACGCTTGTGCAGCTCGTCCTCCATCTTGAGCAGACGCGAGGACTCTTCTTCGGTAATCTTGTACACCGGAACGCCGGTTGAAGACGCCAGAACCTCTGAAATAACCTCGGGGGTCACCTCACCGAAGGCGTCACCGTTTTCACGCCATGCCTTCTCTTTCTGGTCTTTCTCCTGAAGAACCTTCTGTTCCTCATCCCGCAGACCGGCAGCTTTCTCGTAGTCCTGCTCCCGAATAGCGTCTTCTTTCGCGCGCTTGAGCTTACCTGCCTTCTCTTCCAGCACCTTAATCTCGGGCGGGGCGGTCATCCGCTTAATACGCAGGCGTGCGCCCGCCTCGTCAATCAGGTCAACAGCCTTATCGGGCAGGAAACGATCAGAGATATAGCGCGCCGCCAGGTTTACGGCAGTTTCAATTGCTTCATCCGAGATAGTCACGCGGTGGTGAGCCTCGTACTTATCGCGCACACCCTTGAGAATCTGCACAGCGAGCTCCTGCGAAGGCTCGTCCACCTGAATCGGCTGGAAACGGCGCTCCAAGGCGGCGTCCTTCTCAATATGCTTGCGGTACTCATCCAAGGTGGTGGCACCGATGGTCTGCAGCTCACCGCGAGCCAGCATCGGCTTCAGAATGGAGGCCGCGTCGATAGCGCCCTCTGCAGCACCGGCCCCGACAAGGGTGTGAATCTCGTCGATAAACAGGATAATGTCGCCGCGGGTGCGAATCTCCTTGAGCACCTTCTTGAGGCGTTCCTCAAAGTCACCGCGGTACCGGGAGCCCGCAACCAGCGAACCCAAATCCAGGGTGTACAGGTGCTTATCTTTAAGAGTTTCGGGTACGTCACCATGCACAATAGCCTGGGCTAGACCCTCAACAACAGCGGTTTTACCAACACCGGGTTCACCGATAAGCACGGGGTTGTTCTTAGTGCGGCGTGAGAGCACCTGCATCACACGCTCCATCTCGTGGTGACGGCCAATCACCGGATCAAGCTGACCCTCGCGTGCAGCGGCGGTGAGGTTACGCCCAAACTGGTCGAGAATCGTCGAGCCTGCCGGGGTGCCCTCGCGGGAGTTGCCCGCGCCAACACCGGCTGTTTCTTTCGAGTCACCATTACCCGGGTACCCAGAGATAAGGTCCATTACGGCTTGGCGCACGGCGGCCGGTTCCACACCGAGTTTAGCCAGCACCTGGTTTGCTACGCCCTCATTCGCACGCACCATACCCAGCAGGATATGTTCGGTGCCGATGTAACCGTGGTTAAGTTGAATAGCCTCGCGCATCGAAAGCTCCAGCACTTTCTTCGCGCGCGGGGTAAAGGGAATATGCCCACTGGGCGCGTTTGCCCCCGGGCCAATAATGTCTTGCACCTGTTCACGTACGCTGTTGAGCGTAATACCCAGCGACTCCAAGGCTCGGGCCGCAATGCCCTCCCCCTCGTGAACTAGGCCGAGCAGTAGGTGCTCAGTACCGATGTAATTGTGGTTGAGCATGCGTGCTTCCTCTTGGGCAAGCACCACTACGCGCCGAGCTCGGTCGGTAAAGCGTTCAAACATTGCGTACTCCTAGGATTTTCTACTTGATACAAGACTACGCGGTATTACCCCTCGCGTGGGGACTGTTCGCCATCGAAAGAACTAGCGAGACGAAGGTCGCACCGGCCCGCAGCTGGGGTCACGCGCGCATCATCTGCCGCAGCGAGCTCGGCGGCACGAGGATTCTGAGGGATTATGCAAACCTAATGCTTACCTTTCGGTAACCCTTATGTATATACGAGACTTAAATAAAGTTTAACTTTCGTTTAATCCCGACAATAAACCTCAAGGGCTTGATTTATTTTATAGAAACTGCAACTATTTACCAGGAAAATATAGAATGAATTCTCTCTAAGTGGTAACCATATGCATGTTTTCGGCACACCGAAATTATTCCTTACGCCACCCAATAGCCCGCCCTGTACTATCCATTTCAAAGGGCAGGAAATAAAACACTTCAAACAATTTTCCAAAAATGCAACTATCAAAATATGCATGAAATATACCAAATAGAGATGGAGTATCGCGGATATTTTCTCGACATCTTCACAACAACCGATTATGACCGTGAGATTAACCTACACAACTACATGTGCCGTACATTCCACAGTTGATGTGGACAGACCAATATATGAACCCTGGAGACCACCTCGTCACACCAAATTTACGGAGGTTCACCACCACACTTTAGAGCCTCACCCTATCGCTCCGCCCGCCACAATACACAAATCAACCTGGCAAGATTCACTTTGACAGAAAAATGACATAAATAAAAGACAGGAAGGCTCAAAAGCCTTCCCGTCTTTTATTGAAGAAACGTAGCTTATGCCTGTTCCTTTTTCAGTGCTGCGTAGTACGCATCCTGAATCTCCTGGTGAATGCGGCCGCGATCGGAAACCTCATGACCGTTTTCCTTAGCCCACTTACGGATAGCAGCGGTCTCGGGGTTGCGCTTCACAGCAGTTGCTGCGCCACGCGAGCCACGACCTGCACGGCCGGACCCCGAAGTATTCTGTACGCGGCGAGCCTTCGACGCGAACGGGCGGATAGCATCACGCAAGCGAGCGGCATTAGCATTCGACAAATCAATCTCATACTGGCCACCATCAAGGCCAAATCGTACGGTCTCGTCTGCGGGGCCGCCGTCGAGATCGTCTTCAAGAATGATGCGCACTTTCTGTGCCATGTAGTTATCTCCTTAGTAGTTATGTGAACGCGCTAGAGAAAACTCAAATATAAAGAATTCTATATGAAACATTTTCTATCGCACATACATAGTAACAGACTTTAACGCTAAAGATAAAGGTTCCGAAATATGTTTTAATACTTTCGCGGGAAATATTTTATACAACTACGGTTTATCATCAGTAAATGGGTTAACAGACCCCCGTGAACTTTTTACCTGTTCATACCAAAGCTGGGCATCTTTTTCGGCCTCACGCTGCGCTGCGCGCTCCGAACGGTCCGCACGATTAATCCACCGCAATATAAAATACAGGGCAATCCCGGCGAAAATCGGGGGAACCAGCGCAATCAAAATATCCATATTTCCTCTCCCTTCATCTGGCTTTCTAGAGTCCAGAATACCCGCACACACAAGAAAAAGCCGCCCGCACGTCTTCAAAATTTCGTGCGGGCGGTTTAAGAACGCTCATTCCAGGATTAATGCCGCCCTGAATGTGAGCTCAATTAAATATTAAACCTAAAGTTATAATTTAAGCTTCGGGCTTCATGAGCGGGAACAGAATAGTTTCACGAATACCCGGCTGACGCACCACGGTTCCAGGGCGTTCAGGGTCCTGTTCACCCGCCAAAAGCATAATCAGACGGTCAACACCCAGCCCGAGACCACCCATCGGCGGTGCACCGTGCTCTAGGGCGCGCAAGAAGTCCTCATCAAGTTCCATCGCCTCGTCATCGCCCGCAGCAGCCTTATGGGACTGCTCGGTCAAACGCTCGCGCTGAATCACCGGGTCGATCAGCTCAGAGAACGCGGTACCGCGCTCCATACCGCCAATAATCAGATCCCACGCCTCAATCGTGCGGGAACCATCGCGGTTTGGCCGCGCCAAAGGCTGGGCGCTTGGCGGGTAGTTATACACAAAGGTCGGGTTCAGCAGGGTCGGCTCCACGATTTCGCCGAAAAGCTCAATCACAAGCTTCTCTGCATCCCAGGCGGGATTCACCTCAACATCATGCTTGGCGGCGATCTCGCGCAGCGTCTCAGCAGGAGTATCCGGGGTGATCTCAACACCCACGGCCTCAGACAGTCCGGGGTAGACACTCAGCCACGCCCACTCGCCGCCCAAGTCGATCGTGCCGTCCTCAGTCTCAATCGCGGTAACCCCAAGCTCCTGTGCACACGCAACGATAATCTCCTGCATACGCTCGGCCATCACGTACTGATCGGCGTAGGCTTCGTAGCATTCCAGGGTTGTAAATTCGGGGCTGTGCGTTGAATCCACGCCCTCGTTGCGGAATACGCGACCAATTTCGTAGACGCGCTCAATGCCGCCCACCACGGCACGCTTGAGCGGCAGCTCGGTGGCGATGCGCATCGTCATAGGCTGGTCGAAGGCATTCAGGTGGGTGCGGAACGGACGAGCCGTCGCGCCGCCGTGCACCAGCTGCAGCACCGGGGTTTCCAGCTCAATATAGCCGTGATCTTCCAGTACGCGGCGCACGGTGCGGGTAATCAGGGCGCGCTTTTTCACCAGCTCACGTGCCTCGGGACGAACCATCAGGTCCAGGTAGCGGCGGCGCACCCGAGTTTCCTCGTTCAAATCCTTGTGCAGCACGGGCATGGGGCGAATCGACTTCGCGGCCATCCTCCACTCACGCACCATAATCGACAGTTCGCCGCGGCGAGAGACCACCACACGACCGGTCACATACACATGATCGCCCAAATCCACCAGGGATTTCCAGTCGGCAAGCGACTGCTCACCAACCTCATTGAACGAAAGCATCGCCTGAATGCGGTCACCATTCGTACCCGCCTGCAGGGACGCGAAGCAGAGCTTACCGGTATTGCGTACGAACACCACACGGCCCGCAACGTTCACCACGTGGTCGGTCTCGTCCCCTGCAGTGAGCTCGCCAGCTTCTAATTTCGGGTCGTACTCGGCGCGCACATCCGCAATATGGTCCGGTGCGATACGCCCGCCCTGAGCATCCAACAGGCCCACAGGGTACGCCTGGCGCCCGGATTCGAGCAGCTTAGCGCGCTTCTCAAGGCGAATCTGCATCTGGTCTGACATATCTGCGATCGCCGGTGCGGCGTTCTGCTCGTTACTCAAGGGGAATACCTACCTGTTGTATCTCTGCTGAAAATATTGCGTCTTAAACCGCGAAGCGCCCACACGGGCTGTGTGGGCTGATGCGGTAAAAACTGAACTACCGTAAATCCATATTATCGATAAGGCGAGTCTGGCCAACATATGCGGCAACTAGGGCCAGCACCCGCTCAGACTCGCTGGTGGGGGCGTTAAAGTTATTCGGATCCACCAGCTCCAAATAATCCAGCCGCACCCCGGGGGTCGCGTTAATGCGTTCACGGGCACCGTCAAGGTCAATACCCTCAAACCCGCGGTTGAGCGAGTGCTCACGCAGCAGTGCCAAGGTACGGGAAATCACCAAGGCCGCCTCACGCTCATCATCCGAGAGGAACTCATTCCGGGAGGACAGTGCCAAACCATTATCCTCACGCACGATAGCGACCGCCCGCAGGGTCACATCATGGTTAAAATCGCGCACCATACGCTGAACCAGCAAGAACTGCTGCGCATCCTTCTGACCAAAGTAGGCGTTCACTCTGTGGCCGCCGGTCGCTGAACCAATAATGTTGAAGAACTTATTAACCACAGTCAGCACACCGTCAAAGTGGCCGGGGCGGGTCGCGCCCTCAAACCGTGACCCCAGCTCGCCGCTCGAAATACGAACCAGCGGCTCACCATCCGGGTACATTTCTTCAACCTCAGGGGCGAACACAATATCGACGCCTACATGAGCGGCAAGCTCAACATCAGCTTCCAGGGTTCGCGGGTACTTCTCGTAGTCTTCGTCCGGGCCAAACTGGAGGGGGTTCACGAATACAGAGATGGCGACCACCTCGTTCTGTTCGCGGGCACGGCGCATCAGATTAGCGTGGCCGTGGTGGAGGGCACCCATGGTCGGCACATAGCCCAGCGACGCATCCGTGTACTCAACCGCAGTACCATTTTCGGCGGCTGCGGCCCGCGCCTGCGCATCCAGCTTCTCTTGCGCAGCAACCAGCGCCTCAGCAATAGCGGCGCGAAACTCTGCAATGGTCTTCACTACCAGGGGTTTCGTTATCTCAGTCATGACGAGAACTCCTTGTCTGAGGGGCGGGGTCGGTGGTATCCATGAACGAGGTATGCTCAGTCAAGGTGCTTTCAACCCGCCCCAGTTGTTCATCGTTTAACAAACCTCTATTATGCGCCCTTTTTGCGGTCGATTTTACCAATTCCGCGTAAGAGTCAGCTATATCTCGCGTATTTTCTTGTTCAGCGTACTCCCGCAGGGCCCGCAAATGTTCGGTAACGGTCCCCGAGTCGCCCCGAATAACAGGCCCGGTGAGCGCAGTTTCACCCGCCGCGAGCGCATTATCAAGGGCGGCACGCACCAGCGGCCCCAGATAGTGGGATGGGTCTTCAACACCGATAGATGCCAGCGCCTGCTGGGACTGCCCCATAATGGTCACCAGGTGGTTTGCGGCGTGCGCTAAAGCGGCGTGGTAGAGGGCACGGTCAGCCTCGGCAATATGCACGGGTTCACCGCCCATCTCAACGACGAGCGCCTGGGCGATAGGGATAAAAGGAGCCGGGCCGGTCACCGCAAAACTGGCCCCGTTGAGGCGCTGCACATCGAGGGAAAGCCCCGTGAACGTCATGGCTGGGTGCACGGCAAGGCCAATAGCCCCCTGCTCGGTGAGTGGCTTAAACACTCCGGCACCGTGCCGCCCGGAGGTGTGCACAAACAGCTGCCCGGGGCTGACCATGCCCCCCGCGGCGATACCCTCAATAACAGGTTGGAGCGCATCATCAGGAACAGCCAGAAGCACAAGTTCGCTTCGTTCAATAATCTGCTCAGTGAGCAGCACGGGTATGCCCGGCAGCAGGTTCTCGGCGCGCTCAGCTGACGCATCAGACTCGGCGCGCACACCGACAATGGCGTGCCCCGCCGAGCGCAGGGCGGCACCGAGCACCGCACCAACTTTGCCGGCACTGACAATACCGATACCCAAGCGTGCGGGTTTGAGATGGTTCATGGTCACACTATCAAGTATATTAGGTACCGCAAAATCCACGTGTTTTTTCAGCGTTCACCAGGTGCGTCGAGGATCATGGCGGACTTGAGCAAGGAATTATGCCGAAGGCGATGTGTAATAGGCCCGAGTGCCGTCAGTGCGGGCGATGATCTCGGCGGCGATGCGTTCGGCATCGTGAACCTCCAGGTTCTGGACGGTGGGTTTAACCGGTCCCGGAACGCTGCCCAAATGTATGCACGCGGTTTTGAGGATGCGATTGAGCGGCCCCTGCGACCATTGCACCGCGAGCACCTGCCGTTCGGGGACTATCGAGAGGAACCGCAGCAGGCAGCCGCCACGCAGTAGCAGAAGATCCCGGGTGGGGGCGTATTCCGAATGGTGCAGGTCGGCTTCAGCTTTCGCATGTTCGGTATTCACCCGCGCGAAGCCGTCACGCCGGAAGGTGAGCGGGTTAAGCCAGCGTGTTCGGCGCGGTGCCGTCACTACGCCTAACTCGCTGTTGTCGGCGGGGCTGTACCTTGATGATTCCATGACCGCCTGCACGGTTTCGAGGCTGTGCGGTGACGCACTCGGCAGCAGCAGGTGAAGAAGCCGCTGCATTTCGCGGGTGGTACCCACGGGCAAGGCGGTGTTGCGGGTAAATAAGTCGTCGGATGAACCCTCCGTATTTACCGCCACGCCCGCAATATTGACCACCACCCTGTACCATCCGAAGGGCTTCCACAATAGAGGCTGTTCGATCTTGAGGGCTTGAATACGCTGCGGGAACAGGGTTTGCGTATGCGTTCCCGTGAAACCGTAGGTGATGCGCAGGCTGTCGCCGCGCGCATCCGAAGTATTCTGGCGGATGCGCTCCACCGTGAAATTTGCTCCCTGATCGAAGCTGCTCCACAGCTGCCAGAGAAAACCGAGAATTGGAATCAGGGACGGAAAAATAAACTGCGATATCTGCCCCAGGTCCTTTTGGGGGTTCACCAGCCACCCCACGATCGTACCGCCTACCCAGATAATCGCTACCGGGAGTGCCCACAACAATGCGCTGAGCACAATCGCGGCAAGAACCCGCAAATTGGGGACTTTGAAGAGCAACCGTTCCGGCTTGTGGCCTGCTTCTGTCTGCTGCTCCCCCGCGAGGTTTACCTCGTGATCCTTCTCAGCCGGAGCACTCACAGCATCGGCGAACTCTGACCTATTGGCGGCACGCAGGGTACTCACCCTGCGCAGCAGGCGTTCCTGCAAATTCTGCGCTTTCGCATGCGAGAGGTATTTGATATACAGGGCTTCTTCGGCACCGTCCGCAGCCTCAAGCCGAAGCTCGGACAGCCCCAAAATACGGGCGACAAGTGAGCGTGAAATATCGACGCTTTGCACGCTTTCCAGGCGAATCTGCCGCTGTTTCTTGAAAAATATTCCGCTGTGACGGTATACCGAATGCGCGCTCACGCTGTAGCGGGTAAACGCCCACGAAAGAATACTTCCGCCAAAAATAAGGACCGCCACAGCACCGTAGCCATACAGCATTACCGGGTTATGTCCAACGTGGTTTAGCAGATATTCGGGCAGCTGCCGCAGAATATTCCAGTAATCATTCTCGGCATTATTTTTGAAGGAATTCTTAATATAATCCCACGCGAGATAGATAATAAAAGCAAAGAAAACCCATATGTTCATGACGAACGTGCGCACATCAGTACGCCACCACGTGAGGGTTTCCGCAGCTTCATCCGGGGTTATCTGGTGTTCAGAAGTGTTAGAAGACTCGACAGACCGCACGTCCTGGTTATTCGAGTTTCGGGGTTCCTGTGTCATTACAGCGCCGCCATGCGTTCATCGGCGCGGCGTATCAAAAGCTCGCGCAGCTGCTGCCCACGTTCAGTGGGAATACCGTACAGCGTCACCTTAGAAGCGGTCACCCCAGCGGTGCGGATCGTCAGACGCACCAGGTGATGAGCACGCTCCAAGGGACCGGAATCTACATCTACATACTGGATACGCCCATACGGAATGGACGTCACATGCCGAAACAGCACACCCTGGCGCGCCATCAGATGGTTGGGGCGCAGGCTATAACCCAGCGCTCGGGTGCGGCGCGGCAGCAGCGCCGCCCGCCAGATGCCCCACACCAACAGGACAGCGGCGATCGCCCCAGTAAGAGCGGACAGCCACGTGGTTTTGGGCAGAACATCGGAAGAACGCATCATCTCAAATATCACAGTCAGCGCCGCAAAAACGCCTACCAGCGTGATAAAAAACCCTACGACCTGTATCAGCCGAATCTTGGTATACGAAGGATGCGCGCGCACCCACTCACCCTCGGTCGCGGTCACCGAGTCCTCACCCTCGTGCGTAAAAGAAGCATCCTCAGCATGTGAAAGTTGTGACATACATACCCTCTCTATTGCTGATCGCTCACCCGGGAGTACCCGTCGGCGGCAAGCTTACCCGAATTCGACCCGCCCGAAGACGAATTACCTTCGGAATCATCCGGCGGAATACGGCACAGGTACTGCGCCCAAATACCCATCGCTAAAAGCGCTGCGGCGCCCACAAGGTTCGCACCCGTCACCCACAAAACGCCCGTCACCCCGCGCGCACTCACCAGCGAAAGCTGATAGATGAGAAGCCCCAGCATCCACCCGGTAAGAGAAGCACCCGTGAGAATTGAGCCCTGCGCGTACGCCAGCACCCGGGCAGCCGCCACCGGGTTCATGTTTTTCGCTTTCGCGCGGGTTTCAATATTGCGCCAGCGAGCCACCTGAAACCCCAGCCACAGGGCGCCGCCGCCCATGCACAGGCACACCACGATCACCACCGGCGACATCACAATCTCACCGCCGCCGGAGCTCACAAGCATACTGTTCACAGCAACGGCAGCTATCACTCCCAGCGCCGCGCACAGCAGAATAATCCGCAGAGGGATAGGCTTCATAGACCCTCACTTTCATCTCTAGGCGGCGACTCCCCTTAGTTAAGGGTAGCCCGTCTGAGGGGGTTCAGGCTTCCTCCGGCATAAAATTCATGGGCCGCAGCAGTTTGACAGCATTAACGTTGGCGTGCGAGTCAGCCGCACTCACCTCACGCGCCAGCTCCGCAACCGCCCTATTAGCCCAGCCGGATGCGGTGCGCACCATCAGCTGCGCCTGCGGGTTTGCCTGCTCCCACGGAACCAGCACGAAAGCGCGTTCATGCGCACGCGGATGCGGCAGCGTCAGAACCGGATCGTCGCTGACAAGGTCGTCATAGGTAATAACGTCAATATCGAGAGTGCGCGGGCCCCATCGCACAAGCCGCACCCGGTGATGATGCGCCTCCACCTGCTGACACAGCGCTAACAGCGCGTAAGGGTCAAGGCTCGTGCGCACTTCAAGGACGGCGTTGATATAGTCCGGCTGGTCGGCGGGGCCGCCCACCGGTTCCGTCACATACAGCCCGGAGGCACGCACTAACCGCACTGCACCCCCGCTAAGACACACGAGGTCGGCGGCGGCCTGCTCTAACGTGGTTTCGCTCTCACCCAGGTTTGACCCCAGGGCCAGCACCGCCGTATGCGCTAACACATCCATGCCGAACGCGTGGTGCGATTGGTTCGTGTTCGGTACATTACCCACGCGCGCCTGCACCCTTTCCGCCCTGAATCTGCGTGCCTTCACGCTCCCGGAATACGGTCACTGCCACGTTCCCGAAGGTCACCTCAATCGGGGCCTTCGGTTTATTGACGGTCACCTCAAGCGCATGCACATACGCGCATTCGTCCAGAATGTTCTGGGCGATACGCACGGCAAGAGTCTCAATCAAATCGAGGGACTCCCCCACAATATGCGTGCGGATAATCTCGGCAACTTCCGCATAGTTCGTGGTTTGGGCGAGGTCATCGGTCGCAGCAGCCTGCGTGAAGTCGGTGTATAAAACCGTATCTACGATGAAGGGCTGACCTTCACGTTTCTCAAAATCAAGCGCTCCATGAAAACCCACGGCGGCAACACCGGTCAGGGTAATACGGTCGCAGGAGGCATAAGCGTGCGCTGGGTTTGGCATGGTGTTCCTTAGCTGATGTGAATACTGGTACATAATTTTAGGTCTGTTTGGTGCGGGTAACAGTGCGTAAAGTATTCGCCACGGTCACGGCATCCACCGTGGGGGGCACATTGTGCACGCGAACCCCCCACACTCCCTGGGCCGCCACGAGTGCAGAGAGAGCGGCGGATGCGGCATCACGGTCTTCGGGGGCGCGTGCGGGCGGCATTTGGTCGGGCGCGGTGTTCGCGCCCGCGGCGGGATTCTGGGTTTTGGCGCGCGCCGCATCCGCCGCGCTCAGCGCATTCGCCAGAAAACGCTTACGTGAACCGGCGATTAGTACCCGGTGCCCCAGCGTGTGCAGCTGCCCAAGGGCGGCGAGCAGTTCCCAATCCTGCATGCCGCCCTTCGCAAACCCCAGCCCGGGGTCAAGAATAATGTTCTCGGCATGAACACCAGCGGCAACCAGGCGATCACGCAGGGCGGCGAGCTCGTCCAGCACCTCGGTGACGGTGCCGCGCGGGTAGGCGGCGAGCGCGTCCATTGTGGTTGAGGTGCCGCGCGCGTGCATCAGAATATAGGGTACGCCCAGCTCGGTGACGGCCTGTATCATCTCATCGCTCACGCTCATGCCCGAAACGTCGTTAATGATGTGCGCCCCAGCGGCTACGGCGGCACGGGCGGTCGCTGCGTTCATGGTGTCTACGCTGATGGTGATACCGGTGTCGGCAAGCCCCTCGATCACGGGCAGAATGCGCCGAAGTTCCTCCTCAACGCTGATGCGCACCGCACCGGGCCGGGTGGATTCGCCGCCTACATCGATAATGTCTGCACCCTGCGCGATCATGCGCTGTGCGTGGGTGAGAGCGTCGTTCGCGGTGTAGTGTTCGCCGCCGTCGCTGAAAGAGTCGGGGGTGACGTTCAGGATTCCCATCACCAGGGTTCGCTCTGCGGCTGCGGCGTCGCAGGGCAGGTGTGCGGGGGGCTGCGGGCTCATCATTGCGTGCATGATTCAATCCTAACGGATGCACGCCAGCCGCTCCTTCCCGCTTTCAGCTATCACGCGAGAAGCGGATGCGCCGACCACCTCTATCGGCATAAGATCCGCCTCTCGCGGCCTCAACGAGCGCCTAATCGTTGATTTCTGCGGGCTTATTCTCGCCCCAGCCGAGCGCCAAAACCACTACCAGTCCCAGGGCAATAAACCCAGTCATGAGGGTTTCCCCGAACGCAAGCCAGCGTAGCGGCCCGTCAATGAGCACAACAGCGATCAGTCCCGCAATAGCGAATAGAGCTAAAACCCAGGCGCCGGTCTTCATAGTCACAGCATTCTCCCTTGTACGTACACATGTGATGCGCGCCCCGGCGCGGTTAGCGGAAAACCCGCGCCGGGCGCGAATAATCCCAGCATACTCTCACCGCAGAAACAACAAAACTAAATCCGTATAAATCATGCAATTATTAAGCGCTGATGACGGCCCCGGGCACGGTGATTTATTCGGTATCTTGGGGCCTTTCATTTTATGGCAGCTTGGGAAGGCGGATCTTCACATCCGTTAGGATTAAGCCATGCCGGATGCCTTCACAATTCGACCCGCCGTCCCTAACGATGCGCAAGCAGTAGCGCGCATCCGTGTTCTGGGGTGGCGGTTCGCTTATCAGGGTTTAATATCTCAGGATTACCTCGATTCGCTCAGCATCGCGGAAGACACCGAGAGGATGTGCGGGTACCTCAGTCAGCTTTCCCAGGATGCGCCACCCAAAAGCTCAGCGTTCGGGCTAAACTCGGGCGACAGCGGAAAACGGTCGTTTATGCTCGCGGTACGCGACGATGCGGTGCTAGGGTTCTGCCATTTCAGTGCGGCACCCAACAATGCTGACCGCCCCGGAAGGGCTACTCCGGGCGGGGAGATGGTCGGAAGACTCCACTCGCTCTATATAGACCCAGATGCCCTCGGGCAGGGTATTGGACACGCCCTCATGAGCCAGGCGCTCAGCACCTTTGCTGTATGGGGGTGCGAGCGCGCGTATCTCTGGGTTTTAGAGGGAAATTCTCGCGCCGTCAGCTTCTACGAGCGGCAGGGCTGGCAGCTAACGGGTGACACAAAGGTGGATCGTTCCCATGGGCCGGAGCTACATGAGCAGGAAATGGCTATCTGCTTCTAAACTGCGCTTGTCTCTGCCCTATACGCTAACTACGCCCGTGTTCAGGTCAGCACGAAGAGCTCATACCAACCCCAATAACGCCAGCAACGATAATACGCTGCGGGTTTGCCGTACTATATTACAAACTTTTCTTCAGCAATAATCCGCCGCTGACGCGACTGCAAACTATAGTTGAACAACGCCAAATAGAATTCCCGTTTCTCAGGATTTTCTTCAGCACGGAACAGCTCGTGAAACGTCTCAGGAGCTGACACCTGAATATAACCGTACAGCTCATCTAGCTTCTGATTCATAAGACTTCCCCGATACTTGTGCCTAAAACACCTCTAAAGTGCCCTTTATTCGGCCCCTAGGCCCCTATTTCCTATAGCCCCATCCCTGGACGCCGATCACCATACCCGCGTTTAGGCCGGTACGGCGGCTGCTGCGGGGTTTGCCGCTGCTGGTTTTTCTGCGGTTGGCCTTGAGGTGATGGGGCATAGCCTTTCTTCACCTCACCTATTTTCGAGCGCATCTGCCGCATTACGGTGCTTGCCTCGGATGGTGCGGAAACCTCCGGCTCGCGCCTGGTAGCTATCGCCTGAAAAACAGGAACCAGTGATCCCGGCACCACCTCATACTTACCCAGGTCGGGGCCGCTCAACATAGACGCCATATTCCAGTCTTTAGGGCTCACACGCGAATAGTCCAAATCAAACTTAGAATTCTGCGCCACATGGTCCATAAAAACCCGCGACGTTCGGCCGTTTCCCTCCCGGAAAGGGTGCGCCTGGTTCAGGTTCGCAAAAACTGCGGCAGCTGCGTGGCTGAACTCGTCACGGTCTAACTGTGCCCAGTCAGTTGTGGTAACAATGTGGTGCGTTGTGTTGAGATACCGGTCTATTTCTCCCCCGTTCACGCTTGCGAATGGGACAAACCGCCCGCCCTTGAACATGTTCTGTGTGCGGTAATCCCCAGCCCACTCATACACATCCTGAAAAAGGTACCTGTGGATAGCGCGCACATGGTCAGCATCATAGGTGTGCTCAATGAGGGAGGGGTCAGCCTTTAGCTGTTCTCCACGCTTCCGTGTTTCTCGGTACTCATACTGTTCTAGTGCTTGAGGATCACGAATCCCCACCAAATTTCGTAGCGTCTTGTCATCTGGCGGAGGATAAAGATAGGACTCCCAAGTATCAAAAACTGTCACGATAATTTCTCTGCTTTATTCTTAGCCTCAATGCGACGTGCCTTTTCAAGAGAGCGCCTTGAGTACTCTTCCTCGCTAATAGCACCACAGGATAGATCAACAAAATCCTTGACATCTTCACGGTCAGGGCGATCCCCCTCAAGCCAGGAACTTGCCAAGGTTTGTATTACTGAGCGGCGCTGCGCGGGGTCAAGCCTGTCAAAAAGATCAGGCCACCGCTTATCAAGATCAAACATATCGCTCTGAGACATCAGCACTCCCCCAACACCTATCTTCTACCTACCTCATTTTACGCGAAAGCTCAGGGAGAAGAATAGGTTCTTCAGCTTGCACGCATGAGGATGAAAACTATGCTCCGAGAAGATTAGGCGCATCGCCTGGGTGTGCGTAGCTCAAGAACGCGGCAAGATGCCTCGCTTCAGGCGGGTATGCTCGTCAGCGCTCATGCGCTCGCCTTTCTGAAGGGACCCGTTAGCTTTGGGAGTGAGGCTCCTGAGATTCTGCGGGGTCATGATCGCCGAACGGCTAGAATGCTCATACGCATAGGTCGTGAAGATCCAGTCTGCGAGTTCGCGCGCATCTTGAGGGTCAAACCTTAGCCCATAACGTGGTTCAGGGTTCGTAAGCACGGATTGAATTTGCCGATACCAAGCGCCGCGGCTGCGCATCACAAGCCAAAATCCGGGCTCGCTTTCCTGCTCATCGCGCAGATAACGCGCCAGACGGTATAACACCAATCGGGCGCTAAAATCCGAATAGACATTCTGTAAATCTTCAACCCCGCTCACCCACGATGAGCGAAACGGATACAACTCCACGTTGCAGGTACGCAGATTCTTAACAGTCTGATGCACATAATCGCCCAAAGTTCCCGCACGGTAGTGTCTAAGGAGCAACTTGCGAAAAGCCTCATAATACTGGCTATCAACGTCATTGACCAGAAGCGCTGAATCATAATTACGCAGATAATAACGCTCTGTGCGGGTAAAAGATTCTTGATCGGTTATATCAGGTCCAATAATATTTTTGAGTTCGCGGTACAGAATATTTTCAGGGCACATCACGTGATTTAGTACGTCATCTGGCGTCAGGTCGTAACCCTGTGTCTTGGCGTTATAAAAAGCAGAAAAGTTGAGGGTGCGATCCGGGTGTCTGTTGTTCCGTTCGTGAAAACCGCGAACATTCTGTGCCAGGTCTAAAGAGCTGTCAATGCTTGGGTTGAACAGGCAGTGCATCAGCCGGGCGTTCACCCAACGACCATGCACATGCTGCGGGATAGCGTAGGCTAGCGACTGTACAAGTCGTATCAGCCGTTCAGGCCTCACCCACGCAAAACCTTCCTCGGCTGCACACGGCTTCTCCCCCGCACCCATTGCGGCACAAAACTCTTCGATCTTCCGGTACCCGCTCCTCCCGGGTAACCACGGCGAGCCTAGTGCGGCCTCTAGATGGTTTTGATCGGAAATTCTGCCCGCATCATCAATCTCATCTGCCCACGCAAGGAATTCGGGCAGGATTCTAGGGGGTCTCATATACATCCTTGTAAAACAAATATTTCTAGATTAGTAGCGCCGGAGTTTAATGCGAGCAGGTGGTTTTTGGCCGAAAAGGTAGTATTTTCCTACCTTGTCAACCAAAAACCACCTGTTCGCGGATTAGGAAGCTACTGCTTCGAGAAGATCAGGCTCATCGCCTCGGCGCGAGTTGCCGCGTTCTTGAGTTGCCCGCGCACCGCACTCGTGACGGTTTTCGCGCCGGGTTTGCGCACGCCGCGCATCGACATGCACATATGCTCGGCCTCAATCACAACGATCGCACCGCGCGGACTCAGGTGCTCCTCCAGAGCCTCCACCACCTGCGTGGTCAGCCGCTCCTGCACCTGGGGGCGACGCGCATACACCTCAAGCACCCTCGCCAGCTTGCTCAGCCCCGTCACCTTGCCGTCAGCCCCGGGAATGTACCCAACATGCGCCACCCCGTGGAAAGGCACCAGGTGGTGCTCGCACGTGGAATAGAACGGGATATCCTTCACCAGCACCATCTCGGAATGGGCAATATCGAAGGTCGTGCCCAGCACATCGGCGGGGTCGGCGTGCAAGCCTGAGAAAAACTCCTCGTAGGCGCGAGCCACTCTCGCCGGGGTGTCCTGCAAACCGTCACGGTCAGGGTCTTCACCGATTGCCAGCAGGATTTCCCGCACCGCCGCCTCAATGCGCGGCTTATCCACCGCCGAGCCGTTAGCCTCGCTCATCTGAGCCTCCGTGGGGGTTCTGCCGGTTCGGGCCGTTCTGCCCGGGGCGGTTCTGCGGGTTGTACGGGCTGCGGTACGGGGGCTGCTGAGACGCCCCGGCCCGGCCCTGTCCACGCTGCGGGGGGATGGCCACGGTCGGGTCTTCTTCCGGTGAGCTATCCGGCCCGGGGGTGTCTGCTGGCGCGGTTGAAGTCACCGGAGCATCGTCTGCTGCCGCCTGTTTGGTGGGGGCGGTGGGGGGCTCCTGGGCAGAGCCGGTAAGTTCCTGCTGCTTCTGCTGTGCTTCCGTTTGGGCTTTGAGCTCGCTCGGGGCTTTCACCGGCGGAATGTCGGTACGTTCGCGGCCTTCCTTGGAGTACCAGTGCTCGCGTTCGGGGCGCTTACGAACATCCTTGAAAATCTCCGCGATCTCGTTCTCCAGCAGGGTCTCTTTCTCCAGCAGGGCGAACGCCAAGCGGTCAAGCACATCGCGGTTCTCTACGAGAATCTGGAAGGCCTCATCATGAGCTTCTTCCAGAAGTTTACGCACCTCGGTGTCGATCTTGTAGGCGGTCGCGTCAGAGTAGTTACGTGCCGCCGAAGGATCGCCGCCCATGAACGGTTCGGTGTCGTCGCTGCCAAGCTTCACCGACCCCAGCAGGGCGCTCATACCGTAGTCGGTCACCATCTTGCGCGCGGTATCGCTTGCCTTCTGAATATCGTTCGCAGCCCCCGTGGAAGGATCGTGGAATACAATTTCCTCAGCCGCGCGGCCACCCATCGCATAGGCCATCTGGTCCAGCAGCTCGTGGCGTGTGGTCGAGTACTTATCGTCCTGCGGCATTACCATCGTGTAACCCAGTGCACGACCACGCGGCAGAATCGTAATCTTGGTAACCGGCGCGGAGTTGCGCAGGGCGGCAGCCACAAGTGCATGACCGCCCTCATGGTACGCAGTCACCTTACGCTCGTGCTCATTCATGATGCGCGAAGCACGCTGCGGGCCCGCCATCACACGGTCGATAGCCTCATCAATAGCGCGGTCATCAATCACGTTGCCGTTATCGCGGGCGGTCAGCAGGGCTGCCTCGTTCATCACATTCGCCAAATCTGCACCCGTGAAACCGGGGGTACGTTTAGCGACCTGCCCCAAATCGACGCGACGGTCGATCGGCTTACCGGCGGCGTGCACCTCAAGGATGCGCTGGCGGCCCTTCATATCGGGCGCATCCACACCGATCTGGCGGTCGAAACGCCCCGGACGCAGCAGGGCGGGGTCGAGCACATCCGGGCGGTTGGTTGCAGCAATCACGATCACACTGGAGTTGCCGTCGAAGCCGTCCATCTCAACCAGCAGCTGGTTAAGGGTCTGCTCGCGCTCGTCGTTGCCGCCACCCATGCCGACGCCGCGGCGGCGACCGACAGCGTCGATCTCGTCCACGAAGACGATCGCGGCGGGGTTAGACTTCGCTTCCTTGAACAGGTCACGCACACGGGATGCACCCACACCCACGAACATCTCCACAAAGTCAGAACCGGAAATCGAGTAGAACGGCACTCCGGCCTCGCCCGCAACAGCTTTCGCGAGCAGGGTTTTACCGGTGCCGGGAGGGCCGTACAGCAGCACACCCTTAGGGATCTTAGCGCCTAGCCGGGTGAACTTTTCGGGTTCCGCAAGGAACTCGCGCACCTCTTCAAGCTCGGCCAGTGCCTCATCAACACCGGCAACATCGGAGAAACGCACGGTCGGGTTGTCTTTGTTGAACTTCTTCGCGCGTGACTTTGAGAACGACAGCACCGATGAGCCGCCGCCGATGCGCCCAGCCATGAACCAGAAGAATAAACCAAAAATCAGCAGAGGCGCGAACAGGGAGAGGAGAGAACCGAAGAAGTTACTCTCCACCGGCTGGTCCGTGTAGCTTTCCAGCCCGGCACCGTTCATAGCGTTCACTACGTCATGGGCGCGCGGCTGCACGTAGTAGAACTTGACGGTTTTACCGTAGTTATCCCTGCCCTGCTTGTAATCCTCATGCAGCTGCAGGTCTACGCGCTGGTCGCCATCATAAATTTTTGCGCTTTTGACCTTGTGCTCGTTTAACAGCTGAATACCCACGTTCGTATCAACCTGTCGGCTCCCCGAGCCGAAGGTTGACGGCGCGAAAATCGCGACAAGAATGAGGGCACCAACAATCACCCACAACCATGGGGTGAAGATCAGCTTATTAAGCCAGCCGTCCCGATTCTCAGGGGAATTATTGGGTTTTTGCGCCAACGCTTAATCCTTACATGTGCTAGGGCTGCCGTGTACGCGCCACAGCATACCGGAGCATTCCGTGACGGTAAAAAGATGCAACTTTAAATGTACCGTACCCCCGTCAAGGAACGCCCGCATCAGCGGCAGTTCCCCTCAAGGCTAAAAGGGCTCGGGGATGGGGTATGCGCACAAACACAAAATCTAATTTCCGCCATTCTTGAAGAGCACGCGGGTCGAACTCTAACTCATAGCTGCGTCAAGGGAAACCTTTACCCCTGGCTGCGGATTAGCTAGACGATAGCGCACGGTTTCGAGAAACTCTGCGCGCAGGCATAAGCGTGCCCGCGCATCTAGAATTTTCTCAGGATGCGCGGGCACCAAGAAGCTCTTGTGCGCACGCCGCGCACAACCGGGTTTTAGGAGTATACGTGCGGGTGCAGGGTCGCCACGCAGTCCAGGTTGCGGTACTTCTCAGCGAAATCAAGCCCGTAACCAACCACGAATTCGGGGTCGATATCCCAGCCCACATATTTGACCTCTACGTCGGTCTTAACCGCCTTCGGCTTGCGCAGCAGGGCGCAGATTTCAACGGATGCGGCGCCGCGGGACATCAGATTCTGCTGCAGCCACGCCAGCGTCAGCCCGGAATCAATAATGTCTTCAACAATCAGCACGTTCCGACCGGTCAGATCGGTATCAAGGTCTTTGAGGATACGAACCACACCCGAGGATTTCGTGCCGGACCCATACGAGGAAACCGCCATCCAGTCCATCGTGTAATGCCCCTTGAGCGCGCGGGACAGGTCTGCCATCACCATAATGGCACCCTTGAGAACCCCCACGAGGAGCACGTCTTTGCCTTCGTAATCTTCGTCGATGCGCGCCGCCAGCTCGGCAACTTTCGCATTAATCTCTTCCCTTGTGAAGAGTACGTTCTTCAGATCGTCCTGCACGTCTTGAGCCTGCACGGATTCTTCTTTCTCGCCGGGGCGTCTTCACGCCGCACCCGCCCCGAGGTTGCACCCCAAGGTGGGTATATTTTCTTGGTTCGCTTTAAGTATTACTTAAACCCTACTGGTTAAGCACACCTCGCCAAACACGCCAAGTACCAGGGCTTGGCTGGTAGGGCCACCGTCAGCAAAGTGTAAGGTATAACCACTCATGATCTTCAGGGTGTACAAATTCCCCAACCTCCGCAGCGAAAAGCCGTACCTGGGCGGGGCCGATGAGCCACTCACAAGGCGCTTCGCCCCAGAAGCACGAGCGCATCCACGTGGGTGTCGGTGCGGGGGTCGTGTACCTTGCGGCGGCGGTAGGCACTCACATGCCCGGGCAGCTGCACCGGACCGGCGGTGGCGTGCTCGGCGACGAACTCGTCAAGCGCCTGCAGCCGCTCAAACCCAGGGTTCTCCCCCTGCGCGGCGCGGGTCGCCAGGGCGAGCACACGCATCCGGAGGGCAGGGTGCAGTACCGCCGTTTCCGCGCGGTTCAGGGCAATAACTGTGGGAGTAGGTTGCTCTGTGGCGGCCTCCGTGGAGTGGTCGCCGGGCACCGTATCAGCCCCGGGGATGTTAGGCAGATAAACCCCGGCGGGCAGCTTCAGGCGGGTGTACTCGGCCGCGGCGAGCGCATCCAAATATTCGGCATCAGGCCCGGCGACTGCGGCGGTTCGCGCCAGGGAGAGTGCCACATCCCCACCAAGATGCTCTTGCAGGAACGGTAGGATAGTGTGCCGAATGCGCGCACGCATGAGCGTCTGGTCGGTGTTGGTGGGGTCATTCCAGGGGGCGGCACCTTCGGCTTCGCAAATATTCAGCATGTCGGCGCGGCGCAGGGCGAGGAAGGGTCGCAGGTAGGTGACTCCGTTTTCGATGCGCACGGGCGGCATTCCTGCGAGGGAGCGTGTGCCCGAACCGCGCCCAAGCCCCAGGAGCACGGTTTCCGCCTGATCGTCAAGGGTATGCCCCAGCAGAACAGCCCGTGCACCGGTATGTTGCACCGCACGTTCAAAGGCGCCGTACCGGGCGGTTCGCGCCGCCATTTCGGGGCCCATGCCGCCCTGCGGAACCTGCACGCGCTCCGTGAGTACAGGGTGCAGCCCCAGGTTCGTGAGGGTTTCTGCGGTGGATGCGGCAACCTCGGCAGAGTCGGCTTGCAGTCCGTGATCGACCACGACGGCGCCCACACGCACATCGGAACGACGCGCAAAGTGCGCAGCAATACAGGCAAGCGCGAGCGAATCTGGCCCACCGCTGCACGCAACCAGCACGAGGGGCTTCTCGGTTTCTGCGCCCTGCTGCGATACGGTCGAGCCTCGCCGCGCACGCCCGGTCCCCTTGATGGCGCCTTCACCCAGCAGGTTCGTCAGCGCGCGAGCCAGTTCCCGGCGAGCCTTCCCCACCGCCGGATGCAGCCGCCCCTGCCGTCCATGTTGCATGTGTTGTCCTTCTCTGTCGTTTAGCCATTTCCGCAGAAAACCCGTCCTAGGGCGATTCACGGTAGTTATGGTGTGATGAGACGATACACCGTGTTCCGCGGTCCCGCCGATGCGTCCATTTCCACGTATCCTTCACGCATAAGTGCGTGAAGGACGTAGCGTACCTGTCGCGCCGTTAGTCCGGTGAGCCGCGAAATTTCGGTGACGGATCGGTCTTGCCCCTCAAAAGCATCCATGACCACCTGGGCGTTCTTCAGCGATTTTAGTGTTGGATATACAGCGCCAGGTTCTGGCTCGTGGGGCCGGGGAAGTTCTGTTGCCGTATCAGGGGCACTATACGAGCGCCGAGATACTTCAGGTATCACACGGCTGAGTGGTGTTTCAGGAAAGAAAATAATGACCTTGAATTTGACGCCCGTATTGATGAATTGCGGCTTGGGAAGCTGATAGGCGCGCGCAAGTTCAAGAACCTCACGGATTCCACCGCCTTCGCCCTCAATCACTTGGGCTCCGTCGGGGGTGCGCAGATGACGCACAATATTGTAGAGACGCTGGTTCACTGCGGCTTGCGCATGCTCTGAGCTTTCCAGCTGGTGTATAGACAGCCCGATAACGCCTCCGGGGCTTTCGATCACGAGGCGATCCGGCAGGATTCGCATCTGAACGCTTTTACCCAGCCCTAAGGTGTAAGGCCCTAAATTCCGGTGCACGAGCGCATTAGCGATAATCTCTCGCACCATAGCAAGTGGAATGATGGGAGCGTTCCTGAGGTTGCCGTCGTCCCCATAGTATGCGGTGGTTGGCAGATTCCTTTCCGTCCAGCGGAGCATATCACTGAGCATTTCGGGGAGGGGCCCATCAAAAGTTTGCAGGTTTTGGTGCCGCCCGGGAGCATCTGCCGGAAGGATGACGGCTGCGGTTGCAGCGAGCGCTGGGCGTGACCCCTGCGGGTAACTTGCGAGCGCATAAAGCCCAGCAAGGGTAAGCTCATCGGATGCAGTCGTCACACTTGTTTGGCGCAGTATGTCAGTATCGTTCTTCTCCCGCAGGCGGCGGCTTGTTTGGCGGATGGCTCCCACATATTCCTGTGTGAGCGATTGGTCGAGATCCTGCACGCTGGTGCCGGGTACGGGGGCTTCATCATAAGAAACCTGCTCGTCAGCGTGAAGTTTAGCGACTTCGAGCATCCGCAGTTCGGCATCGTTCATGGGGTAATCGCCATCGGCCTGCCGCAAATATGCTTTACCTTTGTAAAGGGCGGGTTTATCACCGATGGGTAACCCCTGTACTTCGGTGACAAGAACGGTTTTGCCGTCAAGAACCGGGGCAGAAAACTCAAGGTACGGTGATGGGGAAATATTATTGCGGGTCAGCGATACGATACTTGCCTGAAGTTGTGCCGGTTCTTCAACTCCCGTGACAGCAAAATCATCTTTCTCATCGACTCCGAGGATGAGGGTCCCGCCGTCAGGCATATTTGCGAAAGCACACAGGGTTGGCCCCAGGTTTTGGGGTATGCCGCCACTGGCTTTTTTAAGTTCGAGGTAGGGGCTGTCACCGCCGTGAGATTGAAGAGCGTTAAGGGCTGTCGTAATATGTTCTGCAGTCCATTCCATAGTTCTGGTGTTCCCCTAGCGCTGACAGGCTTTCGTTACGTGACATGTTATGCGACAAATTTTGTCACATAACAGGGTGTTTTGTCACATAAAGTGTCACGTAAAAGGGTTTTACGTGACAAAATGTCATGTAAATCTAAAGTTTTGTCACGTAATTTTGTCACATAAATATAAAGCTCACGGCGGCTAGTCCCGCTTTATACCGGGGATTTATGGGTTTATACACCCACGAGCGCACCCGCGTTTCGTGACATTTTATGTGACAAAAATTGTCACGAAACGCGCGGTTTTGTCGCATAACCTGCTCTGGGACTACTCGGTGATTTCTCCATGTTTAACCATGTCGGTCACCTCTGACCCCTCGTCCAACACGCGCTTCATCCAGGCGTCCGGGTTGTGAATCTCCCGCTCGGTCGGCAGGTTCTCGGGCCGCTCCCACACGGTATTGAAGCGTTCCATGCCGACCGCATCCACAATATGCTGCACGAACTTCTGCCCGTCGCGGTACTGCGCGGCTTTGCGGTGCAGCCCAAGCAGGCGCGAAATGAGGCGGGTTACGAGTTTCTGCGTCTCGGAGCGCCGGTTGAACCGGCGGCGAATTGTTTTGACGGTCGGCACTATCTCGGCGTCAACAGCATCCATGATCACGTTCGCGTGCCCCTCCAGGAGGCTCATGACGGCAGTGATCTCGCTGGCGATCTGTTTGGCACGGGCGGGTGTTTTTGCCAGGGCGGCAAGCTGCTCACCAATTTGCGGCTCGTTATCAGCCTCATCGGTGCGGGCGCCTTTGGAGGCAACGAGCGCGTCTTTAATGCTCAAGCCTGTGCTCACGCTATCACCAAGCTGCGCGATCTTGTTCAGGAAGTAGTCACGCAGCCACGGCGCGGCGGCGAACTGCACCCGGTGCGTCTGCTCGTGCAGGCACACCCACAAACGGAAATCTTCGGGCTCAACATTGAGCTCTTTTTCAACCGCCAGAATATTCGGTGCCACCAGCATCAGGCGCCCGCCCGCAGCGCCATACCCGGCGAGTGCCGCATACGGCTCGTACTGCCCGAGCACGCGGGTTGAAAGGTACGCAAGAATACTGCCGACTTCGGTGGCGATACCGTACCCGGTGATGCTGAGCGCGGCAGGGTTTTTCTGCCTTATTTTTTCCAGCGGGGCACGTAAGACGGGTTCGAGCATGACCGAGAATGCCTGCGCATTGGCTTTTGCCCAGGTGCTGCGGTCGGTCACGAGCACCTGCGAGTCGCGTAGGTTGTGAGCAGCTTCAAGCCCGGTGATGCGGTGCACGTGATCGACGGACGCTTCGGCTGCGGCGCGGATAGATTCTACCGCCTGCCGCATCTTTTCGGGGGCGATGCGTGGCCCGGCGGGTGCTAGGGTGCCTACAATTTTGGTGACTGCCTCGGGGTTCAGCAGGTCTTGGATGCTGTTCTCGCTCATATGCACAGTGTAGTTGCCGCCGCTGGTTGCGGCGGGGCTGGTGCCAACAGTTTCACGGCGAGCGTGTTTTTCTCACGAGGCAACGGTGCGCCCCGCTCCCCTAACAATGGTGAGCAAGAAAACTGAACTCGGGGGTAGGAAAATCTTATCTGCTCACAGGTTAGCCTATTGAGCGCACGCCCGAGGCATCACAGATACTTCTCAAGTTCCCACCGACGATGGCTCAGCTCCCGTTCCACCCCATACCGTTGTGAGCCGGTGAACGGTAGCCGGTCCCACAACACTCCAGCTGCCGCTTTCAGAGCGGTTTTGTGCAGAGACCGCTGCATCTTTTCGGGGATTCCTGCGCAGTGAGCAAGTGCATCCCAATCGCGTTTCTTCAAGTTTTTAACACGTGAATTTACGCTGAGCGCCATATCGTCTTTGAAATAAACCCACGAATTTGGCACATCGTACATGGGAGAGACATTCCACCCTTTTTCTGGTGTTTTGAGCAGAGAAATATTTTTGGCGTGCAAATCCCCATTACCGGTAAGCCAGGCATATAGAAATTGCACATATATATTACGGGCAGCAAGCGCAGGGGATGCCGCGCGTTCTGACACTGCTGCCAGAAGAGATTCACTGGTAACGTCACCGTCTGCACTATATTTGGCGGCGGGAGGAATATCAAGAATCTGAGCTGCGTCTTCCAAAGCATAACGTTCCCCTTGAGGGCCACGATCAAACCGCGAGATGAGAAGCCCTGGTGTATTCTCCCGATCATAGACGAGAGTGCTCTGAGCCACAGGGATTTTGAGGTTGGAGGCGGCACGTAAATGTTCATACTCGTTTTCGACTAGGTAAGGTATACGCTCAGGGCTTACCTTCAGAAGAGCTTCTTCACTGCGCCAATTCACGGGCAGAGTCCGCATTAAAGTACTTACGCGGGCACTGAATTTTGTCTGCACACCAGGTAAACTTTTACGATCTATAACTCCCATTAGGTCGTGAAATGATACTGTTTCAACATCCTCGACAAGCGTGGCAGGAACTTCTTGAGGGGGCTTCCCCTCGGGAACAATCTGAACATCCCCTGGCACATCAGATCCCAGAGCTAACAGAAGAGTTAACTCATTGCTTTTGCTGGTTTTTAGGCTCGCTGCAAGGGCGTTCAGGCGGTATCCCTCCGGCAAGAGATTAGCAAAGAAATTAGGAAGAGTGCTCTGAAGTGTCACCCGCTCTATGCCTAAAGGTAAAGACCAGGCAAGAGGTTCACCAGTATATCCCGGCAAGTAAGCGAAGTGAACAGAATAATCACTGTGTCGTGTGAGCCGCGCGGCTAGATGTCCCGCTTTATAGATGTCTGCCCTGAGGAGTCCTGGATTAGGCATGATCTGCACCTTCTACAACGAGGTATATACCCAGCACTTCAGCGGTTTTGAGCACAGACCCAAAAGATGGTCCCGGCTTGCCGCGCTCAATATCGCGGATCGTTTTATCGCTTACACCCACCATATAGGAAAGTTCCAGCTGGGTCAGCCGTTCTTCCTTACGGATGCGCCGCACTCGCTGCCCGAAGTTCTGAGCAAACTCTTCTGCGTGGAAAGCCATCGTGTGTGCGGCGTGATGGCCGCAGCCCCCTTAAAAATACGAATAATAGTTCGGTTTTTAAGAATTTTACACCACGGGAAGACTAAAAATACAGTAAATCCGAACTATTCTTCGGAAAAATGCAAGGTGTGGCAAATGGAAAACACCCGCACAAAAGCGGGCGGAAATCTGCAGCGGGGCGCACCCCTTAGCGACTGCAGATTTCCGCCCCCGAAGTTAATGAGGAACGCGCGTGAGACCTAGTGGCACTCTGCGGCGAAGCGGTCGATTGCCTCCTGAACCATCTTTTCTGCGGCTGGCAAATCATCCCAACCTTCACCCTTGACCCATTTGCCGGGTTCCAGGTCCTTGTAGCGTTCGAAGAAGTGCTGAATCTCGGCTTTGAGCTGCTCGGGCACGTCCGCCAGGGTTTTAATGTGGTCGTAGCGCTTATCTGAGGGCACGCACAGCACCTTCGCGTCACCACCGGCTTCGTCGGTCATATTGAACACGGCCACGGGGCGCGCCTCAACAATCACACCGGGCAGAACGTCAACATCAATCATGACCATCGCATCCAGCGGATCCCCGTCTTCGCCGAGGGTATTGTCAAAAAAGCCGTATGCGGTGGGGTACTGCATTGAGGTAAATAGCACACGGTCCAGGCGCAGGCGGCCGGTTTCGTGGTCTATTTCGTATTTCACGCGCGAGCCGCTGGGGATTTCAATGGTGACGTCGAGTTCCATGGGAACCTCTCTCTTACTGTGTTCTTGCTGTTTTCCGTCACGCTCGGTGCGCCGGAATCGTACCTATTGTACCGCGCGCGTTATGCTCTAAAGATGCGCTTTCGTCAAACACTCCGTTCACACCCTACCCGCCGCACCGTTCTTTTTTCCCTTGTGCCGCTGGCAACCCTGGCGGCATGCGCCCGTGAGCAGCAGCCTGAACAGTCGCCGCAAAACACCGCGGAGTCGGCTGTCCCTGAGGCCTCCGCCGCTGCCCCGGAGTTTCCTCAGCTGCAGAAGCTTTTAGCGGATCGTGCCGGAGCGCATCGTTCGGCACTGGTCACGCACACCGACGGGAACATAGTGTACGGCGAGGACGAGAACGAGCCGCGCGCGGCCGCATCAGCTATGAAGGTTCTCACGTATCTGGCGTTGGCGCACAGCATAGATCTGGGGGCGCGTTTTAAAACAAGTGTGGCGCGTAACGGGAACGAGCTGACTCTCATTGCGGGCGGGGATACGATGCTGGGGGCGGGTGACTCCAAAAAGGATGCAGTGAATGGTTATGCGGGGTTGGGGACGCTCGCGGGGGCGTGCATTGAGAGCCTGCGGTCTGCCAAGACCGAAAAAGGTAAGTTCCCAGTCTTTCTGGACACCTCCATCTATACGGGCCCTGAACTGAACCCGGGGTGGGAGAAACCAGACATTGATTCCGGTCAAATAACCGGGATTTCGCCGATTGCGCTGGATTCTCACACTATTGCCGGCAAGTCTGGCCCCTACGGCACACCGGCACGGCCTACCGATGCGGCCTCGGCGGCGCAGCAGGCGTTTGTGGATGCGCTAAATAAAGCAGGCGAACCGCATGGTTATTCGTTTGAGCGTAAAGATAAGCGGACTAAACCGTCGGATGCCACCGAAATTGCCAGCGTCGAATCGGCGACAGCTCTGCAGCAGGCGCAGCACATGATGCTCGAATCCGATAATACCCTCGCTGAGGCGCTCACCCGGAACGCGGCGATCGCGGCAGGCCGGCAGGGCAGCGCTGAGGAAGCGCAGAAGCTGGTGCGTGAAAAAATTGAGGCCGCCGGGGTGACTACCGAGCACCTGAAGCAGGCGGATGTGTGCGGGCTGTCCCTGGAGAATAGGGTGACGGCGCGTATGCTGGTTCAGGCGTTGGCCAAGCTGTTAGAGCATCCCCGGCACGAGGAGCTGCTGCAGGGGCTGCCTGTGGCGGGTAAAACCGGCACGCTCAAAGAACGTTTTACTGAGCCCGACGCTGTGGATGCGCGCGGGCATGTGCGGGCAAAAACCGGCACCCTGTTCACGGTGGTTGCATTGGCGGGGTACACTACCCGCCCAGACGGTACGCGCCTTATATTTGCGCTGATTTTGAACGATACAGACAGCATCGGTGGGCTGCCGCAGGCGAAGAAGGTGGCAGATGCTGCCGCTGCGGTCATTAGCGACCGGGCGCCTAAGCCTTCCCCGTCCCCTTCGGATTCTTCACACTCTGCTGGGGAGCACTCACCCTCTGAGTCCGCCAAGCCCACAGAGTCCCCGAAGGCTACCGATACGTCCACCTCGAACGCTCCTGTTACGTTGGCGCCCGCTGGCGAACCGGCACCGACGGAGGGGAAGTAGCACGTGAGCCTGTGGCTGTTCTCCGCAGCGAGTGAACCATTTACGTATTCTCTAGACGATGCGATACGCACCCATATCTGCGAAATCGCGCTTTATGAGGACATACGGGCACGCCCCGCACCGGGCGCGGATGAGCTCGCCCGCCGCAAACATGAAACCTTCGAGGCCGTGAACCGGGTGTTGGGTACGGAACCGGGCAACGTGCTGCGTCTTGAGCACAGCGGGGACGAGGTACGTGACCTGCTGGGTGCCGCATCCTTGCTGCACTTACTGCGTAACGCCCCCGAGCTGAGCAGCCGCCCGGCCCCGCATACTTTTGAGATTCACGCTGCGGATCAGGACGGTTCGGGACAGAGCGTTGCGGCGGCGCGTATCCTGCCGGTATTTCATGGGATGCTCGCCCGCCTCGAACAGCTGGCCCGCGCCGTCAGTGAGGGTGCAGACTCAAAAAATATCCCGGAGGTGTTTGCCTGCGGCACTTGTGACGCCTGCGCCCGTTTGGAAGGCGCCGAGGTTCAGCTGCCCGCCTCTGAGCAGGTTGAGGCAGACGAGCCCGACACGGCAGAACCAGACAGCGCCGCTGATGCCATCGAGGGCGGCTACCCGGTACCCGCGCCGGTTGAGTCGGAGGATGAGCGGCACCTGATCCAGCAGCAGCTGGATGAGCGCCTGCAAGCCCTGGAAAGAGCGAAAGAGCCAACCCATTTCACGGAGGATGAGCGTACTCTGGCGTTTGCCCTGGCTGCAACAAACTATCACCGCCGTGAGCGTGCCCCGTTCTGGCGTGAGCATATGCGGCGCCTGTATGAGCCGATGGCATCGTGGGCTGGTTCGCGGGATTGTGCGGTATTTGAGTCGGTTCAGGTGATTTCTGATTGGCAGAAAGCCACGGTCGGTTCGGGGCAGGTGCGGGTTTTGCGTGCGGTAGCTCTTGTGGGTGAGGGCAGCGCACTCAAAGTAGGGCGTGATAAGGCGCTGTATGTGATGTATGAGGCCGCCCACGCACCCGCCCGGGCGGTGGATGCGATGGAGTCGCAGGTAAACACGTTCCGGCACGCTAACCCGGGTGCGTATGTGCCGCGTACTGTGGCGCGGGTGGGGTTTTTCGGGGCGCACCTGCTGGAGGCGGCCCCTGCCGAAGAGCCTGTGAGCGCGGATGGTTTGGCTCGGGTGGTGCTCGTGGTTGAGGAGCGCATTCGGGTGAAGGATGAACCGCATGAGGCACTGCCGGTGGCTTTGGCTCCTGCGGCGACGGTTCCTACGGTGGCGTTGGAGCAGTCGCTGCAGGATTTTGCGCGTTCTGTGGATGCGTCTCTGCCGGATGTGCTTCCAGCCTCAGAGGCTGTGGGGGTTGAGGGTTCACCGGGTGAGGCTATTGAGCCTGCGGCTGGGGGCGTCTCGGCGGCAGCGTTGGATATTTTGTATCGCCGCCCACCGCGCCTTGTGACTGGCGGTTCTCTGCCGACTGAGGCTGATTTTTCGGGTGAGGATTTACCGATGGTGCGGGCGGTGCACGCTGCGGTGTGTGCGCTGGACTCTTCGTATGTGGCGGTGCAGGGCCCACCTGGTTCGGGAAAGACGTTCTTGGGTTCGCATGTGATTGCGTCTCTGGTGGCTGCTGGCTGGCGGGTGGGCGTGGTGGCGCAGTCGCATGCGGTGGTTGAGAATATGCTCGCGGCGGTGGTTGAGCGCGGGCTGTTCCCTGCTGAGCGGGTCGCTAAATTGGCGGGGACTTCCCAGAGGCCGGATTTTCCGTGGGCTGAGTGGTCTCGCGCCACGGTTCAGCAGCGGTGCGCGGGCGGCGCTAATGGGGAGGGTTTCGTATTCGGTGGTACCGCCTGGAATTTTTCGAATGCTTCTCTGTTTGAGCAGGCGTCTTTGGATCTTCTGGTGGTTGATGAGGCGGGACAGTTTTCGCTGGCAAATACGCTGGCGGTTGCCCGTTCGGCCCGTAACCTGCTGCTGTTGGGGGATCCGCAGCAGCTGCCGCAGGTGTCGTCTGCCCCGCACCCGTACCCGGTGGATATTTCGACTCTCAGCTGGCTTTCGGGTGATGCTCCCACTGTGGATGAGCGTTTCGGGTATTTTTTGCCGGTGAGCTGGCGGATGCATCCGCAGCTGTGTGCGCCGGTGTCTCGGCTCAGCTATGGTGGGCGTCTGGCCTCGGCGCCAGCTGCTGCGCTGCGGCATCTTGAGGGTCGGGAGCCGGGGCTGCAGATGGTTCCGGTGTCTCACCGGCGGTGTACGGTGCGTTCGGAGGTTGAGGCAGCTGAGGTGGTGCGCCTGGCGCAGGAGTTTGTGGGTGCCAGGTGGGATGCCGGCGATGGGGCTGTTCGGGCGTTAACGGGCGATGATATTGTGGTGGTCGCCGCCTACAATGTGCAGGTTGATACGATTGTGCAGCATCTGGAACGCGCCGGTTTGCGGGATGCGCAGGGGCACGGTGTGCGCGTGGGTACGGTTGATAAGTTTCAGGGTCAGCAGGCGCCGGTGACGGTGGTGTCGTTGGCGGCTTCTAATGCTGGGGCTTCGGGGCGTGGGGCGGAGTTCTTGCTGTCGCCGAACAGGCTGAATGTGGCGATTTCACGCGGGCAGTGGTGTTCGGTGCTGGTGTGTTCGAGTACGATCCACCGGTTTGTGCCCGCCACGGCGCAGCAGCTGGCGGTTCTTGGTGATTTCATGGTGTTGTGCAACCTCAGTGATTATTAGCTCTCAAGTGGAAGGTTAGAGTTTCGTTTTTGGGGCGTTGACGTGTTCCAGCATCTGGGCATCTGGGTTTCTGTGGCGAATGACTCTGATGAGGTGCCCGGCCGTTCTTTCCGCTTGGTATGTGGGTTTTATGCATATTTTCGGTCTGGTGAAATATTACGAAATCATTATGTCGTTATCTTGGGCCTTCGAGCTCCCGCATTTCCGGAGGGGTATGCGGCATAATGGTAGTGTGTTCGTCCTAACTTTTATACAACGATCTGATACTGCATCAGTTCCAAGTCTTCTTGAATCGCTAGAGAAGCTTAATCCGCAGGTCACATTCGCACAAACATATCCTGATGAGGCTCAGGGGGCTTTTGAGAGCGCCTCTGATGCATTGCATGCGGCTCTTTTAGCGGCACACGCCCACGGTTTTTGGGTGGGCATTGGCGCTGGTGAGCTTACTTTCCCTCGTTTTGCCGGGGCGCTGGGTGCGCTGAACATTACGGATTGCACGGGGGACGCCCTGGAGTTTTCACGGCTGGCGGTTGAGTACGCCCGTGGGGGCGCACCCTCACGCGGTATTGCGGTGATGGCCAGGGACCGATCTCTCGCCGAGATGGCTACAGGGTCTGCGCGGCTGCTGTACCGGGTATGTGCTGACCGTACGGAGGCTGAATGGCGCGTGGTGCGGCTGCTCGTCCCGGGGGTGCGGGGCCAACAGAAGGCAGCAGCAGCGGCTCTTGGTATTACTACCCAGGCGGTTAGCCGCGCCCTTGTGCGTTCACTGTGGCATGAGGAGCAGGCGGCGCGGGCCACGGTGGTGAACCTGCTGGACCGTATGGATGTTGCTGAGCCCTCGGTTATTGCAGCCGAGTAGTCTATTTTTTCTCGCGGTTTATCTAGAGCGTTATGGGTACTCGGTGCCCTCATTTTTGTGTGCCCGCTAATGCTCGGCCCATTACTGCACCCGCCCGATGGTTCGCATATTTTTGCATTACTATTCTCTTGGTTTTCCGCGGAGTGAATGCATATATACACTTTATTTATCCGGTTATTGGCTGCCCCATATCTAATATCCCGAAATGGCAGCGGCAATAAAAGAAGCATAATATGCGCATAATGTAAATATATTCTTTTATTCCCTGCTATTTCAGGACTCTATTGGGGTGAAATGGAGCATGATTCACCCCAGCGAGCACCGGCCTTCGCAGCTGCCCGGGAAATGAGCGGGCGGTTCTCCGCAATAAACCTGTAGGCGCGGTGTGCCAGCGGCCGAACCGGCGCCCGCAAAAGCATCCAGCCGGTCAGCCGCAGCAGGGGTGCACGGTGGGTGCGCAGGGCCAGCGCTATAGCATCCGACCCGAAAATGGCGTGGTGGCGCGCATTCACCAGCGGAATGGCGTGCGCAAACCTATCAGCGCACACCCCGTAGTACTCAAGAGCCGCGGGGGTTCCGGCCATAATGCGCACCTGCGGCCCCAGCCGCGCAAGCATATCTGCAGCTGCCGTGCAGAAGCCGCAGTCAGGGTCATACAGCAGCACCGGTTCATCTGTGCCGCGAGAGTGGCAGGAGGGCAAAGTGCTCACGCCCCCATTATGCACCACAAGTTTCCAGGTGCCGCCCCGCTTGGTTTTACCGGTATCTATTATCACCACGTCATCCAAGATGCCCACGGTGAAGGGCGGCGGTGATGCCTACCTTCAAACCCCTTGGGGAACTCGCCACGTTCACCGCGAGATTTGGAGCCACCGTGGCGACGGCGCTTGCGGCCACGGCCAACGCCCGGGCCGCCAAAACCCTGAGGCCCGAAACCGGGCCCAAATCCACCCAGCGGACCAAAGCCAGCCAGAGCACCGAACCCGCCGCGTTCTTGGGCTTGTGCCGCCCACGCTTCAAACGCATCATCCCCCATGCGTGCACGAGCGGCCTTCTCCCACTCTTGACGGCCAGCCTCAAGGTCGGGCAAATCCTCGTGCATGCGGGCGATCAGCTTATCCAGGTAGTCGCTCAGGTTCGCGCGTTCCTGCTCGGTCAGCACCTCAAAAATATTGTCACCCTCGGGTTCCCCCTCCCCCAGCTGCCCGGTGAGAGCCCGCCCCGAATCAGTGAGCGTAATCAGCTGCACGCGGCGGTCACGCGGATCGGGTTCCCGCACAATATGTCCAGCGTTCTCTAACTTGCTCAGTGCCTCATTCAGTGAGGGAACACGAATTCCCAGCACGTATGCGAGTTCGCGGGTTGCGATGCCGTCTTTGAGTTTCAAGGCTGCGAGGATGCGCCCCTGCCCACGGGTGGTGTCGATGCGCCCGAGGCCCGTACGCCCGCGCTGCTGAGCTGCCCACATGTGAGTGAGGCGACCAATATGCCCCAGCTTCTTGTAGAGCTCCCGGGTGGGCGATGGTTCCCCGCAAGGGTGGCTGCGGTGTTCTTGTTCGTTCTGGGCGGTATTATCGCCCGTATTATTCTGTGCGTTCATGGCTGCACCTTCCATATTGTGTTGTGTCATGCTGTGAGCCTTGGTGAGTTACGGGCCGGAGTTCTACCGCCCATATGCGCCTCAGTGGGCGAATAGCCCGGGGTTTACGGTTTTCACCGGGCGTCAATGACGGGCCCCAAGTTTCTTACTGGACCCTGTAAGAAAATACTACAGGACCCTTCTAAAAAATTCAACAGGTACCTTCTGAATGTTTTTATTAGGGCGTAAACACAGCAGTAGCACCCCCATATGACTTTCCGCAGCGCACCACAAACACCAACTTAGGTAAACTTGACCTATGCCATTGTCAGAACTGTCCGCCAGCACCCAGAACTACCTCAAAGCTATCTGGAGCCTTGAGGAATGGTCCAATATGCCCGCCACCGCATCAGCGCTCGCCGAACGCATGGGGTTACGGGCATCCTCAGTTTCGGACGGGCTTAAACGCCTGGCGGCAGCTGACCTCATTGAACATCAGCGGTACGGCACCATCGAACTCACCGAACTGGGGCGCACCTATGCGGTGGCGATGATCCGCCGCCACCGCCTTATCGAAACTTTCCTCGTCGAAACCCTGGGGTACACCTGGGACCGGGTGCATGATGAGGCCGAAGTGCTCGAACACGCCGTCTCAGACTTCATGATTGAACGCATCGACACGGTACTTGGGCACCCCAGCCGCGACCCGCACGGCGACCCCATCCCAGACGCCTCGGGGCGCATCTCATTCCCGCATACGGTGCCGCTGAGCCAGTGCGAACCGGGCGAGACCGTTGTACTGGAACGCATTAACGACAGTGACCCCAAGCTGCTGCGCTACCTGTCCGAGCATGGTTTCACTCCCGGTGCGCACCTGGCGATCGAAGAAGGCGCACCGTTCTCCGAGGCCATTAATGTGCGTGTTGTCGCACCAGCGGATGCAGGCGCTGCATCCACCCAAACCCCTGCTGCTCCGCCACAGACCACCGTGCCATTAGGGACAGCTGCCGCAACCGACCTTTTCGTCTCTCGCCCCTAAGAACCGCCCAACGATGCGCGTCTGCTACCCGTGTACGGCAGGGCTCTGCTGCGCACGATGGGCGGCGCGGATCCGTCCCAGCACCCCGTGATGCGGGGCGAATAGGTACGCCAGCAGGAACAGCACCCCCTGAGTGAGCACCACAGCACCGCCGGGGGAAACATCCATGTAGTAGCTGCTGTAGAGGCCAATAAGGGTGCCCAATAGCGAAACACCCACCGAGATCGCCAGCATCACGGAGAACCGGTCGGTGAGCAGACGCGCGGTTGAGCCTGGAATCACCAGCATCGCCACCACCAGCACCACTCCCACAATTTGCAATGCCACCACACTGGTGAGCGCCAACATGACCAGCAGCATACCGCCCAGCAGGCGCGGCCGCAGACCGATTGCGTGCGCAAAACCTGGGTCGAAGGCGTACAGCACAAAATCGCGACGCTTCACCAGCAGAACAGCCCCCACCACTGCGGCAAGGGCAAGCACCTGCCACACGTCCAGCCACGATACCCCCAGCACGTTCCCGAAAAGAATGTGGTTAAGGTCAGTATTTGAGGGCGTTACAGAGATAAGGATCAGCCCGAAAGCAAAGAGGGTGGTGAAAACGATACCGATCGCGGCATCCTCGCGCACCCGTCCGCTGCGCTGTACCGCACCAATGAGCGCGACCGCCACGAGGGCTGCAATAACCGCCCCCACGGCGAAGGGGGCACCGGCGATATAGGCGAGCACCACCCCCGGCAGCACGGCGTGGGATATCGCGTCCCCCATTAGCGACCAGCCAAGCATAATAAGCCAGCAGGACAGCAGTGCACAGACAGCCGCGGCGGCCACGGTGACTAGGACGGCGCGCATCATAAAGGGCAGGGTGAGGGGCTCCGTCAAATAATCCAGAATACTCATTCGTTATTTACCCTTTTCACCTGCTCGTCGGTATTGTTCGCTGCGTTTTTCTCTGGTGTGGACGGGCTGTGCCCGGTATTAATGTGCATACCAAACGCCTGCACCAGGTTTTCTGGGGCGAGTACCGCCTCGGGGGTGCTGTGCATGAGCACAGTTTTACGCAGCAGCACCGCCTCATCAGCGAAGGAGTGAAGCGACGCAAGGTCGTGGGTTGACACCAGCACCGAGGCGCCGCTATCACGCAGCTGCTTGAGAACGTCAATGAGCATCGCTTCGGAGCGTTTATCAACCCCGGCGAACGGTTCATCAAGCAGCAGCAGCCGTGCGCCTTGGGCGATAGCGCGGGCCACAAAGGCCCGCTTACGCTGCCCACCTGATAGTGCCCCGATCTGCCGCGCTGCCAGGTCGGTAAGCTCCAGACGCTCTAACGCATGAGCGAGTGCTTGCTTGTCCTTACTGTGCAGACGGCGGGTGGGCCCCAGGGTACGGTAGCGGCCCATCGCCACGACATCGCGCACCGATACGGGAAAGCTCCAGTCGATCTCCTCGCTTTGCGGCACGTAGCTGACAACACCGCTTTTACGGGCGGCGGCAGGGTCACCTCCGGAGATCTCAACGGATCCGGTGTGGGCGGGCGTAACGCCCATAATCGCCTTGAACAGGGTCGATTTCCCCGAGCCGTTCATGCCAATAAGCCCGCAGATACTCCCCGCACCAAGCCTAAATGTGGCGTCGTGCAAGGCCTGTACCGAACCATAGTTCACACCCAAGTTCTCGACGTTCAGTAGCGTTTCCATATATCTTTCTAACCCCGCGACATCAGCGGGCGGGTAGCTTGTTGTGTCGCCCCTTTTTCTGACGATCAAAGGGACGGTTTCTTACCTAGATTATACACCCACCAAATATTTTTTCTGTGCCCCTAACTTAAATTCTTCGGGGCACCAGAACCCTGGCAAAATACATTCACTGAGTGTCGTCAGCACGGGTGAGTTAGGTTCCTCAATCTTATGTACGAGCGACCCTCTGCTTTCCCAACAAGCTTGTGCAACTAGGTGTAGGGCTACCGGCGAATATTCCGTGCTAGAGCCCGCCGCACCTGCTCAGTAGTTCCTGATTTGTCGATAGCGTTAAGTACTTCAGCAAGCGCTCGGCTGTAGATGTCATGCTCCATAAAAGGCTTGACCCGAACGGTACGGTACAGTTCCGAAAGCGAGCGTGCGGTGAGCGGAATGAAGTTCTCCTGGTTCCAGCGGGGTTCAAGGGCAATACCTCGTGCCAGGGCCAAAGAGTTTCCTTCCAACCATTGCTGCGCTACCTCAGGGGTCGCGAAATATGCGCCTGCCGCATCAGCGGGAAAAGTATCCGGTGCTTGGGTGCTGAGCTCTTTAGCCTCATCAAGCTGTTGCGCAAAGTAGCTAACGTGGCGGCGATGCGCTTCCATCTCTTGCGCGATTTTCGGCAGATCTTCAGAGTCTACTGCGGCACGATAGTTTTCAAACTCGTGCTCATCCGGCTCACGGAGTTCACGCTGCCCGGTAACAACCGGTTCATAGTGGGTGTAGCTGCCGCCAGCGGGTATGGGCAGGTCATACCCTTCAAAAAGCTGAATCTTCGGCATAATTTTCTCGATAGCTTGCAGCGCAAAGATAAGGCGCCGGTGGGCACCAAAGAGCGCATCCATGGGGCTCACCTCATTGCTCTCAGGCAGAGGGTTGGAATAGGGGCCCGCCACACCGGGCGAGTAGTCCAGAATAATTTTTCCGAGGTTACTGCTGCGCAGCTGCATGTTATAGAGAGTTCCGTACCAATCCCCGGAACTTGCCAGTGCCTCCTCAAGCAGCTCTATGAGGCCCTGTTCTTTAGACCCTTCCAACTCTTGTAAAAGAGTGCTAAGAATCAGAGCGAGTGATTCTGCATAGTCGGCATCAACACTGACAGCACGCAACAGCAGCATGAAGTCAATAGAGGTGAAATAGTGGTTACCGTCTATTTCGAGCAGATGGGATTTATCTAAGTATGCTGCCTGGTAGTTGGTGTAATCCATCAGTCAATATCTCCTTGTGGATAGCGTATGGCCCTGATGCCGACATATCAGTGATTTAACGGCATGAACACCTTTATTTTATCCGCATTGAGGGTCCAGTTAAAGGTAAGAGGCACCCCAGGGGTGCCTCTTATACAGGATCCATGCAGATGGGCGATAACGGCCATTCCGATAGCCTCGCGAACTATCTCAATCTGCACAGCCAATCCTCCACCGTACCTACCCTAAAGGATTTCACACTTGAAATAGGCTGTTGCCCAGGGAATGGAGTCATGTGTTTCCTGCATTTACAACTCTATACGATACATCCAGGTATATTCAAGAGAATATATATACTGAAAAATACCTTTAAATTTTTACCTGTATAGTTTTCATATCGAAACTCTAATTTGCGTCTCTACGGACATAGGGAATGTCTACGCACCAGGGCATCTAATCTGGTAGCAAGCAAATAAAGCTAGGGGCGCCTACAAGGCGCCCCTAGCACAGGATCCGTGCAGACGGGCAAAGCGGCCTTCCGATAGCCTCGCGAACTATCTTAATCTGCACGGCCAATCCTCCGCCGTACCTACCCTAAAGGATTTCAAACTTGAAATAGGCTGTTGCCCAGGGACCGGATTCATGTGTTTCCTGTACAATAAAGCATACCATACGATAAAATTGAGCACCATGTACATACTATGTTGATGCATTCATACCCAGATACCAGATTTTTTAGCCCTTATCTTGCAAGACCTGATGTTGAGAACGTTACTCAGGATATACCCCTTTACAGAGGTTTTCTACGCGATAACCACGCCGCGCCCCGTATAGGTTTTATTGATGAAACCTACTATCCTCCCGAGTTCAATGAAAAGACCCATAAAATCGAACAAGGATACTACGCGATCTCTGCGGTCATCGTTGAAGCAGATAGTATTCCAGCCATGCGCGAAGCGCTGGTAGCCCAGAATGATGGCCACTCCTACTGGCATTCCACTAAAGCATTCCGTGACTACGGCATCCATAAAGATCCCTCTAAATATTGGCTTGTGAAGAAAAATATTTTGCCCCTTATGAATGTTGCTGGTGACTATGTAGCCCCCAACAATAATGTTTTTACGCTTCATACCAGCATTCCTTTTACCGAACATCTCGGACAACAAAATACCCTCATGGAAGAGGCTCGTGCCGAGTCCCTGGCCTCACTCATGAAAATGCTTACCCAGCGCGATAACCCGGTGGATACCTTTGTGTTTGAAAGCCGCGACAACCCACGACATCAACGTTTTCTTGACCACCATGACAAAGCAACTCTGGCGAGAATTCAAGAACACGGCATTATCCCCCATATCAATACTATTTTTGTCTCCCCCACGGCAGAACCCATACTCTGGAGCAGTGATTTGCAGGCATGGGCCACTAGCCGCCTTATCCGCATGAATGACCCGAGCTGGCTTGAACAATCCGGACTTACGAGCACCTTTTACGATGCCCAAACCCTCACATCTTTAAAGCTCATGCCGCAGGAACGGCAAAGCCTGCAGTTACGCAGACCCACCCGCATGGTCAAGGACGCACCCACCCTAGGGTTAAACACTGATTTAACATCCCTGCCAGAAGGTACCCTGCTAGACATTGCGCAGGGAACCCAAGCACGCGAAGAGACCCGCGCTCACAACCAGCAGGCTCTGGAAAATGACGAAAACGCAAAGGGACTTATTGCGCCGAAAAATAGCATCGTCTATACAACAGCCCAGGCCCAGACTCTCGACAAGTCTATATCCGCTGACGCTGCCCTCGACCTCACCGTGGCCCGAGGAAATCTCAGCCCCATCCAGGAAAAAGCGATTACCGAGTTGGAACACCGCGGAAAAACCCTAGGCGGCAGTTCAGAACTTGCCACAGTGCGTGAAACAGTGCAAGCCTCACTGGCCAAGCTCAGAAAATCCGCCAAACCCACTGGTAAAGCCGAGGTTCAGGAAAATAATAGTGCGGCAGAACGGCGTAAGGAGAACGAACCGCACTATAAAATGCAGCAGCGGCTCCGCGCCAACCGTGATCATAATAAAGGCAGAGGTCTCTAAGGCGTAATAGTCACCAGTTTTCGCGAATACCAAGCAGCCAAGGCTATGCCCGTATTACTGCTTACCGGTCAGGCCTTTCACAATGGTTTTCGCGTCGTGACGGATCATCTCCAGGTAGGTGGGTACCGGCCCGTTAGCGTCTGAGAGCGAGTCCACATAGAGCACCCCGCCAAATTTTGCACCGGTCGCATCAGCCACCTGTTTCATGGGGTTGTCCGAGACAGTGGATTCGCAGAATACGGCGGGCACTTTATTGGCTTTGACGAAGTCAATAGCGGAGTTAATCTGGGAGGGAGTTGCCTGCTGCTCAGAGTTCACGGCCCAAATGTATTTCTCTTTCAGCCCGGCGTCTGCGGCCAGGTACGAGAAGGCCCCTTCGCAGGTGACAAGCGCCCGCTGGTTCTCGGGCAGGGTGCGCACCTCATTGGACAGTTCGTCCTGTACGTCCTGCAGCTGCCGTTTATAGTTTTCGGCGTTCTTTTTGAAGTCTTCGGCGTGGTCGGGGTCGAGTTTACTGAACTCCGTCACCATATTATCCACGTATTTCTGTACGTTTTTGGGGCTCATCCAGGCGTGTGGGTTGGGTTTGCCCGCGTAGGCATCCTCAGAAATATTCATAGGGGTAACACCCTCAGAGACCGTGGCGTGCGGGGCGTTAGCTTCTTGCACGAACTTAGCGAACCAGGTTTCTAGGTTAAGCCCGTTGTCGAGGATTAAATCGGCGCTGTGGGCTTTTTTAATGTCGCTGGGGGTGGGCTCATATTCGTGGATTTCAGCCCCCGGTTTGGTAAGTGACTCCACGTTTAGGTGGTCACCCGCCACGTTCTTAGCAATATCAGCCAGCACGGTAAAGGTGGTGAGCACGGTCTTCTTACCATTTCCGGACGATGCGGGGCCCGCACCTGAGCAGGCGGTTAATAAGAGAATGAACACGCTGAACATTGCAAGGGCTGCGATGCGGATGCGTCGGGCGGCATTGTGGGTGTTATGCCGTGTAATGAAAGCCAGTGGAGTAAACATCGGTTGTCTTTCTATATGATGTGCTGATACTTCGTAGTGTCTGCGTTTTGCGCGGGTGGTTCTGCGACTGTGAAAACCACCTACTTTGTGGATGCTATTAACATTAGTTCGCCTAGGCGAACTTTACAACTTAGGCGGCATGGCATGGAAAAAATTAAGGCTCCACTCAACGTCAAGAAAAAGCCTACAGAACGCTATAGAACACAGAACTACACAATATATTGAGAATAATTCCTAATAGCATCATTGCGCGTCATATACGCAAAAATACGCCTAAAATCTAGGCTTTTTAGACACATCGGAGTACCTTAAAAAGGTGAGAAGCATGCGATTCTCACCCCAACCACTCACAGGGGCCAGCGCCCCAGATTAAGGAGTCTCCCATGAAGGCAGCTCGTTTCTATGACCGCAACGATATTCGTATCGAAGACATCCCGGCCCCCAAAGTAGCCCCCGGTGAAGTACTCGTTAAGGTCGCCTGGTGCGGCATTTGCGGCACCGACCTGCACGAATACCTCGACGGCCCCATCTTCTGCCCCCAGCACGGGCACCCGCACCCCATCTCGGGTGAGGACTCCCCCGTCACCATGGGCCACGAGTTCTCCGGCGTCGTGAAAGAACTCGGCGAAGGTGTCACCGACCTGGAAGTCGGCGACCATGTGGTTGTTGAGCCCTACATCATTGATGACGCAGTGGATGTTGGCCCCGACTCGAAGACCTACCACCTGTCAAAGAACATGAACTTTATTGGCCTGGCAGGCCGTGGCGGCGGGCTCTCCGAAGTTGTGAGCGTCAAGCGCCGCTGGGTCCACAAGATCTCCAAGAACATTCCTCTTGACGAGGCGGCACTTATTGAGCCGCTCACCGTGGGTGTGCACGCTGTTGAGCGCGCCGGCGAAATCCATGAGGGCGATTACGCGCTGGTGACCGGCGCAGGCCCGATTGGCCTGCTCACCTCCGCAGTGCTTAAAGCAAAGGGCGCTAAGGTCATTATCTCTGAGCTGTCGCCGCTGCGTCGCCAGAAGGCGCTCGACTCCGGGGTTGCAGACTACACCTTCTCCCCCGCCGAGACCGATGTGCTCGCTGAAATTCAGAAGCTCACCAATGACCGTGGCGTGGATATTGCCTTCGAGTGCACCTCTGTTCAGCCCGCGCTCGATTTGATCCTGGATGCCATTAAGCCCACCGGTAAGGTCGTGGTGGTCTCCATCTGGGGCAAGCCTGCCTCGCTGGATGTGCAGAAGCTGGTGCTGAAAGAAATCGACCTGCGCGGCACCATCGCCTACGTGAATAACCACCCCGAGAGCATCGCTCTCGTCGAGTCGGGCAAGCTCGATCTGAAGCCGTTCATTACCGGCAAGATCGCCCTGGAAGACCTGATTGATAAGGGCTTCGACACCCTGATTAACCACAACGAGACCGCTGTGAAGATCCTCGTCACCACCGACCCGGAGCTGCTGGCACAGTAGCTCTAGGCGTACCGTTTAGTCAGTGCGACGGTTTCAGACGCGGTAACGCCCCGCGCATTCACCTTTACACGGTGGATGCGCGGGGCGTTTGTAACGGGTGAATGTTTAGCCGCACGCCCAGTCGAAGGTATTGGACTCAAGGTCAAGCTGAGCGTTTCCGCCGCCGAAATTCATGACGTCCATCTCCTCGAACTCAATATACCGAGCGGTCAGCCCCTCCGGCATGTTCTGCACACAGAACACGGTACCGCCCAAGTGACACCGCCCGTACAGCGACTCCGCCCACGGCTTATCATCGCGCGTGTCTGGGTCGTAAGGATCCTCGTACCCGTTAGAGCAGACATCCTTCGGGGTCATCTCACCGTCCGAATCGGACGTGTACTCATACACCGGCGCAATCCCAGCGTTCGGGTCGATACGCTCCACCAGCCCCAGGGCGCGCTCACACTTCTGCCGCGTATACGTGCTGTAGGCACTATAGCTCTCGGCGTCCTCCCGATGCTCACCCTGACGGCGCACATCCTCCGGGCCGTGCGAACGCCCCGAAAACTCAGCCTCGGTAAGGAAGATTGTCGCGTACTCACTATCAAGAATATCGGTGAGAATGCGGCACTTCGGGTGCGGGGTGTACTCTGCAAGCTGCACCAGGAACGGGTCGTCACTATGCGGGTCGGGTACGGCCCGTTCACCTAGCTCAGCGAACTGCCCATCCCCAGCGAAAAATGAGACGGCCACATATTCGGGGCCTTGCGTGCGGTACTCCTCGGGCAGGTGCAGGGTAAAGATATGCTGCATGGGCAGCCCCGAATGGGAGCTGCGCGGCCACTGGTTATCTGGGATATTCGGGCCAGCATTTCCCAACCAGCCGCTCTCAGTTACTTTATCAGGGGTGGAGTCCATGTCGCGGTTCATCGCGTCATATGACCACACGCGCTCCGTCGCGCCTTCGGGAGTGTGGTCGAAAACAATATCGTAGGCTTTCACAGATGCTTCTTTCTGCGTTAATGCGGGTTATTCCCTTCTAGCATAGGCGTTCCGGCAGCTCAGAAGTAGCTGGTTGGTCATCCGCACACAACAAACCCGCACGAAACGCGCCATCGTTGGCGGCCCGTGCGGGTATTCTGCTAAAAAACCTGTTAGATATGGAAGGTTTTGTAGAACCAGCGGCGTATTGGGTTCATCGCCTGAATGCGCTCCAACTCGGCAATACGAGCCTTCATACCTGCAATGGCTTCTTTGGCTTCATTAATCGTGTGCTGCTTCTTATCCAGGTAATCCTGGCGCTCCTCGGGAGTAAACGACGTAACGTCGCGGCGCTCACAGGGGTTATGGTTCGCCCGTCAAGCATTCTCGGCGCAAGAACCGGGGAGGGTACCGATTATCCTGCTAGTTCTTCCCGTAGGGCGTTCGCCACAAATTCGGGCTGATCCAGCTGGCTGAATGCGTAGCTTTCCGGCACGGGAACCACGCGCGCATCCGGCATGCGGGAGGCTAAACGACGCGCATTCTCGATCGGGAACAGCTTCGTGGTATCGGCCCATAAAAACAGGGTCGGGTGCTCAAACCGTTCCAAATCTCGCGCGGACTGCACCGTATATTTCGTAGAAATACCCTTCAGCACTTTCGCCAAATCGCGGCGAACCCCGGCATCTTTCAGCGGCGCAATAATGCTGTTCCACTCGGCGGCGTCAAGCTCACGTTTCACTAGCCATCCGAAGGCAATCGGCAGGCGGCGCACCCACCCCAGATGCAGGGCTGCTCGGAGTGCCTGCATGGTTCCCGGAATGTACGCCACATACTGTAGGTAGCGTAACGGCAGGGGCAAGAAATTCTTCTCGGTATCGCATGAGAGCAGCACTAGGCGCTTGAGCCCTGCGGGTTCCTGCACCGCCGCCAGCTGAGAAACCACTCCGCCGGTATCGCTGCCAATGAGGGTAAACCCGTGTGGGCATAGCTGTTCTGCCGCTTCGTTCACGGCCTGCGCCAGCTCGGCAACGGTGAGGGCTGCATCTTCTCGGGCGGGAATAGTGTGACTCCCCAAGGGAATATCGAGGGTTATGCACCGAAAATCTTGGGAGAGGTTCTGCACCACTTCGCCCCAGACATCCGAATTCGTCAGCAGCCCGTGCACAAACAGCAGGGTCCTCTCGCCTGCGGCTTCATGGGGATCACCGTATTCGCGCCATCGAAGCTGACCGATTCGGGTTTCTGCGCTGCCCGTCGCCACCGGTTCAGGGGTAAGGTTCCGGCTCATACTATCTCCTCACATCACACGCTGAGCTGCTAGTCAGCGAGCTCAATCACTACGGGGGTATGGTCGCTCGCGCCGTCCCCTTCGCGCTCTTCCCTATCGATCCAGGCGTTTTCCACACGGGCGGCGAGCGCCGGAGAACACAGCTGAAAGTCGATGCGCATCCCCTCATTCTTCGAGAACCGCCCGGCCTGGTAGTCCCAGTAGGTGTACTCGCCCTGGGTGTAGGGGCGCACCGGATCGACGAGCCCTTCATCATTGAGCAGGGCATAGAATGCCTCGCGTTCGGGGGCGGAAACATGGGTGAGGTCGTTCTCCCGGAAAAAGTCGATATCCCACACATCGGTATCTTCGGGCGCCACATTCCAGTCTCCGACGAGCGCAAACTGTGCGGCGGGGTCGGCGTGCAGCCAGCCGTTGACGTTGGTGCGCAGCTGGCGCATCCACTCCATTTTGTATGCCATGTGTGGGTCGGTGAGCCCGCGCCCGTTCGGCACGTATAGGCTCCAGATGCGCACGCCGTTGCAGGTGGCGCCGATGGCTCGCGCCTCAATTTCGGCGGGGTCGCCAGGTTTTCCGAAGGCGGGCTGGTTCGGGAAGGTGCGTTCGACACTGTCGAGCCCCACGCGGGATGCGATTGCTACCCCATTCCACTGGTTCAGCCCGTAATGCGCCACCTCGTACCCCAGGAATTCAAAGAGCTCGAAGGGGAAGGTTTCGTCCTTGGTTTTGGTTTCCTGTAGGGCGAGCACATCGACCTCGGTTTTATCGAGCCAGTCCTCGATGCGGTCGGCGCGGGCGCGAATGGAGTTCACGTTCCAGGTAGCAATCTTCATGTACTCCAGCTTACCGTGTGCGCCCTGCCAGGCAACGGTGAAAGTTTCGCCGGTAAATGACTCGGATCTGACGAGCCGCGCACCGCCCTTCCGAAGCTGGAGCGGAGAGCACTCTTTACACAGCATATTGGAAAAAACGGCTGTTTCTTCCAATATGCCCCTGCGCAAAGGCCTGTAAATGGAAAAATCCGCTATTTTTTCTATTTAGGGACACTCGATGGCCTCGGCTGACGCATCACAACCTGCAAAGTATCGTACTCTCAAGAGCATTTTTCATGAACGTGGACAAGCTGCCGCGCACGCCGAACTCGACCGGCGCCTTGAAGGCTACTCCACCTACACTGCGGACTTTATGGTGGGTGATCATCAGCTCTTCTACGTTGCCACCACTGACATCGTTGATGCCCAGCAACGCATCCTACAACGCGAACGTGACATTGACGCTCTTCTGCGTGTGCTCCCCTGTTAGACTTCCAAATTATTTTTGTGGTATTAAATCAGCAATCTCACGCTCGATATCATCAAGAGTTTGGCGCAATTCTTCCTGAATATCCGCAGGGTTTATGTAACTAGGATAGATAATTTCTTGCGCAGCCAATCCGTCAAGCACCCAGTGTAACCGACGTGCCAGTTGTGCACGGCGTACTTTATCAAGGACGCGATGCACGTCCAAAGCTTCGAGCGAAGCCTCACAGACCTTAGCGATTTCTTGCCCTTCCTCTAGGCGACCTGTTGGTCGAGCACGTTCAAGACGGCCTAACTCCGCATATGCAACGATCTCCCGTTTACGCATAGCATCAAGCGGAAGAAGCTGTTCGCAGGCTTGCTCCACACGCTGCCGTACTGTCAGTTTTTCATCTTGGGCAATAGCTGAAATACGATTTCCGATTTGTCGCGTCAGGTAGCTTGAGACGTAACGCAGAAGTTCATCATGCACAGGGAAATAGTGTCGGATTGATCCAGCTGAATACCCAGAATAGTCGGCGACAGCTCGAACACTGGCGTTCATCAGACCATCACGAGCAATGAGTTCAAAGGTAGCTTGCGCAATGTTATCTCGACGCTGCTGATGATCAACATTTTTCGGCACATGTCTATCTTACGTCTTCCGTCTAAACTGTATGCTAATTTTAATAACACAGTCGTACTAAAACCATCACTCTGCTCTTAGGAGGTTGCTCTTGTTTTTCATGACACTTCTCAGTTTGGCTCTTCTTGATTCCCTTAGCACAGGAACACTAGTTATACCGCTTATTTTTCTGGCGCAACCACGATTTCAGGTACGCACACTAGCCCTTTATTGCTTCACGTTAGGGCTGTTCTACACGGCACTTGGCACCCTTCTTCTACTTGGTGTAGAAGCTATCACTTGGAACCATCCTATCTTTTCGTCCCAAGGACGCTACTGGATTCAGCTGATTCTGGGGGCTATCCTCTTCGCATACGGTGTCCTCTCACCCAGCCCTGACAGCCGCGCCAGCGAAATAAAATGGCGCACCCGTCTCGAAAAAGTCACCAATCCGCGCGCAGCAATCTTTATCGCGCTTCTCGCTGGGGTTCTCGAAGCTGCAACTATGCTCCCTTACCTTGCCGCCATCAGCATGCTTAACACCTGGGATTCCACTATTATCACTAAGCTCATAGTGCTGATGGGTTATTGCCTCATAATGTTCATCCCTGCTGTTACCCTCTTGGTAATACGCCGTCTTGCTTCATCATGGATCACACCTAAGCTTGACCATTTTGTTAGCTTAGCAACCCGTAACGCCGATGGAGTCATACTATGGATAGCTGCAATTATCGGTTTTCTCATGGCAAGGCAGGCGTATACAGAGATTTTTTGACCTTCGCCCATATATTTTAGGAGCTATCGTGTAAACCGCCGGCACTGCTGCCGTCATAAATTACCCAGACTAACCGCATATCGGGCCACAAGCCCTACCCCCGAGTAAGTTATGTCAGCCGGTGTGCATCCGGGTGAATATTAACGTGAATAGCGGCAGGAATAATATGCGCGCATATATGCGACGCGGACGGGGCCGGGTCGCCGTCAACCTCCACAGGCTGAGGCTCGTCCAGCATCTCAAGCTCAACCTTGTGCCCCACAAAATGGCGGATCATCGGCATTTCTACACGCGGTGCCCCCAGCAGGGTACGGCGCATAACCTTTGCGGTGAGCAGCCCCCACTCCAGTACCGTGCGCGGGGACGCCACAATCACCTCAAGGTTACCGTCGTCCAAATCGGTCATATCGGTCAGCTGCAGCCCACCCTGAAGCCGCCCGCAGTTAGCTATCAGTACCGACCGCACGCGGGTTTCAATCACTGGCTCATCATCCATTTTTAGCCGCACCATATGCGAATGCCCCATCATATGCCGCAGCCCCGTGCGCACATAGGCGAGCCACCCAATACGAGCTTTAAGCTCCTCAGTGGTATCGTTCATCACCAGAGCGTCAAACCCGGCGCCGCTCATGACGAAGAACGTGTGTTCGGTTTTTTCGTCGCTGCCGGGGTCGGTCACCATCCTAATAGCATCTACCGGCTGCTGCACCCCGTTAAGCGCAATATTGACGCAGGAGGCGACATCACCCACCGGCAGGTACAGGTTGCGGGCGAGCAAGTTACCGGTGCCCAACGGGATAATACCAAGAGTCGCCTGCGACCCCTGTAACGCCGTGGCTACGGCACGAACCGTCCCGTCTCCGCCAACGGCGATCACGGTATCCGCGCCTTCAGCCAGTACCTCACGGGTGGCTTCCCCACCGGGCTCGTCAATGCGGGTAGTGCGGGTAATAGGTGCGGGCCAGCCGTTCGCTCTAATGGTGCGTTCAATAATGCCAACAGCGGCGGTAGCCCCACCCTTACTTGGGTTGTACACCACGCCCACGCGACACATATCGCCGGTGGGGATTGTTCGCCAGATACCAAGCGGGGCCACAATTTTCTGCGCATGTGAACGGGCACGCGCCACCAGCGCAGCCGTTGTTGCAGCCAAGGCTGATGCGCCAATAAGTTTAGAACGCGAAATGGGCATACTTTAAGAGTAACGCTTTTTAGGAACCTAAACGCACACTAGAAGCTGAAATAACACTGTACGGTAAAGTTAGTACTGCCCTCTTCGCAGGGTGAGTCCGCAGCACGCAATAGTAGATACATCCCTGCGTTGACTCCCGGGGCGGAGAGGGGGTGGGACGGGATGTTTTTCTATGAATTCATAGAAACGACCCAAGCGATCCTGGTAAGTCTTATCCTTACCAATGGATCAGCTCAGGTCGTTTTCATCATCCATAACACTATCAAGCATATCCGTAATATCTTGAGTTAGTGTTACCCGCCGGGAAGGGGTTGGCGGGTCAGAGAGCCAGCCCCTTCCGCTTTATGCGGAAAGCAATAGTAGATGTACCCCATGCTAGAGCATGCTGATATGCACGGTCAATGGCCCCTTACCGTCTATCCTCTATCTCATACAAAGCCCATCACATACTTTTAGGTAAAGTTAGTACTGCCCTCTTCCCGGGGTGCGCCGCAGCACATCCATTTCAGTAAATCCCTGCGGTCGACTCTTGGGGCAGAGGGGAGGTGAGTAGAGCCATGATGTTCTTTGAACTCATGGAAACAGCCCAAGCAATCCTGGTAAGTCTCATCCTTACCGATGGATCAGCTCAGGCTGTTTCAAACGCTCTTGATACTCTCAAGGTTGTTATCCGCAACCTGAAGTAGTATCAACTCGCAAGGGGAGGTTCGGTCGTTGCAAGCCGCCGAGCCTCTCCGCTACATACATAAAATATGTAGCTTTCCATTTCAGTAATATCCCCATGTTAACACACCGCTCTTGGGCTGCTGGTGGGTTCCCACACGATGAAACGGCAGGCTTAGCAACTCGGCGAAGCATCCGTTTTTACACCACAGGAATAACCTCAGCGCCGCCCATATACGGACGCAGCGCCTCAGGAATACGCACCGAGCCGTCAGGCTGCTGGTGGGTCTCCAGAATCGCCACAACCCAACGGGTAGTCGCCAGGGTGCCGTTGAGGGTTGCGACCGCGCGGGTGCGCCCCTTACGCACATTGCCCGCATCGTCTACGGTGTCTGCGGTGCGTTCGCGTATGTTCAGGCGGCGTGCCTGGTAGGTGGTGCAGTTCGAGGTCGAGGTCAGCTCGCGGTAGGTGTCCTGGGTGGGAACCCACGCCTCACAGTCGAATTTGCGTGCGGCAGAGGTGCCCAGGTCCCCTGCGGCGGTATCAATCACGCGATACGCAAGGCCGCATTTTTGCAGCATTTCTTCTTCGAGGGCGCGCATCTGCTCGTGTATTTCTTCCGCTTGTTCCACCTGGCAGTAGACGAACATTTCGGCTTTGTTGAACTGGTGCACGCGAATGATACCGCGGGTGTCTTTACCTGCGGCACCGGCTTCGCGGCGGTAGCAGGATGACCATCCCAGGTATTTTTTGGGTCCGTCGCTAAGGTCGAGTATTTCGTCCATATGGTAGCCCGCAAGCGCCACCTCCGAGGTGCCGACCAGGTACAGGTCGTCACGTTCGAGGCGGTATATTTCGTCGTCGTGCTTGACGTTGAACCCGGTTCCGTTCATGATTTCGGGGCGCACGAGGGTGGGGGTTGTCATCATGGTGAAGCCGTTGGCTGTTGCCAGATCGAGCGCCATCCACATGAGCGCCTGCTCCAGGCGGGCAACCTGCCCTTTGAGGAAGTAGAAGCGCGAGCCGGAGACCTTGGCGCCGCGTGCCATGTCGATACCGCCGATGAGTTCGCCTATTTCTAGGTGGTCGCGCGGTTCAAAACCTTCTGCGGCGAAATCGCGGGGGGTGCCGACTTCTTTGAGCACCACAAAGTCGTCTTCGCCGCCGGTGGGTACGCCGTCGATAATCAGGTTTTCGATGGAGCTTAGCAGCTCTTCATATTCGGCGGTTTTCGCCTCAGATTCCGCTTTTGCCTCTGCGACTCGGGCGGCGAGTTCTTTCGCCTGGGCTACGAGGGCGGGTTTCTCTTCCTTGGGTGCCTTCGCCACCTGTTTACCGAAGGCGTTCTGTTCGGCGCGCAGGTTCTCGTAGGTGCCGATCGAGGCGCGGCGTGCGGCATCCGCCTCAAGAATACGGTCTACGTGGGCTTCGTCTTTGCCGCGTGCCCGCTGGGAGGCGCGGAAAATCTCGGGGTTTTCGCGGAGGAGGTTAATATCAATCACATATCAATAGTACCCAGTCGCCCCCAGCCGTAAAAAGAGCCTTTATGTGAATAAAGCGGGATTCCCAACGCTTTATTCACATAAAGGCTCTTTTTATACGGTTGCGGGGAGCGGTTTAGCGTTTCAGATGCGCCGGTCGCCCACCCGGGAAGAGCGATTCCACCCAGGCGTGGGCAGCATCGAACGAATTCTCGGAGTGGATGCGCGGCGCAACGGTGGGCTGCCGGTCGGCGCGCGGGTACGAGCCCAGGTATTTAATGCCGGGCGCTATGCGATGCAGGCCGCGCAGGGCGTCGCGCATTCGAGCCTCATAAATATGCCCGTCTGCGTCCACGCTGAACATATAGGATCCCATCTGCCTGCCGGTGGGGCGCGATTCGATGCGTGAGAGGTTAACGCCGCGCGAAGCGAACTGTTCGAGCAGTTCCAGGAGCGCACCCGAACGGTTTTCGGGAGTGCCCTCTCGATTTTCGGGCAGAGGGATCGTGAGCGTCGTCTTATCGGCACCGGTAGGCTCTGGAATATCCGCGGTGCTGCTGATAAGCACAAACCGGGTGACGGCATTTTTGTTATCACCAATGTCCTCGGCAAGCACATGCAGGTCGGGGTGGGTTGCCAAAAGTGCGGGGGAACAAATCGCGGCATCATATGCACAGGAAGGGTCAAGCAGGCCCACGGCTGCTGCCGCAGTGGAGGAACCGGGCAGGTACTCGGCGGTGGGGATAGTCTCATCTGCCCATTGCCGCACCTGGGCCCAGGCGTGCGAGTGGGTTGAAACGGTTTTAATATCTTCCAGAGCGAGCGGACGCGCCGCGACCAGCACGAACCTGATGGGCACCAGAACCTCGCGGATAATGCGCATTCCCTCGGAAGCCGCGATCGCATCAAGAGTAGCGCTCACCCCGCCTTCGACCGAGTTCTCAATGGGCACCATGGCGGCATCCACGTCGCCACTGCGAAGACGTTCGAGCGCATTAGGCACGCTGGTGGCGGGAATGCGTTCGGCACCGACCGCGCCGGGCACGGAAAGCAGGGCAGATTCGGTGAAAGTGCCTGAGGGTCCAAGGTAGGTGTATCGCATGGGTTCAATCTTAGCGCGAGGCGCCGCAGCGCGAACCGGGCAGGCAGGTGATTTCGGGATGCGGGATACCCCAGATTCGGCACGGCCCCATCCCCACCAGCGACCCTGCGGCAGGCGCCTCGTAAGCGCGGGATGGCTCGGGACGAAACCTCCATAGTAGATCGTGTGTTCTATTTTATGTGGCCGTAAGTGGCCGATGCCCTATCAGTGGGAACTACAGGCGGGCAAACTGCCGGGTTTGTGCCGAATCCCGGTACTGCGCCGGCACACCACCACCCATGAGCGTACGTGAGATAGCCGCCGCCTCAGCTGAGCCTGCCGCCGGCAGCGGACTGTGCGATGCGGCAATAATAATATTGCCCCGCCGCCTACCCTTGAGCATCGCAGCATCAGCCACCAGGCACACCTGCTCAAACACCTCAAACAGGGCAGCCACCTCAGCACGCGCACCATCCAGTGAGGGGCCATCCCCGCAGTTGAGAATATACAGCCCGCCGGGCGCCAGAGAGTGATCAACCTCCCGTACGAAATCCACGCTTGTGAGTTCCGCCGGAGTTTTATCTACCGCGAACACATCGCGAATAACCACATCGCGCGATGCCCGTGCAAACGAGCGAGTGACGGTGCCCGCATCGCCCACCCGAATTTTTACGCGCGGCGACTTAGGAATATCGAACCAGTCACGCACATGTTCGGCCAGCTTGGCATCAAGCTCCACAACGGTATTGCGTGAATTTGGGTATACGTCCGCGCAATAGCGCGCTAGAGAACACGCCCCGCCACCCAGATGGGTGATACGCAGTTTTTCGGGATTAAGATGAGTCTGAATATGCGAGTCGAGAACCGCAGCAATCCAGCGCATGTACTCAAAATCGAGCATGCGCGGCTGCCCCACTATCACATGCGAAGACTGCACCCCGTTGACGAGCAGAAGCCAACCATCAGCGTGGTAACCATCGGGCACAAGCTCAGCCTCACCGGTCGAAATGGGGTACACACCGGCAGCCGCACCTGTTGTGTGCGGATACTCGGAGCGCTCAGCGCGGCGTGAGACAGCGGTGCGGTTTTTCTTTTTCGCCATGCACATAAGCCTACGCTAGGTTCGGACAGCAGACGGGTGGGCAACCATCGAGGAGCCTAGATACAAGACCCCGCAACATCCGTGTGAATCTCACGGACTGGCGGGGTGCACGCATAGCTATAGAGCTGCCCCTCGTCGCATCACTGGCCGGCATAGAGGCTCACAGACCCCAGGAAGCAGCTGCACCGAACCTTCGCAACATGGTTACTTCCCCGAATCCAGCTGCTCTATGGCGGCATTAAGCCGCTGTACCTTCCCCTCAATCTCCCCGTGGTCATGGCCGGGGCGGATATCCGCCTTAATCACCAGCGAAACGCGCGGGCCATGCTTGCCCACCGCCTCCGTGGCGCGCCTAATAACATCCATACACTCGTCCCACTCCCCCTCAATCGTGGTGAACATGGGCCCGGTCTGATGCGGCAACCCGGATGCGCGCACAATCGCCACCGCATCGGCGACAGCACGGTGAACCGACCCGTCAGGGTCACTAACAGTGGGGGCTACAGAAAAAGCAAACAACATACTCCCATGGTAGTGCGAACCCAGAAGATAGGAACACCCCCGGCAGCACCCCGTGCGGGAACAACACCCCCTGCCGCAGGCCCCGAACCTAGCCACGGACACAACCCACACCCACAACATCCCATGAAATACCACACACCACAACATATAATGTGTGCCACACCCCGGAAGCATCCTTAGAATGGAAAAGACAACACAAACTCGACGAGAGTCGCCCACACCCCATAGACGGGCCGCCCCCGCCGAACGTTCAACGCCAAAGGAGCACTATGACCACCGGCATTTATCTCTCGGCGATGACCCAGGATTCAGGCAAATCCCTGATCGCCCTAGGCCTCGCCGACTCCCTCGTAAAACGCGCCGACCGGGTAGGTTTCTTCCGCCCCATCTTTAAGGGCGAAACCGCCCACGACGATCCCATGATTCGCCTCATGAAAGAGCACTTTAACCTCTCTGACGAGCAGGTGGGCGGCGCAGTATCGCTCACCGAGGCACTAGAGTTCATTGCGGAGGGCAACACCGAAGAAATTTCGGCCCGCGCGGTTTCCGCCTACGAAGAAATTGCCGCCCACAGCGATGTTGTGGTCGTGGACGGCATATACCTGACCGCCCAGAACGCGCTCGCTGTCGAGTTCGACCTCAACGCCCAGGTTTCCCGCGATTTGGGTCTGCCCGTAATCGCTATTGTGGGTGCAAACGATGCATCCCTCGAAGAGGCAACCAACGCCGTGGAGGTGGCCCGTTCCGAGCTTAAGGCGGCCAAGGTTGATCTGTTCTCGATTATCGTCAACCGCGCCGACCCCGAGCTGCGTGAGAGCATTGAGAAGAACGTTAAGCTGGGTGAGCACAAGTTCCCCGTCTACGTTCTGCCCGAGATCGCCGAACTGGGTAAGCCCACCATCGCGGAAGTTGTTGAAGCCCTCAAACTTGACGGCTCGCACCTGAAGAAGGAAGACCTTGACCGCGATATTAGCGAAGTCAAGATCGCCGCAATGACCGTCTCAAACTTCCTGAACCAGTTCACCGACGGGGACTTCGTGATCGTTCCCGGTGACCGCGCCGACGTTGTGGCCGCAACCCTCGCATCCGCGCTCTCCCCCACATTCCCGGCGCCCTCAGGTATGCTGCTCACCGGCGGGCTCAACGAGCTTCCCGGGAAGCACACCGCCGTGGGCAGCCTGCTCGATAACGCCCCCTTCCCGGTGCTATTTACCGAGCGTGACACCTTCAAGTCGGCGCGCGCCGTCTCCCGTGTGCACGGCAGCGTGATCAGCGGCCAAGCCCGCAAACTTGCGAGCGCATTCGGCGGCTGGGACGAGTACGTGAACCAGGAAGAGCTGCTCGCACGCCTTGAGTTTGAGCGCCCGGCCTCAATGACTCCGCTGCGGTTCCTGCACAACCTGATTGAGACCGCCCGCGCGAACCGCCGTTCCGTGGTGCTGCCTGAGGGTTACGATGTGCGTATTCTGCGTGCCGCTGAGATAATTGCGCGCCGCGATTTCTGTGACCTGATTCTGTTAGGCAACCCGGATAAGATTGCGGAGATCTGTCAGTCTGAGGGCATTAACCTGCCCGCCTCAATCCGTATTATCGACATTGAGAACAACGAGTACAGTGAAGACTTCGCAGCAACCTACGCCGAACTGCGCGCCCACAAGGGCATGACTATTGAGGCCGCGCGTGAACGCATGAGCGACCCCTCGTATTTCGGCACGATGCTGGTGTACAAGGGTATTGCGGACGGCATGGTCTCGGGTGCTATTAACACGACCGCGAACACGATTCGCCCCTCGCTGGAGTTCATTAAGACCCGCCCGGGCACCAAGATTGTGTCTTCAGTGTTCCTGATGCTCATGGAAGACCGCGTGCTGGTGTACGGCGACTGTGCCGTGAACCCGAACCCGAATGCCGAGCAGCTGGCGGATATTGCGAAGGCTTCCGCCGAGACGGCGCGCCAGTTCGGGGTTGACCCGAAGGTGGCTATGCTCTCGTACTCGACCGGCACCTCCGGCTCTGGCGCGGATGTGGATGTGGTGCGTGAGGCGACCGAGATTGTGCGCGCCTCTAACCCGGATTTCGCGGTGGAGGGTCCGATTCAGTACGATGCGGCCTCGAACATGTCGATCGCTTCGACCAAGCTGCCCGGCAGCCAGGTGGCGGGCCAGGCGACCGTGTTTATCTTCCCCGATCTGAACACCGGCAACAATACCTACAAGGCTGTGCAGCAGTCTTCGGGTGCCCCCGCCGTTGGTCCTGTGCTGCAGGGTCTGCGCAAGCCTGTGAACGACCTTTCACGCGGTACCACCGTGGAGGACATCATTAACACGGTGGCGATCACCGCCATCCAGGCGCAGGGGATGTAAGCCGCGGTTAAACACCACGAACGCTTCAGCAAAAACCAGATAAAACCCCGGAGTGCAGCAGTGTTTCTGCGCCCCGGGGTTTTTCTGTTTCAGTCTACGACGGGTTACAGGTCAGGAAGAGATGACGCCTGCAAGGTCTCCAACTCTTGCATCACACCTGATAGGTGCTGTGAAGCTATGCGCCACACAATATCGAGGTCGATATCGCCGTAACCATGAGAGATAACATTACGTAATCCGATCAGGCGGTGCCAGCTCTCACTATGGTGAGCCTGGTAATAATCAGGAAACTGTTGACGAATTTTGGACAGATTCTCGCCCATTTCCTGCAGCCGCATACAAATAGCATCTTGTATAAGCTCTGATTCAAAAAATGCTTCTGCAGACTCTGGGGTGTAACGCTGCACGCGTCTACCTGCATCAAGCGCCGTGATGACGTAAGGGTCTGGAACTTTCACAACGGCAGCTCCGTCAAGTCGGGTTCGATGTAGGAGCGAAAAACAGGCTTAATAGAGGTCAGCACATCGACCGGGTACCCTGTAATCTGCTCAAGCTCCTCAGATAACCGCAGTAATACGCCGTAATCTGGGGAGTCTTTCATCTCTACCAAAAAATCAAGATCACTGGCGGGGGTAAGCTCGCCGCGTGCCGCGCTACCGAATAGGTGTGCTTTAACCACCCCATACTTCCGCAGGGTATTGAGCACCGTTTGCTCGTGCGGAAGCGTATAGACCGGTTGAGGGTGTGGTGCACGCATAAAGCCAATATATCAAATCACCTTCACCACCTCTTGATGTATACCCCCCTAGGGTATACACTGGATCTATGACAAAGCATGATTCCTCAGCACAGCCACACGGGTACACCCCAAACAAGGAGGCGCATTTGAAGCGCCTGCGCCGCATTGAGGGGCAAGTGCGCGGTATCGCCCGCATGGTAGAGGAAGACAAGTACTGTATTGACGTGCTTACTCAGGTCGCGGCGGTTTCCAAAGCACTCCACGCGGTCTCTCTCAACCTGCTCGAAGAACATATGGGGCATTGCGTCACCAACGCCGCGATTGAATCCGAACGTACAGGTGATGCGACGATCGTTGACGAGAAAATCAAAGAGGCAACCGCCGCAATATCCCGCATGATGCGCAGCTGACACGCGGGCGGCGCATCCACAAGTTTTGTAATTCCAAAAAATCGGAAGGAACATCATGGCAACCACCACCGTCAAAGCAACCGGCCTCACCTGCAACCACTGCGCCATGAGCGTAAGTGAAGAAGTCGGTGAAGTTCCGGGCGTCACCGGCGTGAACGTAGACGTGGTCAAAGACGGCGTTTCAACCGTCACTATCGAGCACGAAGGCACCCTTAACACGCAAGCCGTAGCGGATGCCATCGTTGAAGCTGGCTTCACTCCCGCCGTCTAATCATGGCGTATTCTCCGCAGTACCAGGCAATGGCGGTCGGGGCGGTGCGCGCACTGATGGGCACCGAGAACATTCACCTGACCGAGGCGATTTCCCGCGTGGCACGGCAGATGGGGCTCGACCCTGATCTGCTGGATGCGTGGGTGCGCGACTCCACCCCCTATACGGCGCGCGAAGATCAGCGCGGGCTGAAACGGCGGGGCGCATCGCGTATACATTCCTCACAGGATCATGCGGCGAATACCCCCGCTGACGGCACCGGCGATAATCTGCATCCCGGTGTGCACGGCACCGCATACGACGCCCTCGCTCAACGCCGCACATTCAGGCGTGCTGCCGTCACGCGGGTTCGCGGGGTGAACGATCGAGGCTCAAAACTAACCGGGCAGCGACCGCGCAGCAACCGTGCCGATGGGTTGCCGGACGAAGGCGAAGTATAGGTCAGGGCGGACTGCGGCAGGGCGTGCCCGCAGCGAGCAAAGCCCGAAGACAGCACAGCATCGTGGGCAGTGAGAACAGAGGAGAAGAACATGGGTAACTCAACTCAAACAGCATCCACCACAGCTGAGAACGAGCGTTCTCTTTTCGATTCCTCGGCTAATGGCGGGCAGACGCGCATTATCCACCTGGATGTTCAGGGCATGACGTGCGCATCCTGCGTGGGCCGCGTGGAACGCAAACTCCGCAAAATTCCGGGGGTTGATCCCGCCGTGAACCTGCCGCTGGAGTCTGCGCGCGTGATCGTTCCCGCCGATATTACCGATGAGCAGATCATTGAAACGGTCAATAACGCCGGGTATACGGCATCGCTCAAAACCGAGGTTCGCGATGCAGCGTCCGAAGAGAGGACCAACGCGCGCAGCGGGGGCTTGGGGTGGCGCATCGTTGTGGCGTTGTTGCTGAGTGTGCCGATTTTCTTGATTTCAATGTTCCCCACGTTCCAGTTCCCGCACTGGGGTTGGGTGCTTGCGCTTATCACGCTGCCGGTTGCAGTCTATAGCGCCGAGCCGTTTCACCGCGCCGCTCTCACGAACGCACGCCACTTCAGCAGCACGATGGACACGCTGGTTTCTCTCGGCGTGATTGTCGCCTACCTGTATTCACTCGCGCAGCTGTTCATGAACCCCGGGCTGACCGAGCATGTTCACCCCATGCAGGGGGGCATTCTCGACATGTTCTTGAGCGGTCACCATGCGCCTCTGTATTTTGATTCGGCGTCGATGGTGACTTTATTCCTGCTGATCGGTCGGGCAATTGAGCACCGTACACGAACCCGCTCTTCCGAGGCTCTGCGCACCCTGCTGAGCCTGGGAGCACGCACCGCGACCCTGCTTCGTACCGACAAGCGGGGAACCACGCGCGAGGTGCAGATTCCAGTTGAGGATCTGCTGCCGGGAGACGAATTCTTGGTGCGCCCGGGTGAAAAAATCGCCACTGACGGCACGGTTATTGCGGGGTCTTCCGCCGTGGACGCCTCCCTACTGACCGGCGAATCGGTGCCCGTCGAGGTGTCGGCGGGCGATGCGGTCACCGGCGCAACCCTGAACACCTCCGGGTCGCTGACGGTGCGCGCCACCCGCGTGGGGTCTGAGACGACGCTCGCGAAAATGGGTGAGCTGGTTGCCGCCGCTCAGGAAACGAAGGCACCCATCGCGCGCCTTGCCGACCGTGTTTCTGCGATTTTCGTGCCAATAATTCTGGTGATTTCACTCCTGACCCTCATCGGGTGGCTGGTTGTATCGCACGATGTGCCGCGTGCGTTCAATGCGGCGGTTTCGGTGCTGGTGATCGCCTGCCCGTGCGCGCTCGGTCTGGCGACCCCCACGGCACTGCTGGCGGGTACCGGGCGCGGCTCGCAGCTGGGCATACTGATTCGCAACGCGCAGGTGCTGGAAACTACGCATACAGTGAACCGCATCGTGCTGGATAAAACCGGAACCGTCACCGAAGGCACAATGCGCGTGGCGCGCTTTGGAACCTTCGACGATTTCACCGACGTCACGGCCGACAACACCCCTTTAAAGAGCGAACGTTCTGTATCTATTCTGAGCGATGCCGCAGCCGTAGAGGCGCTGAGCGAGCATCCAATAGCCCGCGCTATTGCGCGTTTTGCAACAGAAAACTATGGGGCGTTTCTGGGGTCCGTCGAGGGTTTTGAGGGCGTGCCCGGAGGTGTGCGCGGTGAGCTTGTGCCCGCCGATACCGACGGGGAGTCCCGCCACCTGGTGCTGGTGGGCACCCCCGAATACCTGCTGCAGGCGGGCGTTGCACTCACCGAGAAGCAGCATCAGATGCTCGCGCAGGCGCGATCGGAGGGGCTGACTACTGTGGCTGTGGCCCGCGCGATCGGTGCAAAGGACCCGCAGCCTGTGGGGCTTATCGCGCTGGCGGACTCCCCCAAGCCCGAGTCGGCGCAGGCTATTGCCGAGCTTCACGAACTGGGCTTAGAGCCCGTACTGCTGACCGGCGACGCCCCCGAGGTTGCCCAGGCTATCGCATCCAGCGTGGGGATTAATCCTGAGAACGTCTTTGCGGGGGTCACACCCGAACGTAAATCCGAGGTTATTGCGCAGCTTCAGGATGAAGGCTACCGGGTGGCGATGGTTGGCGACGGCGTGAACGATGCGCCCGCCCTGGCCCGCGCGGACCTGGGCGTGGCAATGGGCTCGGGTACGGATGTTGCGGTACAGGCGGCGGATATTGTGCTGATGCGCTCGGATATGCGCGCGATCCCCATGTCGCTGCGGCTCTCACGAGCGACTTTGCACACCATTAAGTCGAATCTGTTCTGGGCGTTCGCATACAACACCATCGCGGTGCCGGTCGCGGCCGCGGGGCTGCTGAACCCGATGATTGCGGGCGCGGCCATGGCGTTCAGTTCGGTGTTTGTGGTACTCAATTCGATGCGCCTCACCCGATTTGAGCGGTAGCCCGGTTCGTGGCGGCGAGTTTCGGCTTTTGTGCGTCTTCGCGCAAATCCCTTGTACTCCCCCTGCTGACGCTGGCATGATAAAAGAATCCAGATACCCGCGCTATCCTTCAGAGAAACGCCTGAAAAACTGCGGCGCGAAGATATGCTGCGCAGCGAAGCACCCGGGAGATTCACATGCCCAAATTAACCCCGCAAATGTTCACATTCCTCAACGACCCGCCGGTCGAAGGCACGCTCTATGACCTTTACGACGCCACGCTCAAGCAGGGCAAACGCATGTTCCTGCATTTTCTGCCGAAAATCCACCAGCTTTTAGGTAAGGGGATCGATTGGAGGACTGAAGATGAGGACTTCTACGCCGATAAATACATCCCCATCACCCCGCAGCAGGGAGAGTTCCTGTATATGCAGGCGCTGGCGAGCGGCGCACGGAATATCGTTGAGTTCGGTACATCCTACGGTATCTCGACGCTGTATCTTGCCGCCGCCGCAAAACGCAATGGCGGCCGCGTAATCACCTGCGAATACGTGCCTCATAAGGCGGAGGCCGCGCGGAAAAATTTTGAGCGGGCGGAGCTTGCGGACTATATCGAACTGCGCGAAGGCGATGCGCTGAAGACCCTGCAAGACCTGGATTTCAGCCCCGATTTTGTGCTTCTCGACGGGTGGCCTGACCTGGTGCATCCCGTCTTTCAGCTGTTGGAACCGCATCTTGCCGACCGCGCCGTGATTGCCGTAGACGATGTTGAGGGGTTCAGCCCGTCCATGCAGGATTACCTCGACTATGTGCGCACCCCCGCCAACGGATACGTCTCAACGACTCTGCGACCGCACAAGGCCCTGGAATACACTGTAAAAGTGGCGTAAACACTGGTGTGCCCACGCCCCATCTCATCACATCCAAATAGATTATAGTTTCAAAAGGAAAGGTAGTCCCTGATGAAAACTTTACCTATTATCTGGCAGCACCTTGTCAATGCCGAAAAACAAACCTGCTCACGGTGCGGTACAACAGGTGAGGAGCTGCGCAAGGCTTTACAGGTATTGGAAGCTGAGCTCTTGCCTCAGGGTATTCAGCCTCATCTGGAAATCCGTACAATGAGTGAAGAAGAATTCTTGACTCATCCTGAGGAATCCAATCGTATCTGGATTATGGGTGTACCCCTGGAAGATCTAGTGGGTGGGATACAGGGAAGCAGCACCTGCGACGATGTGTGCCACGGTGAACAGTGCCGAACCGTCGAGTCCCAGGGGAAAACATATGATGCAGTTCCAGCCTCTCTGATTGTGCAGGCCGCTCACCAAGCTCTTTCACGCGAAAAACTAGTTGAAAATCAGCGGCGGTTTGTCCAAACGATATGTTGTTAGCCGTAGGAGCGCATCTAAAGCACGCTTTGGGCAACGCAGTCAATCACGCTGTGCGAAAAAACCGGCGGGAGGCGCATCCCGGATCGATATACTAAATTCCGTCATAGAAACCCAGCATAGATAAGGGAAAACCATGATTCTCACTCGTGAACAAGCGCTCGAAATTTTCAAGCGCCGCGTTTCTACCCGCTCCTACGACCCTGCCCGTACAATCAGCGACGAAGACTTCAACACAATCCTTGAGTTCGCTCGTCTCTCCCCCAGCTCGGTTGGTTCCGAGCCGTGGAAATTCCTGGTGATACAGAATAAAGAGCTGCGCGAGAAGCTCAAGCCTATCGCCTGGGGTATGGTCAATACGCTCGATGACGCCAGCCACGTGGTGATTATTGTGGCGAAGAAGAACGCCCGCTACGATTCCGATTTCCTGCTGCAGACGCTCGCGAAACGCAACCTTCCCGAAGACCAGATGCAGATGGCACTGGGCATGTACAAAAAGTTCCAGATTCACGATATGAAAATCGCCGACGACGAGCGTGCCCTTTTCGAGTGGACCCGGAAGAATACCTATATTGCGCTGGCGAATATGCTTACGGGCGCAGCGATGCTCGGCATCGATTCCTGCCCCATTGAAGGCATGGACTACGATGCGGTCACCCAGCTCCTCACCGAGGAAGGGCTCCTCGACCCCGAGGATTACGGCGTATCCGTTGCCGCAACCTTCGGCTACCGCTCGCGCGAGATCGACCCGAAGCCGCGCAAGCCGCTCGATGAGCTCGTCGTGTGGGCCAAGTAGCCTGCCCTCCACGGACTGGCTCACCCGATAGCTTCCATACATCAGTGCGGTTATTGACCTGCTGAGTATTACTACCGAAAAAATTATGCGTGAATTCCGCGCCCGCGAACGCTAGCCTTAAAGGTGAGGGTTGTTTTGACACACCTTCGAAACGCCGCCGTGAAAGAGGAGCTGCATAATGTCCCTGCTAGATTTGCTGAACCGCCGCCGTTCGGTGCGCCATTACGACGAGAACCAGCCTATTGATGCCGATGTTGTCAAAGAGTGTTTGCGGGCGGCTCAGCTGGCGCCCACAAGTTCAAATATGCAGCTGTACGAGCTCTACCACGTGACTGATCCCGCCACCCTGAATAAACTCGCCGCTGCGTGCATGCACCAGCAGGCCGCCAAGACCGCGCAGCAGATGGTGGTGTTCGTGACCCGCCAGGATTTGTACCGCCGCCGCGCGAAAGCCGCGCTGGAGTTTGAGCGCGGCAATGTTGAGCGTAACAGCCCGCCTGAGAAGCAGAAAGACCGCATTAAGAATTGGGAAATGTACTACACCAAGGCTATGCCGCTCGTGTACGCGCGCTGCTTTGGCCTGCTGGGCGCATCCCGCGCAGCAATGGCGAATTGTGCGGGCCTATTCGTTCCGATGATGCGTGAGGTTTCGGAGCACGATTATCGCGTGGTTGTGCACAAGAGCTGCGGCCTGGTGGCGCAGACGTTTATGCTCGCGATGACCGAGGCGGGGTACGACACCTGCCCAATGGAAGGCTTCGACAGCCACCGCGTGAAGAAGCTCCTCAACCTGCCGCGCAATGTCGAGATTAACATGGTGGTCGCCTGCGGTATCCGCAAACCCGGCCACGGCATCTGGGGTGAGCGCTTCCGCCTGCCCTTCGATGAGGTTTACCGTAGGGTTTAGAGTCTGGCGGGCCGAAGTGAAGGATCCCAACCCACCTTTATATGTCTTCTAAAAGAGGAGGACTTATGACCTATAAGCATGAGTCCAGCTCTGACGACTGGTTTTGGCTTGATGCACTGGGAGAGTTGGACCCGAGTTTCATTGAGGCGATCCAGCAGCTGCGTGCAGCTTCAAACCATTATCACGTCCCTGAACGAGCACGTGGTGAGATGTAGCGGTTCAGATATTCGGTGAATAACGCACCAAAAGGCGTATTACATACCTTCTAGGGGCGGGTAATACTCCTAATGATGCGTTATTCGGGTCTTTTCCTTGGTGCGAGAACGGTCTGCAACGAAACAGAATATTGAACAAAAACAACCTTTAAAGGTTAATTTTCAGCTTTTTATCAGCCGTGTTCCCCCGGTGGAGGCATAGCTCTAGCGGGCAGCCGAACAAGCTGCCCCGCCAAAGCACTCTTGGGTCTGCTGCCCTATAGATGTTCTACGACGGTAAACTTTACTTCACCAGCTGCGGTGTCAAAAGACCCTTCATGGGTGGTTGCATCTTGCGGCGGTTCAGGAACAAGATGCTCCCACGCAGCATCAACAAACACCTCACAGCAGGAGAGAGTCTCCCCGGAGTCGCTATCGTAGGCGGCACCTGCAAGATCGCGGTAATACAACAGGGCGGTACCCGCGTTCATGAGTGCATCCACCGAAGAAAAATTGGTGTTCGCCTGCTCGTCATGCGGCGTATACTCACGCAGGAGGATGTCACGAAGATTCTCGGGTGAGGCGGGGTCTTTGACAAGTAGCACCTGGCCGTCCTTCTCAGCAATACCGCTTTCTTCAAAGAAGGCACTTACCGCACTGGCACCACCAGCTGGCACATTAAATTCGATCAGCCCAATGAAGGCACGTTCAGCAAGAAACCCCATAGGTCCTGTTGCGACGCTGTGGACCCACACCACTTTTCCCGAAATCCGCGCAGCCGTTTCCTCAAATTCTGCTTCACGGTCTGCGCTGAAAAACAGGTAGGCGCGCACATCAGCATGTTTAACGGCGTTCGCTAGGATATGCGTGAGCGTGTGGGTGATTGCAGAGCTGCTGTGATAGTACAGGTGATTTATGTACATGCGGGTTCCTCCTCGGGGTCCTAAAACTCCTGGAAGTTTCAGCCTAACAGAGGGCAGCCGTTACATCTTTTCAGGACATGCGGCCGGATTCTCTGAAGGCACCAGTTGCTTTTTGATCCACACGTCTGAGGCGGCGCGGCGGCAGAAGAAAAACCCGCTAACACATACGTGATGCAAAACACTTGTTAAGTACGTGAGGATTTGCGTGCCCATGGCGTCTTCATATCAGCGCCGCAAGTTTTGAGAGACGACGGCAGGCGGCGACAGCCCTGTCGGATCACACAATATGTGGCAGTAACGGCAACTGGAACCCCGGCTACCACTGAACTTTCAGACAGAAACTCACCGATCTGCGCGCTAAGACCCCATACCAACATCCGCTCAGGCGCGCCCGTGCTATGGCGGATACTCACAAAGGAAGAACATCATGCTTGGACTCATCGGAATGATTATTGCTGGCGCTATTATTGGCGCTTTGGCCCGCCTCATTATGCGAGGCCACCAGAACATCTCGGTGCTGTGGACCATCATCCTGGGTGCTGTTGGCGCATTCGTAGGAGGAGGAATCGCAAGCCTCTTCGGTGTTGCAGATACCGCCGGTATCGACTGGATTCGCTGGATCCTATCCGTTATTGCCGCCATTATCGCAATCTCCGTATACCTAAGCGTGACCGGCAGGAAAAACCAGTAGCCCATATCCTTGCGTCGCTTCAGCATCGCAGAAACAAAACTAAGCGGGTTATGCAGAAACTCGGAATTTCTGCATAACCCGCTTAGTTCCATATGAGGACTACTCGCCTAACAGGCAGCTGAGCCGAGCAAACACGGGCAACAGTCGTGGTTGCGGACACCCGCCAATATAATGTGATATATAACACTTTTTTAATTCGTGAGGAATTCGGTACCTCAAGCGTCTTTATAGTAGCGTCACCATCGATCGCAAGAACGGACAAAGGGCGTGGGTAGCGCCCAAACTCCCCCAGCCGTCGATGCGTGCCGCACATATCAAACATCATAATCCGCGCAGCGGAAAAACACATGAAACGAGGCTCCTATGAGCGACAACTCCATCCCCCAAACCGGCCAGCAGCGCGAGCGCGAAAACAACAAGGAGACCAAACAGGACAAAACCCCTCGCGGCCCCCTGCAGACTTCACACGGTGTAACCACCATTGAAGAGAACGTTGTTGCCAAAATCGCTGGCATGGCAACCCGCGAAGTTCCCGGTGTGTACGATATGGGCAATGCTGTACGCCGCGCCTTCAGCGCTGTGACCGACCGCATCCCCAACGCCCAGACCAATGTTGCTGGCGGTATTAGCGTCCAGAAGGGCGAGACCCAGGCGGCCGTAGATGTTACCGTCGTGGTCGAATATGGAGTCTCCATTGTGGAAGTAGCCAATGCTATCCGCCGCAACATTATCGAACAGATTGAGGGGACCACGGGGCTGGAGGTAGTAGAGGTCAATATCGACGTCACCGACGTTCACCTGCCCGACGACGACTCCAATTCTGCTGACTCCGCCGACCTCAAGTAACCAGCCACGATCTGAGGATCTTTTATGAAGACAACACACCTGGCCCTTTTGGTGGGCCTATTCCTGGGAACAATTCTTGCTTTCGGTTCCTTCGCCGACTTCATCCTGGTGGCGCTATGCGGCCTGGTTGGAACGGTGGTGGGTCTTTACCTGGAGGGCCGGGTCGATGTCCAAAGCATCCTTAATCGATGGAGGAAGTAATGACGGAGACCAATACACAGCCCGCTGCTGTCAGTGCCGAGGGCTCTCTGTCTGAGGTCCCTCGGCAGGAGCAGCGTGGCGTCACCGTCATTCCCGCCCAGGTTGTTGCGCAGATCGCGGCCCAAGCCGCCTACGAGAGCGCAAATGTGGGCTCGAACGCCGGGGGGCTGCTCGGGATAGGGGCACGTCGAAATTTCCATTCGCGCCCCGAGGCAAAGTGTGATCTCTACGGTCAGGTTGCTGTCCTTCACTTAGATCTCGGCCTTACCTTCCCTACAGCATTGGTTTCAACCCTGCAACAGGTGCGTGAGCATGTGAGCCAGCGCGTCGAGCACTTCACCGGGCTGAGGGTTGAGAAGATCAACATTGAGATCTCCTGGCTCAATCCGAACAACCAGGTAAGGAGGGCTCTGCGATGAAAACCCCCGTACAAAATCTCATCCGGCGCCCATCGCGGAGTTTGCCCGTCATTATCCTGGCGTTACTGCTCCTCATCGTAGGAGGGCTGGGAATCTGGGCGTTGGGAAACCGGCTCCTGAACGGAGCATGGCCGAATGGAATATCCTCAGCAGTCAGCGGGCTCGGCTCCACGATTATAGGGTCGCCAGCGGTACTCGCGGCAGCCTGCTTTGTGATCGTATGCAGTCTGTTCATGATTATCCTAGCTCTGTGGCCGGGAGTTCCTGAACGCACTGAGGTTCTTGCAGATAACATACCCGGTCAGACAGCTATTTCACGTCGTGACCTAGCAAGGCTCGTGCAAACCCATGTTGAGCGGGTCGATGGTGTTCACAGCACCAGGGTTCGAGTCCGTCGAACTCGCGTGAATGTGACAGTGTTCAGCGTTCTGGATGACCTCGAACCTGTGCGACAGGCAGCACAGAAGGCAGCTGAGCAGGCTATACAGACCTTGAAACCCGTCGGAACCGCACACAGCCGAGTGCGTATCCAGCACACGAGCTGAAAGAGAGAAAACCATGCGTTCGGTATCTGGAATTCTCAATAGGATAGTCCTTGCGGTAAGCGGTTTGCTGATCACCGCGGCAGCCCTCTGGGTTGTGGCTTCCGGCATAAGTTTGGATCAATCATGGCCCACGCTTAGCTCAGTTCTCGCCAAAGCTGACACCCGGGTCGGTACCTGGGCCGGGCCCCAGGCAAACTGGCTGTTGCCAGCCGCCGCCCTCGGGTCGGTTCTTCTCATCGCGTTTGGCTTGGTTCTGCTCATTAAGCAGGTGCCCCGTAAAGCTGCCGCGTCCCCCTTGCGTCTGACAGGCTCCGACGGCACACTTCTGGCCACACTCAGTCCCGATGTCATAGCCCAAGCGCTGTCTGAGCGGGCCGAAGACGTCCCTGGGGTTCAGCGGTGCTCAGTATGGGTCACCGGTTCACCCAGCAACCTGTGGGTGCAGGCAACCGTCACCGTAGCAAAGAACAGCGAGGTTGCATGGACCGTGAGCGAGCTCAGGAACCGACTTGACCACGACGTTAGTTCCTCTCTGGGAAAGCACGCTCGTCAGATCGACGTACTGCTGCGCCTAGAACAAGCCACCAAACCCCAGAGTGCAGCCCACACTGTGGCTGGCAAACACTCATTAGAAAGCGGCGGTTCTGATAATCATGACCGATGAAAAGCGCAGCGATGCAGGGCAGTCCACCGGTCCGCCCACCGAGCATGTGCCTCATCCGAACACTGCGTCCCAGGGCAAAGACAGGTACCTGGTGCTGCGAGCCCAGGACGGCGACATTGACGCCTTCGGAAAGCTCGTCGAACGTTATCAGGGACGCCTGTTTCGCACCGCCTACATGATCGTGCGCAACCGCCACGACAGTGAGGACATCGTCCAAGAGACCCTTGTTCAGGCGTGGCGGAGTCTTCATCTGCTTCGGGATCCTGATGCCTTCCGGGGTTGGCTCATGCGCATCTGTACGAATAAGGCCACCAGCAGCATTCGTCAGCGCCAGCGCCGGGCCACTGACCCTTACGATTCAGAGGGTCTTGAGAGCGCGAGCATCCTCCCTGACACAACGTCGACAGCGGCCGGTGATCCGGCGCAGTCCAGTGAAGTCAACGCCCAGATGGAAGCATTAGCCAAACTGTTGGCATCCGCTCCCGAAGAGCTGCGTATCGTCTGGGTGCTTCGAGAGGTTGATGACATGTCCTACGAGGAGATAGCCCAAACCCTGAACCTAACCGAATCCACAGTCCGGGGGAGGCTGGCACGCGCCCGTTCCCTCGTGATGCGCCACATGAAGGAGTGGGAATGAGTTCCAGCACCCGCATCCCACACGCAGAACCGCAGCACGCACAGTCGGCCGGTTCGCTGTCTCAGGCTCATGAGCTTGATGAGGCCTCCACACGGGAGTATCTGCGTCTAATTGCTTCTCTCCACAAGACCTGGGACACATTGGAATCACAGTCGAGCGCATCGGTGATGCCTCAGCGTCATATGATGGATGCAGTAATCGCCGAAACGCGCCACGGTGCCCAGGTAGAGATGCCGCCAACCGACTTAGGGCCATATAGTATGTCTGAGTTCTCCCTACGCGCCCTAGTGCGACGCAGTGTAGACTCCGTACCCGGCGCTCGCGCGTTGCGGTCTTCTTTCAAACATGCCCCAGCCCCTGACGGTCATCGGGGGTTGGGAATGCCGGATACGATCTTCTGCCGTATCTCTGCACATGTTACAACCAGTAGCCTCCCCCAACTTGCTCAACAGGTTCGTGATGCGGTGCGCCAGGCGTGTTATGAGAACCTAGAATTGTCCCCAACCGTCAATATTCATATTGAGGATCTGCACGATGACGATTAACCTCTCAGCAGCCGAATTGACTCATGTAGTCACGGCCGTTCCTGGAGTGCGCGGCATTGAACCGGGGATCGGCTCCACGCTGAAAGCTATCGGCAGCCGTATGAGCGGCGACCCTGCGGCCGCCCGATTTGGGATCATCATCGAGTCGGGCGCGCAGGAGGTCATTATCGAGATTGGAATCGACGGCTCTCGTACGGTCAAAGAAATTGTGCGCGATGTTCAAGAGGCGGTTCTGCGCTCACTGTCGCAAGCAAATCGAGAGGGCGGCGCTTCGGGGTCAGGCTCCAAGCCCCAGCCTCAGGTGAGGGTGCGAGTACAGTCCCTTCTCTGAACGCTGCGTATCGCAGAGCCGTCTCCGTTTCAGGGAGCACACATACCGCCAAGGGTATAGTCCGTTCGCACATAGATGCCGTGGGGGGTCACCAGTCGATGCCTCAACGCGATGCGTAAGCTAGAAGACCGTGAAAAACTTGTCCTCAACACCTGAATGCTGCGTAAACCCCGAAAAAAATTAAGCTTTAATCCACACGTCCGAGGCGGCACGGCGGCCGAAGATGAACGCCCGCACGCCCTGGTACCACAGGATGTACGCCGCCCACAGCCCCAGGTACCCCACCGTGGCACTCAGCAGGCCACCGGAAACCGCCCAGTAGATCCCGAAAATGACGGGCGCATAAACAACCAGCATCACAAATGAGCCAATTGCCAGGTATTTCACGTCCTGAGCACCCATGAGGATACCATCAAGAACGAATACATATGCGGCTATCGGCTGCCCCACACCAATCACGAGGGTAGCCCACGCGAAGAGGGTGGCGACGGGCGCATCCTGCGTGAAAATCCAGTTTCCGAAGAAGCCAATCACGGGCGCAACAACGCCGGTGACAACCCCGTACACCAGGCTCATACGCACCAGGCGATTCTTGAGCTCACGCACTTTCGCACGCCCGGATTCAGCCGTCAGGTCGCGTTCTCCAAGTTCCTTGCCCAGCAGCGCCTGCGCCGCTATTGCAAGAGAATCTAGGGCAAAGAGCAGCAGGTTGAACACGCTCATGCCCAGCTGATATGCCGCCGTCTGCTCGTCGCCCAGGCGAGCCACCACAAATACGGTAGACAGCAGTGCCAGGCGCATCGAGAGGGTGCGCAGCATCAGCCAGGACCCGAGGGATAGCACGCCGCGCATCCCCGCAATATCGGGACGCCACGTCACGCCCTGCGGGCGCATCTTAAGATGAATAAATATACCAAGAGCAAGCGCCATGCCCCACTGCGTCAGCGATGTGCCCGTCGCCGAACCGGCCACGCCCCAGCCGACCGGGTATATCAGCACCCAATTCAGCGCCACATTCACCACGGTGCCCACACCCGCAACTTTGAGCGGGGTCACGGTGTCTTGCAGCCCACGCAGGGTACCCATGAGCGCCAGAATCATCATCATGGGCGGAATGCCCCACAGCGAATGGTGCAGGTAGTCGCGCGCATAGCCGATGGTTGCGTCGTTCGCGCCCATGCCGCGCAGCGCAGGGTCAGCAAAGATATAACCCACACCCATAATGAGCAGGCCGAGTCCAAGCGCAACCCACACGCCGTCCACACCAATGCGGTAGGCGTGCGCCAGCCGATGCGCCCCGAACGCGCGCGCAACCGCCGGGGTCACCGAGTACGCAAGGAAGTTCATGAGTCCCACCACGGTTGTGATGAGGGTTGCCGCGATGCTCATGCCCGCCAGGGTTTCGGTGCCCAGCTGCCCCACGAGTGCGGAATCGGCGAGCACGAACAGCGGCTCGGCAATCAGTGCGCCGAAGGCGGGTACGGCGAGCGCCAGAATACGCCTGTTGAGCGATTTTTCGGGTTGGGTTTTCCCGGATTCCGCCTCGCCTTCCCCCAGGTGAAGGGGGATGCTGCCGGTGCGCGGGGTCGCATCCAGCAGGTTTTGGGGTTCGTGCGTGCTGGCGGTGCTGTCGGATGTGTTCGCGGCGCCTGATGTGTTGGGTTCTGAGGCCTTGTTGCTCATAGGTACAGCCTACTCCCGCACGTATGGCACGTCAGCGATGTGTTTATCTGTCTCATGCTATGACCGCTTCTTGTTCGGCGAGCAGGCAGTTTTTGGTCCGAGCAGGTAGGAAAATCTTACCTGTTCGGCCAAATCCTACCTGCTCGCGGGTCTTAACGACGATCGCGGGGTGAGAGAGCGGAACTGGGTTTAGCCTTTTCGCCCCCGCAGCTCGTCTAGGGCACGGCGTTCTTTCTTGGTGGGTCGCCCGGTGCCGCGTTCGCGTTTGGCGACCGGCGGCATCGACAGGTGCGCGGGGCGCGGCTCCGAGAGGTCTTCGTAACAGGTGACGGCGATCGGCGCGCCCACCCGTTTGGTGATGAGTTTTTCGACCTTAAACACGCGTTCCCAGCCGGGGTAGCGCACCCGCACGATGTCGCCTCGTTTGAGTTTTTGTGAGGGTTTTGCGGATGCATCGTTCACGCGCACGTGCCCGCCTTTGCATTCGTCGGCTGCGAGTGCGCGGGTTTTGAAGATGCGCACCGACCACAGCCAGACGTCGATGCGGGCGCTGGTGATCTCTTCGCTCATACTTCCCATTCTAGGAATCTCCCCCATGCGGCGCGAGCAGATAGTATTTTGAAAATACTATCTGCTCGCGGATCTACTTGGGGGCGAGGTCGCTATACGTTTGCCGTTTTCCAGGGAATCTCAACGTTGTCCGGCACATCTGCGTTCGCCTCGGTTTTCGCGCGAACGCTCGCGGTATCATCCTCTGCGCTCATGTGAGTTGCTCGGCGTTCCTTCCACGCCCAGCCGATCGCCCCGGCGAGAAGGCCAAACCCTGCCCAACCCAACAGCACAGCCCATTGCAGGGAGTTTGAAGCATCCGGGAAGTAGGCGATATTCCGCAGCAACGTGTTGGATGCACCCGGCACCATCAGCTGCCCGAGGGCGCCCCAGGGTGCGGGGATGAACTGCCACGGCATGTTTGCCCCGGAGAGCGGGTTGCCGATGAACATGGAGATCACGGCGCCAAGACCGATACCGACGGCGTCGGCAAACAACGCGGACATTCCGATCATGAAGGAGGCCGTCGCGAAAACGGTCATGCCGAAGGTCGCCCACAGTGCCCCGAAATCGCCGGGAACAAACCCGAACCAGGTTCCTAGAATAAGGGTCATGAAGAGTCCGCCAAGAATCCCGTAGAGTCCTGCAGTCGCGAAGCGTCGCACGGTTCCTTTGACAAGAGAGATACTGAGAACCCCGCCGATTATGCCGCCCATAACAAGCGGGAATGCGGCAACCGCCAGACCCATACCGTTGGGGTCACCGTCGCCGAGTGGTACGACTGCGGTGGTTTTGACCTGCGCCTGCTGCAGTTTTTCCTGCTCGGTTTTCAGCTGTTCGAGCTGCTGGGTGGCGATAGCGCCCTGCTGCCCGCCCGCCTGGGCGGCCTGCTGCAGTGCCTGAGTTTTGGCTGCGGTGGCTTGCTGCTGTACCTGAGCGTTCATCTGCTGGGCTACGCCGGTGAGCATCTGGTTTGCGGAGGTGTTTGCGGCGGGCGCGGTCATGACCTCGGGCGCCGCACCTTCGGTGAAGACGATCGCGCCGTAGGTTTCACGTTCTTTAATCTGCCGTTCGGCGTCTTCGCGTGAGGATGCCTGTTTGAACTCGAAGGTTTCGATTCCTCGATCTTTGAGTCCTTGCTCGAATTGGCTGACGGCTGCTTCCGGTCCCGCGATGGAGACGGGCAGGTTTTTCGTCTCCATGGCTTTAGTGGGCCAGGTGAAGGCGAGAATCACGATGCTGACGATGACGGATGCCAGCGTGGCGATGGCGATAACTTTACGCCAGGATGAGGGCGTAATCGCCTCCGGTGTGCGTGCCATGAAACTCTCCAAACAAAATAGATGTTTTGTTTATTAACACCTAAGACTCTACTCTGCATAAAGACCAGATGCAAACACAATAATCATTTTGTTTATAATCTCACAACAGAGAATAAACATTCTATTTTTATCTAGCGCAAACTCCTCGGAAAGGTATAGTCTTAAGGCATGCCACGTCTGACCGAAGCCACTAAACAGGCACGTCGACGCCAAATTATCGACGCCGCCTTCACGTGTTTTACCGCCAAGGGGTACACCCATACCTCCATGAGCGACATTATTAAAGAATCTGGGCTTTCCTCGGGTTCCATCTACTCGCACTTTGACGGCAAAGGCGATATTCTGCATGCCACTGTTCAACAGCGTATCGATATGATCACCGCTGCTTACAGGGAACTCAAAGACCCCTCCCCGCGCGATATTATGCGCATGATTTTTAGCACCTCAGCCGTCGAAGCGAACTTCACCTCAATGCTGCGTATCCGCCTGGAAGCTTTTACTGTTCCCGAGGTGCAAGAATCCACCAATACACTTTTTACTACCCTGCACGATATTGTTGCCCAGTCGCTCACCCCTTGGGGTCAGCAGTATCTCAAGGCGAAAAATAAACGCAAACCTTCTGCCGACGAACTGCATTCTTTCGTCAGCGACACAGCGGATGCGCTCATCCTCACTTTCCAGGGGTTTATGGTGCGCTCAACCCTGTCGCCCTCAACCAATCGGGAGCATCTCTTCAACATTGCACTGAACCTGCTGCCTGAATAGAAAAGCAATCTACAGAGATTGTTTACGGGGTTTTAGGTTCGATAGTTAACAGTATGCGCCCGGGCAGGAAACCACCTGCCCGGGCGCGGTATTCACTGTGCCTCAGCCACTATAGGCGTATCACACCAGCTCTCTAGGGCACCTCAAATGCCCACACATTATGGATATAGGGGCGGCGACTGAAATCACCATTCCAGTCCACCTGCATCCCGTTTCGCTCTAAAACAGGCACCACTTTATCGCGCATCATAGCGACAGACAGACGCTCATATATTTCGTCTTTTTCTTCCTCACTCATTGCTTCGAACTGTTCTTTCGTGCAGTGAGCGGGCCAAAATATGCCATACCCCAGGAAAACACCCCGTCCCTGTGGGATGGCTTCGGCATCTTGCTGGTGGTAGAACACATACCCGTACCAGGTGCGGGAACTATCGCGCTCATCAACAATTTCGTAGTTGCCGCAGGTGCCGCAGCAGGTGAAGTTGCTGCGCCCCAGAATTCCTTCTTCCGCCAGCTGTGCAAAGGCACGCTCGAGGTTGCCGTCTTCACGAGTAATGCCGAGCTCTTGAGCCAGGTTGCGGTGCCGTTCAATCACTTGGCGCGCATAAGCATTAATGGCTTCATCGGTGGGGCGAGACGACTCTTCAGTATCCTGATCGTCACCAGACAGATAGTCGATACTATCTAGAATCACCTCCGCATACAGCTCAGGGTCACCTACTCCCCTCGCGAGGTGGGTGCGAATATCGTCCTCAATTACCTCACGTGTTTCTTGATCGACACCCCATTCGGCGGGCACGGGTGGGTCGAGGGTAAGACAATGGTTATACCAAGTGGTAGCGGTTTCTTCAGTAATTTCTTGGCTCATGCCCCCAGTGTACAAGCTCTGCTGTGTGCTGGCTCGTGGTTTCGTCACGCCAGCGGGCACCATAACTTCGCACACAATAACCCAGTGATACACAGAGAATACCGCGCGGAAAATATTGCCCAGAGTATGCGAATGCGGGGTGCCGCCTACACTTTAGGCGGCACCCCGCGTCCTTTATACTCCCAAAAAGCAACCGCTAACAACTGCTTTTTGCTGTTTCACGTGAAACATTCACCGAATTAGCTACAGCATGATGCCGCCCGGCCATCAAGCACTATGCCCACGATTCACGCGCAACCATTCTGGTCAGCGCCAACGGACCACCATTGCTGTTACCGTGGTACCGACCGAAGTGCACATAAGGGCCGCGGTGTGCAGTATCATTCAGCCGCGGCGAGTACTGGCCATTAATCACGTAGTAGAAGAAATCCTTCTTAACAATAATCTTCCCGTCAATATTGCGGTTGGCCGCTAGAGGCTTCTCCAGCTTCATGGTGTGCAGCACCACCGGCTCCTTGCCGCGTTTGGCCGGGTCATAACGGAGCACCTGTGCAATATCGCCGCTGAGGTACTTGCCGTTTTCATCGCGCACACGGCCGCCGGGGCGCAGCGTCAGCACATAGCACCCGTCGGTGGCCTCACCCCGGAATTTTGAGGCAATGCCGAACGGCCCATCGTGCTCGCGGCCAAATACCAGGTAGCCGTACTGCCAGGTGGTGGAGGGCAGCCTGTTTTCCCAACGCATTGAAAAGTCTAGGGTGTAGTTCTGGCGCGTGGTCATGCTCACCAGCGGGCCCAGCAGCACCGACTCATCATGGGGCTGACTGTGCACAAGGGCCCCACGGGAATAGTCGGGCATATCACGCGGGTTCGTGACTTCAGCCGGAATCATCCCGTGCAGGCGGCGCCCCTCCCCCAGCTTTAGGTTGGGGTCGAGGTTACCGCCGGTAATCCAGTACGGGTCCGGGCACATAAACCCGCGCACACCCAGGGCACGGAAACGCTGGTGCACACTACGGCGGTGAATCTCCCACACAATTACGGGCTTGCCGTAACCTACCACCTTACGCACATTCTCCACAGACATGGTGCCGGATGCGGTACCGCGCGTGTTCTCGTAGAAGGGCACCCCAATAGCGTCCACAGTGGCGGAGGCGGCCATACGCTGGATTCCAGGCTGGCTGTCATTAGCGTCGAAGTAGCACCAGGTCTGGCATCCTGCTGCCTTGGCCTGGGTGAGGAAGCGGGAGTTGGGGTCGTATTTGCCGTTGCCGTCACGGTAGACTTTTACGACGGTGCGGGCGGCAAGATTGCGGCGCTTAATCGTCTCAAGCAGCAGGCGCTGGCCTTGGCCGTCTTTCGCTTCAATGAACAGAATGGTGTTGCGGTTAATGGCATCAATGGAATCCAGTGCCTCATCCAGGGTAGGAATCAGCTCAAGCGGGGCGCCTTCACCGAGGGTTTCACGCATGTTCACATATACGCTGCGCAGCCGCACGTAGGTATTGTGGCGCACTACCATATTTGACCCCGTAGTGCGCTGCAGGGTTTCGTCGTGCATGCACACGAGCCTGCCGTCGGAGGTAGTGCGCACTGAGATTTCGACGGCTTCCGCACCGCGCCGCACGGATTCTGCGTATGCGTAGGCGGTGTGTTCGGGGTTAACGTCTCCTGCGCCGCGGTGGGCGATGAAGAATTCCTGACGGCGGATAAAGTTGTGTGCAGCAGTTGATACGGCAGCTGGGAGTGTCCCCTGCGCCTGCGGGGAGGCGTTTTGCCTCGCTTCTGCGGCAGATGCACTGCTTGCCGTCCCAAAGACGCTTGCGGCTGCTCCTAGTGTTCCGGCGCCAATAAAGGCACGACGGTTCAAGTTAAAGTTGAATGTTGTCATCGGGTAGTCTCCCTCGTTCATTCGTTGTTAATTCAGTTTTACGTGTGTTATGTGTGTGCATTAAGCCCTAATCGTAGTGAACTTATGCTTTAAGTAGCATATCTATTTTTAAGCTGTCTGTCTCTGTTTTCTAAAGATTTATGCGGGTTTTTTGCATCAGAAAATAAAGCCCCTAGTCAGGGGCATAAAATGGTTTCGGGTAGCAGCCGTTCTATCCGGAGCATTACGCGGCTAACGGGGCCTTCAATACCCCATAAATACGCAAAGTACGCATAAAAATAGCCCGCCGGGCGGGTATCGGAGGGTCTCGATACACGCGACGGCGGGCGAGAGTAGGTGCGGAAAAGTGAAATTTACTATTTCTTGGTGGCTTCAGCAACGCGGTCGCCAGCTTGAACGGTGCGGCGAGCGTCAGATTCCTTAGAAATATTGAACTTTGCGGTATTAGTAATCATCACCATGGTTTCTTTTGAGGGGATGCGCCCTTCAATTGCGGCCCAGTCCACCTTCACGATGGGGTCGCCTGCATCAACCTTATCGGCGACTTTAGCCAGACCCTCAAACCCTTCACCACCAAGGTCTACGGTGTCAATGCCGATGTGCACCAGCACCTCACCGCCGTTAGGGGTGCGAATCATAAATGCGTGCAGGGTATCCTGAATGAGCGCAATCTCGCCGCTAACGGGGGCGCAGATAACACCATCGGTGGGGTCCACAGCGTAGCCATCACCCATCACACCCTGCGAAAAAACAGGGTCTGAAACCTCGGCGAGAGGCAGGTATTCACCGCTGACAGGTGCTACATAAATTTCGGCGGCAGGCTGTTCTGCAGCTTCTTTTTTCTTGCCGAATCCAAACATATAATCTCCTTCAGTGGGGGTGGGGTGGTCATGAAACCGATGCGATCCCCTGCGGCGATCTGGAACACGTTTCTGCATCAAGGATACCGTATTCAGCGGGTGAGGGGTGTGGCCAAAGCCCCATGACGCATTGTGGAAGATGTGCCGCACCACTCGTTTTACAGGTTTCCCGGCCTGGGGGTTAGGGCAGTTAAGCCGTGCGCGCATCCTTGCGGCATCCCCCTGTCAGCACGGATGCAACGCGAGTAAACTTAGGAGCAAGTTCAGGCACATGATGGTGCACCAATCAACAACGGCGGAGTGGGTATGAGCGAAGAGCAGCCAACAAGCACTATTCTTGAGGTCTTCATCCCGGGCCCGGGAGAGAACCCCAATGACCCGGGCGATGTGGAACGCAGCGCCTTTTTAGGCGCGGCGCAGCAGGCTTTGGATGACGGGGTTGATATTGAGGTGTTTGCCACCGACACCTACCCCTCAGCGTTTGAGGAGTGCGAACCGGTGGCGGAGCAGATTGCTATGAGCGGCCTTGAGGTCCTGCCTATTATGCTGGTGAATGGCGAAGTAAAAGTATCATTCATGTACCCCACCGCTGAGCAGCTGAAACGTTTTGCAAAGGCACACACGGTCAAAAGTCCGAAGGTTAATGCGGCTGCGGCAGCCTGTGGGCCAACCGGGGGCGCAGGCAGCCCGGTGCCTGACTTATCGCCGGGCGGGTTACGTGAACCCGCCGGTTTCGCGGCCACTCTTGCCGGGAAGAAGCCCCAGGTTGTGGGTGGTCCCGATATTGGCAACCGCGTGAATCTCATGGGCGGGGATACCGGTGACGGCATTCCCACAGAGGGTTCTGTTGCCACCAAGTCCGGCGGCTGCGGATGCGGTGGCTGCGGGTGCGGCAGCAAGTAGCCCACCATCAACCAGCAGCTAAATATTTAACACCAAAACATGGGCCTCACCCTTCACAGGTGAGGCCCACACTGCTATTGGTAGTAATACGGTGGTCGCTGCTCGTACCCTATTTGGGTGTACTGCGGCACCATCCCACCCCCATACGCAGGGTAGGCTGCAGCCGCTTGCTGCATGGCTAGCCACTGATGTTCACGCTGCCTCTTAATGTCCTGCATATGCCGTGCACAGTTTACCGAGTAGAGAATGCAGACTACCGCCCATGCCAAAAATATGAGACCGCCACTCATTAATTCCACTGCTCCGCCCTCAATCCCTAAATAAAAAAAGAAGAAAACGGCGATTCCTGCAAGTACTGCACCGTAAATATTTATACCCATGACCAGACCAAAAAATTTCCCGCGCTGATACATAGAAGCACCAATAATCTGCAGGATAATATACACGATATAAGGGACGCCTGAGATCAAAAGCATGGTACCGATGACCATGCCCAAACCTTGTTCAAAATCAGTCGACCCTGATCTAAGAGTTGCTACTATAAAAATCCAGAAACCAATATGTGCTGCATGCACAATAAAACGCAGCCAGTAAAAAACAATATATATAGTATTGGGCTTCTGCGCACTCGGCCCATACGGCACTGCGGCGGTCGGGAGCACCTGAGGGGGCGCTCCCATGTAAGGGTTCTGCGGGAATCCTGGGGTACTCATGTGATACATCCTTAAATTTTAAAAACTGTAGCTATCTACCGTCGGCCACCTTAATAGTGTTACCTATTGAGGGCGCTCCTGATTGGGGTGTGCGTCCAGGGCAGCGGGTGGGTGCGGATAGGGAACCTGCACCACCTGTTGAGCTGGCGGGATGGGGGCAGTAGGCGGATAGGCAAACTGCGGCGGTACCACACCGTTATTGGGGTACGTCGGCTGCGAGGCGAACATACGTGCCGCCTCTTCCTGCCGCCGATGGCTTGCTATTTCTAACATGTAAAAGATTCCCATAGCAATGTCAAACACCAATAGAGGGAGAATAAACGGGTTTATCGCAAAAGCTACAACCATAGGTAACCCACAGGCCACGAATCCATAAATATTAATGGCCCGTACTACACCTAACAACTTTCCTTTACTATAAAAATAAGCACAGAAAGCCTGCAATATGATATTCACCATATATGTTATATTGGGTACAACAAACAGGATGGTTACAATAAAGTAATATTCTTCTGCGCCGCGAAGAAAGTTAAAATATATACACCATAAGCCCAGAAGCATAATAACCATTGGTACATAAGCACGCACCCAGTATAAGGCAACATATTTAAGCGGTGAGACCTCTACAACAGGCGGCGACATAGCCCCCTGCGGCGGCAGCGGCGCAGCAGGAAAAGCCGGTGGAGCACACACGGGAGGCGGCATCTCGGCCCCCTGTGATACAAACTGATACTGAGTCTGCTGATTGACTGGCCCATAAGGGTGCACCGTATGCGATGATTGCACTGGCGCCTGAGGCTGTTCGTATAACAGCGAGTAGGGGAGGTGATCTACATCGTACACAGGCTCTTCAGTGTGTCGTTGTTGAAATATGTTATCGGCGCTCATGTAGGCATCCTAAACACCCAACCTGAAGGTAAGCTGACAATCTGGCGCGGAGTTATTAAAAAACATCAAATATCAACCCAAAATATCAAATAGTGAGAAATTTGCGTCTTCTCCGAACCCGCTACCCCTCCACTAGATTACTAACATGCGGGTGGCATGATGTGATGTTTTCCCAAGGTTTTACAACGGGCCGGTGCCAGCCAGTACTCACCCGCACAATGCAATATGCAGGCGTTTAGTGATCGTGGGTCTTATGTTGCTTGGAACTTGGGTGGGATTGCGGCGACAGTTGAGAGCTTTGGGCTTGCTGCACCAGATGCTCAGATACAACCGGGATACCGGGGAGAAGGCTGTTATGTTCGCCCGAGTCGCTCGAGGCGGGTTCTTTATCGTGGGTTTCCGGAATCTCTGTCTCAGGCTTATCGCTCTGGGTGACGGCTGGTGCTGTCGGCCCTGTGGGCGCATCGGTACTGGTCGATTCTGTGCTTTCAGGCGCAGTATTACTGGAAGATTTGGTGCCTTCTTCAGGGTTTTCGGCAGGTTTTTCTGGGGTATCCGAGTGTGTAGGGGGCGTTATATTGCTTAACGACGTTTCACGGGGTAAGTCCTCAGCAGTTACGTATTTCTCATAGAGACGCCGACCGCCTTCCCCCAACTGGCTATAGCCTTTGGAAATTTTGGACGCCTGCGCCAAGCTGTATACAGCGCAAAATAGTTCGAAGGCGCACAGCATAATGCCCGGAGTCATAAATATTTTGTAGAGCGACATGGTGATTCCCCACAAAAAGGGCAGGCTCAGTAACGTTAAGATATTAGCCGCGACGTTTACGGCTACGCGTCCTTTATCAAGTTGGCCTAGGCTCAGTAGAAGCAGAATCGGGTACGCGAAGACTGTAGGTGCAGGAAACACCACCCCAGATACCGTAGCAACCAATAGTGCAAGAAGCGGGGGCAGGAGAAAAAAGAACCGAACTCCAATAAAGACGACTTTAAAGGTGCGTGCGGTCTTGGCGAGCGTGTACGCCTCAGCCTTAGTCTTGGGAGGAACGATAGAGGTTTCTGACGCTCCTCCAGTGGATGCAACACCAGCAGACACGCGGTTTGTCTGCTTAGCATCCTCGCTAGCAGGTGCGGGTTTTTCGGAGGTCTTATCCGGCTCCCCGTGTGTGCTTTGCTCCGCATGGTCGTTGCGGTGTTTATCTTCATCCGCCGATTGAGGCGCCTGATCGTTTTTGTCCGTGTCTTCTGACTGGACGCCCTTCCCTGTTTGCTGTACGGTTCGGTCTTCTTCTTTGTCCTGCGTTTGCTTCCGTATTTTTTCCTCGGCGGCTTTGTTCTCAAGCTGCTCAGCCAGCTCAAGCAGTGAAGGTACAGCGTGTAATTCCTCATTATGTTTTGACATGTGTATTCCTTGCCCGTCTGTTGCCCTTGCGATGAGCCCGATATTTTCAGGGTATTCTGCACATCTGAAGGATGACTTAAAAACAGGCGCGCTTTGAAGGCTTCAGTCTTTGTATTTGCTGGCAGTTCTCCGGGCAAAGGCGCAAAAAGCGGAAAGCAGCATCAAGAAGGCCCGTTGTAGCTAAAATACGTACGCCCCGAACCGTCCATAGTTCGGGGCATACGTATATTTTTACAGTGTGCTACGCGTTGGTTACAGGGGGGTAGCCAGCGGGTTCATAAGACGACCCTCCCCTGCTTATACACTAAAAAGGCTCTTTATGTGATAAAGCATTACAGTTATCACATAAAGAGCCTTTTGATGCCGGGGCAATCCGGCTGAGAATTACCTACTTGTTCAGTGAGGTGCCTACCGAACCGAGCTGCTGGCAAGCCTCGACCACGCGAGCTGCCATGCCCTCTTCAGCCTTAGCGCCCCACACGCGGGGGTCGTATGTCTTCTTGTTGCCGACCTCGCCGTCAACCTTAAGCACACCGTCGTAGTTGCTGAACATGTGACCGGCAACCGGGCGGGTGAAAGCGTACTGGGTATCAGTATCGATGTTCATCTTGATCACACCGTAGGAAACCGCATCCGCAATCTCCTGGGCGGTCGAACCGGAACCGCCGTGGAACACGAGCGAGAACGGCTTCTCCTTACCGTACTTAGCGCCGATCTCGTCCTGAATCTGCTTGAGCAGTTCGGGGCGCAGGTGCACATTACCGGGCTTGTACACACCGTGCACATTACCGAAGGTCAGCGCCGCAATGTAGCGGCCCTTCTCACCCAGACCCAGAGCCTCAACGGTCTTCACGGCATCATCAACGGTGGTGTACAGGGTGTCGTCAATAGCGCCTTCAACGCCGTCTTCTTCACCGCCGACGGCGCCGATCTCAACCTCAAGCACAATCTTTGCCTTGTGAGTGCGCTCCAGCAGCTCGGCTGCAATCTTGAGGTTCTCGTCAAGATCAATAGCGGAACCATCCCACATGTGGGAGTTAAAGATGGGGTCTTCGCCACGGGCCACAGCCTTCTCAGACTCGGCGAGCAGGGGAAGAACGAAGCCGTCCAGCTTATCCTTGGGGCAGTGGTCAGTGTGCAGTGCAATATTTACGTCGTACTGCTTTGCAACCTCACGGGCGTATGCGGCGAACGCCAGGGAACCAACAACCATATCCTTCTTCGACGCGCCCGACCAGTACGCTGCGCCACCGGTAGATGCCTGAACAATACCGTCAGAACCAGCCTCAGCGAAACCGCGAATAGCGGCGTTAAGAGTCTGAGAAGAGGTGACGTTTACTGCCGGGTATGCGAAGCCTTTAGCCTTCGCGTTCTCCAGCATCTCTGCGTAGACTTCGGGGGTTGCAATAGCCATGCTGACTCCTTGACTAGGATTCGACCACCCGCTTCAGGGGCGGCTCATATTGTTGGCGCACTCATGCGCCACCTGCACCCTCCATTTTAGCAAGGGCAGACCGATTTTCAGAGAGCAAAATAGGCGGTTTTTCCGCTCAAACACAGGTAAAGTAAGGTGTAATCGCACCTTAAGGAGAGACCCCGGACTATGGGTACCCAAGACAGTAACACCCAGCCCCAATCGCCCCTTCACCACAAATTAAACGCGGTGCAGGCACGTATTGACGCGCACGTTTTCGGCAGCGGACCCATGGCACAGTCGCTGGCGATTATCGAGAAGATGCGCGCCGAAGGTGCCACCGACCATGAGATAGACACCACCCTCCACAAGAAAAAACTGCCGTCAGTAGTGGATGTAGGCCGTAAATCTGTACGTCACCTGCCCAGCTGGTGGTGGTTAAACCGCCGCAAGAGAAGCCTGGAGAACAAAATCAGCAAGCGCACGAAGCGCAATTAAGCACCCTCACCTTCTCCGACATATCATGCCGTTCAAGGTCACCTATGGCACGGTTTTGCGTAATTTATCGACCAATATATCCGACTGAGATTCACGCCTCAAAATGAATATTCTATGTATTTACATCAGAGGTGTCCTCGATTACATCCTAAGAATTTTTCTGTTATAGTCATTGACATACTATCTCGTGGGTTGCGCCACAAACTTGTGGTGCGATCCGCTGCTTATGCGTTGCGCTGCACAGGTTGCAAAGCCGCACGGGGATCACCGACCCCGCGCTGCGCAATCCAAATAGGAATGAGGTTTCAATGAGCGCCCAAAAGTCTACGGACGCACCAACCACAGCGCCTCCCCAAGAGGACGCCTTCGCCCATGAGCAGGAAGGACTGCACAAGGGGCTAGGGGCACGACAGCTCCAGATGATCGCCATCGGATCGGCTATTGGTACTGGTCTATTTTTGGGTACAGGCGGGCGCCTCGAACAGGCAGGCCCCATGCTGGCCGTTATCTTCGCAGTCTGCGGTTTCTTCGGATATCTGATTCTGCGAGCCCTTGGTGAGCTCATCCTGCACCGACCTTCCTCAGGTTCTTTTGTCTCGTACACCCGCGAGTTCTACGGCGAGAAGGCAGCGTTCGTTTCCGGCTGGCTATACTGGCTTAACTGGGCAATGACCGCCGTGGCAGACGCCACCGCTATCGCCATTTACATTAACTGGTTTGGCCGATACAACCAGTTTTTCTATGACCTGCCGCAGTGGCTCACCGCGTTTATCGTGGTGATCGTAACCGTGGGCCTCAACCTGGTTTCGGTCAAGCTCTTTGGCGAGCTTGAATTTTGGTTCGCCCTCATTAAGATTCTGGCACTGCTGACCTTTATGGCAGCTGGCGTCTGGTATCTCATCTTTGGCCAACCGATCGACGGCGTGCAGCCGGGGTTGCCTCTCATCGCAGCTCACGATGGGCTATTCCCCCAAGGTGTGCTCCCAGCACTCATTGTGGTACAGGGTGTGGTGTTCGCCTATGCTGGCATTGAGTTGGTGGGTACCACCTCCGGCGAAACAAAGGACGTGAAGAAGGTTATTCCGCGCGCCATCAATACTGTGGTGTGGCGTATCGCCATCTTCTATGTCGGTTCCGTAGTACTGCTGTGCCTGCTCATGCCGTACACCGTCTACAGCGATAAAGAATCACCCTTCGTGACCTTCTTCGACAAAATCGGTGTGGAAGGAACAGCCCCGATTATGCAGCTGGTTGTGATTACCGCAGCCGCCTCCTCACTGAACGCAGGCTTGTACTCAACCGGACGTATTCTGCACTCCATGGGCGTTGCTGGCTCGGCACCCCAGTTTGCCACCAAGGTCTCTAAATCCGGCGTTCCGGTGGCGGGTATTCTGCTAACCGGTGTGGTGGGGCTTTTCGGTGTGGTACTGAACTTTATTGTTCCCGAGCAGGCGTTTGAGGTGGTGCTGAATATCGCAGCATTTGGCACAATGGCTTCCTGGGTTGCCATCTCCCTTTCGCACCAGAAGTTCCTCAAACTGGTCAAGGAAGGCAAGTACAAGCGCCCCGATTACCGAGCCCCCGGCGGACGGTTCGCCGACTGGTCTGTTCTGACCTTTATGGCTATCGTAATCATCCTCATGGCACTCGACTACCCTGTAGGCACGTGGACCCTCATCTCACTTCTATTCGTTATCCCCCTTCTAGTTATTGGCTGGTTCAGGGTTCGCAAGCGCGTGTACGAAATTGCTCGTATGCGTGTAGGTTACACCGGTTCGGTACCGATCGTGGCTCAGCGCCCTGTGGTGCGCAAACTCGTGCATGAGCCGCGCGTACACGTTGATATTGAGGGACTGGGCATTGAAGATACACCGCGCAGCCACCGGCATGATGACAAGCCGAAAGACAACGATAAGTAGCCTGTAGCAGGGGCGGGTGGTGTGTTCAACGGCCAATTCTGCGGGATTACCCAGCACGCCGCCCACCCCAACACTCCCAACATAAAACAATACAATCACATGATGTGAATTACTTTTATAAGCTTTAGACATAAAATCATCATTGTGATTGGAAAAACTTTTAAGCCGCACACATCGGGTAAAAATGCATTGTTATAATGACACGAGCACCCGCTACTACCGCCGAATAAAGGAGAATTAATGAGCGATCACAAAGTTGAATTCGTGGATGTTGCAGCTATGGCGCAGTGGATTCAGAAAGACGGTGTTGGGAACATCATCGCCGGAATGGTGGATTTCCTGGAAGAAGACTTCAAGAAATGGCAGAGCTTCGATAAGATCCCGCGCGTGGCATCCCACACCCCCTTCGGCGTGATTGAGCTAATGCCCACCTCAGATAACATCACCTATTCCTTTAAGTACGTGAATGGGCACCCCTCGAACCCTGCACGCGGGTACCAGACCGTGACCGCGTTCGGTATGCTGGCTGATGTGGATAACGGTTACCCTGTCTTCCTTGCAGAGATGACCCTGCTGACCGCCCTTCGTACCGCCGCTGTTTCTGCCATGGTGGCTAAGCATCTGGCACGCAAGGATTCGCGGAAGATGGCGATGGTCGGCACGGGTTCGCAGTCCGAGTTCCAGGCCCTTGGGATGCGCGCCGTCCTCGGCATTGAGGACCTTGCGGTGTACGATGTTGATCCCGCAGCTATTGAGAAGTTCCGCCGTAATCTGGAGCCGCTGGGGTTCAGGATTCATGCCGCATCCAGCGTGGACGAGGCCGTTGCAGACGCCGATATTATTACCACCTGCACCGCCGATAAGCAGCAGGCGAAGGTGCTTCTGAACTCGCAGGTGAAGCCCGGCGTGCATCTGAATGCTATTGGAGGCGACTGCCCCGGCAAGACCGAGCTGGAGAGCGAGATTTTGGATCGTTCGACTGTGTTCGTGGAGTTCCCGCCGCAGACCCGCATCGAGGGTGAAATTCAGCAGAAGGACCCGGACTTCCCCGTGGTGGAGTTCTGGAAGGTTCTGACCGGCGAGGAGCCCGGGCGCGTCTCGGATGAGCAGATTACTCTCTTCGATTCGGTGGGCTTTGCGATCGCTGATTTCTCGGGTCTGCGTTATGCGCGTGCAGCAACTCAGGGTACCGATCTGCAGCAGTTCATTGACCTGGTGGCGAACCCGGACGATCCGAAGGATCTTTTCTCGCTCGTGAACGTGAACGTTCCGGTGGGCTAGGGTCTACTCCTCCACACAACACCGCGAGCAGGTGGTTTTTGGTTCGGGCAGGTAGGATTTTCCTACCTTTTCGGCAAAATCCTACCTGCTCGCGGTGTATTTGCTTTAAGGTTTCTGCCCGAAAACGTGGCGGCGTACCCAGGCGTGCATCGCGATCCCGGCGGCGGTTGCCGCATTCATCGACCGGGTTGAGCCGAATTGTTCGATCGAGAGCGTATCGCGCGCGGCGGCGTGAATTTCCTCCGACAACCCTGGGCCTTCCTGCCCAAAGACCAGCACACAGTTCTTCGGCAGATCATAGGTTTCAAGCGGCACCGAATCCGGAAAAATATCGATACCGATAATGTCCAGCCCCTCGCCCTGCGCCCACGCCACAAAGTCCTCAATCGTGGGATGATGCCGCACATGCTGATACCGGTCGGTCACCATCGCACCGCGACGGTTCCAGCGTTTCTTACCAATAATGTGCACTTCCTTCGCCAAAAAGGCGTTCGCGGTGCGCACCACGGTACCGATATTCAGATCGTGCTGCCAGTTCTCGATCGCGACGTGAAAATCATGGCGGCGCGTATCAAGGTCGGCGATAATCGCCTCCATGCTCCAGTAACGGTACTTATCCACCACATTGCGGCGGTCGCCCTCACGCAGAAGCTGCTCATCCCAATGCTCACCCTCGGGCCACTCGCCCTCCCAGGGGCCGACGCCAACCTCAAACCGGGGAGTTCCGAAAGCCTCGCTTTCGGGGTACTCCTGCGGTGTATTCTGCGGCTCTGCAGACTCGTTCACGCAGGAATCCTGCCCGGAATCTGAGGGGTCAAGGGGGGTCTGATGGCTTGGGGAACTCATAGTTTCTTTCTGATGGCGCGTACATATAGTGCCGGATGCACGGCAAAGGAATCTGGGCGGCGGGCGGTGCGGCGATGCCCGCACGCCGCTAACTGCCAGCACGCGCGGGCATCTACAAAGCCCTAGTCGAGCCCTAAATCATCCTTGGAGTAGGCGTAGAAGCAGGGAACCCCAGCAACCTCTTCGATATGTTCTTTCGCCCCGGTTGCACGGTCTACAATGACGGCGACGGCGACGACCTCGGCGCCCGCTGTGCGCAGTGCATCCACGGCGGTTAACGCGGACCCGCCGGTGGTGGAAGTATCTTCAACGGCGACCACACGGCGACCCTCAACGCTGGGACCCTCAACCTGGCGACCCATGCCGTAGGACTTTTGTGCCTTACGCACCACAAACGAATCGATAGCGCGGTCCTGATCGCCCGCCGCGCGCATAATTGCGGAACCAACGGGGTCGGCGCCCATCGTTAGACCCCCGGCGGCCTCAAATTCGATGCCGTTGCGGTCGAGCAGATCGAGCATCACCTGCCCGACCAGGCGCGACGCTTCGTGATGCAGGGTAATACGGCGCAAGTCGACATAGTAGTCGGCTTCTTTCCCGGAGGCAAGAGTCACTTTACCGCGCACCACGGCAAGCTCGGAGATGAGCTGGCGCAAACGTTCGCGGGCTTCTTCGATGGGCAGGGTTTCGGAAAGTTTAGTCATATTTCAAGTTTAGCGGGTGACCCTACGATTCAGGGGTGTGCTGGGGGCAGACCTGCTGCGTCGTGGTCCGCCCCGTACTGCAAAGACCCCTAACAGGGAAGGGTATATATGTGTTACTCCTAGTTCGATTTTTGAGGTTGAACATGCTGTGGGTGCACAATTACCGGCTGAACCGAGGGATTCTGCGCCAGACGATACACCTTAGAGTTGAACATAAAGGCATTGGTACCGGGCAGCCACAGGAGCACAAACAGAACGATGTTCACAATAAACAGCGTTATGTAAATTATCAGGAGCGTGTATAGAATAGCGGAAATTCCGGGCGTCCTTGCCAGCCGTTCTTCCCTCAATCCGCTTATCAACCCCTGTATGTAAAGTATATATATGTAAACACTGGTAAAAGCCAGAAAGACCATAACACTCACGACCACGCGCGCCCAGTCGTAGCCCCGGAAAATATAGAAACCACACGCAATATACAGAACAACACTGAGGAACAACGGGGTAGACATGAAGATTAAAGACGACCCAAAACCTCTATACCGATCATCAGTCATCTCGCCTGCGGAGTGCAGAGAGTTTATGGTGACTATTATGATCGTGAACTCCATAATACGCAGCAGCGCACATAGCAGCGTGGTAATAAAAGCGGTCTTGGCCGTAGCCGTGATTTTAGGGCGTGCAGTCGGTGCCGGTACTGCGAACGCATACACTGCCGGTGTGGATTGTTGAGTAAAAGCCTGAGTCTGCTGAGGTAATGCGTATATTTTCAGAAGTACAGATTTCTGAGGGTCTTGGTGGTCGGTAGTCGCACTCTCACTCATGGCGCATATTCCTTCATAGATGTAGTGGCACACAGAAACTCGGGCATCGAGTCATTGCACATAAGCATAGCCGAAACTAATGCTGGCAAAGAACATCATGGCCACACCTCCATGTTTTATAACTGACGCCACGAAAGCCTGTAAACCATTATTTGCACCGCTGCCTCATCTCGGGCTAAGCCATAGATTTCTGCACCAGGCGGTATATCTTAGAGTTGCGAATAAAAGCGTTAGTGCCGGGCAGCCACAAAAATACCAGAAGGAAAAAATTCGCAATAATCAGTGATGCGTAGATAAATACCAGGACAGGAACCATAGACTCAAACTCAAAGTGGGGCACCGGCAGCCCTGGCTGAATTAATTCTTTTCCCTCCTCAACCATGTAGTGCTGAATATTCAACATCCAGAGAAGGTGCAAGGTACTACCTACCATCCCAAAAATAGCGATAATAGCCATCAGAATACGAGCCCAGTTACGCCCACGGTAGACAAAAATACCAAGTGTAAAGTATATGGCAACACTTATCAGCAATAAGATATTCAGAACTTGCAGAACGTGGCTAATACCATTAGTAAAAGAGGTAATATCATGATCCCGCTGCATATGTAAATCTGTGAAGAGTTGATGCATGAGGTTGTTATAAGAGTTAACCATCCGAGTGGATGCAATAAGCTCCGACACCCGCAGCACAATGCATATGGCACATATAATCAGCGTGATAATGGGCGTGATCGTGAGTTTAGGACGAGCCACCGGAGCAGGCTGAAGCACACCCGCATACACCGGAGCATAGGGCACAACAGGAGGCTGCGAATATGCAGGGGGCTGGTGTGCAGGGGTCTGATTGTAGTAGGGGGAATTCTGCGGCACCGGATAACTTGGCTGCCCCGCAGGATCGGGTAGGTGATATTGGCTCATCGGTGATGCTCCTTTTGATGTATAACAGCTATTCGCTGTAATGAAGTCGCATATTGAGCATAACCTACATTAGGTTCATGTGATGGTACATCATGCGTTTCCCTGCAATCATTATCCCTTTATACAAGAAGATAATTGTTTTTTAGGGTTGATACTGGAAGATCAGAAATCCTCCGCGAGGGCGCGGATGGCGGCGGCGACCGCATCCGGATGCGGGTCCACCATCAGATCTGCGAGCGGCAGTAAGGCTTCGTGCGAGCCCACCGCGACCGCATACTGAGCGCCCTCAAGCAGCCCTACATCGTTCATATCGTTGCCAAACGCGATATAGGGGTCGGGTTTTTCACCCAGACGCGCGCCAAGCGCCTGCGGAAGAACCGAAACTTTATGCACTCCCCCGGGTGCCAAGTCAATACTCGTGGTGGCATCCTGGTGCTTAGTCACATGCAGGTTTAGGCTCGCAATAGTCTTTTCGAGCTCGGCGTAAAGATGCGGATTATTGATGTCAAGCAGAATTATTTTGACCGGATTCTCCAGGTCTTTCAAAGAAACTAGGCGGTCGGTTCCCTCGGGGTTTAACCGTTCCACGAGCACATGCGCATCGGGCAAATCAAAGGCGTAAGAATCTAGGGAGTCCGCGATATAGTGCAGCCTGTGACGTTCGATAAGATCCCGAATTTTTGCATAACTATGCACATCTAGGTGTTCCCGCGCCCGCAGCTGCCCGTCCCGATACAACAGTGAACCGTTCGCGCCGATCAGCGCCAACCCGCTATGCGCGCGCACATCATCAGAGAGCATGGGCAGAATATCGCGCACCGGTCGGGCGGAGGCAAAAACCACGCGGTGTCCCGCCCGCAGCAGCGCATAAATTTCGCGCTCAATGGCGGGTTCGATCACCATGCCATTAAAGCTAGTGGTGCCGTCGATATCGAAGACAAAATTCATGATACCCCTGAGTTTTCTCGGTCGGTCGCGGCGACGCTCTGCTTACTCACACCCTTTTCAACGATGCGCCCCACACTCGGCGGAAGCGCCGCACGTAGTTTCGTCAGCATCTCTTCGTACTCGGCGTTCGGGCCTGAATCGGCGACAATAGCGCCGCCGGCGGCGAGGGTTATAAGCCCGTTATCGTGCGCGATCAGGGTGCGTATGACAATAGAGAGATTGGCGCCGCCATCCATCGAGAAGAATCCGAGAGCACCCGAGTATACGCCGCGGGGGCGCGCCTCTAGATCCTCAATAATATTCATTGTTGAGGGCTTGGGTGCGCCGGTCATAGATCCGCCAGGGAAGCACGCCGCACTGGCATGCACCGCGGAAATTTCGGGTTTAAGACGCGCAGTGACGGTAGAAACAAGCTGATGCACCGTTGCATAACTTTCCACGCTCATGAGTACAGGAACCTGCACGCTCGCGGGGTCACTCACCGTCGAGAGGTCGTTGCGCAAAAGATCGACGATCATCAGGTTCTCGGCGCGGGTTTTCGCATCGTGCTGCAGCCAGTGAGCCGCAGCGGCGTCATCCTGAGGATTCGCACCGCGCGGACACGTCCCTTTAATCGGCTTCGTTTCGGCGTTTCCGTGTGTATCGACCATCAGAAAACGCTCGGGAGACGAAGAAAGCACAGAGAAATTACCGCACCGCAAATAGGCGGCATAGGGCGCGGGATTGTGCTTACGCTGAGTGCGGTACAGCTCAAAAAGCTGATCTGGCGTGAGAGGATGTTCTACCCGCGCGGTACTTTCGGCACTCAGGCACACCTCATAACTATTCCCCTCATAAATATGCCATTGTGCGCGCTCAATATCTGCGCAATAGCTTTCACAATCCGGGGCTTCAAAAAGCAGATGCTCCACGTGCTGACTCAATGGTTTATCGCCGTCATGTGCGTTATCACCCGGCATCTCACGCCAAGAATCCCGCGCCAATTCGCGCAAACGCGGCTCGATTTCCTCAATCCAGGGTTTATCACCAAGCAGCCACGCGCGGCGAGTTTCATGTTCATAGACCAGGTACCGCACGGCGGGCATCCAGAGAGAATCCGGGGTTTGTGCCGTGTGCCGGGGTGTGTATCCGATGCGCCCGGGGTGCAGGGCGGCGCGCGCCTCGTACCCGAAATAACCCACGTAACCACCGCGCAAACCTTCGGGCAGCTCGGCAATGTCATCGGGTTCAGGCATACTGGCAAGCGCAGTATCGAGGGCATCCCAGGGAGTCGGGTTTGTTGCCTCGCATGCGTTTTCGATGCGCAGCACAGCCGCCCAATGCGGGACGACGCCCACATACGAGACGCGAGACATAGGCGATTCTTCTCGTGCGGAATCAAGCCAATAGGCGTACCGAGCACCCGCAGCGATCACGGGGTATGCAGCCTCGGGCATGATCGCAAAGTCGAGGGCGCGCACGTGCAGCGTTGGGTATTGATCGGGCTGAAGAATCACGTTTCCTATTGTAGAGTGCATTGCCGTCGGTCTTGAGCAGTGTGGCTTCGACCCGAATACAAAGGATGCGGCACCAGCAGCCATTTCGGGGGCTGGGGTGCCGCATCTTTATATGTCGTTTTGGCTATATACACTAGTCAAACTGGATATATTCCAAATTTTTAGGGTATAGCGTCATTAGTGAACGACGGCGGGATCCTTCCCGTTTTCACTATCCATGGGTAGGTTTGCCTCAAACCAGGCGGTCGTTCCTCCCGCAATATTGTTTGCCTGGTACCCGTTCTCCCGCATGTACTCCGCTGCCCGGTTGGACCGCCCACCACCGTGGCAAATAACGTAGAAGTCCTCACCCTTGGGAAGCTCATCCAAGCGTTCCGGGAGCTCGTTGAGCACAAGATGCTGCGCACCCGCAACATGGCCAGCTTCCCATTCGTAGTCTTCACGAACATCAATAATCGTGGCTCCTGCGGGCACATTAGTGGGGTTTACCTGGGGTACATCACTCATGATTTTCTCCTTAACTTCCGGTGTCGGTTGTATTTCAATTATTTATCTATTCTACTCCTGATAATTGGGGTTGCGCGAAAAAATGCTTTTGTGCAAAGGAGTATATTCCAAGCTATTTTTAGGTAAAAAAATACTTCTTCCAGCAACATTACTCCGCCCCCGCTCGCAGCCTGTAAATCCCCTTGTGGAGGGGTATATTTGTACTGTGAGCAGCAGAATTTTTATTCTCGAAACTATATACATTTTCTAAGGCATACTCTAAAATTCAGGTAATAGAGCCGGTTGTGACCGGGAACCTATTCGGGAGGTGAGCCATGTCAGCCACTGCACCCGTCACAGAACATCAGCAGCACAATAGAACATTCTTCGGGCATCCACCGATGCTTGCCAGCCTCTTCACCGTGGAGATGTGGGAACGATTCTCATTCTATGGCATGCAGGCCCTTGCCATTTACTACCTGTACTACTCCATTGATAAAGGCGGGTTAGGGATACCCGAAGAAGCGGCAACCGGCGCTATGGGAGCGTATGGTGCAACCGTTTATCTCATGGCGATCCTCGGCGGTATTTTGGGCGACCGCGTCCTGGGCCCCGAACGTACCCTCTTCTATTCAGCGATTGGTATTATGGCGGGCCATATTGCCCTCGCCGCCATACCCGGGGCAGCTGGCGTGCTCATAGGCCTTCTTCTGGTCGCGATCGGTTCAGGCTGCCTCAAAAGCAGCGCATCGGTTCTGGTTGGCTCGCTCTACACCAAAGACGACCCCAAACGCGAAGCAGGGTTCACGCTTTTCTATATCGGCATCAACATCGGTGCGCTTTTAGGCCCGGCACTAACCGGCTGGGGATGGGGTTGGCTAGGCTTTCACTTCGGCTTCGGAATTGCGGCTATCGGCATGGCGGCAGGACTCATCCAGTATGCGTTCACCCGCAAGAACCTGCCCGAGTCGGTGCACGAAGTGACCGCCCCTTTCACCCCGCGTCAGAACGGTATTCTAGCGGGCACCCTGCTGAGTATAGCTCTCATAATATTCCTGTTGGTCACCATGGGGTGGATCACCACCAGCAACATCTCCACATGGGTGGTGAGCGCCGTTGGCATTGGTGCGGTGGCCCTATTCGTTCAGCTGCTCACCGCCAAGAACGTGACCAGCGACGAACGCTCACGGGTGTGGGCATTCATTCCCCTCTGGATTGCCAATGCTATTTTCTGGGCACTCTACCAGCAGCAGTTTACGTTTATTCCCGTATACTCCGAAAAGCGGCTCGACTGGCATATTCTGGACAGTGACCTGCCCCCGACCCTTGTCAATTCTCTAGCCCCCATTTTCGTGATTCTTCTAGGCTCAGGGTTCGCCGCCATGTGGACCAAGCTGGGCGACCGACAGCCACGCACAACCACCAAGTTCTCGCTCGCACTCGTGACTATCGGCCCGGCATACTGGGTTTTCCTCACACAGGTGGGTGTCCCTAAAGTGGCGGTCTATTGGATGGTCATCATCATGTTTATCTTTACTGTTGCGGAGCTTACGATTTCGCCTACGGGCATGGCGCTGACCACCCGGCTCGCGCCCGAAACCTATAAGGTGAACATGATGGCGCTCTACTGGACCTCTCTGGCGATGGGGAACGCATTTGCGGGCTGGTGCGCACAGTTCTACAGCCAAGACACCGAGGTTCCCTACTTCACCTATGTGGGTGCCGTCTCGGTTATTGCTGGTATTGTCCTCTTCCTCTGCCGCGCACCCGTGCAGAAACTCATGCGCGGAGTGAACTAGAACGCCCATTCGGTGCCACAGACGTATTCTGCTCCACCATCTGTACCGTAAGGGAATACCCTAAAAATGAGGAAAGTACAGGCAGCTGATGAGAATCTGGAACTCTATGTTCTCAATAAGGCTCTTATTGAGAACATAGAGTCCTTATTTCTCACTAAGGCAAGCTACTGCACGCTATTCAGCCAGCAGGGACAAGGGCAGAACGAGCACCCCATCCGCACGCCGATACACCTGGGCTCCCGTTGTAATAACCACCAAGTTTGTAACACTATCGGGCATTTTATCCCGCAACCACAGCAGGTGCCGTACGTCAGTGTCGGTAATAACTGGCGCCAGCTTCACTTCTATGCCCAAGACCTCCCCCTCGGGACCCTGCACAATCAAATCTACTTCGTGATCACTGTTCTTAGTGCGCAGATGACTCACCGTTGCCTCTGCAGCCTGCGCAGCAACACGCACACTGAGAGTAACCAAAGACTCAAAGAGCGGCCCCAACATATGCGCTCCCTGTGAAGAGGTCAGTGTTGATGCCGAAAGCTGCAGAAGACGTGCAGCCAAGGCCGGATCAGCCAGCTGGTGCTTGGGAGATACTGTAAGACGAGTAAACTCGTTGCTAGCGGGAGCCCATCCTGGTACTGGATCTAATATCCACAGTTTTGTGAGGAAATTACGATACAAATTAGTAGTGGTCTTAGCAGGCTGTACACCATCCCCGGCCGTTGTAGCATCTAAAATTCGTGAATACGATGCGGTGCTAGATGAGGCAGCTGCATACGCTTGCATCCAACGTTTTAAAGTTTCGGGGTATCGCACAGAATGCCCAAGCTCGGGTATGTCCCTATCGATAATACGTTGCACATAAGCATCTAAGTAGGCACGGCAGACCCTATCAGGCTGGCCTAACGTAGCAGGAAAACCCCCTTCAACGATGGCCTTCACATAGTCATTGAGCGTTACATCTGTAGAGCCTTCTATAACAGGTTGTTCGCCTTTCAAAAGACTGCGGAGACTAACCGGATTTGAAGGTCGGTATCGCTCGTAAAACGTTAGAGGCCGCATTCGAGCCGATAAAATCCTGCCCGCCCCACTATGGGTTCCGCTCTGGTCAACAGGAGTAGCACTACCAGTCAGGAGAAAACGTTTAGCGGGAGCTCCTTCATCTACATTGCGGCGAACTGAGTTCCAGATTTCAGGTAGCTGTTGCCATTCATCCAACAGAACTGTTCCAGAAGGTAACGACGCAAGAAGGAAATCAGCCTGTAGGAATTCTCTCTGCGCTGCGTTATCGAGGTAGTAGACTTGATCAGCCCTTCGGAGAGCAGTAACAGTTTTCCCGACTGCTTTAGGTCCATCAATTGCAATGGCAGGAACGAAGGGGAAAAGCTCATCAAGCTCTAAATCTAGGCTTCTTTTCAAGTAGCTCATACACCTACGCTACCAAAAGTCAGGTGTTTACGCTACCAAAAGTCAGGTGTTTACGCTACCAAAAGTCAGGTGTTTACGCTACCAAAAGTCAGGTGTTTACGCTACCAAAAGTCAGGTGTTTACGCTACCAAAAGTCAGGTGTTTACGCTACCAAAAGTCAGTTTCTGTTCATCGGTGCCCCTAACCCGCTACCCTCCAAAACCTTCCCCGAACACCAGAGGCGGATGAATATTCCCGCCACCGGACAAGATGACGATTTATGTAGATTCATGACCTCATGTGACGCTTTAAAAGTTCTTAAACCTTCGTTTTAGGACTTATAGCGAAAAAACATTAGGTGCCATGCCCGCGACCGGTTTAGGGTATATGCCAGACCCGCCGCACAGGCGAGTAAAAGACAACGTTTTACCTGAGGAGAAAACAGACATGGCACTGTACCTGATCGAGCTGACCCCCGCGAACGCCTCGAAGGATGAGGCAACCGCGCTCATTGAAACCGTTTCCAACTCCCTGAGTGAAGGCGCGGAGCTTATCGAAACTCAGGTTTCCGCTGATCACAAGCTGATCTTCGCCATCATCGAGTCTGAGAATACCGCGTTCGCGCCCGCCCTCACCGCGGCTATTGGCGAGCGTGCATCCGTGGTTGGCCCCGACGAGGTTCGCTTGGTGGGTGCCGAGCTCGACGACATCAAGAAGCTCAAGAAAGATGCAGACTACCTGGTCGAGTGGGATATTCCCGCCGAAATCACGATGGAGCAGTACCTGACTCGCAAGAAGGCGAACGCGCCCAAGTACGCTGAGGTGCCCGAGGTTTCGTTCCTGCGCACCTATGTGCGTGAGGATACCGCCAAATGCCTGTGCTTCTACGACGCACCCGATGAGGATGCGGTGGTGCGCGCCCGCGAAGCCGTGAGCACCCCCATCGACCGCCTGTTCAAGCTACACGCATAAACGTGCAAGGAGCCTGCTATGTCTAATGTGACGGTTGAGCCTCTCCACAGCTATCCCGAACGTGAGCGTGTGCTTGCCCTTGCCGCCGAACACGCTGATGCCGTCGATGCCGGTGAGCGTTCCCCATTTGAGAATCTGCGCGAGATCGCGAAGGATGGTCTGCTGACTCTGGGGCGCACCGGCTCCCTCGTGCCGCAGGCTGCGGTGGCGTATGATCTTGCTTCGCAGGATGCCTCCACCGGGTTCTCGCTGTGGGCGCATCGTTCCACGATTGCGTTTTTTGATGCGGTGAACCGTGAGCTGCCCGAGGGTTTGGCTGAGGCTACCACAAGCGGCACCACCGCGATGGCAGCGGCCTATAAAGAGGCCGCGGGTATCGGCCCGATCAAGGTGCTGGGCGACCTGGTAGAGGGTGGTGTGAAGCTTAACGGCACGGTGTCGTGGGCTTCTAATCTGTACCCGAATGGTGTGATTGTGCTGCCGGTGGCGGTGCAGAATGCGCAGGAGGGGCATCCGGACCGGTATATTGTGACGGTTCGCCAGGATGTTCCGGGGCTGAAGGTTGCGTATCACTGTAACCTGCTGGCGCTCAACGGGACCGAGTCTGGCACGATCATTTTTGAGGATGTTTTTGTGCCGACCGAGGATATCCTGACCAAGGACTTTGCGGGGTTCTTAGCGAAAGTAACCGCGCCGTTCTTGCTGGTGCAGTCCGCGTTCTGCCTGGGTCTTGCCGCCGGGGCGTTACAGAGTGCGGCGGAGCATCTTCAGGTGTCGGGCGGCATCTTTAAACAGGAGTTTGAGGGGCTTCTCGGTACGTACCGTACCCTGCGGGACACTCTGCTGCGTCTAGCAGCTGAACCTGAGAACGCCCAAAAACGTGACTTGCTGCAGCTGCGTTTGGATGTTTCGCACCTGGCGACGGCGGCAACCCATTGTGAGCTGCAAACCGTAGGCGGGGCCGGGTACGTGGCAGGCTCACCCACGGCACGCCGAGTGCGTGAGGTCACGTTCCTGCCGGTGCAGTCGCCAACCGAGGGGCACCTGCGGTACGAGCTGGCGAAGCATGACCACCCGGAGGGTTTGCAGGCGGCACTGTAGTAGTCCCCCCCCCCGCTAATAAAGGCTCTTGATGTGAAATAAGACGGATTTTTCACCGCTTTATTCACGCCAAGAGCCTATTTATCCATCCTTTAAACGCGTGTATACATCATGAATTCTTTCGTTTTACCTATTCGCAATGCTGTGAAGACATATCCAGTAGGCGCATCCCGGGTTCTGAGCGGGGTAAACCTGACCCTTGAACCCGGCGAGTCTAGCGCTGGGTATCGGCTGGGTTATTATCGTCCGGATGGAAATGCTCGGTATTTCCTTCGGCCTGGGCTACGATATTCTCAACGCCCGCGACCGTCTGTCCTACGATGAAATGCTCACAGCGACCCTGGTGATCGGACTGCTCGACATTATTCTGGATGTGCTTGCCTCCCGCCTGCTACGCCAGTGCCGAAGGCAGTAAATTCTTCTAGCTGATTCTCCCCGCCTATTTAATTTGAAACTCGCATACTTTTACCCCCTATACTTAAGGAATGAAAGCTTTTTCATAAGGAAGGTAGGCATCATGAAAACCGAAAAATCGAAAGAAATTTTCTGGAGCATCATCTCAATTCTCGTAGGCGGAGGAGCCTGGCTAACCATGCAGAATATTTCATGGGGTGTAGTAGACCCCGCGAAAGTCGGTCTCGTATTCGCAGTAATCGGCCTCATTTCGCTTATCTGGGCTCTCTTCAGTAAAAACTCCGATAGCTCACGAGCGCACGAGACTATACGTAACGCCAATAGGTCAAAGGAGGATTAAGGAGGGTTATTCATTAGGGGGTGTAACACCCCAACCGCCTAACCACTCTTCACCACACAGAAAAACAACGACCCCTCACCTCT
>ERZ772946.12-NODE-12-length-172522-cov-8.33553_pt1 | contig 172522 bp, 181 predicted proteins | sample MGYA00511680_ERZ772946 | MGnify/ENA primary metagenome ERZ772946 (study PRJEB29015, sample SAMEA2737918) | human oral metagenome | biome: human oral; feature: human-associated habitat; material: dental | place: China | collected 2016 ... | reverse complement strand
TCCATATTCTTTGGCCTTATCGTAAATAGTATGTTTACTTGGTGGACAATTCAAGAAGCCGAATGTTTTTCCTATGATGACTTCTGATAACTCATATGCAACGATGTCAAATTTAATAACGCCTTTAACCCAGTTTGATGTCACTATGTTTTCAATACGAAAAGAATCTGCCGGAATGTTTAATCTATTAGATACTAGTGGTGCTACAAATTCCCCCAGCTTAGATTGATCATAGAGATATTTAGTTTCACCATTATATTGATAAACTGGCAAATCCTCTTCTGGATCAATTCTTCCTTCCGGAACAACACTTATACTTGGACGCTTATAAAATGCAACAGCATCGATATTGGTGCCTCCACCATCACTTAGTCTTACATTGACAGCAGTATTCCTCCCGAAGGTATCGGGAGGAGTTTTTCGTATTGTTTGTTTATCATAAGAGGCAGAGAATCTTACAGTAGAAGAAATACTGTCTTCTATTAATTTATTTAAATTATCGCTGCCAGTTATTTCTTTATCTATAAAAATTTTCATTTCTTATGGCCTTGCTTTATCTGCGCTGTCTTTTTCTATTTTTCCAACTTTTCTTTCAAACCCATCTAGATTTGTAGAGAATCTAAATTCAGTATTCTTCTCTTTTTCGATAATATCATATTCTACTAGGGCTTCAGGAATTTGACATGCTACAGATGAATCGCTATTTATTGTTATTTTCTTATCAAAACAACATTGTGCATTTCTAGAGAACCTTAATTCAAATTTAACAGAATCTGAAATAACCTGTTTTGGATTAGCCTTATAAGTTATAGATTCATCTCTGATGTCAACTTTTTTAAGATTAAGGTTAGAGAATAATTCTGGGTCATATACATCATCATCTACATATGTTATCCCATCTCTAACATGGCGTGGATCTTTTTCAGTTGTGTCGTATCTGTAAATAGATATCGATAAGTATGATACCTTTGATAAAGCTTCTATCACTTCTTGTTCTGATTGTCCAGCAGAAACAGTTACATTTGGAATTATCAATTTAGCCCCAGATGTTTCATTTATATGTGCCAAATTTTTATTACTATCAACTGTTGCACAATAGTTAATATACTTAGGTGGAAGATTTACAAAGATTCTTAATTTTTGATCAGCTTTTATATTTAGTCTTGATTTATCAATAGGGACAATAATTGATACGTTGTTATTGGAATCAACCTCATATTCCGGCCGGCCCTGTTTGGTTTTGCCGTCAGAAAATATAAAGAATGACTGCCCATCTAAATATCCGCTTTTATACTGATATATTCCATCGGAAACAAACTTATTATTATACAAACATCCATAAGTTCGCTGTCTTTCTCTCGATCTTGAATGTCTGTACCCAGATTTATATTCTAAATGGATTGGAGAATCACTATATGTTTGAAGTAGATATCCGTCTCTGTATTTACGCTCTTTTGGAATATAGTTAGTGTAAATTGAATACTGAGAAACAAATTTGTGCTCCTGCTCTCCTCCTCTAAGGCTATAAACTTTATATGGAGATCTAAAATAGAACTCCATCAAGTTTTGACCTTCAATATCATACATATCCGAATATTTATGCTCAACAAAATTTGATTTCTTATTGTTCATAAATGGAGAATGATAGATATGAACAGAGTCCTGATTTGTTATCATATATCCAGAGCGATATTGAAAAACCTGCTCTTGTATGTGTTTTGAATCGTAACCAGAATAAAATCTTTTCTCCCCAGCTGAATCTGCTAACACCGTTGCGTATACAGATAAACCTTGTCCACCAAAGCCTTTCTCTGTGGGGAATTCTGAAATCTTTAAATACATTTATCCCCCTATACATTTCTAAATCTTAAATCAAATCCAAACATATCTAAAACATTTGAAGATGTTTTTAATCTTGAGACATCATATTCTGCTGCATCATAATTCACATAATAATATTCTTTATTATCGGCGCCTGATCTTTTACCTATAAACATAGGGATCTTTCTATAATCCTCATTGACAAATTGAGATAATTCATATGGGTTATATGTTACATCAACCCTCACAATGACATAGCTGTAAATTTTCTCCATTACTATATTCTTCTGTGGAGAACAAAATGAAGTTTCTCCATGAAAAGGATTGAGATCATTTCTGCCGTATACAGCGTTTAGAAGCTCTGCCTTCACAATATTCATATGCTCGGCCGCGCCATTGTCTTTCCATTGGTTATTATTTGTAAAAACACTTTCTGTTTGATTGGTGCTAGATGAGCTTTTTATGTCTTTACCGTCAAAAAGCTTAATAGAGGATGTTACATCAACATTAACTAATGTAGATCCTGTTGACAGTATTAATTCTGTTCCTGTCGGAGGAATGGGCTTATTACTAGGATACAATATTGAAACATATTCGCAATTATTGCTATATTTTTTTATTTTTACGATATTAGATTCTGAGCGATATCCGTCTGCCATCATACCTTGTTTTGGTACAAATATATCCCAGCTCAATACACCAAAAGATCCTTCTGCAAACATATACTCAAATGCCTTTTTAAGGTCTTTATGTTTTTTATAATGGGAAGCTGGACCACCGTTTGTTCCATGAATTTTAAAACGGTATTCATTAAAGGTTATTCCATTTATTTTTTCTGTTCCATTAATATTATTGTTGTCAATAGATAATAGAACAAAATCTCTTGGATAAACTTTGATACCGATTTTATCAAAATTAGTTATTCCTGGGACTGCTGTGTTTCCATTTCTAACCAATGCGAACTGGAAGCTAATAGTCTTTGCGCCGGCCGATAAATCTGAATGCTGTTGACTTGTTCGTACTTTTTTGTCCCACATCAAAGTGTTTAGGCTCGCAGGATATGGCGTTGCTGCGCCGGTATAACTGTTTCCAAAATTAATAACGCTAGATAGGTGCCCTATTGGCCCAGATGCAGATCCAATATATGAGTATTGTCCAGTTGTATCTTCTGATGTTTCTGTTGATGTTTTCTTAATGTCGCTAAACAAATATAATCTATTTAGGCCCTCGTCTTCACATGCTGTTTCACCATCTATACTATATCCGTCATCCTCTCTTACTTCAGTGACTTCTGATATTGTCGCTCGTTCAAAAACTGATACACCAGGTCCAAGCTCCCTATTATCACATGGAATTGGAAATATTCTTGGAAAAGATGGATTAAGACCAGTTAAATAAAGAGATGAACAAAACTCATTTACTGCGTTTTTCCATTCAGATACCTGTGTATCGTCTGATGGATCACCTTTGTAATTCATAATAAAGAATGGATTGTCGCCCTTACTGTCAATTTGATCCTCAAGATTAAATGGCAGATATAAGAAATAATAATGATTTAAATCATCGCCAGTTGATCTTGGTACATTTAATAAATCTGCCATCTCTTAATTCCTTATTCCGAACCTTTAATTACAAAGTCGAATGATTCTCTGATTTCACCTGCGCCGGATACATTTACTGGTGTTCGTTTTAACCAAATAGCATGAAAGTCACCTGGATTTAAAGTGCCAAGCACAATTGGAGAGTCCTTAGTACGAGATTCCATCAGAACACCAAGAGGCTCTTCTTTTTCATTTCTAATTACGCCTGCATCTTTATTTTTTTGATCTACTGCACCTGCCTTGAATCTGGCATATGTTGTACCAGAGATGTAAAACTTGGTGCCGATAATTGGTCCAGGTTTCGGGCCAGTAGCGTTATTATAAATATAAATACAGCGATAATCTGATTCGCCTGCAACATTATCCAATTGAGTAATGTTATCCCAGATCGAATTCATCAGGAATGACCCTTCTTCAATGATTGCTTTTGCACTTCCTGACGCTGTTTCCGCCATTTTCCCACCCAGAGAATTATTAGGACTGTCAACATTTGTAGAAACTGCACTTCCGGTTGAAAGACGTACTTCGATATTAGCCATTATTTTGCCTCGTTCCATCATAAGCCTCAATAGAGGCGTAAACTTTTTCTTTGTCTTTTAAATATTTTGATAATGATTCGCTCAGTGTATAAATCATTGTTCCGTATTGTTCTATTGGAATACCAGTGTTGTTCTTATATGAAGAATTAAATGGAATATCTCCTGGACCAATAGAGGAATTTGTATTCCCATAATCTACGCGCCATTTTCCTCTTTTTAACTCTACATCAATTCTTGGATTTTTATAAATACCTATTGATGTATCTGTGCTATCAGAAAATAAAAGTGTTTCTTTGTCTGTGTCGTAGATTTTTAATGTATAATGATGTCCACCGTTAGTTTTGTAATTTCGAGGTACATCAAATTTAATTTCCGATATGTCGCTAAGGATCATAAATGTTCTTGGTTCTTTTAATGCTTTTACCATATCATATCCAAGTAATGAATATGATGGCAAATGAATCAAGAGTTTGTATGTAGAATGATCGACTCCGCCATGAGCCAGAATTAATTCTTCAAGCTTATCTAGTCTAATAATAACTTTTGTATTAAGAACATAATGAGAATTTCTGTAAACGTCTGTTGACAGGACTCTTGACATATCAAGTCCATCATAGATCCTTACCCATGCAGAACATCTGTCAGATAGAGATTTCCATCTTATTTGTGCACCGGCCTCAATATAGTTAGGATGTCTTCCATCTAAATTATTTGAATTAAAATCTTTTGGTCTATTTTTACTTCCTAATGCCGCTATCCCCATATAGAATTCTACTGGGCTATTTGATGTTACACTTTGATCAGGGAAGCTTAATACCTCTGATTTTATTTTATCATCTGCAATAAAATAATCTATTCCCTCTTTTATGTATAGGATGTCAGTTGCCAAATTGCATCTAAAAATACTTCTTGGCGTATTTGGTAAGAGATGAAATTCTCCAATATGAATTTCTAGATAAGGTTTTTTATCTTCATCATGTTTGATAGATTGCTGAAAGCCGAAATCCACTTTCCCATTATCCACTGTGGCCAATATAGAAATGCAGCTTAAATCATTTGAGGAATTATTATATTTTAGCGGCGATGAATTTCTTAACCTGTCATATCTGTCTATGTATGCCGGCTCTGATTTCCATTTCTCTCTTATCTCTTGCCATGTACCGTCAAGATCTTCTTTCTCATTTATAATCTCGTGCATACCATAAAAAGAGCCTAGTGCCTCGAAGTATTTGAAAGAGTGAAAAGGTTCTCTATATTGAACTTTAACTTTTACATCCCCGCTACCGCCACCAGCACCAGAATTTACCTTAGATGAAAAAGATCTATTTTGTTTTGGACCGTGAAAACCTGTGAATGTATCCCAAACTGATGGTATGGCAAATGTATTTTTTACATTATGAACAACTCTTGGCCCAATGCCAGTGAGTTTATCTGTTCCTCTGTAATAATCTCCAGCGAGATATTTATAATGAACTTCTGCCATTATTTCCACCTTTTAATATATTTTTCTCCGACTGGAACTTCTGATCTCAAATCTGGAAGCAACTCAATTTGAAGAGTTTTGTTTCCTCTGATTAAACTGAATTCCAAAATGTATTTTAGATCCTCATTATAAAGACCCATCTTTGGAAGATTGTAGTTATCGAACGCCTCATAGATATCTATATCAATAGAGGAAATATCTGTATCATCCTTGTCTATTTCTTTTTCAAATTTGATTAAGATTTTATTTGGAAGTCTAAAAGATATTGCCGCGCTAGCATTATTTTGGTTGCCGCTGGGAGAGTTTTGATTACCTTGCCCAGGTGTCCCAACTGATGAACCAGATGAACCTATAATATCTCTATATGGAGAATTATAAAAACTCATAATATCATCTGTTGTTATTCTCTTAGATGACCCATCTGGAACCTTATCTTCTATACCTGTTGTAGAACCAGTTGAAAAATGGAGACTGTAATCAGCTTCAAGTATTTTAGATATTTCAGAACTTATAATTATTGATGCGCCACCAATAATAGATTTATCAGTTATCTTTATTCGTGAACCATTAATAATAATCCCGTCTTCTAGTGAAAACAGTTCATTATATAAATACGGTTTGTCGTCAATTTTAACATTGCAAACAAAGACATCGCCTAAGATTTGCGAAACAGGGACAATCTCTACCTTATTTTCTATTGGCGGAGAAATTGTTACAGTGTCTGTTTCATTTTGTCCAACAGTAACTTTATTTTTTACACTATGAACATCTTTACTGATATAGAGAATGTAGTCTGAACTTGGAATGAAAGAATCTTTTGGAGATATAATTAAAACCTGGCCAGATGATGTGATATCTATATCAGCAAATCCAGCCAGGTCTTGAGTGTAAGCGTCAGAGTAAGAAATGTCTAATGATTTTACTCCGTCAGATTTCTTCACCCTATAAACGCTGATATTTTTTTTAATAAGTTCAGGACTAACATTGTCAGACAGCTTTAAACGTATAGAGCCTTTTAATGGCATAAAAGTTAATTGTTCTTTTGTGTTTTCAACACTTTTGACTATTAGCTTATCCGACATAGTTCAACTCCTTACTCGCCGTCTTTGCTATCTTCTTTATCAAGCTCTTCTAGAATGTTTTTAATCTCTGTCAATACAGATTTGCGTCCTTTTGTAGCTGTCTCAGTAGCTAAGGCGTATTCCAACACTTCACGATCGCAGTCTGGAATATTTTTTACATTAATCAATGCAACGGCAGCTGGAACATCGATAACTTTTTCTTGAACATAAGTTTTACGAGGGTCTTCTTTTTTAACACCAACTTCTTTAACAGTTGTAACTGTACCGTCTTCCAATTCGACTTCTGCATCAAGAACACGAACCTCTGTTACATCCTGAAGTTTAGCAACTTCATCTACTTTGCCCTCTTTTACTTCTTCACGAAGTTTTGCTGCGCGATCCATAAATTCATCGGCAGATACATTAGACTCAATGCCACCATGTTGAATGTGATGTCCAATAACTTCCAAATCTGCAATATTCAATTTGTTCAAGTCTAATACGGTTTCAACATTCTTAATAAGTGAAACCTTTTCACAGAACAGATATGTCTGTCCAACAAGTTTAAGTTTTGCGTGTAATGCGCTCATATTTTTATTCCATTAAAAAATGGGGGTAGGGAGTTTTACCCTACCCCCATGTTGTGTTATTCAACTATGGTATCTATTATACACCAAGTTTTTTAAAATTACTTGCGTTGAATACGTGGGATATCGTTAACGATAGCTTGAGGTGGCAACACAATTTCGTTAGGTTCGATGCTAACATTTTTAGCCAAAGAGATAGCTTGACCTTCGTTGAAGATTGCCAAACCGTAACGTTCACGAATTTTAATTTTCTTGATGTCACGTGCTGGATCATCCCATTCATCCACAGTTGGCTCCTCACTTACGAAGATTGCGCCCAACTCAGTTGTATCCAACATGATGATTGATGTTGTTTTGTGTGTTTCATCAAATGGTACATGTGGAGATGCAATAATGCGCAGATTAGTACCAGGGAAATAACCAGGGAATTGGAATGTGCTAGTTTGAGTGCCTTCGCGCTCTTGACGAGTAGGATTGAAAGCTGTGTCACCGGACATACGAGTGAATGATTTCCATGCCTCTGGCAAGAATGCGCCCATACCAATATTTTCTTTAGGCATAGTGCTGAACCAGCTGTTCAAACCGCCACCTTGCAATGCATATTCGCGCATAACAGGATCTTTAGTGAATGTAGCCCAGGCCAATGGGTGGCACAGAATCACATTAGGAGTGAATCCACGTTCCAGCATAGATGCATACATATCATACATGTCGTCAGCAGTGAATGAGCCATTGCCTGCACCGGTCAAATCACGGCCAGTTGTACGACCCAATTGTGATTGAGCAGGGTTAGCGTTATCGAACACTACAACACCGGCGTTGTTAATCATGTTGAAGATATTTTTCTCTTTATCACGAGCCATAACTTGACCAAGTTTTTTCAGGTGATGACCGATGATGTCCCATTGAGATTGTTTCAACATTTCTTCAGTGATGCGAACTGCTACACCATATTTACCGATGTTGGCATTAACTTGGCCACCGCCATTAGTCATGCTCAGTTCTGGGTATTCTTGACCTTCACCGATGCTCAAGTCTTCTGCACCCATTGCACCGTAAGTGCGGAAACGAACTTCAGTGCGGAAAGGATCAACAGAGATTCGTTGTAGCAATTGTGTACCGATCAAGTTTGGTTCGATTGCATCGATAACATATTCTTCGATTACACGTTTAAATGCCATAGGCATGTTTGGAGTTGCCAGGGTGTCTTCGATTGACATTGCAACACCATCGCTGTTAACACCATTATTTGCGAATAGGTTGCGAACTTCCTGGATACTGTCTTGAATTTTCAGTTCTTCTGATGTAAATGGTTTTTTATACATATTATTAAATCCTTGATTTTACAATTATCTGTTGATAAGGTTGACACGTACTAAGCCATATCCACCAGAGTAAGAAATTTTATCTACCAAGCCATTAGTAGCTGTGCCTGGCATTTTATCCAAGTCGCTTCCACCTGCGCTAGAACTGCGAACCCATTTGAGCATATTTTCTTTGCTTGGTTTAACAACTTGCAAAACTTGTCCGATAATTTTTTTGCTGTCATCAGATGCCTGTGCAACAACAAAGTTAGAGTTTTTGTCGAATGTTACAAAATCACCTGGTTTAATAGTGGTGAAGTCTGCTACAGTGTTTTGACCTGCATTAGGACCTTTAGCAGCGATAAATGCGCTAATGCCTTTCAGAGGCGCTTTTTCGTATACTGTGTCAGATTCTACGATTGGTAATTCCAATACATAGTCGCACAAGAATGTTACGCGAGCTTGATAGTTCAAGTTTTGGTAATTGAACTGCAATGGATTAATACCATCGCCACCTGGATGACGGAAGAAGTCAAACAGTGCAACACCAATAGGAGCAGAAACGGTAATATTAGCGGCGCGCATTTTATCTGCAACTTTATCGCCTGCTACAGCTGGAGTGCCATCAGCAGCGATTACGCCTTCTTCAACGTCTTTCTCAGTGTAGGTATCGTCTGAATCCAAAATACCGGCAGGAACAACAAAACCGTTGCTATCCAGTGCTAACACTTTACCAGTTGATACAACAACTTGAGTGTAAACTTTGCTATCTTCTGAACCTTTTTCTCGCAACAGCTTCAAGTATGGTGCTGGCATAAATTGACCAGATGGTTGCATACCCTCAGAGAATGTTACGCTAGGAGTATTCCAGTCGCGTGTACTGAAATGTTTAGTTTTTTGTTTGTGATTTACTGAATATGGTGAAAACATATCTTATAGTCCTAATGTTAATAAATTAGCCAATCTTGGCTTTTAATTTGAATGCTTTCGCTGCTTGGAGACCCTCTTTTTTCATGATTTCCAAATAACGACTATTAAGTTCTTTTGAATCTTTAAAGACGAAGCCTTTTTCGTTGTCTTCTACTTTACCGTTTTCTTCAGAACCTTCTTTTTCTTCATCTTTATCATCAGTACCAGATCCGCTTGCACCATCTTCAATAGATAAACTATCTTTAGGCAGTTGCGGTTTTTCTTGACTGTCTTTCACTTCTTTACTGTCCTCAACATCATCATCATCTTTGCCGCCTTCGTAAAGAGCTTCAATAAGATCAGACAGTTTATCTTTAAGTGATTGCAGTGAGCGTTTTTTCAACGCTTCTAATTTAGAAGAATCTGTGATTTTTTCAATTGATGAAATTTGAGAAACTAGCGAGTCTCTCAATTCGGCTTCCAATTCTTGTTTAGCTGAAGCCAAAGTTTTTACTTCGTTACGCAAAACTTTAATTTGAGAGTTTTGATAAGAAGTGCCTGAGATAGAATCTTGAATCTTAGCTACGACTGCATCGGCGATTTTTTCAATCATCTCTTGATGATCTTTTTCATAATTCTCTGATTTCTCGCCCTCGCTATCCTGAACTTTGCTTGCCTGGATAATGGCTTCGAGTTCTGCTTCTGCATCTTTAATTTCCAATTCGTCTAGTTTGTCTTGGATCAATCTCAATACAGCTTCTTTATCTGAAGAATCTTCAAATTGTGTTTTTGCAAAGTCATAAGCAACAAGTGCTGTAACTTTGTCTGCTAACGGAAATGTCTTTTCTTCGCCAAATACATAATCCAATGCGGTCAAACCATCTTCACCTGGAAGTTGGTAATCGGCAATGCCCAATGATTTAGCATGTTGGACAAGAGAATCGTTAGACTTATCAAAGTCTTCAATTTTAATTGTCATTATATTACCTTTATCTGTCTCAAAATCTAATATCTGAAAGTGGGATGTATTTGACTTGCTATCCCTAATCAATGTAGATTTAGCATTTTTATCTGCCGGTGTTCCTACATATGAGATATGTTCAAAGTCCATTATGCCACCAATATAGTAGCATGTCTCTCCTTGATATTTTGCACCGCGAACATGATCGCATGTTGTTTTGCCTAATTTGCTAGAACCACAAATTGAACAGTGTGCTGATTTTACTCCACCACCAACTGATACAAATCCATACTTTCCATCTAGAATCTTTTGTATCGATTCTTTATCAGTAATCTTGGCTGTTAATTCTACATGTCCAAGACCTTTGAATCCGCGAGATTTGTATTCTTTGCTCAGCATAAATTTCTTATAGTCCTGAAGATAATTTTTATCATATGGACGTTCTAACTTATCTGAGATTCCATAAGAAACATATTCTGATTTTATCACTCTTCCAAGTGTTTTAGAATCCTCAATATGCTCTTCTGTTACCGGTTTAAAAACTGGCTGAGTAAATGTACCATGACCAGTCTTCATACCGTATGGAGTGTAAATCCAGAAGTTCCCATTTGGTTTACCAGAATGAGTTGCCTCCATTTTTACCGTGATGCTTTTTACTTTGGAGCCGGACGATATTGAATCAGCAATTCGCTGCCGCGTTTCGTCTGATATCGTTATTTTCCCTAAGACATTTACCTTGTCTTCTATATTGGTCATACTATATCCTCTAATGGCTCATATGCACTGACTAGGATAGCTTCAATGTCTTCTTTTATAGTTTCATAATCATTATCTTTTATAGAATTGATTTGACTAGAAGCTATTTCACTAATCTGATTGATGACATTATCTGTATATATATTATTTCTGTCAACTACGGATTTTAGGTGATTTGATAGAACTATATTTAGAAGTTCTTTATTATCCATTATTTGTATTAGATAATCTACTTCTAATATTTTGGGATCAATAGAATCAGTGTATTGATTAGATGGATTATTTACCGCGGCGACCGCTTTTTTACTTCCGTCGCTTTTTGTCTTATTACCAGAACTGTTTGCTTCTTGTCCCACTTGTCCTGTCTGCGTTTGCATAGATAAGCGAACTTGCTCAACCTGATAAGTTGGAGTTATACCCTCTTTTTCTCGACCTATTGATTTAATATCAGACTCAGATAATTCTTTAAATCCGATTTCTTTTCTGGCCTCATTGATGCTAATCAAACCACTATTAAACATGTTTAGAATATGTGACTCAATTTTAATTTGAGCTTCTTGGTCTACGTGATTAAATGTAAATTTAACAATGTCAGATTCTGGTATTTCGTAATCTACGTTATATTTTCCAGATTCTACCAATAACGGAATAAAGAGTGTGCTTGTTATAAAGTCTGCTATTGAGTCTTGCATATTTATAACAGCTTCTTTTAGAGTTTGTGAAACAATTTGTCCTGTTGCTTTCCCAGATGAATCACCTACACCCATATCTAGGTCAGATACACCAAGACCTAACATAACTCTGTCTTTAAAGTATTTTAGATATGACTCTACTCTAAGTGCTAAAGATTCCGCGCCGATGGCTCTAATTTCTACTCGCTCAGAAGTTGTTACGCCGCCATAGTCATCAAGTCTGTCCATGATGTCTGACATCATTTCTACTTCATCAGTACCGTCTATTAATTTGCCAGCTGGTTTTGACTCTGTACCAACTTTAACATGAATCATTGGGAAGAGACCTTTGTATATTAGTGTCTCTACTGATTCCTCAATTCTTCTTAATGCCAGGATGTCGTCTTTTACGGCCTCTAGTGGAGGTGTACCAATTGTGAATCCTGTTCTTGCATTATATTTAAGATGCCTAATCTTTTCTGGGCTGAAGATACGATAATTTTGTCCATCAATGTATTGTCTATACATTGAGATATCGCCATTTGGTTTTATCTTACGTTGTACAGATTCAGTTGGGAGATTAAACCACCCAGCTATTGGCTCAAGAATTTTAGAACCATTATTGTATTCTTCTCCACTAGATTTGTCCTCATCTCTGATTAATACAATATAAGCGTTATGGAACATGATTAAATTATAAGCCATCTCTTCTATAAATGACCTAAATGTTGTTCCTGTTACATGCTCAATTTCTCTGACACGTCTTTTGATATAATCGATGTTGTCTTGATTATTTGACTCAAAGAAGTATCCATTTTTAAAAATTAACGCGCGCTTTCTCTCGAAAGCTTTTGCTACCATCGCCTCTGTGTCTATAATGCGAGAATATTCAAATAAGTCATATTCATGACCCTGATAGCCTGTAAATTTATCATTGTTATACCAGTAGTTTCTAGATCCAAAATAGGAGAAACTTGGATTATCAAGTTTCTTCCTTCCCATAAGTTTAACCTGGGTTCTAGCATCTCTTATGCTAGTCAGATTGCTAGAATAATTAGACCTTAGTAACGGATCTAAACCAATTAAATTCATTAAAAGTCTCCAAGTTTATTTAATATGTTTTGAATCTCTGGAGGACAATCTAATTGTCCAATTCCATTTATACTATTTGAGAATTCGTAAATTAGTTTATCTACATTATCAATAGAGGAATTATTGCCGCGGCGAGACTTATCTGTAGTTTCTTTGAGAATATTCCCATTGTCATCTACGATTTTAACTTCGCCATCTTGATTTATAATTCTGATATTTGCGCCAGGGATATCTTCAAGGTTTTTACCATTTCTTCCGGTGTAAGGAATTTCTTTGATAATGTCGTTAATATCATTATTGCCAAGAAAATCTACATCTCCAGCTTTTTTCAATGGATCTTTGGCTGCATCATAGGTATCAATCATTGAAATAATATCTTTAATATGCTGTGGAAGATTCCATACTTCATCAATAACAAGTGGCACAATTTCTGTGTTTACTGTTGGCTTATTATATTCGCTTTGTGGAACTACTGTAACTTTCCACGGAGATTGGTGAAATTCATCAAGATTTAACTTGGGTAGATTTAAATCCCTAATGTAATTTATTAAAGATGGAACAGTTAGCGAATCTGCGAATTCATTTAGATTACAACTCCAAAATGATAGATTGTCTGTATTGTCACTTTTAGACTCTGGATCTCTAATGCCGATAGCAACAGGATTGCCTTTATCATCTGTAATAATGTCTACATCAGACTCAATTATGTTTCCTATCATCGATCCTATATTATCAAGCGACATTGGGCCGTAATCTTCTGTATTATTATCGTTTGCGAATCCACCACCGTCTGTTGGTGAGTTGCATAATTTATCAAGTGCTGCTTTACCTGCTTTAAATCTAACAATGTATCTCAACAAATTTACGAGAGCCATAAACTCTGAAAGATTACTTAGATATTGTGATACAGAAATTCCAGAGCGACTCGGCTCGCACGTAAAATGATTTAATAGACCTGTTAATTCTGCAATTGAATTGTTCAAAGATTCTACACTTTTATTTATTGTTTCCTCTAAAGGTCCAAAAATCTCTCTAACATACTTCTCTGTATTCATTGAGGCTGTTTTTTCAAAGTTTCTGACTCTAGATGTATATGCCTGCCTGATTTGCTTTGATTTCTCAGCTAAGCCTGTGTCGTATTTGCCAGACATGAATTTTTCATTAACACCAAGTTTTCTTAATTCACTTTCATTTTGTGCGCGAATATTTTCTGGTGTTGGCAATTGTGAAATGATAGAATCAATGGCATCAAGAATACATAGAACTGGTGTCAATGCAAATCTTGCTAATATAGAAATGTTTTTAGTTAATACTTCTATAATCGCAGATAAGATGCCACTGATAAAAACTTGGATAGTTAGCCTTGGCAACTGTATATTTTGCATTAATTTAACTATTGCTGCCAGTATTAATGAAATAAGTTTCAATAAGTCTGGAATACATAAATATGATAAGAAAAAAGAATACTGACAAACTGATGCCTTGTTATATTTAAACATCCCCTTGAATTGATCTAATGAATGCCTAATATCCGCAGTAAGATTTCCTAGTATTCCCGAGAAGTCAAATTTGGGTTTCTCAATTTTACAATTAAAGCATTTTGTGCTTGTGTTTCTTATCGCATCCCTAATAGCTTCATCTATTTCTCTATTGCCAGTGATATCTTCAATAGGGATTGTAGCTGTTTGTCTCTTATTATCGTCTATTGAGCCAGCATTGTTTGCTGACTCTAAATAATCAACAAGTCTGTTATATTGGTCGTCAAATTCTGCATACAGCGCGGCCGGAACCTGAATCATACACCCATTTTCTTGGAGAGCTTTGGAAAAGTGATCCACAATGATTTGTGCATATGCAACAAGGTATGTCGCGTTTGCTGTCGGTGTTACTTTTCTTGTTAATTCCATATGCTTTCCTTATACTGGATTAGGCACTAAATACGGAGGTATATTCGGAGTTAATGCTTTTGGTTCTGGAGTTGCTCTTCTTGGTGATGGTGTAGAATCGCCTATTAATCCTGTGCCAACTGTGACTTTGTTATTCATGTTTGTTATTGAGCCAGATGTGTTCAAATAATTAGCAGGAACTGTTGCTGTCTTCCATGACAAATCTACTGTTGCCTGTTCTACTGGATATGCTGTTGATGGCTGTGTTATAAACAATGTCCCACCATCTGTAGGTCCCATAGATGTAGCGTGTGTATGTGGCAAAATAGGATGCGTATGTGGAGGAATAATATGGGTATGAGTAACCAAATTATTCCCTAAGATAGTTAATCTTTCCTCTATTGATTGTGCCCAAGCTACAAGATTTGTAGTGAACTGCATCAAGTCTTGGTTATTAACAAAGTCTTCTGAACAATAGGAGAATAGGCGCATATACAACTCTGCGCGCTGTTGATCAGTAATTGTATTCTGATTTATATCTGTCCATAAATACATTATTTAATCAACTCCTTAGCTTTATCTTTGCCGGCGAGCCTTATTGTATCAAGACAAGATGTAAGCATCTTAAATGTTATAGATGTTTTTCCATCTTTAATATATTGATCGCCAAATAAAGCTCTTACTGCCGTTATCACATCTGGATCGCGTTCTTGTGTAGCTGCCACTTTTACCTGACTTAAACCATTTGATAATGTATTTTTTGCATCAATTAATTGTTTAAGTAACTCAGTCATCTCTTCCATACTTTGTGGATTATTCATAATTAATCTCCAACGGCAGACTGCTGATTCTATCTACAGGAACCTTGGCCTTTATATATACAAAGAATGGCACAAAGCTATATGATTGAATGCTCTCTGTTACAATCAATTCATTGTAATTGTCTGTGTTATCAAAATCTGATAATGCCGGGGCAACAGCACCAGGCAAAATCTTAATATCGAACATTCTTTCAATATCTCTGTTCGTTTTAATTTTGATTTTTAAATATTTTACAGAATTATTTTTTGCAACAAATAGCAGTTTATGGATAACTGGAGAATATGGGTTAGTTCCCATCATATATCCGCTGCCAATTTCCTTTATGGTTTCTTCAACAGGATCAAAGTAGCATATGCCCGCATCTGAAATAACGGTCTCATCAGTTACTTTTATTAGGTTGTAATCCATATTCTTTACCTATATTTTAATTTCATATTTTGTCTATATGAGTTCATTCTTCCTGTTGCTGTTGACCTAGATAGTGCCGGGGCCCTTCCTCCAAATTCTGAACGTCTTGATATACTATTGGGCCTGCGTCTTCTGTCATAAACATCGTCAGATGAATAAACACGTTTTTCAATTTTATCTGACTGATTATAGGAGAGGTCTCTCTTCTTATCAATAGGTAAAACTGTATAGTCAGACTTAATATACGTATCCAGAATAGAATCTTGGTTTAAATGAATGCCTGCTAATGCAATCATAAAAGCATCTAAATCGTGGTCTCCAAGCTCTTTTGATTTGGCTTCATATATTTCCCGCCCGCTAGATAATCTGCTCTTAACAATATACCCGCGCATTTGTTCTACAATGTCTTTTGCATTTTCTCCGGCAAGAGATAATAAGCCTTTTTCTAAAGCACGTTTTGTTGTTTCAACTATAAAGTTTTTAAAGAATTTTTTACGAACATCCCCAGTGACAACATCTCTTAATTCTAATGTAGATGCAAAGTTAACTGGCGTGACATTATTTAATCGTAGATCGGGGTGGTCTTTTGGAAGTTTACCGTAATTACTTACGGCAATCAGTTTTAATTGTTGAACGTTTGCTTCACCAAATCCTTCGTCTACGTATAAATAATCCGGTTCAAATTTTCTATTAAGATCAACAATCTTTTGAACTGCTGCAACCTGTGTCCAACCCTCTCTTCTTACATTGTCAATTGATGCAACAAATATTTTCTTCTCTATTTTTGAATATGCAAGAATAACTATTCTTGTGCCAACTTTATCCGCATTCCAGTCGCATCCCAATGATACAATATAGTTCTGGCGATTAGATATCACATCTGTCACAGGAACTTGTACTTCGTTTTTAATTGCTTCATTAATAAAGTCAGGCTGAAAGACTGCATTATCGTCAAGGCCAAATTCTGACTGGATTTCTTGCGTATATCCCATAATAGAGAGGTTTTCCCTATTGGCCTTATCCATATCATCATTATAGTGAGGGATAACAAATGATGGGAAGTGAAACTCTTTATACTCTGGAGATTGAGAAAGTTTGTACATAATGTTTTCGCCCATAGGCGTTGATGTACAAATAATCTCCGTATTCGGCTTATCCATTAAGATCGCCATAATGGAGTCGAACGCTTCTTGTGATAAGAAGTCTGCCTCGTCAATTACAATAAGGTGTGCACCTTGGCCACGGACTGCATTTGCATTGTCATTGCCAGCTGTGAATGCTTTAAATGTAGAGCCGTTTGTTAATTGTATCTCTTGGTAAGGTGATGTTACTGATCTCTTAACCAATGAATCCCAATCTCCAAGCTCAGGGTTAATAGCTCTTATCAATTTTCTAACTGTGTCTGCAAGTTCTTTGGCCTGAGAAAGAAATGGTGCAACTACAAGTACCTGATAGTTAGAATTAACCATTAGTCTATTTGTTATATCCAATGCAAGACCATACGATTTGCCTGCGCGACGACCACATCTGATAGCCTTTTTGTTAGAACTGCAACTCAGCTGAATTTTTTGATACCATCTTGGGACAAATAGCCGTTTATCAGGGTCTCTCTGACGAATATCTATATTCTTTTCTGCCCAGTAATATGGCTCCATCTCTTGTTTGGCTTCTTCATATTCTTCTGCTGTTAAACTGGAAATAATGTCTTCTGGCAAGACATCTATTGTTTTGGGTCCAGAGCATTTGATAGTAATTTTGCCATATTTTCTTATCTGTTCTTGTTGGCAATTGCGACACATGTTTTTAACATCTTTGTCATAACTTTTCTTTTTTAAGTAATCCTGCCAGCTCATATTATAGAGATCCATAATAGAAGAAGATGACTCCATTTGAGATCTTCGCTCTTCTTTTATTCTCTCTTGATCAATTATCTCTATAACTTTACTCATTGATAAATACCTTTAAGAATCATAGCTTCATTGCCCATAACGTATCCTCTGTCATTTAAAGAGGATTTAGCAAGTTTACTCATTGCTCTTTGCCTACTTGTTAAAAGCTGATTTGTTCTAATGCTCGCATCTACTGTTGTGTCTCCGCTGTATATTGTCTTCTTGAGCCTACTTGCTGCATTCTCATTATTAGCGGCCGACTTAAATATATCTACACCTGCATCGATAGCTGTGCTTGCTGCTGCAAATGCTCCAATGCCTGCTCCTGTACCAACTAATAATTTACCTGCCCCCAATACTTTTCCTAACCAGCCTAATTTTCCACCTGCTTTAATGCCTAAGCTACCTGTGCCAATAAGAGATGTAGCGGCATGTGTCAATTCTTTAGTGGTTCTAAATGCGTAAGTCCCGCCCGCTAATGACAAACCCATACCGATTGCATTTGTTGCCGCATTGTCTGTTAATGTGGATTCTTTATCTCCTACGAGATAGTCCATAGATCCATTCAAAACTAATGCCGCCCCAAGATATGCGCCCATTCCTGCCGAAAATTTATCCATTTTACCAGCAGTTGTTGATGCCAAAATATTCTTCTGATGTTTTGTTAAGAAACCTAAAGAGTTCATTAAGTCGGCCCTAACACCTCTGCCGGCTGCGAATGTGGCTGCCCTGCTAAGGTGATCTGTGGCCCCAGCAGAAACAAAAGATTCGAAGTTTTTAAAGGCATACATATTTTTTACGCCGCCACCTCTAGTTGGTTGCGTCAACTTCCAGTCTTCAGATCCTATTCTTGATCCAAATCTTCTTTGTGCAGCTGTTTTATTTCTTGCAGATGCTCTTGCTTTCGTATCTAGCGCCTTTTCTACACTTTTATCAGATTTTAAAAAGTCATTAGCAAGGTCATCATGCAATCCGCCTGCACTGTTGCCAGCAATTTTTTGGATATCGAATGCGAGTCTTTTGGATGTATTGCCGGCTTTATCTTGCTGCATTATCATCTTAGATAGGCGCATAGCATCATGGCCGCTACCTCTATCACCTGCCTCAAGTTTTAGTTGGTCGAATCTAGACCTAACACCTGCTGCTTTTTCTCTTCCTTTTTGGACTTGTTCTCTTGCCCAACTTTTTAAATCTTCTTGTTGATTGTTTTGCATTGGTTAAGTCCCTAGTATTCATAAGAATGATTGTATGCTTTTCTGTTTGCCATCCCTACACCGGCTGGCATTTGATAATCTAAGCCGGAGAACTGTCTAAATGTGGGATCGTTGTACTGTTGCATATCCAATCTTTCTTGTTTTTCTTTTATCTTTTTGACCCTTAAGTTTGCATCATTTGAATCGCTTGCTAGCCATAGTCCACCACCAATGGCAGCTGCACCAAGACCTAGTAAGCCATATTTTGCATTTTCTGGGAGAATATCTTTCAAGAATTGATGTTTATTCCTAACCTTTATGTATTCCTCTTCTAGGCGCGTTATAACGCCTCCAGAACGCGATGATTGTCTTTCTGATAAGTTAGCTTCCCTAACAATTGATGCGTCCTCCTGAGTTAATTCTGAGCCCATAGAGACCTTATCTATGAGGTACTCTGATTTAGACTGGATGTCTTCCAACTTTTTAACTAGGTCATCATTTTTTAATGCGCCGAGAATCGCAGATGTGTCACCTTTGTGAATTTCTAAAATTTTATTGAATTCATCCGCAGCCTTTGTTCCTTTATATCTAGAATTAATAAGTTCAGAGATTTTGGCTAGTCCAGATGTTTCAGACTCTACTGGCCTAAATCTTGTTGACTCAACCTTATTTACTTCGCCGGTGATAATATCTTTTGTTTCTATATATGTGGAACCTATTTGTTCTCTTATATCAAGAGTTCCGTTTTCTCTTAGTTTATCAATATTAGACAATACGGATTTAGCCGCGGCTCTTTCTTTTAATGTTCCGCTGACAGCTTTCATCTTTTTAAGAAGTTCTGCATTATCTTGAGATAATCCATTCGGAGACATTAACTGATTTCTGATATCCAGCATTCTACGAAAGATTCTTGTCTGTTGTTTTGCATCCGACAATGCGCCGTGAGATTCTGTTTCGCCAAGAATCATTTTGGCCAAGAATTCAATGCTTGTTCCATTTTCTACAACAGATTCTGGTATAAATCCTTTTGCTGCAGCCTTTGTTAAGGTCGCTTTTGAGAAATCCATAAGGTCTGCCGCATAGAATACATTTGATGGCTGTTTGCCTTTAACTGCATTCTTAGCTCGTCTTTCTGCTTCTTGTCTAACTTTAATGTCTGCCTTCTCATATTCAGAGACAACTTCATCATAGATTTTATCTTTCTCTGCAATGCTGAGTGCGCCCTTTAATTTTCTTTTTGCATTGGTTACACCTGATGGCGCATACAGTTTTGTTTTGCCATTGAGATTCTGTTCAGACATATTTGAAGTCAGATATCCAGGAACATCTCCCTCTGCTGCTGATAAATGTTTTCTTTCAAATGCTAAGTTCTGTACAAGAATCATCCCACTGTCCTCCGCCTTAAATACGGAGTCCATAAAATGCGATATGCCTTTATTCCCGTCATTGTAGACGAACTTCACTTCTTTTGAATTTGGATCTATATGATGCTTCTTTCCTGACACATAATCTTTGTACTCTTGGTTTGTGCTGTAGAACTTGTTTTTAGATAAGGCTGCTGCCTCTTCTCTTCTTGCGGCTCCAGTGGAGTCTGTGTCAAAAATTGCTTCAACTCCACTACGTCCCTCTGTGTACATACCCGCTGACCAGATTCTTGGCTTTAGCTTCTTTTTTATGATTCCATTCTCTACCACATCAATAGAGGAATTAGGATCTATTCCGGTTGTTTCAAAGTCTAATGAGTGGACAGTTTTGAACGGTGTCATTTTTTAAGTTCCTTTAAAACCTTTTTGTAATCTGAATCAATTTTGAAAATCTCTTTTTCTGTTACAAATCTATATGTAACATTCGGAGAGTGTTCTTTTAAATAATTAACAGCCGCGCGAGCTTTTCTCCTCACATTAATAGCCTTAAGAGCATTTGAGGGCTTTATCTCGCAGAGTTCAATTCTTCCGTCAGAATACAAAACAAGACAATCTGGGATGTAATTCTTTCTTAGACCATCTGCATCTACATACGGGATCTTTATTGGTTCCAAAAAGAATTTAACAACTTCAGTGTTAGACTCTAAATATTTATAAAATGTGTACTCATATGAAGATTTGTAAACAACTTTTGTTTGCATTTTTCTAGAATAGAAATGACCAGTTTTGTATTTTCCATCTTTATTAAAGAAGGCGCCATTCTTTTTAATGTGCTCTTTTTTCTTGCCCTCTTTTTTCTCTCTTAATCTAGTTCTTCTACTTCTCATTTTAAAAGTTCCTGTACAGATGGGTCAACAAATCCAGATGTATTTTCCGATCTGGCTTTTAGCAGCATATCAATTTTATCTTTAAGGCTTTCTCTATTTGGATTAGCAGTAGTATTTGAAATTTGAGACGCAACTTTTGCTCTCTCTTTTTTGGTTGCCAATAATGCTTCAAGATTTTTGAGACGCTGTTTTTTGATTCGCTCTTTAATGTTGAAATATTTGGATACGTCTTCTTTGATAATGGGGCTACCATCTTCTGAAAAGCCGACTATATCTTCCTGAGATAAATCTTGGTCTTTCATTGCTAAAAGCATAGTTACCCTTCTTTCGTACATATCCATTTCCGCCAGTTCTGACACCAGATTCATTTCTGTTGGCTTATCAGGAGTAACATCGAACTCTTCAAAATATCTTCCAGCTTGCTCTCTTAGATATGCTTGTTCATATGGGCATGGTGCTCCAACTGGAGCCTTGTTCATTTTGTACAGTTCACAATTGTGAACAAGAAGGCCGTTAGCAAAAAAGTTTTTATTGGCCAATACAGAGATATCAAATACCTCTTCTTCTCCGGCCGGTTCTATGGATAGAATCTCAGTTACAAATACGTCTCCGTATTCTTTGCATGGAGCTAACCCATCTTCTAGATATTTATTATAAAAGCCATCTGTGAATAATAATTTTACACCTGGGCGTAAGCCAGTATCAATAGAGATATAACAATATTTATTGTTGCCATCTTTTGCATAAAACAAATGATCTGATGTGCATTTAATATAGTGGCCATGTTTTGTTGTTAAAAGGAATACAGGTTTTACGCCCATTGATTGCGCATGACAGTTTGCGAAGTCCTCTGTCATTCTTTTCTCTTTTTCAGAGAAACTCCAAATTCTATCTCGTTTTGTAATATCTTTTATTTGTCTGTATGATCCATCATACATCAGGACAATTGTGTCACCTGTTAAACAGGTTTCTTTGAAATGACATTTAGATCCTCTACATTGCATTGGTGCGGCTTTAAGTATCCCACCAGTAGTTGTCTTTATAATGCTACGATGGAATCTTTGTGCTTCTTCTGGCGTCATAGCCATCATCTCGTATGCTCCTTCATCAATATCAAGAGCACTTAAATAGTCTAAACGACTAAGCTTGTCACCATGAAGTTTTAATCCAGATTTAACAAAAACAATAGGATTTTCTGTTACTTCTTTTTTGATATCTGAATCTCTCAATGTTGGAAGATCTTCTCTAACATGGGCTATATCTTTTTGAAGATCCATTTCTCCTTTTTTATTGGTAAGCTTGTTTGCCAATGTGAACATATTGGCCAATTCTTCTTGGGATACGTTCCCAGTTAGGTTATTATACATTAATTTTCTTTTCCTAAAAATGTTGTTATAGATATTTTAATTCAATACTAAAAAGACCGTGAAATAGAGATAACAAATAGACTCGTATTATTAAAAGGTCTACAAAATATTTTTTTACGAATAAAATTCTTTTCTTATTTAATCTGATAAAGTTTAGTATAGTCTAAATTATTTCCTATCGCAAATAGGATTTCTTTTTCAAATACAATATGACTCTTGAGTAGAGTCAATAATTTAGAAGAATACATCTAAAATACTTTCAGATAAAGTCTTCATTTATTATTAATTACCAATAGAGGAAATAGATAACTATCAGTTCAAACAGATAGCTGTTCAAGAATTACAGATAAACAAAAAAGGAGTAGCATTAAGCTACTCCTGATTAAGGTTTAAAATATTTAACTGTTCAAGTAAAACAATTTCTTATATAGGAATCTGTTATATAAGATCTTATTTTCCTATTGGTTCAATCTTTAAGGAATCAATTCAACTGTTTTTAGGATCTCAAAATAAAGTAGATGAAATTCAGTTTTCTTGATTTCTATTTTCCTATTGTTTCATAGCAAAGCTTCTAAGCTTTGCTTTTAAGTTTTCTATTTTTATAAACCAATAGAGAAATAAGTTCTCCAATATATTTATGTTTTCAAAATTGTTTTGATTTCCAATTTCTTTGTATTGGATCTCAAACCTAGTATTTGTAACATTTTCCTGTTGGTTTGAATTACATCTATTTGATATAGACCAATAGGGAAATGTTCTACTAAACAATATTTAATTATTTTTCTTTTTTAAAATGATTGTTTTCTATTGTTTAGGATCCGTAAATAGAAACTGATTACTTTCTATTTTAAGGTTTCTATTAGCAGAGCTTTTGTAGCTCTGCGTTAGGAGACTAAACAATGTTGTTTAGGATCCCAAGATCTTATTTAGGGATGCTATCAATTACAACTGATGTACAACATTTGTTATGATGTTCAAAACAACAATTTGAAATGTTGTCTAAATAAGATCGTTAAGTTTTGTAGCTTAGGATTTGTAGTCAAATGTAATCAGCTTAGAATTGTTTACTTGATGGCGCCGAGATGCTAACTCTTTGTTTTGAAAGCCATTTAGGAAACATTACAAATACTATAGCTACACTAAGGGCCTGGCCTGTGTCGACGATTCAGAAAAAATAATTACAATTTATTACTACATTAAACTATTTTCTCCGCACAGAGGTCATTCGTCTTGTTGAGCGAGATCTAACACATTTGCTCAGCTATGGTCATGTTGCATAAGTTCCATAACTCCCGCTATTACACGGCGATCACGGCGGCGGATTATTAGTCCGTCTATCTCTACCCTTCCAGTTGCAGTTAGAACAAATATTCCGTAAGTCTCGTAAACCTTAAATAAAATATTTGAACATGTTAGAGCTCATTAACAGTATCTCTCTAACACTAAAGTTGCTTCTTCTTCCCATGAGGTCCGTGTCTCACGACGTCGGATTTGCAAACCCTCTTTCCGTTAACAGGGAATTTATTTATACTGGCCAACTTTCATATTGCTTTGATGTATTACTATGATAACTTCAGGGAGTTTACATCAGGGAGCTTACGCTGCTTCAGCAACCAGTTTTCGACCTACTCCTTCTGCCAGGCACGCCCACTTCTAGGAGTTTCATCATGGTTTCCCGCGACCTCCCTCCAGAGGTTATTTATACTCAATCAATTACGAGTTGATCTTTCTAACGGTACTTTCCTATGAGATGCTCTATCCAGGAATCCGGAAGCCGTAGTTTACCCCGACACGGATATTTCCCTTCACTTAAAGCATGAATGCATTATATCATATTTTCCCCAATTCCTGTCAAGAAGAATTTTTCCAAAATAATGTAAAAGTTTCTTAACAAACTATGAACACATTTTTACAACAATATTTTCAGAAAAAACTTGACATGTTTTTTGAAAATCAGTACAATTCAAACTGTAGTTGATTCTACAAAACTGTTTAATAGAAAATAAAACAATAAAAAGGAATCATAAGATGCTTAAAGGCGATTTTTTAACTGACCGTTATCTACAATCTCAGCCAGAGAGATTAACATTTCACAATCTGGCATATGTATCAGCTTGGTGTGCACAACCAAGACTGTCTTTTAATGACAAAACTCTTGAAACAGACGTGTGGGCCGCGAATGATGTAGTCTCAGAAAAACTGGGAAAAATTTTCTATGAAAACTATATGGGCTTCAGCGAATTTGAATTAGAAAGATTAGATATCTACCCAGTTATCTATCTGGTTTCAAAAGAAGAGCGAAAATCCATGACCGGCATGGAAGAATTAGAAAACAAATTCATCTTATCAACTGCCCTGTTGACTTACCGCATTGTTCGTACAACAACTGTTGAGACAGTGAATGAAGAAACTGGTGAACCAGAATTTAAACAAATTAAGAATAATATTAATTATTCAATAATCTTAGAACAAAGCCTGGACGGCTATGTTGTTCCTCTAAAAGAAATCATTGTTATGCTGTTCAACTCGGCAATCAATTATAATAGAGGAATTAAATATGTTCCACATAAAGATATGCAAATTGTTTTGAATTTGCCAAAAACAATAAAATCAGAAATTGATGATAGATTCCCTAATGAATCTGATAACCCATTTAATTCTCCTCGCGCATTGGTTGGCTATATTAACCACACTTACCAAGAAGAGGCGGAAGCATATGAAAACAAATACAATCAAGATAATTTGTATATCGAAGTGACAGATGATACAACAGTAAATAAGCTACACAGAAACTTTCCAACTCCATATATTGAAATTATGGAAGCATATAGAGGATCATTCAGATGCAACCCAATGTACTAACTCAAAACGAACTAAAAGATTTTATCTTTAACGGAAACAAAGATCTTGTTACTGGTCAAGTTGTAAACGTAGCCAATTTAGGAGAAGCGCCGACTTCTCCTTCTTCAGGTAACAATATGTCTTTCGAAGAACTGAAGGCATTTATTGAGGAACCCGACCTAGTGTGGGTTAATCCTCCAGAGCCACTAGAGCACATTTATTTTCCACGAGAAAATAGAATAGAAGGTGCATCACCAGTGGAAGTGTTCACAGATGAAGCCGAACACATTGCAGACATAATTAGAGCAGGAGATTCTACATCAATGGAAGAAATGACCGAAGGATCTTCTACTATTCCTCTAGTCAGATTGAGCCATACGACTCTACCAGATGGAATCTTTTATATGGTTGATGAGTCCGGAATTAGTCCTGACGTAACACCAGAAGATGCTGCACTGATTTCAGAATTGAAACAATCAGTATCGGAAACTTTGGTTAATTATGGCGATTTTGCAGCAGAAACAAGATCTCCATATTCGCTATGTGCACAACTTAGTTCTACTCTTAGACGAATTCTTAATCCAGAAGAAACGCGAAATGGATACACAATTGATGCGACACATTCATTTACATATGGTGCGAATGGCTCACAAACAAATGGCTTCTCAATTCTTGTTTCAGTAGAGATTGCAAACGATGCAGATTTCCATCTGATCGAATTTGAAATCGAATTAAATTAAAAAGATAAAAATAAGACCACAGGTTAATTCCTGTGGTCCTTTTTATTTTAAGCAAAGAAACATTCTGCACCTTCGCATTGTTTTGTTTTGAACAATTCAGATTCAGCATTACGTCTTTTTGTTAAACCCTTCAGTTCAACCTTCCTTCCGTTAACTGTCCCTTTGTTCCATTTCTTAAATTCCTCGGCCGCTACATCATAATTGCCAGAATTCAATTCTCTCAACAGAGTAGAGCTCTTAAGTGCTCCAACACCAGCATTAAATGCAAATGAAACAAGTGCATCAAATTGATTTTGAGACAATTCAACTGTCACCAATTTATTAACAGCATCAATAGCGAACTGAACATCTTTTCTGAAGACCTCATCTGCTTCCTCTATTGATATTTTAGCAGGAAAAGATTCTCCAGCTTTGATTGCATGCCCCCAGCCAATTGTCATAATTCCTACACCATCATTGTAGGCATGATCAACAAAGCCTTCAAAACCTTTGATTAGGTCTTCTCCAGCTTTGGAAAGTTTTTCATATTTAGTTATAGCCATTTTATCACCAATTTATTATCTCCGTTTTCTTTAATGTGCTCCATGAGGTAGCTTAAAGCAATTGTACCATCAGTAGGCTCATAAAATCCCTCATTATGACGAAGAATATCAGACCCAATAAGAATATATCTACCATAGATATGAAACACATCTATATCATTTTTAGGAACTAAAGCATGACCAGTTCTATCAATCGCATTGTCTTTCTGTCTTAATTGAACATTCAAACTTGGATTAACAATAAATGGAACTTTAATCCCCATAACAGGAGATTCTTCTATAACAATATCATAGCTGCCCTCATTGACACATGATAGGCCAACTATTCCATTCTTTTCATCTTCATTAAAATCCCAAGGAGATTCAAGGGTGTATATCATCTTTTCTGAACCGTCTTTAAGTTTCAATTTAATCCGGCCGTGAACACCAAACTTGCGTTTGATAGACGAATTTTGTTTAAGTCTTTCAAGGATCATTTGCTCACCTTAACCTTAGACATAAACCCTCTTTCTTCCATTGGGGATTCTTCTTCAGGCTCCTCCTCAGTCTCCTCATCTGGAGAAGGGGGGACCTTTCTTTTTTGCCCATATGAATCTGCAGTGAACCCATCTCTGCCAACAGTGTATCTAGTTGCCACATTAGATGTTAAATAAGCAGCAACAATAGAGATAGTAATCATCTCAAATGATGTAGATACAAGTTTCCCGCGGTCCAATAAAACACAACAAGACAAAAAGATAAAAAGAGAAAAGAACAGTTTTCTAGAAACGAACAGTGCCAAATTTCTCTTTATAATTTCTATCATCTTTTGCTAGTTTCCCTAATAAGAGATTTCAACTCTTTGTCCAAATCATTCACACTAGAGCGTGTTTCATGCATCTGGTTATTAACCCGATCGATATCCCTTTGCATTGATTGCAATTGGATTGCCAATTCGGAACGAGTTACGATCTCACTTTTAAGTTGTTGAAGCTCTCTTTTTGTTTGTTCAATCTGATCGACAGAGTTATCAATTTTACTGTTGATTCCTGCTACAACCCATGCAATGTATAGAACCATTGAAAAAGCAGATAGGAGGGCAGAGACTCCTATTGTTCTAGGAATTGTAATCCCGAACATCATATCTCTTGGTTGAGCCATTTGTTGTTGCCTTTGTTGAGGATTTTGTTGTTGTTGTTTGTGATCTCGTTTTGGGCGGGATTTATTACCACTCCCTGCGCCAACATTTTGATTTGTGTTGTTTTCCATTTATAAAACCTTAAGAAGAGTTGTTAATTCTCCTTCCCTGAAATTGTATTTAACCGTATCTGCTAATTCTTTTGTTGCTATATCCTCCAGAAAATTTAGAACTATTTGCGCTAGCCCAGCTAGAACCAGCACTATTCAAACCAGAATAAGTTGTACTTCCAGCAAAGACAGATTCAGTTGACATTGATCTTCCAGCTTTCAGTCTTGATGTGGCAGAAGCAGAAATCCCTTGTCGTCTATCAAATGCATCATTAATAGCTCTAGCAGAAACATTCGGAGAATTCACTGCGTCCATAAGTCTTGTATTCAAACCTTTCTGAGCAAGTTTAGATTCAGCCTGAGCCCAAGAGGTTCCTTCATAAGCGTTAGCAACACGATTGTTCAAACCGACAAGCATTGCTTGTTTGCGATTCTGTTCAGATTTATCAATAGCAGACTGCATCGCCTTTTTACTCAATGATTCTCTCTGCGCAGCAGGGGGTATTTTTGGAGTGACCTCTGGCCCAATTCTCAATTTACCGGCATTGAATCCAGACAATTTAGATGCATTTGCATTAGCAGTACCTAACACAGCCTCTTTCATTTGATTCGCCGCATTCTTAATGCTGTCATTAAAACTGAAACCAGCACCACCTTGGGCACCATTTCCTTGTCCAGCGAAGTTACGATTGAACTTACGAATAGCATCATCATAACCTTTTTGATTCTTAAATGCAGCTTTAGCTTCTTGCTGAAGAGTAGATTCATCAGTGAACAATGCCTTAGCAAAATTCACTTTCATGGATTCTTGCTTAGTGTTCACCCCATGCGCGAATGATTTAGCATCAGTGACGATTCTACCAAGTCTACCTCTTCTTGCATTGATACCAGCAGAAATCAGTCCACCAATAGCAGCACCAGCAGCAGCAAACTGCATAGTGTCGGAAAAAGTTGTGTCAGATCCGGTCCCAGAGGCAACAGCCAAACCAAACGGAGCAGCAACAGCACCACCAGTCATAGCAGAGGAAAACAAACGAGATTTCACATCGCCGGCAGTTAAAACACCATTGTTATGCATCATTCTTTCTAATCTGGTTGAATTGTCCATATTAGAATGAAGAGCCCTCGCCGCGGCCCTATCTGCATCAGTCAAACCAGCTTCACCAAATTTCCTAGCTCCTCTAGTTAAAAATTCGCCTATTCCAGCCATCATTCAATCTCCTTAGAAAAGAAAGCATCTCTTTTAGCTCGAACATCATCAGTGAATCTAGCATCACCTTCATCAAAGAAACCTTTGTTTTTATTGAAAGCGCGAGTAACATCCTCTTTATCATGAACAACAGAACCTAATCCACCAAGAATACCCTGACTTTCATTTGCATTCTTGCCAGCAAATCCTTCAAAACTGTTCATATATGCTTCAGCATTATTATATCTATTGTGAGGACTAATGCCGCCAAGAGGAACACCAGTGTTTTCCATTCTTTCAGCTAAATTCTTAGCTCGAGTGTTAACACCAAAAGCAGAAGCATGAATATCTTTAAGAAAAGACCTCGCGCCGGCATTTTTGTGTAAAGCATATGCAGCACCAACACCTAAAGCAGCACCAAAAGTACCACCACCAACACTACCACCCATAACAGTAGTATTATCAGAAGTAACACCTCTAACAGCACCATAAGCAGCACCACCTGCACCTAAAATAGCAGCACCTCTAGCATACTGAGCTTCTTTGGCACTATCATATAAAAACTTTCTAGTTTGAGTATAAATACTTTGAGCAAGACTCATAAGTAATAACTCCTTTCATATATACGTATATAGTAAATAAAACAAAATAAACAATTATCGCTCAGATAATAAAATTATCTTTGCTCTGATATAAATCAATCTTTTGCAAAAGTTTCAAGCACAAAGCCTGATAACACATCTTACCATGTATCAACTAACATAAAAACAATTGATTGTCTATTGGCGAATTTTTCCTATAAAAGGAAATAAAATAAATAAAAATAAAAATGAGATGAGAGATATAGGAGAGAAAGTAGAGAGATGGATAAGAGCCCCCTGGGTGAGATGTAGGGAGAGATATACCCGACTCACGTCAGAATTGATTCACATCAATTGTATGATAGGTTTCACAGCTATGCACCTGGTGTGTCAATTTTCTTTTGAAAATTGCTAACACTTAGCGCTAATTTGATAATATCGTGAATTTTTTATGAGATTTTACGGTTGTACACCTGGTGTGTAGAAAAATGTTTTTAACATTTTTTATCCTAACACCAGAGGTGAAAAGTTTCCAAAACGAGGTTACACTCCTGGTGTGTATTATAGCTCCTCTGCAACATGGGGGTGTATCCGGGATTTGCCCCCTGGGTTGAATAAACCAATAGAATATGAATTCATATGTATATGCATTGATCATATTCATTGGGGAAGCGTTAATCATTTTTTATTTTTTAATTGGAGAACATCATGAATAGAATTTACTATCATGGAACAACAGATGCTAATGGAATTAATTTTATTCTTCTTCCGCCTATTGCAACTGAAACTATTTCAGAAAAAGGAAGAAAGAAAAATCTTGATCGTGTGTTTTATACTCATGATCTTGGTTTAGCTCGTATCTATGCTGGTAGAGCAGCTAGATCAATAGGAGGAAATCCTATTATCCTTAGAGTTGTTACACCTGTTGATGCTGTTTGTATGAATGATACAGATGGTGCTAGTGTGTATCATTGTTCTTGGGCATTCTGTGAACCTATTTAATTTAGTATTGATGTATCTTGTAAATAGAAATACATCAGATGTTGTGATTAATGACATCTAAAATATATTAATCATCCCGCGCTGATTTTAGTGCAAAATCATTAAGTAGTTCTTTTTTAACTACTACTTATAAAAGACTCTTATGGACACATGTGAACAGCCATTCATATGTGTTCTTTTTATTTAACTACTCAATATGAAGGAGTAATATCATGGCTAAACGTAACCAACAAACTGTTTTCAATCGTTTTGTAACTTTTGTTTCTTCTTACTCTGAAGAAATCCGTAGTGCTGCTCGTATTGCACTTGTTATTGGCACTGTAGCAGTCGCAACCTTTGCTGCTGTATCTTGCCTTAAGGCTGCTAAACATAGTATTGAACAACAGCACACTAAAATTGAGAGAGTGATTAATAACTAAGATCTCTTTCTCATCTATATGCATGTTACTACATCATCGCGCATACATATATTAACTGATTGTTTAAATGTATAAAAAGCAATCAATACAGATGATGAAGTTATTCTTCTATCGATTGATAAATAAATCAAGTGCCAATAGAAGAAAACAAAAAATAAATGTATCCATTAATATTAGATATATTTGTTTAGGCTTTCATTATTAATATGCCTTTACACGTATATAGTATATATTTAAACATAGCGCCCTAAAAATAATAGGGTATCAAATAGAGAATAGGGTCTCTCAAACTTTTATTATAAATGCTATCTAGGATTAGTCGTCCTAGGACCCAAGCGCAACTCATTAAGGAGAGTTATCATGACTAAATTTAACACTGTAAACCAAACTGTTGCAACTGTTGTTGAAGCTGCTCGTAAATTAGAAGTATCTACTATTGGCACTTTAGGCACTGTTGCTTCTCAATTCGCTGCTATCAAAGAAGTTCGCTTTGAAGAAGAAATTACCGGCGGCGATTATGAAGTAGTTGTTTACTATGCTACTAACAAATCTATTCCACAGTTGCACACTGATGCAATTATTGTATGTGTTCGTAATGAAGCACAATATGAAGAAGAAATGGTTGTAGCAGTTATTAACAAAGAAGACTTCCGCGGTTTCAAAGCCAAAGAGGTTGCATCAAAAGCTCGTCTGAAATGGGCTAAAAAAGTAGTAAAACAAACAGAAGAAAAAGCTTCTTCTGACTTTATTTTAACAACTCGTGAAGCAGAAGTTTCACAAAAATCTGGAGAGACTACCATGAAAACTGATATCGAAATCATCCGTAAAGTAAGCCTCAGCACTGAAGATAAGCAATCTATTCAAGCTGTATCTTCTACATTGCGCACTGCAAAACAAGGCGGTGTTGTATTCTTGAAAACCTCATTTGGTGAGTTCAAAACAACTGCCGCTGATGTAGTAGCAGACGTTAAAGGTGGTGAAGTTATTGCTAAATCACTTGAAGTTTATTTCTCAAAAGTGAATGGCCAGCTTCCTGCTGATGCAGAAAACTTTGGAAAAATCTTCAATGTTAGTCAAAGCTTCAAATTGGCAACTTGGGCAATTGCAACTCGTGAAAATATGAACACATTGTTGTCTCGTTGCTTCTTAACAGTGGCTCATACTTCCAAAGAGTCTGTTAATGGCAAAGAGTTAACCCGTAAAACAACTTATGGTGTTCGCATCACTAACGGCGATCTGTTACTAGCAGCATTGGTTTCTTTAGCCAAAGATGCATATGCTAAAGATAACTTTAAAGCAATGCAAGAACGTGCTGGTTTGCAATACTTCATTCCAACTAACTTGGAAGTGAATTCTCAATTGTTTGCTGGTATGCAATCTGATGTAGCGGAAGATGTTGCCACTCGTGAGGCGATTTGCTTTGATAAAAAAATCTTGTTTAAACTGAAAGAGTATTTCAAAGGCGAAGAAACTATCTCTGCATTCTTGGTTAACACTTCAGCAGATATCAGCCACAAATTGATGAACCGCAATTTGGTAACATGGGAACATGAATCATCTATGGTTGCCTCTTATCTTGGTGATACTGTACTGAGCGTTTATGATGCTAAAAAAGCTATTGCCCGTATGGTGTTGGAAACCAATAGAGGTAATAAAGTCTCTATTGGCAAACGTCGTTTAGCCGTATTGACTACTGTTACTAATGTTGATGGTTCTGCTGTTGCTCCTGAAGTTGCTATGAATAACAAATTGTTAGCAGCATTTGCCGGCGGTATGTCTCAAGCTACTAAAGAGTTGGTACAACAATACGGTTTCTTCCGTTTTGTTTCTAAACACCATGCTAAAGGTGTTGCATACAATTCTGGTAGCAGTGTTGTTGATGGCATCCTTTCTGCACTTGGCGCGGAAGTTGTTGTGCCTATGTTCAAATCTGGTATGGTAGGTTTAGCCCATGCTGTGTTGGAAACCCAAGGTAAAGAAGTTGACATCAATGAATTCATTGTGAACATCTCAAAAGATGAAAAACTTGTTTCTGATCTGAACAAAATGATTCAAGATAACTTGGAGTACGTTGAAGTTGATGGCTTGAAATACGGTTTCTCTTGCGTTGAAGAAGAATTGTTTGTTTCTGATTTCTACAGTCTGCAAGGTTATGTTCGTAACCAGGGTGTTGAAACTCTTAAAGAGAAAATTGATGCTCCAGTTGTAAATGGCGCCGATACTGTTGATACAGAAGAGTTTGATTTCTTCCAAGGGTTTGTTACAGAAACTGAAGAAGTGGCTGTTGAAGCCGAGGAGATTACTCTCATTCGTGAGTTGTTGGCTCCTGTTGTTGCTGGTGATATGACCTACCCTCCTGTTGCAGCATTGAAAGTCATGATTGATAACGGTGAAGTTGTTAAAGCTAACAAAAAAGGCTTTGGTGGTTTGTTAGTAGCTCATCAAATCGAAGCTCAATTTGGTAAAGTGGCTTTGGAAACTTATCTTCATGCTGCTATGGATAATAATGCTTTGGTTCAACTTCCTAATCTGAAAGCAGGTTCTCGTCTTGCCAAATTTGATGAGGCTCAAACTAAAGTGATTATGAATCAAGTATTCACCTCTGCTTTGCGTCGTTTGTTTATCAATAACGGTACAGTTTCATCTGTATGCGTATCTTTGAAAAAAGATGATCGCGGCGGCCTGACTATTGCTGAAACTATGAACCAATTTATTAACAACCTGTATTATGGTGTTGGCTCTTGGACTGGTTTATTCAATCTCGAAGAAGGTTTCGCCTTGACTTTCAAAGGTCGCGAATATGTGTTCCCAGGTTCTCAATACTGGAATGATGTTAATCGTGTTATCGTTGATAGCGAAGGTGTTAAGAAATTCCTCGGCGGCGATATGTTCAAAACATTTGCTTCTATTGCAATTATGATCCGTAATGAACAGTTTGCCAAAGATGAACACAAAACTTTTGCTAAACACACTTTAGCTCTGGAAGAACTATTTGTCGCAAATGAGGCATTCCAATTCGAATTGGTTAACAGCCGTAACTTGGTAACTGTATTCCAACTAGAGGATAACTTCACTGTATGGTGCAATGATCGTAAAGTTGCCAAAGTGATCAAAAACAATGGTTCAGTAGGCTTCATCAAATTCCCAGTATTGATGGAAAACAACGTTCGTAAACTGGCTGCTAAAGCTAAATCAGTTATGAGCTATGAGTCTCAAGCTGAGAAAGAGTTGAACGCGATTGTTGAAGCATCTGCTATCTATGTGGATCCTATTGTTCACATCCTAAACCAAGACGATACTGATGGCGACCGTGCTACAGTGTTTGAAATGGGTGGTATGAACAATCAACCCAACTTCACTTTGGATTCAGTTAAAAAATCTGTTAGTTGGGGCACTCAATATGCATACCTATTAGATGAAGTTTCTAGCGTTGTTAAAACTAAATGGATCAATAGCGAAAGTGTTAAAACTTATAGCCGTGATGATTTCCAAGATGCAGTTAAAGTAATTGCACTTGCTAAAGAAATGACAGGCAAACACACAAATGCTTTGATTGTTGCTATTCCTTTCTTGAAAGGCTTGGTTGGCAAGAAAACATTTAACGGTGAAGTTTTGACCGAAGAAACTGTTAATGACATCATCGCCGCGTATGGCTTAGCTGTTCAATCTGATGCTGTTACAAACATGAAACATAGCAAAGGTGAAGTTAATGTGGTTGAAAACGTTTACATGATGGGTGAAGCTCAACATGGTGAACAAATTAACCGTGTTGAAGCATGGAAAGCTTTGATCATGAAAGGTGATTTTGAATTGAGCCGTGCTTCTGACTTAGCTGAGCTGGTTGCTTCTAATATCTATGCAATGGCAGACACTTATGGCTTGTCTCGTATTGGCCAAGTTAATCATTACAATGGTGAAGGTTATGACGTTCATACTGACAGCTTCAATCTGTTTAACATTGTGAACGTAAACCAACGTTCATTCTGGAACAAAATCCACAGCGCTACATTTGCAACTCGCATGAATGGCAATCTTGTTTCTTATGTTGAACGTAACACTATGGTTAATGTGTTTGGTAAAATGCTTGCCAAAGTGAAACCTGCTCAATTTGCTAAAGCTCCTATTGGCGCTATGGGTTCTATCCTTAAAGTTGCTGCTGAGAAAGCTCTTGTAGAAGCTGCTGTTGTTAAAGCAATGGCTTCTGCTAAAAAAGAGGAAATGGCCGTTGAAGTTGTTGTTGCTGATACTCTTTAATGAGAGCAGGAATGATTGTTGGAGATATCTTTATGGTTATCACACCAACTGGAAGAAGGACGGGTGAGGCCCTCCGGGGCTTCGCCCCTTCGGCCCTCTCGCCTTGCGGCTCGAGGGTTCCAAACATCACCCATTCGCTCATTTAATTAGCATTACAGAACATCAGCCGTTTTGTGTCGGTATCCTTGTGATAAATCACAAAGCTGCTTCGCAGATTTCTGTGAAAATTTAAACAACCTTTATAAGGAGACTTAAAATGTCTAACAAATTGCTTTTAGTTCGTGTTCCACTTTCTTCTGCTTACGAGGTATTCTCAAACTTTGTTGAGGTAGATTATCGCATCGTTTCTGAACGTGCAGATTTTGCCATTGAAATGGCGGGACGACCTTATACTGTTTATCTGAATGAGGTTCGTCTTAATATTGCTAATTGTATTGATATTAACACTCGTTGTATTGTTGGTCAGAATTTTATTTCTTTTCCTGTTCTTAAATGTGATTATCTTTTTATTGTTGAGGCACTTGGTAAGTTTATTGTTCCTCGTTCTTTAAAATGGTATCAAGAGGAAATTGATTTGCTTTCTGATGAAATTGCTCGTGATCCTTATTTGGATCTTTATTGACCAATAGGGAACAATAGGCATCTCCGGCGCGGACATTTGTGCATCTGTTCAACATAGCAGTTGTGCATCTGTTCATGTCGGCTTCTATATGAAAACTTTGTTTCCTAACTGCTACGCAGATTTGAAAGTATTTAGTTTTCAACTCTCCTTGATTTTAAAAACCGACTAAATGTGTCGGTTTCTTTTTGAAAGGATATGGCACAATAGTGCCTCTAACAGATGTCCTTGTCGGTGCGCATCCTTTTCTCCTGCTCGCATAATCATTTGTTATGAGGTCACCATCTCTACTCCGTATACCAGTCTTGCTCACTGTGGAAAACGCTTCTCTAACGTTAACTATTTTGTGTCGGTCCTTATATGAAAACTTCGTTTTCCTAACTACTTCGCAGATTTGAAAATAGTTTTCTTGTTTCATCTCTCCTTAATTTCGGACCGTTTATGTCGGTTTCTTTTTGAAATAGTTTTATTTTTTAACAACAGCCAACTCAAGGAGATTTATCATGGCTAAATTAACTTTGAAAAATGTTTTTCCATTAATTCAATGGGCTCGTTATGCAGACCAAGTTGCATTTGTTTGTTCTTCTTTTCCTGAATTTCGTTTAGAAGGCACATTGGATGATTTAATGTACCATGCGCGGGATCCACAATATGCTGAAGAGTTGGTTAAACTTGGTATTGATACTGTTTATGTGTATCGTTGTCATAGTTGGAAACCTGGTCAAATGGTTACTATTTATCGTTTGCTACCTAATGGTGTTTGGTATAAAGATGGGCCTGCTGTTTATGATCGTGATTTTGAATTTGATTTAAAAGGGGTTCGGAAATGAATCTGAATAAAAAGACTAAAGCTGAATTGATTGCTATGGTTGAAAAGCTATCTGTTGAATTAGGATTAGCTAATCAAACAATAGGGAGATTAGAGTCAGATTTGCACAGTGCTCAGGTTAAGGAAGAAAAGAAAACTTCCCGCGCGGCGGTGTATCGTGATTCTAAATTTAAAGGAACTAATAATCCAACTAAAAGAGCATGGGGCTTATATTGGAAATTCAAGAAAGAATATCCACGCTGCCCTGTTCGTATGGATACGCTAGAGGATGGCTCTATTGTCCCTATGTATATGTCTAATACAGATGATTGGTATCCTGTTTCTGCAATAATGTCTTTATAGGGAGTTCAAAATGTTATTAACACCTTTTGACCTTAAAGTCGGAGATGATTTGATCAAATTCTTATCTAAGTCAAAGTTTCTGCTCAATGGTGAACTTCCCGTTCCTTATCTTGTCACTAAAGATGATAGCTTTATTGATGCTGATTTGCTGGATGGTTTCAGTTTATATGAACCTGCATATCAATGTAGCGGCGGGAACTATTATAAATGTAAACTTGGACTGTTTGAAGAAATAACTCCGTTTGATGAAGATTCTGTAAAAGAGTTCTTATTATCCGCTAATCCAATTTATAACAATTGGAGACAACTAAATATTTGTACTGATGATAATGAATATATTATTATGTATGATAAGAATTTTGTTGTTATGGATATTGACTCTTTCTTTGCTGAATAATGGAATAGGGAACTGGTACACTTAGTGTCGGTTCCTTTTTGAAAATTTAGTTTTCATCTCTCCTTGATTTTATGGGCCGCCGGGATATTCACATATCTTGTCGGTCCTTTTTTGAAGTATCTGCACAGCAGCTTTTGATATTCATATCAAAAGATAACTTCACTCATTTTTAAACCAACTGTCTTGAAAGGACAAAATCATGAAAATCAAATTTACTTTAACTCCTGCTGAACTGTCTGCTGTTAAAGCTGTTGTTCACTATGGCAAACAAAAACTTCAAAGCTTAAAAGATGCTTTGAAAGTGTTCGTTGGCAAATTCGGTAAATCTTCTATTGGCAAAGAAGTAGAAGTAATTCGTAACGAAGCTGTTTTCAATATCGAAGAAAGCGAAGTGAATGGCAACTATGAAGTTGAATTCTCTTTTGCAGAGACATACACTCTCCATTCCTTGGATTTGTGCAATCGTATCTTTGATGCATACATCGGGCTGTTTGAAGCAGTTGTTCCTGCATTTGGGATGTTCGCTGCTAAAATGTTCCCATTGATGGAAGAAGCGCATTCTCTGGATAAAGAAGCTGTTCGTGTTCGTCCAACTGTTTATTCGGATGGCTCACCAATGCCAGTAGCTTCTCGTGTTAAAGTTGACTTCTCTGCTCCGTATGAAGGCTTTACATTTATTGAACAATACAGAGGGCAGAACGTTGTTGTGCGTCCTGATATGGTTGATTCTATTCGTAGTGAATACTCAACTGAAGATGGGTTTACTCATATTATTGTAGAAAAAGGGAATAATATCATCGCCGGCGTTGTTAGCACTGATATGTATACTATGTATAAAAATGGTGAACCTGTTACTCTCCTTATAAGAGAAGCTCGTGATCCACGTGCAAGTGATTTGACTAAATCAACTGTTGAACGCCTTGTTGGTTCTGGTGCTGTTCGTTATTCACTGTTTGATAATAAATAGATGAGAAAGTGCCGGCGGGAGTGTAAAAAACTCTTGTCGGCTCTACTTTGAGAAAGTGTTTTTAATTTAGATACACTTGTCGGAAGGCATACTATTTCCACTTGTGTCGGACTTTAATATGAAAGGAACTCAAAAATGATTTTACCTACAACTGTTATGATTATTCTTGTATTGATTGCTTTACCTATTGGTCATCTTATTTCTATGCTAATACTCCGTTGGTTAGCAAACCCAATGAACAATCGTTATGTTCGCTTTGTATTGGATTCTTATTTAGAAGACATTCCAAACAAATTAGAAAAGAGTCGTTGGTTCACTCCAGTTACTAAACAAGTTGATATTGAAATACTGGATACCAATGGCAATGTTGAATCTCTATTAAAAGGAGAATGCCGTGTTACTACAAATTGATGTTCGTACTTTTATGGACAAAACAGGTTTCCAACCTGAAACTATAGCTGGTTCTATGAACTTTATCTTTAAAAATCATCGCGGGGTAACTTGTCGTGACTCTATTAGCAATATTCAATACGATCCTAATACTTGGACTGTTAGTTTCAATTGTAGCAATGGACTGGCACGACATTTAGGATTGGTTTAAAAACAATCTGCGCGAGCAGCTTTAGCTAGAGGAACTGATACAAAATGTGTCGGTTTCTTTTTGATAAATATTTTTGAACAACTAACCATTGGAGGTTAATATGCAAACTGTTCAAATTGATAAAACATTATCGCCGGCAAAGTTGAAAAGACGGTTAAATGTTATTCGAACAAATATTAAACGCTTGGAACAACAAATTCCTTCTTTTAAAAAGAAAGGACCTACATTCCAAAGTCAATTAAAAGCACTTGAAGCCAATCATTCTGGTCTCTGTGCTGAATACGCATCTCTTGTTGGCTATTATACCAATAAGGGAATCATCACTAATGATGATGATAAATGTTATGTCGGAGATTATGTGATTATGTCTCTGAATGACATCGGTCCATTAGCGGCCGCGTTCTTTTCTTCTATTGTTGAAGAAACCAAAATCCAATCTGATAACCAACCAACTGAAGAGGTAACTACCATGACTACTCCTACTAAACAAACTACTCAATTCGTTTTTCCTGAAGCACAAGCTCCAGGCTTAAACTATCTTTCTCCAGAGTCTGTTGCTCTAGATAAAGCTGAAGCATCCAAAATCGTTAAAGCTGTTAAAGCTGGTAAAGCTCAAGCTAAACTGTTTGAACAAATCGAAGAAGCAGCTGAGGCTTATGATGGTTCAACTGAATCTTTTGGCAATGTGTTCTCTGCTGTTCGCCGTTACATCTTGGCAATGGAAGGATACAAAGTTAAAGTTGATCCTAATAACGTTTTGACACAAGCAACTGGCATTGAAATTGTAGACGCCGCCGCTAAATCTTACTACGGCGCATTGGAACAAACACATGCAACCGAAGAAGAAGCAGTGCAAGCAATGGAAGTGTTGACAACTGCTGTTGAAAACACTCCAGAAGAAGAAAAAGAAGCCTGGACTCACAAAATCACTGTTGGTTTCAAAAACACAGTTGGTTTGTGCTGGGACTTTGCCAAAGGTGCATTCTCTTATCTGATTAATGGTGTTTGGTACATTGTCAAAGCAGCTGTCGCTTTAGTGTTCACTGTGTTCCGTACCGTGCTTGGTATTGTTGATGCGGCTACAACAAAAGACTTTGGCAAATCTGGTAGTAAAGGTTTGATTGCTAGAGGGCTCGCCGGCGAATTAGATGCTGCGTAATGTCTATCATCTATTGTGATGCTAAACGTATTGGGTACAATCTCTACTTGATTGGATACTGTGATGAACTCATGTTTGAAGGTCATGTAGAGATGTTTAAGGGGGATAATAATGAAGCTGAATTGAAAGCAGTTCAGTTAGCATTAGAAAAATATCCCGGCGAGGATGTTATTTATACAGATTCACAATACACTGTATCTCGTATTGATAATGAAAAAGTAAAACACATCCCAAGAGAACAAAACCAATGCGACATCTATTTACGTATGAACAAGTATTATAAGTAAAGAAGAACATCAAGAATGGACTGGCAAAAATATGTCGGTCCATTTATGAAGAATAACAAACCAACCTTTACTGAGGTCCAGCTGTTAAGAGAAAGGAACCAATAGCGCGAGTGTCTGCGAGTGAACACGAGCAGCTTTATGTACACGAGCGCGTTAGAAACATAAAGCGAATGCATAATAGAAGTGTCTGCGAACGAATGTGAAGCAGCTTTAGATACACGAATCTATTGATAGAATAAATATCAATAAAAGAAGTGTCTGCCTTATTATGATTGTTTGTTGCTTTATTAATGGATTTAAGTTTACTGCTTATGTGAATAAAACTATCCGACGGCGATATTTGTTTAGAGTGCTTAATAATAAAGATAGCAATCTTAAAAATATACCGGCGGGAAGTGTAGTTATTCTATTATTGGTTAGAGAAGTAATTCATATATTAGAAATACATCTCTTATTAATAAATGTCTGTTCCTTATTAATAAACAATAATGCCAATAGAGAAATGAATAACACTACTATCTAATATGGGAAATAAATATATCGGCGCGAGATGTGTATCTGTTCCTAATAAAGAGATTACAGTTCTTTAATAAAATGGTACTTAATAAAATGTATCGGCGGGAAGTATATAACTATTCCCTATCGATAATAGATATACATCTCTTAATATGTATGTCTCCTATTAATAGAAATAAAACATCTAAGAATAAGTTCATTAAGTCTCTTATTAATGGTATTAGTAATCAATAGAGGAATAAGACATATAAACTAGGTGCACGAATAAAGTATGGCGCGGCGGTAATTTTAAAACTGTTCATTAATAATACGTGTCTGCCCCCTATTGATTAGATTTATAAACTTTCTTCCTAAGGAAAATAAAACATCCTTTTAATAGAGAGTGAGTGAACACGAACGAGTATGCACCTTCGGTAACAGCTTTTGAAGTTTACTTCAAAAGATATAGATTTCCAAAACAAAGAATCTAGTATTCATGCGGATTCAGAAAAACGTGTAAATCAGAATAATAGAAAACAAAGAAAAATTGAATACCAAACATGTACGAGATTATAGGTTTTGATTATCATCGCTCGGAAGCCAGCATTAGAAAAAGTGTATACCATATAATGAACTGAATTTACTTTTATAACATGACAAGGAAAAAGTCCAATAAATACGTAGGTTCTAAACAGCTGGTACATCAGTTGTTAAAGGTTTATAAGTTTTCTCCCGGAGGAAACAAACACTCTTATCAACTCAGTTGTGTCTGTTTCAAAATGAAGTGCATTTCTATATATTTTAAACAAGACTCAAAACAAGTGATATCAACGCTTAGAAAAGAATGTGAATCTATTTAATTAAAAACTGAAAACAAGAATACAATTTAATTTAATTAAAAATCTTGAAAATATAAGTTCGCTTCCCTTTGCCGCCATTAGAAAAAGTATATTTGGCATAATGAAAAGTCTTTACTTTTATAATAGTAATGCTGAAAAACCTAATAAACATGCGGACTGTGAACAAACAAGATATCGGTTCATAAGTGAAGTGTCAAAATCTCCTTAGAAAAGATATCACATCAAATTTGAGAAGTGAAAACAAACTTATTAAAAGAGAACAAAAAGTCCGAAAAAGATAGCGCTGGCGCGCATAATCTATATTTCCCTATTGGTAAGAGAGAAAAAGACGAGAAAGTTCTTTAAGCGAGATAGAAGTAAACTAATAAGAGTGAACCTTAATAAGAATAAAGTGCTTAATAAGTAAAAGAAGTGCAAAAAGTAAACTAAATGTCGGTATTTTTTTGAAGTAAACTCCAAAAAACTGCTAGCGCAGATATTTTTGAAAGTGAAAGCCGTAAAAGCGAACTTCAATGAATGAGCTATCGCTCAAATGTGAACAATCTTTTTAGAAGGAATCGAAAAATGAACGATTTGAACTTAAATTTGGAACAAAATTTGAATCTTGAACAACAAAACACAGTAAACACTTTTCATAACATTTCTGGAATTGTGCATTTGCCATCGAAAGAAAATGCGCGTCTTTTGTATCAATTGTCTGTGAAAGAAGATTCTGAGCATCCTAGCGGTTTTTCAGTGAACCTTTTTGCAATAAAAAACTTCATTTCAAACAATCTTTTTAGCAAGCAAAAGCGCCAAAGAACTTGCTGGGCCGCGATAAATGCTGATGATGGCTATCATTTCAGTTTAAATGACACAAATTCTGAAAGAGCATCTAAAGTTCGTAACAATAATGCCTTTAATTTCAATATGTTAGAAACGCAACCTGTGTTTAACGCCCTATCCATCAGTGAATCTCGTTTGAGCACTTTTCCTGTGTGTCCTTCAGCTGATTTTGCGCAGTCTGACTACGCAATCCTGAATCGTGAAGCTTTAAACGTCTTTACTGCATGGAAGTATTTTGAAGAAATTTCTTCTGGCGAGTTGTTTATATCGCTTAATAACAACGAAATCAAGCGTTTACCTAAAGCATTAGGAAATAATGGCGCGATTGCTACATTTAAAGCGTATCTGAAAAATTATTTGGATGAATATGCTCGTCTTACTTCTATTGGTGCTTTGATTGACTCTGCTGTTCTTTATATTCCTGTTAATGCTTGTAATGCTATTGTTGTTGATACGGCTTCTTTTAAATTGGATACTGTTCCTGCTGTTATTAATGGTACTGTTAAACAAGTTGATGTTAGAAAAGCTCCTAAAGCTTTTTCTCGTTTAGCTGTTGATACTTCTTTACGTATTATTGGTAAAGGTGTTATTAATATCAATAAAGAATATGATACTTTGTATCCTGCTTATACTTATGGTATTAGTAATACCGGCGCGGCCGGTTCTGTATCTGATGATGAATATACTGGTACTCAGTTTAGTCGTCGTGAAGTGTCTTTTGATACTTTGAATGGTAAAGAAACGTTTGCTCGTGTTGTTATGTTTTCTATTGGTAATGCTTCTGTTCGTAATGGATTGTCCCGCGCGGAAATTTTTGAAGAAGCAATTTCTCGTAATGATGTGATTCATTTTGAGAATGGTAATCTTGTTGGGTTTGAATCTCGTTTTGAACCTGATGATAATGCTGTTCCTGCTCCTTGGTGTGTTACTGCTCGTATTAATGTTCAAAATTATAGTTTGTCTCGTTCTGCTGGTTTTGAACTTGGTGCTTTGGCTTCTTCTGTTTCTGAAGAAAATAGCAGTGTAGAATTTGGCGCCGTTGATGTTTCTGATGCTGATGATGCTAATGATTTTGATCTGAGTGTGTTGAATCAGGATGTTGCTCCTGTTGTTGGTGTTTCTACCAATAAAAAGGATAATGGTCCTACTCAACGTATTCGTAAAGAATCAGAGCGCCGCCAGGAGTCTTTGAATCGTAAAGCTGAATCTAAAGCAGAAGCTGAACCTTTAGCATCTGTTGATGACACTGATCTGTTCGAAGATGAATAACATCTGAATGGAGAGCTCCTTATTGATAGGAGCTCTCTTCAATCTTTTTGATAACCATGTGTAATGTTGTTCTTTTCTTTTTTTAAATAGCAGTTCGCAAAACTTTTGCTGTTTAGCATTTTATTTTATTCCTATTTTGTACGCGTTATAGGTTACATGGATATCAGTTTTTGCTCTTTAACAAATTAGAAATGTTGTTCATGAAGGAGAGGATTTCATATCTTATTTGATATGGTTCTCTCTTTTATTATTTTTTAATTAAAGGTTATAAACCAATAAGAGGAATTCTGTTTTTAATTTTAAATTTCAATATAATCTGTTTGTTATTTCTTTTTGTTGTTTTGTTTTTGTATTGTTATTTTTAATTTAAGACTTATTCTTTTTATTTGTTTGTCAACTTTTTAAATAATTTTTAAATTGGAGGTTCATTTCAATATGGATATTAATATCTTCGCCGCGCCGTGGATTTACTTTCTCTATTTGTTTGGTGCATTGATCCCTATTATTATCTTTATCACTTATATTATAGGGGAAAAGAAAGTGAAAGTTCGTAGAAATTGGATTGCTTTTGATTTCATTGTTACTGGCATCTTTTGGGCCTTTATTCTTTATCCAAGTGAAATGGGAAGCTTAGTTCTTAGATTCTTTAAATAAAAGAAAGGAATACTAAATGGAAACTTACACTTCATTTATTATTTTTGGATTTTCATTCAAGATTATCTTGTTTGGATTGATTTGTTTCTTCATTTTTAATGGGCTTAAAGTATTTATGCCCGTGCCAAAATAAATTTTAAAGGAGTTTACTGTGTTAGCTACTGCAATTACTTTTTTGATTCTTTGGGGCCTTCTTAATTCTGGAAAAATTATTCGTTCCTTTTATTTGCTTTGTAAACACGTAAGTGCCGATATGAAAGAATATTCTGAGGAACAGAAAAAAGAACGCGAAGAAGAAATACTTCGTAAAGCTGAAGAAATTAAAAAACAACGTCAAGAAGTTCTTGAATCTAAAGTTACTTCATTCAAAGAACTTTATGATTATGAACATGAAGAGTTTAAACTCGACAAATGAGGATTAATCAAAATGATTTCTATGATTGTGTTTGGTTCGCTTGTAACTAGTCTAGCGATTATTTCTGTTATGGCTAAAGCATCTCCAACATTTCTGAAACGTGTTTTAGGATATGAAGCGTATGTAGACTTAGTATTCTCATTGCTTATTGGTTTTGCTTGTGGCATATCTGGAACTATGTCTGGATTTGTTATTGGCGCCGCTACTGGTTTAATATTTGGTTGCACATTATTTGTACTATCTAAAATGTATGGTTATCAAAAATTCGAAGATGGTAAATGGATTGATTATCCAGCTAAATGGACTTTGAAAGCATTAAAAGATAAAGCTTCTACTGAAGGAAAAAGCGCAATTCAAGAAAAATTGAGTTGCTTTAATAATCCTAAAATGGGGAGCTTAGTATAATGTTGATTTGTTTATATTATCTTCTGAAAAGTTTAATCCTGATGATTTAGATATCAATAGGAAAGGAATTAAAATGAAAGAAGCTGTTCAAAAGAAAATGACCGGCGCGTTTAATATTATTTGTGCCCGCTTGTTTTATAACAAAAATGGAAGTATTTCACTTCCTAAAGCAGTAACAGTTGTTTCTGTTATTGGTTTTATTGTTTTCTTTGTACCAAAAGCGCTTATTTTAATAGCAGAAATTGCCATTCTTGCATTAATAGGCTGGGTTGTATATCCAGTTATCAAAGCTTTTATTGATGGCAAACTTGAAGAAGCATCTGATGTTACAAGTAAAGTTGAATTGGCAAAATAAAAAGAATGCCGACGCGTTAAATAGCAAAAAACGTGTCGGTATCTTTTTGAAATAAATCTCAAAAAGCTGCTATGCAGATCTTTTTGAAATAAAAATTAATTTTTAAGGAGATTGTTATGACTGTTAAGGAATTGATTGAACAATTGAATAAGATTGCCAATAAAGATGCAGAAATTATTATTTATGATAATTGTGGTGGCTCTTATTCGATGGAACATATTGATGTATATTTCACTGAAAGAAATCAATCTATTTGAACTACTTTAGATGATTCAAGCGTAGAATTTGTTGAATTTAGTTAAAATAATTGGGAGATTATTATGAAAAAGCTTTTATACATCGGGATGATCGTGACTGCTTTAACTGGATGTAGCCCTTCTCAGGTTGTACCAAGTAAATTGTCTGCATCTGAAAATGTTTTATTTGGACAGATTTTAGATGAAATCAATAAAGCAGATACAAAGGTTACATTAGCTGGCCTTGAAATGTCAGATGGCTATAAATATCTGGAGTATAAATCACAATCGCCGCGGATGAGTCTAAATTTGACGATTTACAAGCGTAGTCCATCTAAATTTGAAAATTATTATGAACTTAATCTTATTAACATGGCCGAAAAGAAAGAATTGCATATTTCTGCTAATGGTAAATCTGAATTGGTTCAATATATAATTAAAACTTTAGATGATAAAATCCATAATACTGATTATCAGAAACAAAATGAAACTGATATTAGTAAATACATAGCTGGAGATAAGTAAAATGAAAGAATTTTTGAAATTGTTTGTTTTTGAACAAGATGGCTTTAATGGTTTAATCCAAAATGACCCTGAAATAGGTCTTGGCGGGACTATTATTGTTCTTGCTAAAAATGAAGAACAGGCATTTGAAATTGTGCGCTCAAAAGGTTTTGGAAAATGGTTTTCAGAAATAGTAGAAGGTAAGAAACGCGCTTTTGATTTGTATCCAAATGTTTTTTGGAATTCTTTTCCAAATTTAAAAATTGCGCATCGCCATGTGTGCGAAAATTATGTAGACTGTTTAGAATTAAATCATGAAATTTATGTTCATGATTTTTATGATTTTAAAAAGTTTCGCTTTGTTCGCACCAAGCCTTTTACAGTCGGCGAATTGATTGAAGAATTATCTAAAATTCCAAATAAAGATATTCCGATACATTTCTTTTACAACGAATATACCGGATATCCTATTGTGGATATCGAAGTTCGCACTAGAGAAGAATGCGAATCTCCATTTGTTTTTGAAGATGAACTTCCCGATAATTGGGAAGAAATTAAAAATGATATTTCATCCGTAACAATGGTTCCATATGTGAATCTTGATGATTGATTGAGATTTCAAAATGAATATTCAGAATCTTTTTATTCATCATTTAAAAACAAGCGGCTTAAATGGTGCTATGCTATGGCATGCTAACCATTTAAATAATCATAATCTTTCGCAAGAAGAATTTCTTGAGTCGTTTTCATTGGAATCTTTTAATTTCTTTGGCGGCAATAAGCCCAAGGTTGTTCATAAAACTGAGAACTTTGGCAATATTATTTGTGATGTTGACGATGCTTATATCGTAATTGGACATTTTGAACATAACCGCAATTTATCCAAAGAGCTTTTAGATGATATCTATAAAAATGATGATTCAGAATTAGTTAGAAGTGCCATTGTAAAGAATCCTTCTAAGAGACAGTAGAAAAATACCGACATAGACAATATGTCGGTTTCTTTTTGAGAAAATTAAAAACAAACAAATGGGATAAATTATTTTCCGACAGTTTGTAAAATAAAGCTCAAAATCGACACCGACATTAAAGCCGGGTTATCACCCTATGAATCAATCTTATATGAAAGGTATCAAAATGAACTTAACTAAATGTTTTACAACTTTGGTATTCGCTACCTGTATTAGTAGCGCATTTGCTCAACAGACTCCCTATGTAAATCCAAAGGAAGCTGAATGTCTCGCACAGACCCTTGTATTGGAACAGCGCAATGAAAAGTTTACCAATACGCAATTAGAGGCCCTTGGCGAGATGTTTATTAATCGTTTGACAGCTAACGGATATGCAAACACTTTATGTGCTATTCGTGATGATCGTGCTGCTAAGCCTTGGAATAAAGCTTATGTTCATAAAATCTCATCTGGATGGACAGCTACTTCTTATGCTAGTGAAAAAACTATCGCGCGGAAGTTATATACATTCTATAAGATAGGTATTTTTGAATATCATACTGGTGGTGCATTAGAATACAATTTCACTGGTGAATTGCCTTCACAACGTATGTTTAAAACAGTTCGCGTTGGTAAAATTCATTTTTATAGCACTTATAAATAATTGGTGTTATAAAAAACAATCAAAATGTAGTATAATTTACAAATTTCTTAATGGAGATAAACACTATGCGTAAACTTCCTAAAGCTGGAGACCGCTTATTGATTAACGTTCTTCCTGAATTTGACAAAAAACAAAATTTGTTTACTGGTAAATCTGTTTTGTGCAAGAAATCTGAACAGATTGAGCGTACTATTGCTCTTGTGTATCGTGATGGCACTGTAAAAGATTCTGCTGGTGAAGTTTGGAAAGTGATGCCAAAAGACGATTATTGGCAACCTGCTCCAAATCAACGCGTTGTTTATTCACAGCACTGATAAAAGTTTTGCTATTTAGGTTTCTTTTTTTAAACAGAAAAGTTGAGATTTCTGGTTGTTCTTTTTTACCAATGGGAAACCTAATAGCAAATTCTATTGACGTAAAGTCCTTTCTGACAGCGTTCTTAGAAATAAGAACCTATGACGGCAGTAGTGGAAAGACAGCAACGCCGTATTTTATTTTTTATTTTCATTTTAAATAAACTCCTTGTTGTAATGATGCATGACTGCATTTGGATAAGGGACAGGTTAAAAAATCTGTCCCAATATCCTATTTATTTGAAAGGATTTAAATCATGGTTGTTTGTATTTGTAATAATATTAATCATAAAACTATTATTAACCATATTAATGATAATGGTACATTTGAAGACTTAGTCTGCAAAACAGGTGTAACCACTTGTTGTGGTTGTTGTAAAGACGTTATCAATAATATGTTTGATGAAAGTGGTATTAGTTGTGGGAATGGAGTGTTGATTGATTCTCCTACTTCGTCTTCCAGCGTGACGAAGAGAATATAAAGCGCATGGTAGTCTCCTTAAGCGTTATTTGGAACGTTAATACCAAAAGAGCCGTGTGATACGGCTCATTTCTTTTTAGAGAAAGGAATTTTATGAATAAGATTATTGTAACACTGATGTCATTATTTCTTTTATTTTCTATGCCTGCTATGGCAAGAACGGTTGAAAAAGTGAATCATAAAGCTGAATTGAAATGTTTGGTTGATATGGCATATACTGAAGCTGGCATAGAAGGCGAAAGAGGTGTTAAGGCTGTTGTAGATGTTATGTTTAACAGACTTGAACATAAAGCATTTAAAAATACTGTTTGTGACAATTTTTATATGAGGAACCAATACGAAGGTTCTAAATATGTTAATCGCCGCAAGAATATGGATTTGTATAATAAAATTCAAAAGCAAGTTGCTAGAGAGTATGTTTTGTATCATATAGGTGCATGGAAAGATAGCACCCGCGGCAGCTTGTTTTTTAATACAACTGGGAAACCTGCAACAAGACGAGTTGCGTTTTCTCATAAACTTGGTAGACATTACTTTTATACTATTAAAGTTTAATGTCTTTTGTTGACGCTCTGCTTTTGCAGAGCGTTTTGTTTTTATCCGTCTTGAAAGGACTAGGTTATGAACATTCGCCCTAACTCTGGTAAAGTGCCAGTTATCAGTAAATATGCATCTTTAGCTGATGTGTTTTCTATTTTCTCAAATGATTTGGCTTATCCCGATCGTGTGAAATGGGATATGCACAATGGTTTGTTGCGTATGTGTGTATCAAATCCAGATTCTCCGGCGCCGGATTTCGAAGTTGAAATTCCATCTTCATTTTTTGATCCAAATTGTCGTTGGCCAAGCTTTGTGTATTGTACACGTCATATTAATAAAAATGTTCCATTGGAAATGCTTTCTCACTTAGAATTGCTTTTTATTGCATTTAAAGAACGTTTGGATGATGCTGTTAAGCATCTTGAAGTGTTTTCTACTTATATCCGCCGCGATATTGAGGCTATTAAGGATTTTGTTGAATACACTCATAAATGCGCCTATAATGCAGAATTGAAAGCATCTAATGTTGTCGTGCTGTTGAATCCATATCGCAGTAATACTGGCGGCGTGATTGAATTTCGTAAAGAGGTTGCAAATCGCCCTTTAGGTGACGCTTTATATTCCAAAGCTATCATGAGTATTTCTAAAGAGGTTATTGTTGAGAATGCTAAATTCTTTAACCTGTATCCTGGTTCTGAGACAATGCTTTCTAAAAGTAATAAGCTTGTTGTCGCTGTTGATGAATTTAGTCGTGAACCAACTGCAACTGGTTTTGAATTGGTTTACAATGAAGAAGGTGATGTAAATGGTTATTATACCATTTTTCCTGTTAAATCAGCTTTGCCTGCGCGATTGAAGACTCATCTTAATGGTGATGCATTCCGCCTTGAGAAACCTGATGAAGCTATCTTCTTGCAAGATTTGGTTCGCAATGAAGATAATCAACTAGTTACAAAAGATTCAACTTTTCGTAATGCATTGATGGTTTATGAAAAGATTGATGAAGATAGTTATCGAATGGTTGCCGGGGATATTGAGGTTAGCCCCCGTATTGGTCGTGAAATTGTTCTTCAAGATCGTCATATTGAAACAGAATTTGATGGTCCAGAATCTTTGTTGGTTGAAGAAGGAAAAGAATATTATTCTAAAGGCGGTGTTGTTAAACTTGGCACTTATAACGGTGTTCCAGTTATTGTAGATGGTGTGTATAAAATCCTTATCAAGGAAATTAAAGAAGTTGGCTTCTCTGAGGCTATTCGTATTGATTACACTGCATACTATAAAGCTGGCAATGCTCGTATTACCAGTCATACTGGTTTAAAAGGTGTTACCAAGGTTATGCAAGATTGCGGAGATATTGAATTCATTGATAAAGATGGAAATCTTCGTTTTGAACGTGTTGATATTGTTTGTGGCGTTAACTCTATTAAGGCCAAAGAGAATACTGTTCGCCTTGCACAGGCTGCTTTTGCTGTTAAATATGGCTTCTATGTTCCTAAAAATGGAACTCATCTTGATTCTCTTGATGAAGAAGAAATCAATACAGCAGCAGCTTCTATTCCTAAGATTAAATATAGGGTTAATCGCGCTGATAAAGTTGAAGTGCGAGAAACCAAGTTGTATGGCATTGTTCAGATTCAGTACACTGAATTAGGAAGTCATTTTGCTTATATCAAGGATCAAAAGCTTAGCTTTAATGCTCTGCGATATATTGATCAAACTAAAGAGTCTCCTTTGTCTGAAATCATCTTGAATAATTTTATTGATGAAGAAGATAAAGAGGCTGTTATGGAGATTGCTAAATGTTTGCATGATAAGAATACAACTTTCGCCGCGCCGGAGAAAAAAGAAGTTTACACTCTTAAAGAAATTGGAAAGATGTTCAAAACATCAGACCTTATTCTTGACCACAGTACCTTGTTGCCGCATATGAGTCGTCTATTGGATGAAGAATTCAATAAGGGGTTCTATATTAATTTAGGTGCACAACGTCAAGGAAAATATGTAAGGGTTCCGCCGGCAAAGATTATTAATCGTTTCTGTGGAAAACAAACAGATGGTAAGTATGTTTATCCGGGCATTGTAGTAGAGATATCAAAAATTATCCGCGCTGCAATTGAAGGACAGGATTCTTACTATCAAATTATTCCAAAACGAAGCGAAAGGAATCAGGACCGCCCATGTGCATATAAACATTACAAAATTGCATTAAAAGCGATGCTGTATAAAACAGAACTTGGTGGACAAACATTAATTCAAACAATGATTGTGCCGCGCTTAAAAGGCGTAAACCTTAAACAAGTTCATGATATGTATGTGCCAGAAGGCGTAACTGTAATTCTTGATCACAGTATTTACAATCAACTTCATAAATATGTTTACGGAGGTAATGAAGAATATAAGGATGCAAGTATTGTTGCGTTTACATTGAGAAATCCATTCTTAAGTATTTTAGGACACCAGTGAAATCATGCATTGGTGCGTACAGAGATTAAATACTGGAACTCCTTAAAGCTATCTTAACCAAAACAGGTGTCGTAAGGCAGAATGGAATGGTTTAAGAATAAGATAGATATTCATACACAAATGATAATGTGATATTGTGTTATGATGTTACAATAGGTAATCAGTAGGGTTAAATCCTTATAGGAATTGATCCCCAACGACTATCCCTGAAATGGGAGTAGCAATCTAGCGATTGTGAAAGATCTCTGGCTTCATTGTTTAATAAAATAATAAATTCATAGATATTATTTTTAGTGTATTATTCAATAGGAGTTGTAATATAGTCTCGTCTTTATGGAAACATAAAGCTGGGTTCGTCCCGGGCATGAATTAGCGAATCATGCTGAAGAAAACGTATGGAAAACGCAAACAGTGATATCTCAAGTTTGGGATGAAAAACGATTTAACCAGTATCTATTAGATACATATGGTTTTGAACTAAAAGATTATCTTGATGTTCAATCAAATCGTTATTGCATTCTGCATTCAAAATCATTGAATATGCAATCGCACTCAGATGGTGATGGTGATCTTGTGCAACTCACTACACTTCCCGGCGCATATCTCCAAAAACTTATGAAAGAATTTAAATTATCCAATGTTACAGAAAGAATGTTAGCATGGGATGAAAACTTCCTTCATGATGAATGGAGCAGTATTGAAAAGCTGGATTGGAAAACTACTTATAAAGTTTATTATTGTAATGCTGAATTCAATAAACCTGGTGATTGTTCATATCCAGATTTATTAACTAATAGCGCGATGGCTAAGAACGCAGTCGGTCAGTAAGTAAATATTTGAAAATCAAATTTTTAATTGTATAATTTAAAAAACAATTAAGGATTTGATATGGAGTATAAACATTTAAAAAATAAAAAGCAATTTGAGGGATGTAAAGATTTTGAAATCTTCAAATTGTATGCTGGAAAAGTATTTGGAAATAAATATGAATATTTAGAATATGATTGGAATAAAAGAAAAGTTACCTTTAAAATGATTGAAACTAAAAGGGTTTATACTCAATTAATTTTTGAACATTTAAAAGGATTTATAACTATTCAAGAAAGAATGGATACTGCTTTTGACGGTGTTATTAAGAAACATCAAGAAATGTATCCCGGTGAATATATTTATTCTGATTACAAAGGCTATAGGCATAAAATGAAGCTTACAGATGTAAAAACTGGAGTAGAATATTGGCAATGGCCTGCACATGTTGCCGCTGGCAATTTGCCAAAGCAAAAGCAAATTATATGGAATGAAGAAAATTTTATTTCATATTGTTCTAAGATTCATAATAATAGGTTTAAGTATAAAAATTATAATGGAATAACTAAGAAGGTTGATGTAATTGATATTAAAACTGGTATTAAATATATCCAGAATGCCAATCATCATCTTAAAGGTTCTGTTCCAAAGGATTTATCAAGAAAATCCACTAGCTCTCTTGAGCTTTGCGTTAGAGAAATAGTTTTAAATATGTTTCCTAATGAAAAAGTGGAATTTGGTAAAATATATAAATTTCTTAATAATAAATCTATTGATATTTATTTTCCAAATTTGAAATTAGGCATTGAATGCAATGGAATTGCATATCATCACAGTTCAAAAACTGATGATGTAAGAAATTTTTTAAATAAAACTGCTAAAAGTGAAAATTATCATATTGATAAAAGTATGCTTTGTTTAGCAAATGGAATCAAATTGATTCATATATTTGATTTTGACATTTATAATGGAATTGATATTAAATCTATTGTAAATGATTATTTAAAAAATGATGTGTTTGATTTTAAAAATTCCTTTAAAAAGATTGATTTAAAAACTTTTAAAGAATCTAGTTCTGGCTTAGATGTTTATATTCCTGTTCCGATATTTAGGGCCCGTCAAAGTGGTGACACTTTGAATGAATCGAGATGTATCGGTGAATCCTAAGTCTTTTAGATATGGAAATACCGAGAGCATTTATAATTTAAAAGTTATAAATGTTTGTAACGCATAGATTCTGAACCTTTTTGTTGTCAAAAAGAATATAATGAATCCACGAGCTCTCGACATCTCTAAATAGAGATGAAAATATATGCTGAACAGGGAATGAATTAACATTCCATTATGCGACGAAAGTCCCTGAAGTAAAGGATAAAAAGCCTTTACGATAACATTTGCCAGGCACAAACCAAGCGTGGGTATTTGGTATGATTGCTGAACTTTATAATGGATTACGAAAACAACAAAGCGAAGATGCTCGTCTTCCTTTTAGAGATGGGAAATTCTTATCTCTAACTGATGCTGAATTTCAAGCTGCTGATCATATTTACACAGAAACGGTTGAACGTTATGTTATTAATGCGATTAAACATATTATGGGCGGCGCGATGCAGCATGAGAAGTTTTTGCTTAAGAATTTGGGTGAAAATAAAGGAAATCTTCAAAATGTTGTTAAAACTATCACTAATGAAATGCATTATACTAAACGTGAGGCTATGACAATCATTACTTTGGCTATTTGGGCTAATATGAATGAATTGATTGACTTAGCTGGTTCGTTTTTGAAGATGCATAATAAAGGTGAAGTTGATGCTGTTGATTTAAATAATCCTGAAACATTTAAATGGTTTGAATTGCTTGTAGAACATTCTTTCTTTGGGAGAATGATTAAGCCTGTATTTGAAATCCATAAAATTGCTGAAGGGTTAATTGATATTAATGGTAATGATAGCAATGTTAGTGAAATTGAAGTTAGTGATATTCTTTGATTAGCTGTCAAGCCGGGGTTTCAATAGGAGCTCCGGCAATTGTTTTATTTAAGAAGTGTGAAAATGAAAATTGAAATGTCTTTACCTTTATTTTTAACGATTATGTTGTTGGTACTTGATTTATCCGGTGCGATTGATATCGCTTGGTATTGGATTATTGCCCCATTTTGGCTTCCATTTGCCATCGTACTTCCATTAGCGATATTATTAACCATTCTTTATTATATTATTCCTGGGATTTTTTCAGATAAATTTCGGCGAGATATTGATCAAAGAATTAAATTAAAAAGAAAATAGGTATTTGATAAAACTTATTTTTAACTATATAGAAATTAATTTATGCGTAAACCAACTTCTGAAAAAGTTTTGAAAATTATTGAAGCGAAAAATAGACAAGGATTTGACTTTACAGTTAACTATTATTCTTACTGCGATATGAAACTTCGCCAAGTAGTTAAACAGTTAACCAAACAAGGTTTGGTAAATGTTAAACGCAATAATGATCTGCTCATTGTGAATTTGAAATAACATGGTGTTGTTCGTAAATAGGAGATTAAAATGAAGAATGAAATTGTAATTTATACTGATGGCGCATGTAAAGGTAATCCTGGACTTGGTGGCTGGGCATATTATCTTTTTATTAAATCTGATCCATCTGTAAAAATTGAAGATAGCGGGCATATTCCTAATACAACTAATAATCGCATGGAACTTATGGCCGTTATTATGGCTCTTAAAAAATTGAAGAAATCATGTAAAGTGACTCTTCATACGGATAGTCAATATGTTAAGAATGGTTGTGAATCATGGATGACAAATTGGAAAAAGAATGGATGGAAAGGTTCCAATAAAAAAGAAGTTTTAAATGCTGATTTGTGGAAAGAATTGGATAAACTTCTTGAAATGCATTTCGTTTCCTTTGTTTATGTTAAAGCACATAATGGTGATCAATGGAACGAGTATGTTGATAAATTAGCATCTGACGCGGCAACTAACTAATATTATAATTTTACAATTAATCTTTTTTAAGGAATTAAATGATGAACAGGTTTAGTCCAATTTTAGGCAGTGTTTATTACTATGTTCATGCTGATGATTATGACAACTATTTTAGCGTAAGAAATTCTGTATGGGATGGCCGCGACGTTGATTTTTGTCGAATGCGCCGAGGTGTTTGTTATTCTGATCGTTCATCTGCAGCTAAATATTGCGACATGGTTAACGATATTTTTCTGAATTAATTTTTAGGAGATTATTATGAAGCTTATTATTGGATATTGTTCTAATTTATTAAAAGCAATTGCAACTGAAGCAGCTAGCGCAATTGAATATGATACTTGGTCAGATGAATTTTGTCGTGAACAATTATGTTCAATTCGTAAATGGTGTTATCAAGGTATTACACAAGAAATGCTTGATAGTATTACTGCTGATGATGTAGAGTTGCTTAAATTGCTTGGCTGGCAAGTGTGGAAAGAAGATAATGATGGCAATATGCTGCTTTGTGTGCCGCTGTATTGTAAAATGGCACTAGCAAATGGTGTTAAGCTATATTCTATTTTTGGAAAATATAAAGAAGTGCGCGATAATGATCATCGATTTGGCGCTCTTGCATATGGTGTTTTACTTAATACTAAGGGAAATCCTGTTTCAATTAAATTCTTAGCAAAAGATGACTAACAATGTTCATTTTCTGTGTTGATTTTTACCATTATTTTTATTGGGAGATTTAAATTATGAATAATCTAAAAATGCGTCGTAAACGTTCTTTTGTAAAGGCTAAGCTTTTCAAAATTGCATCTGTTTATTTGTTTACTAAAACTGAATATCGTTTTGCTCTACATAAAACAAATAACGATTCTACTTTGTTTAACCTGATTGCGTCAGGTGTTAAGAACGATTTTGAAGTGTGTGAATTGGCATTTGGTAAAGATGGCAAACGTAATCGCAAAATTGCGTTGATGCAGGTTGAAGGTCTTATTCATATTTGTGGCCAAGATCAGGAAGAATTAGTGTCAATGAAACCTCCGTTTATTGCTATTGAAGAATTGAAAGATTCTTTGAATCAGCTTCCTGCTGAACAGTTAGCATTCATTTCTGATCGACTTCCTATTTCTATGTTTGGAGTTTAGAATGTCTCTTTATGAGATATTAAAACAGGAATTAAAAATAGAAGAAGAGAAAGGCTGTTTTTTATATAAACACTTTCTCTTCAAATTGATTTCTGAAATTTATTCTATTTTTGGAAACAATGTTTCTGATATTCAAATTAAGCATTTTTTGAATAAAGTTATTTCTGATTTGAATTGGGATAAAGCTCGTTATATCGGAAAAGATATAACCATGTATTCTGAAACATCTCTAAAAATAGAGTTGCTGAATAAAATCTTGGAGTTGTATAAAAATGAATGCGAGAGTCAAATCTAGGCCAAATTCAAAATCTGGACATAAGCAAACTGTAAAAGATCCTGTTGTATCAATAGCAAAATCCCGCCGCTGTATAGTTATGCATTCTGGTGGTCCTGTATCTGCCTATTTGCTAGATCATTTATCTCCGATGTATGATTCTATTCTTGTTGTACACTTATCTGATAATAGCTCATTTAAATTATCTATTTTAGAAGCTGTTCAAAAATCTGTTGATCGATATGATAATTGCCGACTTGAAATGGTTAATTTTGATACACCATTTGAAGGTGTTAAAGATTTATTTGAAGTTATGAATTTTGCTATAAAAACAATTGTTAAGTCAACTAGCATTGAAGAAGTCTATTTTGGCATTACAAAAGATTTCTTCTTTGAAAATAAGGCATTGCAATTGTTCACTAATAATGAAGTGAATCTTTTAGATTTTCTGAAATTTGAGAATTTAAAAGTATTTCTTCCTTTTGAAAAAATAAATCGATCTGAAATTGTTAAAATGGCGATTGATGCAGATTTAGATTTCCTTGAAGATCCTAATCAATTTAAATTAGATGGATTATATAAATTGGTTAGAGATAATCTTTGTCCAGCACTTTACAATTTGGCATCTGGAGATAAATATGTTGAAAATTTCAAAAGTGCTTGATTGGTTTTTAAACATCTTTTCTTTGATTCCAAATAATTTGCCTCGTGCTAAATATAAATTATTTAAATATGACGACAATACGGATGAATTTGTATTTGATTCTCTTTTTGATTTGTTTGTCTTTATTTCAAAAAGTTGCGTTAAAATGTCCCGGCCGGCTACTTATTTGCATGGTAAATATTATTTACATATTGGTTGGCATGAATCTTTCTCTATTAATCATAAAAAGTTGGTTAATGAAATTTGTTTAGATTCCATTAATCTTTCTATTTACGATCTTTTAAAAGAGATTGCTAAAGCTATACAGCATACAGGAATTAATAATATAGTCATTAATAAAGATGGTTTTATTAAAATTTCCAAATTTTTTAAATATAATGTAAATAAAAACAACCTTATGTGGGAATCTGATAAAGGTTCTTTGGTTATCATTGAAGACGAAGGAAATATTTTAACATCTGTTTTTAATTATTTAAAAATAGTTTGTAAATCAAATTCTTTTGTTGCTGAACATCGCAGAGTATCTGCGTCTGATTATTTTAAAACTTAGGAGTTAAAAATGAATTCAAGTAAAATTACTGTTTATGCTGCGTTGGGACGTAAAAAGATTTTGGAAAAACGCATCCAACAGCTTACAAATCTATCTACATTGCGCAATACATCATTGGTTGGCACTGATTTGGCATTGAATTGCAAACGCAATGAAAAAGGCGAACCATCAGAAGGTGTTGCTGCATTTGAAAAACGCTCTAAAGCATATCTTGATGAATTTGAATCATTGAGTAAAGAGTTGGTTTCCTTGACAAACGCAATTCAAAAGTCAAATTTGGAACAAACAATTCGTATTGGTGGCAAAGATTATACTGTATTTGAAGCCGTAATGATTCGTAAACAACTTGAAAATCAACGTGCTTTGTATAACACAATCAAAAATCAAGTTGCTGTTGCTGAACAAGTTGTTGAAGATAGCAAACAAAAAGCCGAAGATATGATTGCTAACATTCCTGCTAATATGGCAAAAGATGTTCGTGATCTTGAAATCATGCGCATCAATGGCAGTCAATTGCGTGAAGTTATTGCTGGTTTTGATTATCGTAAATACCTTGATGAACAAGGGCAATTGATTACGGCATTTGACGAAGAATTGAATGTAGCAATTACAACATCTAATGTTGGTACTGTTATTACCTATGAATGGTAAAATAAATTAAATGTAAAATAAGTTTTTAATAATAAGATACGAGTATAACGAAAACTGAAGAATAAATCCCTTTTAACAATTTTAGGATATAAATTGTAATTACTAGTTAGCGAATTGAAAACTCGCATTGTATTGATATATTTGGTATAAGAGAAAAATATTGGTTCGATTCCAATTTTGTCATTATTGGCAAATAGCTAAACGGTAAGGCATTTTCCACTTTCCTATTAGGGTATCAGTAGATTAGAAATTAGTTGATTACAATTTACTCTTTATTTATTGTTAGATGATTAGGGTTTACCCTTTAGATGTTTACAAAAATCCCAAGTAAAAAGGTTTTAGGTAAAGAGGTTTGATTTCCCTATTCAGTTTCCTTTGGGCTGTTATACTTGTATCTTATTTCTTCTTGGAGTTTTTGAATGAAGAGTAATTCAGGAAGTGTGAAACAAAACATTATTTTTATTGTTTTGATATTATTGGCTTCTTCTTTCTATATTTGGTCTTTAAATAATAGTAAGAGATCAATAGAAGCTCAGGGTAATTATAAAATAAATTGCAAAACTACAATTGTTGCAAGTGAAATTGCTATTTGTGAAAAAGCATTTGGGGAAGAAAAACGTTGAGGGCTATCGGCCCTTATTTTTTAGATTGTTTGAATTTTAGAGAATAAGAATAATAAATATGAATTCAAAGTATGATTTTGAAGAGCTTTTGGCTTTTGCCAACAGCGACAGTGAAAAAAGAATTTTTAAAACAATTCTTGAAGAGCGGTCTATTAGAAAAGCTGCTCGTAAATTGAATCGTTCCAATGGAACTATTACTAGCGCTATTAAAAGAGTGTGGTGTCGTATTGAAGAAGCTAGAGGTAAAGATGTTAAATTGGTGCCAATAGAAGATAAGCCTTCAGTCGTAAATGAAGTTAAAGGCACTTCTACTCTTTATGATGCTAAAGGCAATGTTAAATTGCAATGGGTTAAAGAAGATATTAAAGCAAATTTGATTGCTAAAACTATTCAAAGTGCTATTGATGCATTTAAAGCTTCTGGTATTCAGTCTCCTGCATTTATCGGCGCGCGGCCTATTAGTTCAAATGGATTGTTAGCTCAATACACTATTGCTGATTATCATTTAGGTATGATGGCAAGTGAAGATGAATCTGGAGAAGAATGGAATACAGATATTGCTGTTGAGAAACTTGTCAAAGTTATTGATGAAATGACGATGATGGTTCCTGCAACAGAATATGCCGTTATTAATATTCTTGGTGATTTTCTTCACAGTGATTCATTATTGCCTGTTACACCCGCATCGCGCCATGTATTAGCGCAAGATAAACGTTATCCAGATTTGATTGGATTAGCCGTTCGTTCTATTGATTATCTTGTACAGCGAGCTAAACAAAAAGCAAATACAGTAACTCTATTAATTGCACAAGGCAATCATGATCCAATAGGATCTTTATGGTTACAAGAGTTGTTCAGCTACTATTATCTGAACGATGAAAATGTTAATGTTGTTAAGTCTTCTAATCCTTTCTACTGTATTGAATTTGGAGACACAATGTTGATGTATCATCATGGCGACAAAGTTCAATTTGATAAGATGCATCAGTTTGCACCAAGTTTATTTCCAGAAGCGTGGGGACGTACTAAGTACCGTTATGCACATATGGGAGATAAACATCATCGCCGCGTTAAAGAAGCTTTTGGAATTATTGTTGAACAACATCAAACATTGGCACCAAGAGATAATTATTCTAGTTCACATGGATGGACATCGGAATCTGGCGCGAATGTTATTGTTTACTCTAAAACAAAAGGTGAAGTTTCCCGTATTAATGTAAGACGTTAAACAATAGCGTTTAATGGCTCTAGGATGCTCTCAGATTTGATTTATTTCTTTATTGGTATGATTATCTATCTAAGATACAAAATGGCCTTAAAAATGATTCTGAGAGCATTTTAAACTTTAAATAATTTTAATATTTGTTCTGTTAAAGAATGTAAAATATTTTGACATAAAATCAGATTGTGATAAAATTACCAGTATGAACTTTCCATTTTGATTTAACAAATCATCTTGGGTTGTGAGAATTGTCACTCACAATAAAAAGAAACTTGAAGACAGAAACAATAAGTTCATAGTTGTAAATTATCCCATTTTAAGACCGATGGCTCTGTATAATTGGACCAGAGATTAAATAGGTTTACCCCAAATTGGAATTTCTTCTCCCTTAAGCAAGGAGAAGACGGATACTTAGATTACCAATATGGAATAACAGATTGAGGTGGAACTCATAAAAATTTTGTTGTTCTTGGTAATAGACGTTACTAAGCTCTCCAAGGCGTTTCTCGGCTTGAATGTTATCAAGTCACCTGATAAGAATAATTTACAACTGGTGTCACCTAATATAACAATGTGTTGATTAGGAGCATCAACTAGGAAGATGTTAAACCATCTAAATTGAGATCTTGTCCTGGTGCCCTTGTCCTCTCTAAAATTATTTTCTTTGTTATTTAGAAACATATTGATAATTATTGAGGCCTATCCGAAAAGGAAATCGAAGTCCTTTTCTTAGCTTGGAAACATTTCTTATTTGTTTTGACATCTTAAATAAAATGGATGTTAAATAAATAAATAAAGAAGATAATTAAAGAATAGTGATTGCATGTAAGCGGCGCGGGATTTAATTATTGGGTTCCAAGGGGTAGGGTCTTGATATAAATGTATCCATAAGAAATGAAAACAAAATGAATAACAAAGAAAAACATCTATATCAAAGTTGGTTAGAAAATCCAAACTTTAGTAAAGCCCTTGATAAAATAATTCAAGAATCAAAAGAAAGATTAAAACAAAAAAGATATCATCAAAATAAAAATAATGATGATCGAAATTGCAATAGAGGAAATAATCAAAATGATAACACTAATTCTGACGATTACATCTGTTACGATTATATTGTTTCTTCTTGCGAATAGTTAAGAAAGGAAACGACATGTTAGGTCTTTTAGATGAATTAATTTTTTCTTTTACTGATACAGCGAAAGATATTCTTGGCGCAGAAGAAGGATCAATTACAGATAAAGCAATTGACATTGGAGCAGAATTATCTGTTGATGCAGTATTATTAGCTGGCATCAAAGAATTGATTGAATCTTTGGATAATTAAGGATAAAGTAAAAAATCTTAAGGAGAAGAAAATGAACTTGCCTAATTCACAGGTAGCAGCAATAAGCTCCAAAGAGGGTTATGTTGATGTTTATCAGGCTTCAGTTAAAGAAGACAAATTATCAGAATTAGAAAAGATGGTAAAGAATCTTCATCCATATATGATCGCCGGTAATATTAGATATGTTTCCATTGATCTTAAATATTTTGATTTCAAAAAAGTAAATTATGGATCAAAATTAGATAAGATACTTCTAAAAGATCTTGTTGATTATTACGATTTTCAAAAAGATGTATTGAAAAATAGTTTGAAATCTCTTCACGATCAATACGGAGATCCATTTATTGTTTCAGCTTATATGAATTCTATTATTGAAGATGGAAAAAGAGTTATCAAAATTTATTTTGATTTTGAGAATTGGGTTGAAGCTGTTATTAATACTGGATTAAAATTGAAAGTTTAAGATGAATATTATTTATTCTACCATTATTTTATCAATTATCATTTTCTTTGTTTTCTTATATCTTTTTGGTATTTTAAATATTATTAAAAAGATTTGTAAAAGCAAAATGAATTTGCTTAATAAGTGTTTATATATTTTCTTTGAATCAATCTTACCTATTCTTATTTCCTTATTGGTTGCATTACTATTTTTGATTTTTTCATTAAAAGTTGCAAGCAAAGATAACTGTCAATATGGAATATTAGAAAAGATTTATATTTCAAAGAATGATCCTGATAATATAATTTATCAGATCAAATTAAATAACGGAAAAGAAGTTCTTGCTCAAGGTGAATATGTTTCAACTGATTTGGCAATTAAAAACAAAGTATGTGTAAATTATCACATATTCAAAGGTGATGTAAATTATTACAATCTGCGTATTGTTGAAGATTTGAAATGCAATTAAAGCCCGACATTATGTCGGGCCTATTTTTATTTTTTAGATAAGATATATTCCTTAGCTTCATTAATAGCTTCAATCATAATTTGAAGTTCAAGCAAAGCATCTTCTTTATCTGTATCTCCAATTTCAAAATTTTCAACAATAGCTTTTAAAATATTATTGGTTTCATTAATTACATATTCCATATTTTTATCCTTTGTGTCTGTTATTTATTTTTTAATTGTAGCACAGATAAAAATGGATTGCAAATATTTTTTAAATAAAATTTTTAGTACCAACAAAATAATAAAGGTGTAGAAAATGGAAGAAATGATTGTTTGTTCTGCTGTAAAAGGAACTATTAATAATATTGAAGAAATTATTTTAGGTTCGCGCCATTACGACAAAATAATGCGAAATCAGATAGCTGCTTTGAACCAAGCATATTCAATTGTTGGCGCAACATTTAAAGATGTAGAACAAGGTTTTTATACCAATAGAGAAAGATTTGTTAATCGTAAAGAAGCGATGGAAATAGCTATTGCTAGAAAACAAATTAAACGTCTTGTTGGTTCACAACATGTTACAGATTTAGCTGGACAAGATTTGTACAGTGAAAATTTATATTAAGTTAAATGCGCTCGTAGCCTAATTGGAAAGGCCGCAGTCTTCTAAACTGTTTTCCCATCGAAGGGACGTAGATGCAGGTTCGAGTCCTGTCGGGCGCGCCAAATTCTTTTTTAAAAGGACTTCGAAATGGAAGTTTTAACAACAGATCAAGTATATTGCCTGGATCCTTCTATTGATCCACCACCTAAAAACAAACAGGTGTGGTGTGTATCAAAATATGGTGTCGGCCGCAAAGATATTTTTGATTCAGAATTTGATATAGCATGGCATCCATTACCAAGATTAACACCTGAATTGAAAAAGAAATTAAACGGCAACAATCTAAAATAAAAGATCTCATAAAGATGTGATTTTTCTTAATACAGATAAAAAGCCTATAGGTTAATTGGACAAAAATGTTATCTAAAGAAGAGAGATTACATCACTATGAGATCTTAAAACAAAAGAGATCAAAAATGGAAGTTGAAAAAATTCCATATGATAAATGGTATTCATATGTTGGAAATGAAGCATATTTTGCCTATAAAACAAAAGTGGGCAAAAATATACTCACATTAGAATCATTTGTATTTGACATTTACAATGGAATTTTATGCTTCAATATTGTATTAAGTATTGTTCATAAGCGTAAATCTTATAAAGATAACCTTTATCACTTAAATAAAGGCTCTGGATATGGTAATATAGAAGCATTAGTGTATGCAAAACTTCTAATAGAAGAATTGCCAAGCGTTATTTTTAAAAAGATGAAAAGAGAAGACAAATTTATATTATTTGTCGCAGGCAGTACACCAAGAAGGTTTAAAATTTACAAAAGATCCTTAAAGCGTATTGGATACAAAGAATCTTATATGTTCAAAGAAAAAGGATTAATAAAATTTTTTGAACGAAATAAAACAAACAAAACAGAATTAAATTGAAGTAAAATAAAATTAAGGTTTTATTGTAAGAGAAAGATCTCAGACGATTTCCAACTGGGGTTGTCATCGTCTGAGATCTGCAGTTTAGATTTGATTCATAAATATGCATTAATGAATCAAAAAGAGAGTTTACACTTTCTATCTTTAAAAAATAAATGGAAATAAGTTTCCAGTGTATTGAAATCAGCTCATCGCAGAATCTGCGATTCGTAGCGATGAGCTGTGACATGTTAGTGCCGGGCCCTAACATGTTGAGAAGAGGTTTCCTTTTCTATCTTAAAATTGCGGATGTAGATTCCTTTGGAACAATCCGCAGCAAGCTGCGGATGTAGTTTAATGGTAAAATCTCTGCCTTCCAAGCAGATGTTTCGAGTTCGATTCTCGATATCCGCTCCAGTTTTATTCCTAAGTAGCTCAATGGTAGAGCAGAGATTATTTGATCATCTGTTAGTTGTTCGATTCCATTCTTAGGAGCTATTCAGACAGGTAGCTCAGTTGGCAGAGCTGGCCCGACAGAGGTTCGATTCCTCTCCTGTCTGTTATTATCGCGGGATATATCAGTGGTAGATGGCTAGGCTCATAATCTAGAGGTCGGTGGTTCGAATCCACCTCCCGCAACCAATTTAAAAGGGAAGAGCGGCAACGATGGCGGTGTTGCACCAGACTGTAAATCTGGCCCGAAAGGTAACAATGTTGGTTCGAATCCAGCCTCTTCCACCAAAACATTTGATTGTAATTTAAATTTTAACGGGAGGTTAGCTCAACTGGTTAGAGCAGCGGACTCATAATCCGTTGGTTATGGGTTCAAGCCCCATGCTTCCCATTCAAAGTCTTTCGAGGAATGCTTTCGTTTAGATATGTAGATAGATATTGGATCTATGGCGAAAATGAAGTAGCACATATCTTACCAGTGTTCCTCAATCCTATTTTAAAAGCTTAGCGGCGAGAGTATTTAAAATTTATATATTAAATATTGATTAATGAACTTATTATTTTGAATAGTGTTTGTAGATAATTAGATATCTATGCGCTCTATCATTTTTACTCTCGCCCATTTATTTAGAGGTCAAAAATGATTAAACGTCTGAAAATTTTTGATGAAGTTTTAAATACATATAAAACAGAATGTTTTTCTATTGTTGGAAATACAGCAATAAAGATTAAAGCATTTGACAAGGGTGGCATCTATATTTTAGAAGAAGATGTATTTCCTATTTTTGAACATCCTGTTGTTGGTATGAATTATTTAAAACTTTTTGTTAATGTTAAATTGACTAAGAACGATAAAATTGTTCTATCAATTCCTATTGAAGTTCCGTTTGTTGAGAATGGTATCAATATAGATGTATTCAATAGAAGTGTTCTAGATATTTTGAATTATATCCAAGGCGACGTTTTGAATACGTTGGCATTTATTAATGGCCGGCGTATAAATATTTTTGATCAGAATTTTTTCTATATTGATTTTGAAACACCCGGTATTGATATGTCAGAAACAATTAAATATTTAATCGAAAGGATTGGATAATGTCTAAAATTTATGATATTCCAAAATTCCCTTTTGATCATCAGGTTGTTTCTATTGTTGCTTATGATATTAATACAAAAGGTATTGGTTGTTATCCTGAAAAAGAATTACCATTGCGTTCTATTCATGATCGTAAATTTCTTGAAGAATTTATTTTTGATGATCGTTATATGAAAGTATGCGGCCGGAATACTTATGATTCCATGCCTAAAAGATATCAGGAAAAATTCTTTATTATCTCAAGAAGTGGGAATGGTGATTTCAATATTCTTGATGAACCTATCAATTATGTTTTGGCACGAGATAAGAAACTTTTAATTTGTGGTGGACAAGGGATTTATGAAGAAGCCTTCAAAAATCCTAAAGTAGAATTATTTATCGAAAATGTTTTTATGGATGTTAAAACTGAAAAACAATTTACTAAATTCTATAACCGTCCCGAAGAGGGTTTTAAAATTATTGGTAAATATGAAGCCTTAACAGATGATGCCGGTTTGATTCATCAGATTATTGCCGAAAGGAAATAACATGGGAACATTTATACTGATTGTTTCAATTGTAATTAACGTGTTTTTGATTTATACATTCCGCGCATTGATTAATGAAATGGAACATAAATTTCATCATTTGGACAATCTTAACTTAGAAATGTTGAGAAAAGCGCATTTGTCTGAAAATCAAAAAACAACAAATGATTTATTAAATGTGGTTAAAATTTACCATAATAAATTTGATGAATCGATTAAATCTCCTGTTTATGTTTTTCATCTCGATAAATTTCATGTAGATAATAAAACAAAATAAATGTAGACGGCAACCTACTATCTTTCTTATTTAAGGAAATAAAAATGTTTAACAAAGAAGAATTCATTGCAGCATATGCTGAAAAAGCCGAGATCACAAAAACAGAAGCTGGTCGTCGCATTGAAGAAATTTGCAGTGTATGGTTAGAAAATGCTACTCGTGCATTGGTCGAAGACCCAAGCTCTCGTGTTCATTTTGGGCCCTTGTTTACTGCAACCTCTAAAATGTCTTCTGCTCGCACTGGACGCAATCCTCGCACTGGCGAACCTATTCAAATTGCTGCTAAACGTCGTTTGAAAGTTGTTCCACAAGCTGCTGTAAAACGCGTTTTGGAAGAAACGGCTTAATTATTATGGGTAATCTAGATCTTGAATATTGTCGAGTTCTAGAGGAACTCGTTAAAAAGTCTGAAACGACACCTATGATCCAAGATAGAACTGGAGTAGGGACATGGAAAATATTTGGAAATATGATTCGTATTGATATATCAGAATCATTTCCAATGTTGTTGTCCCGCCGTGTTCCTTGGAAATCAGTAGTAAATGAATTTATTTTCTTTTTAAATGGTTTCACAAATAATAATTGGCTTCGAGAACGGAATTGCAAATATTGGGAAGAGTTTGCACATCCTGAAACCGGTGAACTCGGTCCTGTATATGGAGCACAATTAAGGAACTTCAATAACCAGGGTGTAGATCAACTCGCCCTTCTTATTGATGGTTTACAGAATAGACCAAATAGCAGACGACATATGTTTACATATTTCAATCCTGCCGTTGTTCCTGATGAAACAAAAACCCATAAAGAAAACATTGAAAATGGTCGAGCAGTGTTACCCCCGTGTCACCTGTTATACCAATTTAATGTTGAAGATGGAAAATTGAGTGGACTTCTGTATCAGCGTAGTGCAGATTTCTGCATCGGTTCTCCGTCGAATATCGCACAAATGGGATTATGGATTCACTTCTTAGCGAGAGTTTGTGGTTACAAACCTGGCGAACTAGTATATGTAACTGGAGATACTCACATTTACAGTAATCATATAGGTGGCGCCAAAGAAATTATTCGTAATGCTCATTTAATTTCTGATATCAACTACCCCCAATTGAAGTTAGATTCCCAAATAGGTAAATGCGATGTCGCAGAAGCCTTAGAAATGGTTTCTAAATTAAATGAAGGGATGTTCATATTGGAAGGTTATAATCCTGTTGGAACTGTTAAATTTCCTTTGGCCGTTTAAGGTAACTGGATTACGGAATAAGTTCCGTTTCTACATTATGACTAGCTTAGCCTAGATAAGCGCGATTGTTTTTTACAAGTCGCGGTCTTTCCGATCTTAATCGGATTTTGACAAAGGTTGGATTGAAATGAAGATACATAATTACAATTTTAAATATTGGTATTTTGATAAACCAAAAGAGAGAATGCTTTTTGATATTATTCGCTCAAGATCATTATTATTAATGGAAGAACTTGGCATGAAAGTTGTTAATGAATGCCATCATATTTTTAATAATGAATCTGAAAATACTGGAGTTCTTTTATTAAGTACAAGCCATTTTGCTTGGCATACATTTCCAGAAATGAATCATATTGCATTTTCTTTTTCAACATGTTCTGAAAATCCTCCTACAATAGGAGAATTAATGGAATATGGTAAAACAATATTTGAATGTGATGGAGTATCTCCAAATTAAATCCGTTCGATAATAATTATAATAAAGAAACGGATTCCTGAAATGGGAAATAAGAAAAAAGAGCTTTTAGTTGTTTCGATGCTAAATGATCAAACTACTGATGAAAATCATAGCCGATATATTAAAAATGCCAATGTGACCTTGGACAAAATTCAAGATTCACTTGTTAAGGGCAAGGTTAAACATGATGTTCTTGTATTGGTAGATTATACAGGGTCAACCAATAGCAAATGGAATAATATTAATGGTTATGGTAAATCTAAAACAATTAATTGGGAAATTAAAACTGATAATTGGTTAGGTGTTGATAATGTTTTACACCTTAATACGGTTGATGGTGATGTTAAAGATGTGAATGCTGGTGACTTTGATTTTATCTTGCCGCCGGAAGAATATAATTTAACCTTTGCCGGCGTAGATCTATTTGGAACTATGTCTAATACAATGGCCAAATTGTCTGAAAAAGGTTATATTACTCGCGTTTATACAGATGTTACACATGTGTATAATACAACCGCCAAAACCTTAAAAAGTGCAAATGTTATCCGCCGTGTAGTTGATTACAATCCGAAAGGAAAATAAAATGGCATTAACAGTTAAAGTTCACTTATGGGACAAACGTCCCAATGATAAATATGTTGCGGCTGGATATGTAATTGTAAATGATGTAATCCAGATTAATATCACTTTATGGGGAGATGACTCTCGTGGTTACTTTATTTCTTATCCTGGCTATAAAAAACAGGATGGCAAATGGCAAGAAACTGCCGGGCCAGTTAATAAAGAAATAAGAGAAGCAATCCTAGATGCAGTTCAGCGAGCTAGAACACAAACTAGCAAAGCAGAATCAAAACCTGCACCTAAGAAAACAGAAGACGTAACAGAGTCAATTAATATTGAACCAGCAGTCCAACCTGCAGTTGGTAAAGCCCCTTGGTAAAGTGAAAACAACAAAATGTCTCAAGAAGTAAAATACAATCCTTTATTGGATACAAAACATTATGGCGTTTATAAAAAATCCGCAGCAATGCGTATTAAACTTATTCGTCCTCGTGTTGTAAAAAATGGAGATCGCGATTTTCTTGAAGAGGGTTTTTGCTATTTAGAAATTGCACCAGTTAAAGAGTTTACAAATGAAGCCAAAAGCTACAAATGGGAAACAGATAAAATTGGCGTAAAAATAGGAATGCCCGATTTACAAGAAATTGGATATGCCTTATCTCGTGGATCAGAATGTAATTTGTTCCATGAATTTAATGGTATAACCAAAGGTATTCAGCTTAAGCGGACTGAAGGAAAATCTCCATACTTTTTAACAGTTAATCAAAACAATAAAGGTGAGAAATCATCGGTTTCGATACCTGTTTCCGCTCCCGATGCATTTGCGATCAGTAAACTGATTGAAGGTGCAATTCCAACAATTTTAAATTGGTAACAAATCATGGCTACTGTAAAAGTTCGCATTGATGGTGTTCTCGATATGAACGAACTCAAACGTGTGTTTGGGAACCATCTTGTTATTGGATCTGTAGATGCTGCCATTATTCCTCCTATTGTACCTGAGGAACCTATGAGTGCAGCTGAACTCAGTTCTGTGTTATTTCCCGCAGAAGCTGTCGCCGAATTTGTTCCTGTTCCATTTGCAATGGACACAGGTGAACTTTCATCATTCATTTATGGACGCGAGGCGATTACTGAACCTGCGGCTGGAATGGATGCTGAATCATTGGCACGCTATCTGAATGGAACACCTGCTATGACTGCAGAGGATGTAGCAAATTTCGCAAATGGTGAAGAATATCTTGTATTCGATTCATCTAACGACTTCACTCTGTGGGTTTCTGCTAATATCGAAGAGGGCGATCGTATCGAACTCCAAGATGCTTTTGGCGATATTATCGCTGTTTACAATCGTTAATTTAAAAAGGTAAAAAACAATGTCTGCTCAAATGACTGAATTGGTAACTGGCTACACCTACAATGGTGTTACTCGCACCTTCCCTCGCACTGCCACTGTGGCTGATGTATTGCGTGTTCTGCAAACTCAAGATGCGACTTTCTCTGATCCTAGCAAATATACTGCTACAGTTGTAGGCGGCGTTCTGCAATTGGCTAACCGTACTGGTAGCAAAGCTTAATTTAGCTTTTTTACACAAATTAAATGCAAAAGGCGGATATTTCCGCAATAACGCCTAGATAGTAGGCTGTAAAATATGTAGGCTTCCTATTAAGTAGGAAGCCTTTTCTTTTCGGAGGTTAAATATATGGATCATGATTCTATATTGAATTTACTGTTTCCAGAAGGTTCCGAAGAGCCTAAAGAAGATGAAAAAAAAGAGTCTGCTGAAAAGGCTGTTGCGGAAGCTGGGGAAACTTGGCAAGAAAGATTTGATTATTTATTTGAAAATGTAGCAACTCCTATATATCAAAAGTCTCCTTATGCTAAAAAACTTGAAGAAGCAAGAACTTCTAAGTTTTTATCTAAAGAAGATTTAAAATCATTTTTAGCTACTGATTTTGAATATATTATCAATGCAAAAGAATTTCGTCTTTCTAATAGTTTTGTAAACAGAATAACTGGCACTTTAAAAACCATTCCATCTGTTTGCATCAGCGCGGGGTATTTTTAAATGAATGAAAAAGAATCTTATATTTATAAAGCTTTGGCAACATCTTTAAGTATTGCCAAGGAAGAGGAAAATTTAACACCTCGTAAATTTAGATTTGATGGTAATCAAGATCGAATTCCTTCAACATTCGTTAGATATTTTAATGAATATCTGTCAGATAAAGTTTATCCTGGGAGATACAATACATTAATCGATGCGCATCATTCTTCTAGTTATATGCTTAAATCCGAATTAATGGATACTTCTGATGTAATTGCAGATGTTGCTTTTGGTGAAATTAGTTCGAAAGAGTTGTTAAATCTTACATTCCTTTTGAATCCGGTTCGTGCTTTTGCTAAAGTTGCAGCTGACTTGTATTACAATACAGGTTTTCATGATGAATTAAATGATATCAAATTTCAGTCCGGATTTGGTGACATTGGAAGAACATATGTAGCATTAACTAATCTTAATATCAATAGATTTGTTCCTTATGTAAAAGAGTGTTTTAAACTTGATTACAGTGATGATTTTGTTATGTATTGTCTTATGCTCTTTGTGGCACAAAAACGTACAGATTATATTAAATTTTATGATATTGGAATTTTTCCAAATTCTTCATCTGCTGAAGCATTTTTGAATGAAAAATTTGGCAATGAAGCCGAAATAACAATATTTTGGAAATCATATAATCCTAATGACAGAAATAGTTTTAGATACTTTTCCGGAGTAGGTCCTGTTGCCAATTTGTCGAATCAAAACGGCGCATTTTCAAATTTAAATAGTGTTTATGATGTTTCTCAACTTATAAAATATGATTTTAGAGATCCTAGATACTCTAATTATTATGGTTTTGATTATTTTAGTCTAGCGCAATCTTCATACCAGTTTTCTGTGATGAAACTTGATTATGATTCATATACTCCGCCATCTGATGTAAATGGATACAAATTAAAAGATATTGTTTATAATAACAATACTATCAATACTATGTACATTTGTAAGGCGTTGGCTACAGCACTTGCTGATCAATTAGAATTAATCGGCGCTAAAAATAAAACTATTGAATTTTTAAGAAATCTTTTGAATTCAGATGATTCTCATTTGGAAAGTTTCTTTTATTCTTATATTAGAGGTATGTTTAATGGATTCTCTGTTGGGATAACGCTTGAAAATGGACAGATGCTCACTATTGGCTTTTTTGAAAGTTTATTAAATCCCTTTAAAATTAAAGTTTATGACAGTAAGAAAATATTTTTTAAAGTGGATGTAAAAGACATCATTGATCCTGATAAACTTATAGCTTGTATTACAGAATTATCTAAAATTGTTAATGGAATTTTTAGAAACGAGGTTTCAAATGAATAATAAAAAAATTTTGATTGAACTTTTGGACGATCAAATTGGTAAAATTACCGTTAATAACGGTGTTTCTTCTAGAACTAAGACAACATCAATACAAGGAATTGTATCAGCATTGTCATCTAATGTTGAGCGTTTTGATACAGGAATGATCGCGCCGAATATTGTCAATTATTCGGCGTTTGGCAATAAAAAATGTGTGCATGTTTATGTACCATCTTTTGTGACTAAAATTCTTCATATGTATGATGTCAAATTTAGAGATGAAGAGCCTCAAGTTGTTCGTTATCCACATATGTTGTTTAGCTTCTGTTCTGCCGGAACAAGTAATTTAACTGGTGAAATTAATTTGATTGGTAGTGAAAATTTTCATTTTGACGCGCCGCTATATAAATTGAATTATAACAACTATTCTGATAGCTATGGTATTTGTTGGGGCGAGAATAGTCGAACTGTAAGAGATATTATATCTACCCAAGATATTAATAAACTAGCTTCTTTGCCGTACTTATTTTTGAACTCTAATTTTAATGGTGATTTAAATAACTGTTATTATTATGATGATGATTTTTTTGAAAATCATCTTAAAAAATGGCCTGGATTTTCATCAATTCGTGGTAGTGCACCTGATAATGATGATTATTATGTTCCAACTTATTTGATGTTTAAATATCTGGCAGCACATCCTGAAATGAGCTCTGATTTTAGTATGTATTTTAAAAATACAAACAATTATAAGAAATCAGACACAATTTCTTCTTTTATTAATACTTTTAATGTTCGCCAATTGGGAGTTTAAAATGACTGTTAATTATGTTAATAAACAGGTTCAAGAACCTGGTATGGATTTGGATAGTCTCATGTCTTTCATGATTCCAGAGGCTAAGCCTCCTCGTACTGTATTGTCTATTGATGAAGATAACATTGAGGATGGCGATCTTTTTGTTGCCCGAGATGGCATTTATGAATTTAAGAAAAAAGTCATTGGTAACTTTTGGTCTTTGAAAGAAAAATTTAAAGATCCTATTCCATTGATGCCTGAAATTGATGCAAAATTTATTTCTAATCCAGATTTGCCAAAGATTCCTGGATATTTATTTCAAGGTATTATTCGTTTTTACCGTAATATTTATAAAACCAATAAGAACGAAGTGATGGCGCAGATCTGGTGGGATAAGTCTAAACAAGAATATCTTGTTGAGGTTCCAGTTCAACGTGTATCTGGCGCGTCTATTTCATATGATAAAGAAGGTGCGTTTTATACTAATCCCGATTTGACTTGTGTATTAACAAGCCATTCGCATCATGTAATGGCTTCGTTTTATAGCGGCACTGACAACTCAGACGAAAAAGGTCGTGATGGGCAATATTCATTTGTATTTGGTGGACTGAAAGAAAAAGGTGATGGAACATTTAATTATACGACTGTTCAGCGTGTTTGCTATAAGGATACATTCATCAATTTGAATATTGATGATATTTTTGATTTTTCTGCTGAAGGTCATTATGAGGTTCCTGAAGAATTATACTTAAATATCACTGAACGCGCGCCTACTGTTGTTACTACAACTAAAAGTTATCCTGCAGGCAATTATTATACCGGAACTTCCTCTATTGGTTCTTCTAAGGCTAAACCTTGGACCGATATGGGATCTGGTGGTTATCCTTATTATGATGATTATTCTGATTATTATAATGTATATAATCCAGTAGGGAACGGACGTGATTACAGTAGTAATTATGGCGGCGGTAAATACTCTACAAATACTGCTATTTATTTGGGTTTAATATTCACAAAAATTGAAGATGTAGCTGCAGATATTAATGTTAAATATCCTGGTTTAAATTTAAAAACTACAGATGTAGAAATTGTTCAGCCATTCTTTCAAAAGGCCTTTGAACATAGTCATTCTGATGTTACAACCGAACCAGTTTGGGAATCTAATAAAGTAGAAGAACATATTGCAAAAGCATTTGAAAACTTTCAATATGCATTAGGTAAATATACAAATATGGATAATTTCATTATTAATGAAGCTATTCCACATATGTTTGAAGGTCTGTTGAATTATTTTGCCAAAAATGAAGCTCCTTCTTTTAGCTTGGAAGAAGAGTTTTCAGAAGATTCTTCTGGTCAGTACGATGCAACTATTGAATATTTATCTGGCGCAGGATTATATGCTATGCATCATGCTTTTGCAAATATTTATGCCGATACCAATTTAATAAATCCAATTGATGAAGGTATTCCTGCTATTGAGGAATCTGCTAAATCAATGTTTTGGAATTCTTAAGGGAATAAAATAAATGGAATATATTGATACTTTAAAATTCAAAAATCTTTCATTGGATATTTTAAATAAAGAATTTAAAGAAAAGATTAAACCAGTTACTGACCGCTTTTTTGAGGCGTGGAAAGAATTTGAATTTGAACAAATTATCGCTGGGAATGAAAATGTGAGTCTTTTCAATAATAGAAATTTAAAAAGTACTCATAATTGGCCAGTTAAAGCAATTGTTGTTATTGGTTGTGGCGGTACTGGCTCTTGGCTTATTCCAAAACTTGTAAAAACCATCAATGATATGAAGCGTAAAAACTTGATTACAAAAGATTTTACATTGGCACTTGTTGATGGCGACACGGTTAACTGATTTTTTCGACCGGCCGTGTATAAACTTGCCCTAATTGACTTGGAAATCTGTTACAGCAGACAACAGGGCGGAACCCAATAGGGACCGTGAACGACTAATGCGGGCGAGCATTGTTTTTACACAATGAAGCGATAGTCTGAACTACATCGGAATCTGTATTGTAGTAAGAGATGTAGAGCAAGCAGGAACAGAAACTAGCTTGCCATATATTATTTTCTGTCTTATAATATTTTTAATGTCTAAAATGACAATAATCATAGATAGGATAGAAAATGAATCAAATTGAAATTAAAAATCAAATTGAAGAAATTAAAAAGATGTCCATTTTTGGATTAATTGACAAAATAAATGTAGTTAAACATTTTAACATTTCTTCAAAAACTGCAGAAAGAAGAATTAAACAGGCAAATTTAACTCATTGTCAAACCAAATTAATAAATATGGCTATTGATATTTCAGATGGTAAACCAACAAAAGAAATATCAATTAAGTATGGGTGTAGTGAAGTAAATGTTAATGCATTTGCAAGAAGACATAGTCTTCAAAATAGACATATTTATAGACATATTAATTATAGAGATCCCTATTATTTTGATAATATTAATTCAGAAGCAAAAGCCTATATTCTTGGCTTTATAGCTGCTGATGGCCATGTTTCAGATAAAGAAATAAAAATATCTCTATCGATTAAAGATATAGATATTTTGTATAAAATAAAATCTGAAATAGGGTTTAATAATAAAATCAGAATTGATGATAAATTTTGTCATATTGGTTTTGGCATATCAGAAATGATTAATTCTTTAAGAAAACTAGGACTCAAAAGAAATAAAACTGTTGACTTTAAATTTCCGAAAATTAATGATGAATTTATAATTCCATTTATTAGAGGTTATTTTGATGGAGACGGAAGTTTTTCTGAATATAAATCAAATGATGGTTATACAAGATATTGCTTTTCTTTTTGTGGCACTCAGTCTTTTCTAAATGATTTAAGAGATGTTTTATCTAATTTTCAAATTAAAACTTTTGATAAAATGTATAAAAGATTTGATACAGAAAATTGTTGTTATTCTCTTAATGGAGCAGGAAAAGAAAATATTTTGAGATTTTTAAATTTAATTTATAGCGATTCATCCATTTGTTTAGATAGAAAATATAATAAGTGGATTAATATATGTAACAAAATGCGAACCGAAAAATTTGATCCGGCAGAACTTTATCGAACAAGATATTGGCAAAAATAAAGCTTCAGTTATGGCAGATCGTTATTCACCACACTTGAATGAGGGTATTTCAACTGTTTATCTTGATAAATATTTGACTAAAATCAAAGAAAATCTGGAAGGCAAAGATAAAGATAATTTTGTTAATACTGATTTATTTTTATCTGGCCTTACAGGAGGAGATACTGTTACTATTATCTTTAATCTTGTTGATAATGATAATGCTCGGAAAAGCTTACATTGTTCAGCAAGTTATCTTTCCAATAGAACAAATATTGTTATTGCCGATGTTGGAAATGAAGACACTTTTGGTCAATTGTATGCAAGCTTTTATAATAAATTTTATAACTTTTTTGAAGATAATTTCTTTGACTGGAATACTTCAGCATGGGGAAACGATGAAGAAGTTAAAATTTATTCATGCGCAGAAGCAGATGTAGATGAAGCTAAACAGGACCAATTCCTTGTTGCTAATGATAGTGCAGCTACTTTAGCTCATAACTGGTTGTGTTCATTTATGGAGCATAGACGTGAATGGCCTAAGTATATTTCGTTTACATCTATTCCTATGCCACATATAACAGTACATGAAGTTGCTAAACCTTATGATTTAAATTATTTTTTAAATACTATAGTTGCAAGAATTCCGTATTCTCATGAATCTTTGAATCTAACTATTTGTAAAGAAGTAATTGAGCGTACAACATCCGATCTTTACTCTTCATTTACAGATGAAGGAAGAGATTTTGCTAAATTAATCAGTCGAGACAAGAAATTTCGCACTTGTCTTGTAAATGCGGCTTTTTGATTAATAAAGTCTCGGGCGTGAATATTTTTTCCGCCTGAGTTCGTTTTAAGGAACATAAATGAATAACGAAGGATATAATTTTTTAATAGCTAGACAGGCCTCTATGGGCGTTAGATTAGCTATTTTATTTTATAGCTATGCTTATGAAGCTGTTTTGATAATGGAACGAATAAATGAAAATGGGAGTGATAAAATGAAAGCTCTCGTTGATAAAGTTGTTCAAAAAGCTGGATACGATAATTTAACAGAATTAAAAGAATTTATCATTAGTTCATGCTATATTTATGATTTACTTCCTAATCAAGGGAATATTTTCAAATATCAACAATTAGCCGATCTTATTGGAAATTTTAATAATACAATTCTTTTTAGAGATTATATCAATAAAAAAGGGCGTAGAATTACATTCTTTAATAAATCTTTAGATGATGATTCATTATTGGGTATTAAAATAGTTCATCAAAGTTATTTAAATTTTTTGCGATATTTTTTCGTTATTAGAAATTTATCTAATTTTAGAATAGGATCTCGTGATAGAATTGAATCTACGGGAATTGCTATAGATAGAAGATTTACAACTGACACAATGAAAGTTTTCAGATATGTAGAATCTGTATCTTGTAATAATGGTTATGATGTAAAACCTGTATCTCTATTAAAAATTGATATTGGTAAATTTTTTAATTCTGTTACATGTAGTAAATTTATTAAAAATAAATCATTCGCGCCATTTATTTTTCAAGGCGGCGATATACCAGATAATGCTGTAACAAAAAATCTTGATAATATACAGGTTTTATTAAGCAAAGAATATAAAAAATATATTCCTGCATCATTAGATTTTTTATCTGATCAAATGTCTGTTGACGATAACTATAGTGAACTTTTGGTTGATTTTGAAACACTTAAACATATTCGCCATATGAATTACCGTATGTTGATTTATATGATTTCATTTTTAACACACAATAATTCTATTCCAACTGGTATGTCATACAGTCCTATTTTGTCAAATATTTTTATTCATCAGGCTGATATTGAAATTTCAAATTTTCTGTATAATAAGAATTTGTTTGGATATCGTTATTTAGATGATTTGACAATTACATCTGATAATGATAGAAATCTTTTTAAATATGCAAAAGCTATTGAAAAGATTTATAACAAATATGGATTGTATTTGAAATATGACAAAACATGTATTCAGCATTCTGATAAAGGAAATCTTAATGCGTTAGGATATTCTTATAATGTTCAAGATGGTTCTGTTCGCCTTAATGCAAAATATCGTAAAGAACTAATTGATTTAATTTCAGATTTAGATTTTTCTGCTATTCCAACTGATCTTAGATTAATTGGTAAACTTAATTATGGTCTTTCTGCTAGGGGATCTAATACTGATGTATTAATGCATTATGGTTTTAATCAGAAGAAAGCATTTTTTGATAATCTTGATAATGATAACTATGCCTGCAATATAGAGATTAATATTTTTGATAGAGGCGTTGATTACTATAAAGATATTGATATTTCTATTGGAAAGCCAGATATTTGTTATAAAGAATTTATTCATAGCATTAGATTTACCAGGACAAATGCAAGAAGACGTAAATCTTATTATAATTATTATAGATACATGTCTAAACCTAAATGGTTGGCAGCAGTATTTTTAATTGAAAAATTTCTCTCTATTGGTAATTTTAAATATAGAATTGATAACATATTTAATTCAATAGAAAGAGATGGTATTAAAGGTAATATTCTTGAATTTGTTACTACAAATCCTAATAAACCGAAATGGATTCCAGTTAGTGTACAGGTGTTTGTGCCACATGATTTGGTTTCAAAAATGAATGTGACTTCATTTCATTATGAAAGAAGAAATCGCAATGGTTTATTAAATCTAGGTGAATTAGAAGACACACAAGAAGTTGCGTTTTAAATAAAGGAACAATAAGTATGAATAATGTTTTATATATCTTAGGTAAAGGTATCACCTCGAAAGAGGTTGATGCCATTAAAGCGGTTTTATCTTTTGCCGAGATAAATGAAGCTGCTTATAAAATTGTTGATTTAGAATCAACAGAATTTAACATTGTTGGTAAATCCATGTTCCTTTGTTTTAATGGTCTATTTTCCATTATTGGTCAACAGCTTATTAAGGAACGTGGCTATCCTAGTAGTTCTCTTCTTCGTGGGAATCTAACAGATGATAAAAACAAAATGCTTTTGTTTGGTTTATCCGGATCTATTTCTCAATATGCTATGCCGCATTGTGTTGATGAAGATAAGGTTACATTATGGAATATTATTCAAGGCATTAAGGCTAAGCTGATTGAATATTATCCTGTTATTATGGGCGTTAAGTCTATTGAGCCAATAGAAGAATTATCAAAAGATGCTCTTGAAGAAGAATTTGATAAGGATAAACAATCTGTTGAAGAAAAAGTTAAAACTGTCGCGCCGGAACCTATTATTGAAACCACAGATTCTACTGAAATGGGAATTGAATCTAATAAGGTTTCTGTTAATGTAAGTCAAATTATTGATTCAGTTGTTAATGATTTGAAATTAAGTGATCCTGGATTAGGTAAATCTCTTAAACTTACAGATATGATTGTTCTTCATACTCCTAATGGTAAAATTAATATTTATCCTACTAATGTGATAAAAGAAGAACTTGGCGGCGTGCATATTAGTTTTAAAGATATGTGCTCTATTATTAAAATGGCACTAATATCAGACGCAGAAAAAATTGACTTTTATATAAAAAGGACATAAAAATGCAAACTGAACAAAATCAAAATGGTACAAACACAAGTGGCCCTATGTTTACGCCTAAAGCAGTGATTCCAAAGAAGCCTGCTAATATTGATGTACAGCTTAGTCCAGAAGTCCCAATGTCCGAAGAAGGCAAAAAGAAAGTTATCCATATTGTATCTGAAAATGGTAACATCAGTTGGGATATGGAAGGCGAATGGACTCTTCTTGATGCTATTGGCGCATTGGAATTAACTGTATTTAAGTTAAAAGATCGTACCAATTTACCTGAACGGATGCAAGAAATCCAACATGCACTCGGTCAGATTCGTATGGTTTTACAATAATGGAATCAGTTTGGTATTGTGGGCTTGATCTTTCTGTATCTTCAACTGGACTAGCCGTTGTGGAATTTCTTGGTGATCGAAAATTTAAACTGATCACCAAGAAGACTATTTCTCCGAGAAAAAGCACAAAAGGTTTTGACAGAAGAATTGATTCAGTAGAAACATTTAAATTAGCTTGTGCGACTTTCGAAGAAATCCAGAGATGCAAATTCTTTGTTATTGAGAATTATAGCTTTGGTTCACCCGGCCGGATTACTGATTTAGCAGAATTAGGCGGATTGTACAAATATTATATATCTGAAGGCCTTAAAAAGGGCTTTGATTTAATCCCACCGCAAACTGTTAAAAAGCAAATAACTGGCAATGGACGATCTGATAAAGAGACAGTTAGAGAAGGATTAAGAAATTTCCTTATTAATTATGATGAAATTAATTGGGAAAATTATGATGAATCTGATGCAGTAGCGGTTGCAATTGCATATGGATTACTGATGATTGAAAAGATTTCCAAACAAAAAGCGGAACAAAGTTCTACGGAGAGTGAAGATGAACAAAAACAGAATTCTAAAGTTGTTAGAAAACGTAAACGAGGTGCTAAATAATGATGTACCAACAAGTTCTGAGTATATTGTCTTTGTCGCCAATCTTCTTAGAGTATTTGCCATTGCTCACATTATTAAAGATGAAAATCTTAAAGAATTAGATCTAGACGATAGTTTTGTTGTTGAATCTGCTTGTTATGCAAATCCTGATAATATAGGATTGCAATTAATGTTACAGGTTCATGTACTATTAAAACTGTCAGAAAGGTTTACAGATGAGTGATGTTTTAGGGACGCTCTCTATTGGATATAGTTCTTATGATGAGTATGCTAATTCATTCATGAAGAATGCTTTATTCAAAGGAAAAACATTAGATGACTGGGAAAAAGAAATTGAATTACCGGTCCTTAATGAATCTTCTAATATTGAAGATTTACGTTTGGCCAATATTAAATACATAGAAATGTTGAGACTTATTGTATCTAATCTTTCTTATGCAAAATCAACTTTAAAAGTTTGTGAAATGCATTATGAAAGAAAGATGCAACAGGCTAGAAGTGAGATTCTTGAACAATACAAAGATGAAAATCCGGGAAAAAGAGTTCCCGGTGTTGATACTATAAATAATGTAGCTCAAAATCAATGTATGCAGGAATGGATCTCTATGGGAATAGCAGAAGCCTTTCTATTGTTTTGGCAAACTCAACATGACAAGATAAAATATTTTGATTCAAGATTAACAAATCTTGGATTTATATTGAATACAGAAGAAAAATATCAATTTAGAGCAAATTGACAAACTGATAAATAATAAGAAGAATAAAATGTCAGAAAAAATTAAAATGGATATCAATCCAGACCTTAAGCGAGCTATTACGTCGTTTAAAACTGCTATGAATAAAAAATATGGCAAAGATGAACCTGTATTTGCAGATGGCGAAATAAGAGATTATCCATCTATTTCTACTGGTTCAGAAGTCCTTAATGCATTAATAGGCAATGGTGGATTAACACTAGGTAGGGTACACGAAATACATGGACAGAGTGCTAGTGGTAAAAGCACCTTAGTTACGCTTCTTTGTGCAAATGCCAGAAAACAGTACCCAGATAAATTTGTATTATATATTGATGCTGAGCAAAGTCAAAATTTCCGATATATGAAGGCTCTTGGCCTTGATTGTGCTAATGACGAAGGCGTTGTATTTGTTCAAACACAAAAAGCTGAAGAGGTATTTGATATTGTTGATAATGCCGTTAAAACAGGTGGATTCAGTTTAGTTGTTGTAGATTCGATTCCCGCAATGTTAACTGAGCGAGAATTAAAAGGCGACTTTGAAAAAGAAACTATGGCTGAAAAAGCCAGATTTCTTTCAAAATCAATTCCTAAATTATTGGAATCTTTAAAAAAGGCGAATACTGCGTTGGTCTTTGTAAATCAAGTTCGAGACAAGATGGATATGTGGGGTGGATTGGTAACACCCGGTAATATTAGTTTTTATTTTTGAAATTTTATGTTATAATCCTTTCAATGCGAGAAGCATTATGTTAATTAAAAAATGGATTATAACATGAAGAAATGGTCAAAATCTGAAGACGATATAGTAATTGATTTTATTAAAAATACAAATAATAGAACATTTAAAGATTTACATGAATTGCTTTCTTACAGAACTATAGATTCTATTAAAGCACGATATCGCCAGCATAAGAGGAATATGTCTGGTGGCCATATAACAAAATTTTGGACTGAAGATAAATTAAATATTTTACTTGAAAATTATGCTAATAAAAATATATATGAACTTAGCGAAATTCTCGATATTAAATATTCTACTATTTATGCAAAATTAAAAGATATGAATTTAGTCCCTAAGTATATATTAAAAAGCTATACAGAGGAAGATGATTTATTTATAAAAGAGAATTATAAAAGAATTAAAACTTATGATATTGCTTTTAAACTTAAGGTATCTCCTGATGCCATTATACAAAGGGCAGCAAAGTTAGGGCTCAATACATCTAAAAGTAGAAATTATACTGATGATGAAAAAATTTTTATAATTGAAAATTATTCTAAAATCTCTATTGCTGAAATCTCTAAAATAACTGGCAGAAGCTATCCTTCTCTCAATAAGTTTGCTAGAAAAAATAACTTAGTTTCATATAGTAAAATAATGTATGAAAACAATGTTAAATTTATTTTAGACAATTGTGAATCAATGACAGATTCTGAAATATCGAAAAAGATATCTGTATCGATAGATACAGTTGAAAATATTCGTAAAAGTCACGGCATATACAAGTCTCCTGCATTGGTTAATGGAGTCTCCTCCATTGAAAGATTTGTGAAAAATATCCTTGATGAATTATCTATTAAATATATTTATTGTGCAGAATTTGGAGATTTTAGACCAGACTTTCTTTTAGAAGATGGAAAAATTATCGAGGTTAATGGCGATTATTGGCATTGCAATCCATGCATTTATGGCAATGGCCCAGAAGATGAAATTCAAATCAAACATATAATAAGAGATTATTCCAAAAAATGTTATTATTTGTCAAATAATATTAATTATATAGAAATATGGGAATATGATATTAATCACAATCCCGATTTAGTTATTGAAAAAATAAAAACTTTCTGCCGTTCATAGTAGAAATATTATGAATTATTATAGCGGAATTAAGCGAGAAAATCCTCCCTGTTACATAGGACAACTCGAACCGAAGGCTGGTTTTAAATATCCGGTCAGGGGCAACGCATAGAAGCTGAAACTAATAAAAGAATATAATGCTTCCACGAGGCCGCTACGCCTAAGTCTTTTAGATATGGTGAAAAAATATGCTGAACTATACTGTAATGGTATAGAGGCAGAGATAAAAAGCTCTGCGATAACAAAATGGGAAAAGCAATTCCTTTTTATAGTTCCACTAGAATCAAAGTTAATTCTACTCCATCAATGCGGATTAAAGATGATGACGATAAATATATTGGTCAAACTGTTGAATTTACTGTTGTTAAAAATAAAGTTGGTGATCCATTTGGTGTGGCTGAATCCGATTTAATGTTCTGGAAGGGTTTTGACCCTATCAAAGAATTAATTGAACTTGGTCTTAAAAATAAAATTATTAACCAAAGCGGTGCTTGGTTTAAATTTACACCAGAAAACAAAGAAGAGGTTTCTGTTCATGGTAAAAATGGTGTTTACAATTATTTAACACAGTATCCTGAGGATGTAGAATGGCTTAGAAACCTTGTTAGAAATGGTGTTGATATCTTCGATAAAGCTATCATATCTGATGAAGATGTTGCAGAATCAGAAATGGAGCCGACAGATGAATAATGAAAAATTATTTAAAAAGATGTTTAAATTTGCTAAAGAATTGATTGATTATCAAATTTATCATCGTAATCGTTATATTGAATTAAAAGCCAATAGAGAAATTCCAGAAGGCCTTATTCAGAGAGATTTTTTATTTTCTGAATTAAGATTGCCGCGGCAAATTGGTAAAACAACATGTCTTGCACGTTTAAAAGGATATCTTGACGCGGAATATCCAGATGAAAAAGTTTTCTTTATTTCAAATGATCAAAATATTGAAAATCTTCGCGGCATGAAAAATTTAATTTTGTTAGTTGATTTGGATAAATTATCAGCTATTCAAAAAATAAAAATTAGAGAAAAAATAATTCACGATCCAAAATATTTAAATATTTATTTCTGTATTGGATCTTTAGAGTAAAGGAATAATAATGTCTCAACAACATTATGATTTAATTAAACATTGGATGGAAATTGCAGGTCAAACAGTAAATGGAATGCCTACAGTTCCATCTGATAAAGATGTATTGCTTCGTGTTAAACTTCTACTTGAAGAGGCATTTGAATTTACTGAAGCATGTTTGATTGACTCTTCTAGAGAATCTAGATTACTCAATAGTGTATTACAAAATTTTGCTTTGGCCCGAAATGATCTTGAAGAATTTATTGAATCAGGAGAACCATTAAAAGGCAAAGTTAATATGAAAGAAGCTTTAGATGCTATTGTTGATATTGAAGTTGTTAATACAGGTACAGCGGTAACATTTGGATTTGATTCTCCAGAAGGCTTCAAACGTGTTATGGATTCTAACTTTTCTAAATTTGTTGATGGCAAAGCAATTAAAAATGCCGCCGGTAAAGTTATGAAAGGCCCTAATTATAAAGAACCAGATTTATCTGGATTGTATTAATCTAACCCCGGGCAGATCATTTCTGCTCGGGATATTTTTCATGGTGATAGATATGAAAATCAGAATAAATGGTGTAAAATTTAAAGATAACTCTAAATATACTGAAGTTGTGGATATCTTTAAAGGGTATAAGGTAAAATAATATGGATACATTTTATTTCAATGCTAGAAAAGAAAATAATTATTATCTTACATTTTCTGGAAATAAAATTCGCGCAATATGTTTAGTTGAATATTTTAAATTGAAGGAATCTTTTTATAATTTATGTTTAGTTGCTTGGAAAAATTCAAAAACAACTGGCAGTATATATGAAGATATTGAAAATAATCCAGAATATATTTCCATAAATTTTAGATTCTTTATTGATGGCAATTTATTTTGGTTAGAACAAATGTGTGAAAGTTTTGAAATTCCAGAATATGAAGAATTATTTGGAAAAATTCGAGCTAATTTAAAACTATCATATAATCGTTATGAATATTTAGAAACAATGTTGGATATTGAAAATGAAGTCGCAAAACATATTAGCAAATATAGTTAGAGAATGTTTAAAATCATTTAAGCCAGGATATTTTAAAGAATTAATTAAACTTAATGATCAAAATTTACTTTATATGGTTTATCGTATTTATAGATTAAATAAGCATAATTTTGAATTTCATAGAAATATTTATGTAGTTAAAGATTCTCCATTTGGCAATTTCCCAATTTATAATTTTCATTTGAATAATTATGAACATATTGTATTGCCATTATTTTTAAAATCAATTTATTATGAAAATATCGATAAAGATCTTTTTCAATTTGATATTTCTGACCCAGCTTTAGAAGATGTTTTTCTTAATGAAATGAAAAATTCTTTTGTTGGATTTTTAGATGGATTCAGAAATATTTATGTTTATAAAGATTCTGAAATATTTATTAATTGGGATTATAATGTTAATACAACTGTTCTGGAATATTCATTAACATTATTGGATAAATACAATGAAATGTATGCTTATATTTATGACCATGACAAAGGAAGAGTCATTAAATATAAAAAATAATGATATTTATAAATTGTTGGCATATTTTAGTTCTTTTATTTATTTAAGGATCAGTCATGGATTTTCAAGAAGTGTTAATGTTTGAATTAAATGGAAATTATTCTAAATTGGATTTAAATAAAATAGAGTCTGTGGAAGCATTAAGACTTTTTGATGATTATGATGATCCAGTTCATATTAGATGGCCAAATTTCATTGAAGATATGAAAGATATTTCTAAAACATTTTCTGGCCGAGAATTTAAAATTACGGTTTCTTCATTTGAGTTAGGCGATGAAGAAGAATTTTTCACATTTATAAATGGAAAATTAAAATGAATGTTTTAAGTGTAGAATTAATTCATAAACCAAGCAATTTTGATAAACAAAAGGCAGAAGAGCATTATGAAGGCGATATTGATTTAATTAAATTTTTAGAATATTTAAATTTTTTTAAAAATGATTTTTACAGTGAAAATGTAAATTCAAAAGTGATTGTTGAATGTTTTGAATATCTTTCTAAGCTCTATCGTAATAATTGTTTTGTTTTAAAAATTGAATACGAAGGCTTTGATAAATATGTAAAAATTGAAGCTGGAAAACAAAAATATTCTGTTAAAGTTAAAAATGAAATTCCAAGTTCAAATGGATTGTTAATTAATGATACAAATAATCTTTCTGACGCTAATTACAATTTTGATCATTGCAAGTATTATAAAAATGATCTAGAAAATTTGTTTATATTACGCTGGGTAGACGTTTATTTTAATGATATTTTTGAATCTTTAATTTTGATTTCTTTATTGAATCCCAAAAAAGAATTTGTTTTTAATTATTTTATTTCATCTGTAAGAGAGCCATCTAGTCTTAATCCTTGGAAGATTAAAATAATTGACGGCATTGTTGAATTTAAAAAATGGAAGGAGCCAAGATGAATAATATGACAGCTAAAGAAGCTTATACAATTTCTATGAATTATTTAAATACTATGTCAACTGATTTAAAACCTGTATTTGATAAAATTCGGGAAAAGGCTTCTCATGGATTTATTTATTTGTATATCAGCGAAAGAATGGATAAGCAACTATATAATTCCATTTGCTCTATGAAAAAAGTAGAATATTTAAAAAGTCTTGGTTATCATGTTAAAAATGATATTTTTTCTAAAACTATTGAAATAAGCTGGAATCCAAAATGATCAATGCAAAAGAAATTAAAGAAAAAGCATTAAAAGCTTCTCAAAATAATATTGATTCTGCTTTATTTATAATTGAAACAGCATTGTCTAAAGCTGCAGATCTTGGCAAAATGTATACCGTTGTTCGTGATGAAGAATTTAAAAAATTCGATGCTAAAGAGTTAAACGATATTAAGCGCGAACTAATTAAACAGGGATTTAAAGTTGAAATCGTGCCTGGTACATCTTCTTTTCAAATTAATTGGGAGTAAATAAAAATGGGTTATGAATGTAGGGTTGAACTTCTCGAAGCACCAATAGAAAATCTTGATGATTTTAAACATCCTCAAAAGGTTTTCAAGGATCCCGAAGTGTTAGAAGAAATCCTTATGGACGGCGGATATTCTGGTAAATGTTATCATATTGAAGAAGATTTCACTTATTTATCTAAGATGTATATAGATGAATCATTTATTATTGATGTAATGGGTGAAGATGAAATGTATCCTACTCGCTATTGGTTTGTTAATGGAACAGTTCGTTCAAAAGAATGGGTGCCGCCGATTCTTGATGAAGACATTGATTTTTAAGATTGGATTTTAAAAATGGCTAAAAAGATATCACAAAGTACGATTGATACATTCCGGCGTAAAATTATTGAGCGCAGGAATAATATTGCAACGATTGAAACGTCAAAATCTCGTGAAATTTTAATCGAGATGAATTCAGAATATGAAAAAGAGATGAATCAATTATGTAACGAATATCAAATTAAAGATCCTTTAAAATTATTTGTTGCAATTTCTTATTCTTTTTTAAGTAAATATGAACTTAAAAATAAGTTAAAATTGGATGATTCAGATTTGGATTTTTGTATTAAAGTAATCAAAATTATTAACAAATTTAAAAATGCCGAAATCGAATCCAAAAAAGTGGCTGCTGAAGAAGAATTAGAAAGACTTAAAGTTCTGGAAAGAAAATTGGTTAATTATAATGCTTTTGCAGAATTGGGTCAAGTTGATGATGAATTTGTAGAAGAATTAAAGACTTTGTTATTATAAAAATAAAGGGTGAATAATGTCTGAATATATTTCTACAAAAGAAAATCCTAATGGTGATATTATGCCAGTTGATATTGGTAAATATACAAATCTTCATGCCCATAGTGTTTTTAGTCCTCTTGATGGATTTGGTAAATTAGAAGAATATTGTGAACGTGTTAAGGCATTAGGTATGCGCGGTTTGTGCTTATCTGAGCATGGAAATATGTTTGGGCATCATGAACAGGCTGCTATATGTAAGAAGCATGATATTAAACCTATCTTTGCTAATGAAGGTTATATGACATTGCATAGCGGATCAATAAAGGAAAAGATTGAAGGTTATAAAGCTAATTATCATATTCTTTTGATTGCTATGAATAATGTTGGTTATAAGAATCTTATGAAAGCTACTTCTATTGCTTGGACGCGATATAAGTATTATAAGCCGCGTTTTGATTTAGCATTACTAGAAGAATGTTCAGAAGGAATAATTTGTACCTCTGCTTGTTTAGGTGGACCCATCAATCAGTTGTATTTAGATGGGAAGCCCGAAGAAGCCGAACAGGTTGCTCTCAGATTGAAATCAATCTTTGGAGATAGATTCTATCTAGAGAAGACTTATACAGGCCTAGAAGAGCAGGATATCGCAAATAAGAACCTATCTGAAATAAGTCGTAAGCATAACATTCCAATGATCATTACTTGTGATAGTCATTATGTTTATCCTTGGCAATCTGATGACCATGCTAAGCTTGTGTTGGTAAACACTGGCGGGCAATTAAATAAAAAGGCTAAAGATGTTGCTTTAACCGATACCGATAAAGATGATAGTGATGTAGATAATAATTCTATGTTTTATCAACCATCCCAGTATTATGTTAAGCCTTGGCATGTACTTCATGATGAATATTACAATACAGAAGAAGATCAAATAGCATTTGAGAATACAAATAAGATTGCAGATATGTGCAATGTAACATTGGAGAAATCTGATGACATTATTTATCCTCAACCATATGAAGATCCTGATGCAGTCCTTAAAGCTAAAGCAATGCAATGGTATGATACATATACTAAGGATTTTACAGATGAAAAGAAAAAAGAATATCTTGATCGTCTGAATGAAGAATTGGTTATGTATGAAAAAATGGGATTCAGTTCTTATCCATTGGTGTTGCAAGATATTCTTGAAAACGCGCGCTCAAAAGGAATTATGACTGGCCCTGGAAGAGGCAGCGCCGCGGGATCTTTACTTTCTTATGCCCTTGGGATTACCGCTATTGATCCTATTCCATATGGTTTATTGTTCAGTCGTTATTTAAATGCTGGTCGCGCAAAAATTCCTTTGATTGAATTTGAAGGTTATCCAATAGAGGAATGGAATTATGAAAACTGAAGATTTAATTGTTAAGCAAATTTTTAAAAAGATTGTTAATAACTGGAATCAAATTGAAGATTTAGAAGAAGGCGACTCTCTTTGTGTATGGATTGAAGACATTATTTCAAATATGCCAGGCGATATGAATATTGTTCTAACCAATTTGAATTTCTATTTAGACCGATTGTCAGATTTTACCGCCGGCTATGTGTTCAATTATATTGGCGATGAAATTGTTTTAAGTGTTCGCAAAATATAGATTAATTTTAAAAGTAAACAATTTTTTAAAACCATGATAAAATTTAAATGCAATGCAGAACATTGCTAGATAATGAAAGGTTTAATTATGGGTACAAAGACAACTGTAACTGATCCACCTAATATAAATTTTCCTACTTGGTCTACTGGAGGGAAAACTGAAGTATCTCCATTTGGAGGAAGTCAGGCAAGACGAGTTACAACAGATGATGACATTAGGGTCGATGATATAAATGACCTTCGTCGCATGGTAGAAGGCCTTGCTGTGCACCGACATTCGTACGTAGATGATATGGGGAGCTGTTAATCATGAACTGTTTAATTCACTCTATATCTTACGCATATCATCGACATAAATTACATGAAGGTTATGGATATGACCGCCGCAATAGGATTTGAAGAATTCAAAAGACAGGCTGATATAATTCATCATAACCGCTTTCAATACGATCCATCTAGTTATACAAATACTAGGGGGAGTATTAAGTTTTTTGATCCTGTTACCAATAGGGATTATGAACAAAGAATTGTTAATCACTTAAAAGGTTCACTTCCTAGAGAATTGCAGAAAAAAGAGTTTACTGATAAATCTCAATCTGAATTTGTTATTAATGCCACTTCTATTCATAATGGATTTTATTCATATAAACATGTTGAATATATTAATAATCAGATTAAGGTTTTGATAACTTGTCCTAAACATGGTGATTTTTTACAAAAACCTAATGATCATTTAGGTGGACATGGTTGTCCTGGTTGTAAATCTGAGAAAAGGATTATTTCTGAAGAAGAGTTTATTACTAGAGCTAAACAAGTTCATGGTGATAAATTTGATTATTCTCAATTGGGCTATAAAAACATTACCGGCGAGGTAAATATTATTTGTCCTAAACATGGTATGTTTATTACTACTGGTAGGATTCATCTACGTTCTGATTGTCCTAAATGTTCTAAGGATAGAGAAAAAGTATCAATAGAGGAATTTAAGCAAAGACTTTTTAATCGTCATGGTGATAAATATTCCATTATTGAAGATAGTTATGATGGAATGAAATCTCCCGCGCGGTTTATTTGCAATAAACATGGTGAATACGAATATCTACCTTTTAATTGTTTAAATGTTGAATCTGCTGGCTGTAAAGAATGCAAACGTGAAAATTCTATGAATGATGGTGATCAAGTTCTTGAGCTAATTAGAATGAAATATGGAGACAAGTTTGATTATTCCAAATTTAAATATTCTGGAATGAACTATCCCTGTATTGTTACCTGTTCTAAACATGGGGATATTGAAACTACTCCTTATAAATTATTGATTCAAGAATATGGCTGTTTAAGATGTTCACAAGAGTCTGTAGGTGAAAGAAGCCTGTTAAACGAAGAAGAATGGCGGCCGCGATTAATTGAATTGCACCCTAATCTTGATTTTAGTGAATCAGTTTATAATGGATATGATAGCCTTATTAAATTTAAATGCCATGTTCATGGGCAACAATCTAGGGCAGCTAGTCATTTGTTTCAGGGATATGGATGTCAACTATGTTCAAAAGAAACAGGTATGAACAGATATGAAACAGAAATTTACAATTTTCTTAAATCTGTTTATGGTGGAGAAATAATCATTCAAGATCGTTTTGTATTGGATGGTAGAGAATTAGATTTCTATATCCCTGAGCATAATCTTGCTATTGAATTTAATGGAATTGCTTTTCATCATAGTTCAAAAGATTTGGATGATAAGTTCCTATCTCAGATGTATAGAGATAAGAATTACCATTATAGAAAACTCATTGATTGTAAGAATAAAGGCGTCACTTTAATTAGTATTCCTGATTTCTATTGGGTTATTCCAAATAAAAAAGAGATAATTAAAAATAAAATTAAGCATTATCTCAAAATAGATGAACGTATATTTGCTAGGAAATGTTACATTCTTGAAATTTCAAGTGAAGTTGCTAACATTTTTTATAATCGTACCCATATAGAGGGCGCCGGATTTAAATATAAAGATCAGGAATCATATGGTTTATTCCATAATGGCGATCTTGTTATGTGTGTTTCTATTGGATATATTTATAATCAGTCGTCTAAAAGATTTGAAGCAAAAGTAAATAGGATTTCCACAGAATCAAATACAACAGTTGTTGGTGGGTTAACTAAATTATTGAAGTTCCTTAAAAATAAATATGGGACATTTAAATATGATTTCACTATGTCTTTTGGTGCCTCTACTATTGATAATTTTGAATATCAATATATAGGCCCGAGATATTTTTGGGTTAATAAAACAACTCTAAAATACTATCATCGAAATCATTGTCAGAAACATTTATTACAAAAACACTTTAACGAACCATTATTGGACAATGATACAGAGTCCACATATATGCAAAGGCTTGGATTCCTCAAATATTATGATTGTGGAATAGGGCAAATAATATTTTAAAAGAAGGAATAAATATGAATCATTTGGAATATAATCAATTCCTGGCAGATAATGCTGGAAGTCTAGAAACTATCTTTCAAGATTTAGAAACTACTAATGCTTTGCATGTTAAAGCGGAAAAGATTTTTGGAATCTGTTTTGAACTTGAAGATGGCGAATTTAATGATGAGATCTATTTAAAGGTCGGTAAAGTTATAAATGATTTTAGCATTCAGGTTTCTCAACTTGAATCAGAGATTTCTGTTGATGGTCTTAAATCAATTCGAGCATTAATTGGACTTTCTAAATATTTTCTTGAAATATTTAAGATCCCTGAAGATTTAGAAGAATTACGTGGTGCCTCTGAAAAACAAGTCCGCTCTTATGTGTCATCATTTTTAAGCCTTTATGATTATCTTAATGGTATTAATGAATCTGATTTTAGAGATCTTAAATATCAATTTATTTATGATTATGAAACTGATCGTTATTGGCAAATGGCAAAAGATTTAATTAGTGAAACTAAAGGTTATCTTGATAATTATGATGCTGTTGATCACCCATTATATATGTTTGATGATAATCGAAAAGAAATTAAATCTATTCTTATTAAACAATTGTTGGCTTATGCAAATGATTCTTCAGAAAGAGAGGACTATATTTCGATGAAAGAAGTCCCATTAGGACTTGGCATTTCTGCTTTAATTGAAGAATCAGAAGAATAGGAATTTGTATGAGATTGCTAACCATTGTCTTTAGTAATCATTGTGATTTGGACTGTGCGTATTGTTGCGTGCAGTCCAAAAATTTATCTCCAGTAAATGCAGATTTTAAACAAATTAAAGAATTTATTGATCAATATGTAGAAGACGACTCGTGTATAGAATTCTATGGTGGTGAACCTACATTGCATAAAGACCTTATAAAAGAGATTCTTGATTATATTGATTCTTTAGATGTTAATCTTTATACGCGTCTCTATACAAATGGAATGTTTAAAGACTGGACTGATGAAGAAATTGTTTCTGTGTCCAATAGAATAAGTGAGACTCTTATTTCTTTAGATGGTTTTACATTTGAAGAGAATAAGCAAAGGTTTGAAACTGAAGATGAATTTAATCAGGTGATGAAGAACATTAAAACTGTTTTGACTACTTCTACCTTTTTAGGAATTAGTACAGTTTTATATGGCCGCGCTAAATTTGAAAACATGTTCAATAATTACAAACTGTTTCGCTCTATTGGTGTAAATTATTTCAGTTATGAACCTTTAACTATTTATAATGATAATAAGCCTGTTGTAATTCCAAAAGAGTTTTTTAAAGAGTTTCTTATTCAGATAAATAGGATTTATCAAGATTCAATAGAGAATTATCCAGATAATACATATTTGTTCGTGGCAAAAGAATTGCTTTCGTCTAAATGGTTTAATCAAGGTGAACGTACTCAATGTTCTAAAATGGTAAGAGCAATATCTCCGCGCGGGAATATCTACATGTGTAGAGATCATGCCGCTAATGAAGAAGAATTGTTTTATAGTCCAAAGATTATTCAGTTTTTAAATAAGAACAATTTTAAAAATGATAATGAATCTTTTCCTGTTATTGAACAAAATGAAAATAATTTAACTCCTTGCCCTGTTAAGAATATCCAATATAGAGATTCCAAAGTGGATGGAAGTCTCTATTGGTTAGAAGATGAAGTTCAAAAATTGTTTATAGAGCCATTATATAGAGCTATTCAAACCTTAGATAATAAGCGAAAAGAAGCTTACAATGATATGCTAACCTATTCTAAAACTGTTACTAAATATTTAATGAAAGAAGATGCAAATGAAATTTTTAAAGTATCCATCAATTGATCAGTTTCGCAATTATCTTAAAGATGCAAACTATTGGCGCGATATTCTTGATTTGCAACCAGAAGAATTACGTTCTCAATTAGATAAAATCATTCTTCATGGCACTGTTAAAATTCACGGAACAAATGCCTGTATCGCTTATGATATTAAAGAAGATAAGCTTTTCTTTCAATCTCGTAATAACATTATTGCAGTTGGCAATGATAATGCAGGTTTTGCTCAATACGCCACAGATAATTATGATTTCTACAAGAACGCTATTAAAGAAATTGTAAATATTTATCAGAATAAATGTCATGAATCATGTGAATTAGACAAGATTTATATTTATGGCGAATGGGCCGGACAGGGAATTCAAAAAGGTGTCGCATTATCTGCCGTAGAAAGATTCTTTTCTCCATTTCAAGTTACCTTCGTAAAAGAAGATACTGTTGCTGATTGCATTGATTTTGGAACTGGTTTTTATGAATCTGAAAATAAAATCAAAGAAATTCTTTTTAACGAAGAAGTTCGTTGTTTTCCGGTTACTGTATTCCCAACTTATAAAGTTGAACTCGATATGGACAATGTTTCTGATGCACAACAACAAATTGTGGATCTTACTTTAAAAATTGAAGATGAATGTCCTGTTGGAAGATATTTTGGTGTTAATGGTATTGGTGAAGGAATTGTATTTACATCTGTCAATGCTATTAAATTCTATCCAGTTGAAGAAGGACACATTCAACTTCATAAACCTCTGGAATCTAAATTCCTACATTTGAATTTTAAATCTAAAGGAATGCTTCATTCTGTTAGTAAAGTTAAAACTATTGCGCCGGTAGACGTTGAGAAGATTCGTAAAGAGCAAGAATTCATTGAATATGCTGTCACTGAAAATCGTTTAAATCAAGGTTTAGAATATTTGAAAGAAAATCATCTTGAATTAGATGTTAAAAATATTGGAACGTTCATAAAATGGATCGTAGGTGACGTAATGAAAGAAGAGGTTGATACAATTCGAGAAAATGATTTAAGTGAAAAAGGTATTTCAAAATTGATTGGTAACAAAGCTAAAAAATGGTTCTTTAATAAAATGAAAGAGGCTTAATAATGGTTTTAATTAGATTAGCTACTTACCATGATTTACAATTCCTTGTTACTTGTGTGGAAAAAGATTGGTCAATAAATGATAAGGCTGAAGGATTCTTTGATTGGATGCAGGATCTTAAGGCAATATTGCCAGCAGATATGGAATATGATGATAAAAACTATTTTCAATTCTTATTAATGTATTTACTTCCAAATAGTTCCAATAAACAAATTTTTATTGTTAATAATGGACAAAAGGATATTGGATTCTTCACTCAAGATGAAGATGAAAATAATTCTACATTTGGTGGAACAGCCTGGGTTCATCCTCGCTCATGTAAAATGTCTATTCTTAAACTTGTTAAAGCAATGACAATTAGAGGTGTTTTAATTATTGACCAATACGACAAAGTAGAATTGAACACATGGCATCCTCTTATTGTTTCTACTGTTAAGGCAATTATTCCAAATTTTGAAGAATATAAGATTTATGATACTTATCGAATTATGTTTTGTACTAAGGATAAGTTTCCTGAGGCAAAAGAAATAATTGATCGTTTTAATGTTACTGATATTGACAGCAATTATTGTTTTGCATTTGATGAAAGATGAAAATATGAAACAAGAATTTAAGAAAGAAGGCCGCGTTAGCGGCTTTTATATAAATGATTCTATTCAATGGGCAACAGGAAAAGATTATTTTAAATATGCTAATGCTTTTAATAGAACATATATTAAAATGTTTCCTGAAAATAAGTCTCCTAAAGAATGGTGTAATATTTTAGTTATCGGCGGCGGAGATTTTCAACTGATCGCAGATAGCAATTTCCTTTCATATGACAATCGGATTACAATTGTTGATCCGAATATCTCAAATTATTTCGAAGAATTAGAAAAACAAAAAACTAAGTTTCCTGTTCAGTATAAATCTCAAATGCATGCTTATAAAAATAAGGCATTTTTAAGAATTGTTGAAAAAACTATTCAAGAATTTGTTGAAGAAGCTGATGAAACATACGATTTGATTGTTATTGATCTTGTTGATGAACTTGCTGCTGATGTAGATAATATTTACATGTCAAAAGTTTTTGATAAGCTTTTACGTCCACATGGAACACTAATTGGATATGGTGGATTAGATTACAATCAATTCTTACAAGAGTCTCCTATTCTTTTATTTGAAGTTGAAGAAGTTCATATTTCTAAAGAATGGTTTCCAACTTGGAATGATTTTGGTGTATTTTACGGAGTAAGAAAATGCAACGTATAAATATCCAAGATGATTTTGACATTAATTTATTCAATAAGCTAATGAAAAATGTTGACGGATCAAGGCTTCAATTTAATGATGGATCTCTAACTGATACTTTTGGTTCTGATTACAATTTTGCAGTATGTCCAGTTGAGATTAAAAATATATTAAAGTCAGAAGCAGTAAAAAATATCGGCGGGCTAATATCTACAGTTAAATACTGCCTAGGTTTGGACGTTGATATGGTTTCTATTGTTAAATTTAAAAATAGAACATATGCACATTCTCATAAAGACGATGAATCATATTTAAATATTATTGAATCAAGATATCTTATTCCTATTGGATTACAGAAGTATGAATTCAATAATAAAATAATTGAATCCAGTTTTCTTTCAATGAATATAACATCATTTCATCCGTATGAATCTTATAGTTTTAAACAATTGGAAGGTAATGGGTTTTATTTAATTTGCGATAAATTTAAAAGTGATTCTTCTAAAAATGATATTTTGCTTTATGCTAAAGGAATATTGTCTAGATATAATACATATAAGATTTGTTTAGATGAATTGCTTATTAGGCATTCTCAAGAACCTGATAAGTATAAATTTAAATTATCTAAAGAAGCTATTGAGGTTTTAAAAGATAATAAAAGTTCATTTGTAGAACAGATGTATAACAATACAATGGATAAATATGAAGGTATATGGAAATCTGACTTTCTTATTGGTCCAGGAATAGTAAATACTAAATTTATTAAATATGACCGATTCATTCCTTTAATTGAGCATTTATTGTTAGATGTTGAAGAATTTGAAAAACATCATGATTATTTTGTTGCTGGAATTGAATTGGACTATTTTAATAATTGCGATGTATCTACACATAAAGATCATATTAATTTTGATAATAGAAGAATAAGAATATTTCTTCCCGTTCAAATAAATGATGATGAAAATAAAATTACCGGCGCGGTTGTTATTGGAGATAAAATCCATAATCTTGAAGATGGTCAATTAGTATTTGACTGCACACAAGAACATTCTGCAGAAATTAATGGAGAAGGTTTCGCATTGATTATTGATTTACTACCTAAATCTTCAACTGCTAAGGAAAGATTTTCATATATCATCAATCCTCTAATGTATTATTATCGAAAAGAATTGGAGGCAATGGAAAATGACAAAACATAAAGAAACTTTAAGAGATGTTGTATTATCTAAATCTGAAACTGAATGGTTTAAAGCAAACAAAAAGAATGTAATGTTTGAATTGAATCATTTAGAACTTCATCATTTGGATAATTATCTTTTGAATTTGTATAACAAAGGTGTTAAAAACCTTGATAACAAAAACAATTCTAATATTGCTTTTCTTCTCGGGATGACAAATCAAGAACCACATGGAAAGATCCATACCAAAGGTGGTGGCTTTCCCGACATTGACTCGGACATAGCTAGAAATAAACGAGAAGAGGTATTTGAAGACCTTAAAAAGCGATATGGAGATGGATTTGCACATCTTGGTACTTTAACATATACCGGTGGCAAGAATGCTTGGAAAAGTGCAGCAAGGATTCATGGACTAGATTTTGCAAAAGCGAATAAAGTTTCATCTATGATGCCTGATATTGGGTGTCCTCATTTAAAAGATCTAATTCAGGAAAACAAAGAACTTAAAAAGGTTTATGATGAAGATCCTGAAATTAGAGAAATTTATGATGATGCTATTGCATTGAGTGATTGCGTCTCTACAGTCGGCGTTCATGCATGTTACGTAAGTGGTTCATTTATAAGGACTTTTTCTGGAATTAAAAAAATAGAAGATGTTCAAATCGGAGATTTGGTTCTTACAGATAAAGGTCATTATAAGCCTGTTACTAAAACTATGATATCTAAATCAGATGATGTTTATAGAATTAAAACTGGCCCATCTGGCGAATTTATGCTTACTGGTAACCATCCAATATTTGCTCAAGAAATTAAACGCGGGACAGAATGGGACAAAGAGACCAAACGGTATACATATAAAAATAAATTGTTGTCTAGTGGATTTAAACCTGTATCTAATTTAAATAAAGATAAAGATTTTTTAAAACTTGGATATAGTAAATTAAATATTATTCCTTCTGATAATCTAAAAAATCCATATAATATAAATTTCTCGAATCCTGATTTTTGGTGGATTTGTGGATTATATATGGCTGATGGATGGAGAGAATTCGTAAAGCGTAAACGTGCAAATGGAACAATACGTTTTGACAGAAGAGTATTTTTATGCTGCGAAAAATTAACAGAAGAGGCTGAAGAAATCTCGAGAAGATTAAAATCTGCTAATATAGACTTTAGAATAGATAATCATAGAACATGTTATAAGTTTGCTATTCATATAGGAGATAACCGATTATTTGATTATTTAGGAACATTTGGCGATAAATGTGAAAATAAGGTCCCTAATTCTGATGTGTTTAACTTGCCGCCGCACCTATTAAGAGAGTTTCTTGAAGGCTATTTTTATGGTGATGGAAGCAAAGAAAATAATGGTAAATGTCAATCATTTAGTTCTGTTAGTAAAAAATTAGTATACTCTATGCCAGAATTGGTTTTTAAAGCTTTTGGTGAAATATGTAGTATAAAAATTAATTCACCAACAACTTCTATAATTGAGGAAAGAGTTGTAAATTGCAGAGAGTCTTATGTTGGCAGATTCACTCATAATCCCGAAGCATATATAAAAGGCATTCCTATTGGCGAAGAACTTTATATAAAAATAAATGAAATTGAAAAGGTTGATGGCATTTTTGATGTCTATAATCTTACAGTTGAAGATGATCATACATATATTGCCAATGGATTGGTTACACATAATTGTGGAGTTGCTATTTCTGATCGTCCATTATGGGAAGATGTTCCTTTATGGGATAGTAAAGGTGCCCCAGTAATTCAATGGGAAGGAAATAAAATTGAAGAACAAGCGAATGTAGTTAAGCTAGATTTGCTCGGTTTAAAAACGCTTGAGCTCTTAGCATTCGCGCGGGATTTAATTAAACGCCGTCATGGCGTAGATATAGATTGGTATAATTTGCCAATAGATGATGAAAAGGCATATAAAGTGCTTTGGAATGAAAGAAACTATGGAATCTTTCAATTTGAAGAAGCTGGTATGTCTGGGTTTGTGAATGCCTGCAAACCAAAAACAATACATGATATTGCAGTAATTGTGTCAACTTGGCGCCCCGGTCCTCTTGGAATTCCAGGTCTTGTTGAACGTATTATTGGAAAAATATCTGGTAAAATTGGGAAAACAGATTTTCTGTTTCCTAAATATAATCATCTTTTTAAAAATTCACATAACGAATTGATTTTCCAAGAAGGATTGAGCATATAAGACTATGTTTTTAAAAGGAAATAAATTACAACAAAAATATTCAGATGATTTAATTAATTCGGCTATTGAGTATTATTTAGATCACAAAGAATCAATTAAAAATGTTTCAGAAAAATTTAATTTGAAATTCTGAATTTTACAATATCACCTTGCTAAAAAGGATATATCCAGAGGTAGAGGTTTAAAGGCATCTTGTAATGAAGATTATTTTAAAAATATCGATACAGAAGAAAAAGCTTATTGGCTTGGCTTTATTATGGCTGATGGCAATGTATCTAATTTTTCTGGAGGATATTATTTAAAATTTTCATTACAAAAGAACGATGTTGATGCTGTAAAAGCATTTAAAAATGCAATAGAATTTACTGGCGCAATAATTGTTAATCGAAATAATATTGGAGTTTCTATTGGTTCAAAATCTATTTACAATGACTTGAATAGATATGGAGTTATAGAAAGAAAATCTGGAAAAGAAATTATTCCATTTGGACTAATTCCTGACGATTTAATACGACATTTTATTCGAGGTTATTTTGATGGTGATGGATGTATTTCTGCAGATGGCACTATACAGATTTGTTGCGGAAAATCATTTGCAGAATTTTTTATTAAAAATATAAATCCAAATTTTAGAATTAAAAATTTTGAAACTACAAATGTTGTTGTTAATTTATGTTGCACTAGAAAAAGTATTGTAAAGAATTTTATGAATATTGTTATAAAGATAGTAATATTCATTTACAAAGAAAATTTTCTAGATTTGTTGAAAATTATGGTTTTATAAAATAGGATCCCTTGTATAGAAATATACATGATAAATTGGTCAAAATCGGTAAACCAATAGTAAAAATATGAATTTGGAATACCGAGATAATCTTATAATTTAAAAGTTATAAGACATTGTAGAGCATAGGAATTGAACCTCTTACGATAGAGAATAAAATATTCCCACGAGTGACCAGTCCTAAGTCTACTTTTAATAGATATGGATAAGATGTATGCCGAACTATTATGAGATTGCTAGTAGTAATAGATGTAAAAGATAAAAAGCTTTTGCGATAACAAAATGCCTTGCGTTATCAATGGAAATGTGCGGATTTTCCCCTGTGAAAGCAGATGTCTTGCGCAAAGCGGTTGGCAAGAAGGACTCTGAGAAACTGAAAAGTTTGAGAGATGATTTTATTTCTGGAGGTGTTGCCTCTGGAGAAGATGAGCGTAAATTAAGTCGATTCTGGGAAGAATTGATGGAGTTTGCTAGGTATGCGTTTAATGCTAAAAATTTATTGGCCGTCTGTACAGTGATGTGCAGAATGAACTCTGGAAGCCTGTTTGTCAGGGGTCTATAAAAGGCTATCGGTGAAGGTTTGTTATTTATCATGGTTAATAAAACAATCAATATGTATGAAAATGTTTTATTGATTTTGATATACTAATACCGAGTCTGTAATCCATATTTAAAAGTGTGGTGCAGATGTAGAGCGTAGGCTATGAACCTCGTTAAGAGAATATAAGAACCCAAGAGTCCGGAGGATCTTTTTAAATGCGAAAAGAGTTTTACATTGATAGTTATGATAATTACATTTTTAAGACTACATTTTATAGAGATGATAATAATTTATCTGATTTATTTAATGGTTTAACTATTGATCCTGAATATATTCCTGATAATGGAATTGTTCTTTATGTTTCGATCAATAGGAAGATTCTTAAAGAAGCGATTATGATGATGATTCAATATAAGAAAGTTATTCATCGCGCGGTGATATTTGCTGATTGTTCAGAAAGTGAAATTGGTAATCCTGATAGTATTATCATTTCCCGCGATCAAGATGATGAATTAAGATTATGGTATAGAACATCTATTAAGGATGAAGATGAAAATTCATTTTATCATGAATTTGATTTAAGACCCTTTATGCCATTTGATCTGATCAACTTTCTAAGCGAATTTAAAGATTAAAATGTACGCCGAACTGTATTTGTAGATAACAACGAATACAGAAGTAGAGATAAAAAGCTCTACGATAACATATTGAGTCATGCATACTCATATGGTCATCTTACTTATTATACAGCCTGGTTGAAGGCTAATTATCAAAATGAGTTCTACTGTTCTATTATTAGTTGTGAAGATAATTTAGATTCTCAACGTATTTATATGGAAGATGCTAGAAATCATAGAATACAAATATTGCCGCCGGATATTAATGAATCTGATTTAACATTTGGTTTGAATAGAAACAATGATATCATTTATGGTTTAAGTGGTATTAAAGGGGTTGGCTCTTCTGCTATTGATCAAATCCTTTCATTGAGACCATTTACCAGTTTGTCTGATTTCCTTCTTAAGGCGCATTTGTTAGGCACTAAGATCAATAAGAAAATTATTGATGCCCTAATTATGTCTGGTGCAGTTGATTGCTTTGGATATAAACGTTCAGTTGTTATGAGATCTTATAATAAATTTATTTTAGATTTTGATCCTAAATTAACGCTGAAAAAAGAATGTGCCGCGGCGAAGTCTATTACTAAGAATGTTGAAAAAGAAATTAAAGAATTCAGTAAAAAAGAAGCTGAATATTTTAATGATCCGTTATTTAAAGAATTTTCTTTATTGGAAATTCTTGATGCAGAAAAAGCTCTTATTGGAGTGCATATTTCTGGAAATCCAATGGATATTGTGTCTAAAATGGTGCAAGAAAAAGTTTTCACATCTAAAGAAATAGAAAGAGCTATGGAGATCAAAGGCAGTTTTGCTGGTCCAATTATTTGTGCTGTAGCCAATGTTAAAAAGCTTAAAACTAAAACAGGATCAGAAATGGCATTTATTGAAGGTGTAAATCATAAAGGTAATCCTATTAGAATGACTGCGTTTGCAAATGTGTTCGCTCCAAATAGAGATTCTTTTGTAGTTGGAAAATATCTCCAATGCTATTTAACCGCCAAGCCTAGTTATAAAAAAGATGGTTCAATAGATTGCATTGTAAATTCTGTAATAGATTTGTCTGCATCCGCATTGGAGGCAGCTAAAGAAGAAAAGGTTTCTAAAATAAAAGAAGCATACATTTCTTTAGATGGTATTCCTAGCACTGTAAGATTTAAGTCTATTATTAATAAAATCAATTCTATTAAATCTGATTCTAAATATGATGATGGTAGCAATGTATTTGTGATAATTAAAAACAACAAAAACGATTATGTAAATTATGATGGATCGTTATTAAAAAATGATTCCGAAATTAAGTTTGGTCCATTCTATACTGAACCACTTACAGTTGATTCAATACGAATGCTAAATGAGATTCCGGAAGTTACAATTTTTACCAGATAAACAAAGGCCATCACTAAATGTGGTGGCTTTTAATTTTTAAAATAATATAGACAAATATTGGAGTCCATTATGGGATTAGACATGTATGCCTTTACAACTTCTAAAGATGTAATGGATAGAGATTTCTTAAGATCATCTGATGATGCGAATTTTAAAAAATTGGACAATAGTTTCTTCTATTGGAGAAAATTTTATGAATTAGATAACTGGATGAAAGACCTGTTTTATTCCAAAGGCGGAACCGAAGAATTTAACTGCGCAGCAGTTAGATTAACAGGGGGAGATATCGATAAACTAGTTTATGATTCTAATATTAATTCGTTTATGAATCTTGTTGAAGATGTTTCTATCGAAAATATTGATAAAGAAAAAGTTGTCAAATTCTTACAAAATGAATTTTGGTCTAGTGATATTAAATATTTTAATAATACACAATTGCCTTTATGTGAAATGAAGGATTTAATATCATTTATTAGAAAAGGTTACAATATTTTAAAAGATGAAAATATTTGTTTATATTATACTAATTGATGGTGATAAAAATTTATGGTAATTGAATTTTTTAAATCAATAGGTGAAAAGCTATTAGAAGAGCCGGCGCTTAAAGCCAAAAGGTTGCCTACTCTTTATCCTAGCGCAGCATCTTGTCGAAGTGATTCTAATTTTGGGACAACATCTATTGGTGATGTGCAAGGCGCATGTAATCGTGCCCAATGGTATCGTATTAAAGAGTATGCAGAAAGCGATCCTGCTGGGCTATATTCACAATATATATTTGCAGCAGGCGTTATGTGGGAAAAATGGATTATCGAGCAAACCAAATTGAACGGATGGTACTATACATCCAATTATAAGTGGTCAATACCCGAATATTACCTATCTGGCGAAATTGATATCGCTATTCGTGATCCAGAAACACATGAAATTATTATTGTTGAATCTAAAACTTATAGCAGTGCAAATTATCAAGCTAAGGTAGATTTACTTGGTATGCCAGCTAGAGGTGGCGTTACTCGTGTTCCTATGCCTAAAGTTCAGAATGTTTTACAAGCTGCACTTTATCTCTATTATTTTGGTAAACCTGAAAATGGTGGAGTGAAAAGAGTTTTATTGACTTACTTTGATCGCTCTTGTGGTGGACCAGAAAATAATCAAGAATTCTGGATTTCTTTTAATCCAGAATCTGAAGGTGTAACTCGTATTCATATTGATTGTAAAGATATTAAAGGGAATTCTCATTCTTATGATATGCCTGGTGTATCAATAGAAGGTGTATTTGCAAGGTATAAGGAATTGCTTGATCATCTTGTTAGTGGTGCAGAAGAGGCTCCTAAGCCTGATTATGAACATGTTTACAATGATGAAAAAGTTATTCGTTTATACGAGGCTGGCGAGATTGCTGAAACTAAATATAAAGCCTGGAGCAAGGATAAGGTAAAAAATCCTATAGGCGATTGGCAGTGCTCCTATTGTAATTATAAGACCCTATGTAAACAACAAAAAGAAGAAGAAGGTTATAATTAAAATGACTCAAAAACAAAAACAAGAAGTTCTAACTAATGAACAACTTACTTTTATGATGCAGCAACAACGTGGCTGGGCAAATTATATTGAACAAAATCTCAATGGTTTAGGATTAGTTAATAATGTTTTGTTTGCTATCCTAACTGAGAAATTAGGTATTAAAGAAGAAGATATTGAAGAAATCACAATCCGTGTTTGTGAAGAAGCTCAAAAGCAAATGCAAGAAAAACAAGCTGCATCAGCCAAGGAAGTTAAAGAACCTGAAGCACAAACTAAATCTTCTAAAGCTAAAAAATAAAAGCTGAACAATAATAATAAAAGGAACAGCGGATGTCTTATAAAAAACTCACTGATTTTGATTCACAACTTGACAAGATTAGGATGTATCTTCCTACATATCTTAGAGATCATGGTCTCGATATTGCGGGCGGTAAAAAGATCCGCTGTTTAAATCCTGATCATGATGACCATAACCCATCTATGTCTATGTTTATGGCTGAACAAGGCTATCCCCTTGTTAAATGTATGGGTTGTGGAACTACAATGGATATTTTTAATGCAGCAAATGTATTGGAAGATCGTCCATTAATGGGCCCAGGATTTATTGATAATACAGTTTCTTATTTAGCTGATAAATATGGGATTGAATTAACCTATCGCAAGATGACTGAAGATGAGATTTATGAACTTAATATGTATCGCGCATATGAAGATGTTGCTAAGTATATTTCTCATCAAGAAGATTTTAATGAATTGCAAATTGCTGAAATGGAAAAACGCGGGTTCTCAAAAGAATTTATGCGTCAATATAGAGTTGGTATTTGTAATAATGTAAATGATCTACGCGAGAAGTTAAAAACACTTGGCTATATGTCATCTTTTATTGATGAAATTGATTTATGTAATCCAAATATCTTTAATCCTAGAAATATTATTTATACTATTTCTGATGATAACGGTAGACCAGTTGCTTTTCAGGCTCGTAACTTAACCTATGACGGTGTTACAGATAAGAATGGTAAATTTATTAATGGTCCTAAATTTATTGCATCTAGAAGTGGTTTAAAAAAGAATATTTATAAAAAGAATGAACGTCTTTATCTGTTGGATAAGGCTAAGAAGTCTCATGAATCTCTGATTATTGTTGAAGGTAATTCTGATGCTCTTTCTTTGCATAATCACGGGATAACAAATGCTGTTGGGATTTGTGGATTAGATTTCTCTGATTCTCATATGGACACTCTTCGTAGAAATGGTATCTATGACATTGTTATGTGTCTTGATAATGATAATGCAGGAACTGAAAAAGCTAAAAAGATGCTTGATACAGTTATTGCTAAGACTCATGATATTCGATTTAGATTTATATTTCTTCCGGACGAATATGTAGATGGTGTTAAAGTTAAAATTGATCCTGATGAATTTATTCGTAAATATGGTATTGAAGAATTTAAATCAATAGAGAAAATAGATTCATTTGCATGGCGGCTATCTCAGTTTAATGATGATGACTATGATCCTGAATCTGTTGTACTTAAAATGGTTCCTATTATAACTAGTGAGCCTAGTCCTATTCGTAGAGAACGAATGATCTCTGAATTGTCTGTGTTTACTGGTTATAGTGATAAGATTATCAGAGATGAAGTCAATAAGTCTACACTTGAAAAAGATAGAAGAGTAGAAAGTAGCCGGCGGCATGTTATTGAAAAGCTGTTAATGGAATTAGAATCTTCTGAATCTAAAGATCCAGAATTAATTCTTAACGAAGCTTTATCTAATCTTCATCAAATTAATCAATCTCATAATGCAGGATTGATGGAAACATCTACCAGGATTAATAACATCTTAAGCATTAAAGAATATCAAGAAGATACTGAGAATAGTACATATATTAATTGGGGCGGAGATATGCCAACTCTTTCTGCTGCTACAGAAGGCGATATGAAAGCTAAAGTGTTATTTATCGGCGGCGGATCAAATGTTGGTAAGACCTCATGGGAAGTAAATCTAGCTTGGAGGATTGTTGAACATAATCCAAATGATATGGTAATTATGCTTTCTATTGATGATAGTGCGAAAGAACTATTACCAAGGATTGCCTGTTATGATTCTTCTCAGCGTGCTTGGGATAATCAAGATTTTGATTTATTCAATGCTTTAAACATTAACAAGTTTGCTAAACCTGAATTGTACAAAGATAGCAGAGAATATGCCGCTATCAATGAGCAAAGAGATATCTTCTTTAAGAAATATCTTCAATATGCAAGAGATGATAGATTCATTCTTTATGATAGTGCCGATGGAAGATCGCTTGGTTTCATTAGAACCTTGTTAAGAAATTATAGAGAAAAATATCCACAAAGAAATATTTACTTGTTCTTGGATAATTTCCACTTAACTCAACTTGAAGATGATAAATCTGGCAGAGAAAAATTCCAGACTCTTTCTCATGAAATGAAGGCGATGGTTGTTGAATATGATGCAACTTTGATCTCGACTGTTGAGTATACTAAGATGCCTATGAATGAGCGTCCTAACAATAATAACATTGCTGAATCAAACAGTCTTGTTTATGATAGTAATCTTATTATGCATGGATGGAACGAGCTTCATGGATTAAGAGAAAAAGCTGTTGCTTATCACGAAGATGAAGATCATGTTAAACGTCCTATTGTTGTTTGGGGTGTAGGCAAGAATAAGATTGCATCTTTTAAAGGTGATATCTATTGTCGTTCATGGCCAGAGAAAGCATTCTTTGCTGAAATGACCGAAACCCAATACAAGGCGCTTGTTGAACAGAATAAAGCTTTAGCTGAAAGGTCTGTTGAATATGAGTATAATGATGTATAACGAACTAGAAGAATTAGCTCTGGAAGGCACTATTAGCTTTCCAGAGGTTACATTCTTTAAAGATATTACAAATGTTAATAAGCTTAGCATTGATCATTTAGCTGCTTCTTTGTTTTGTAGAAATGTCCCTAATTATAAAGATTATCCCTATGTTCATGCTGATAAGGTTTTAAGTTTTAGTCCTTATAAAATTAAAGATCGTAATCTTACCAATAGAGAATATATTGGATTAGTTTATTATTTAACAGTTAAAGAATATTTTAATGATTTAAATATTCCCGCCGGGACTTTAACTGCCTTTTATAATAAGCTGATTAAGTTAAAAAAGATTGATAACGATGATCTTAAATATGCTTCTAAACTCTTTATTGATATGAATCAAAAGATGGATTATGTATCAAAATTAGTTGAGAATTGCATTGGCACTATTTCTAATGAAAGAATTTATTTTTCATTTGGAAGAAAACCAAGAAGAACATATTATATAGATATCGATTTAATCATTGCTCATGAAGATGGTGTAGAGGTAGTTATTTTAACCCCTATTAATAGTGAACATGTTCAACATGCCTCATCTAGAACTTTAAACATTAGAATTCTTGGAATAATGAAACATTTCGATGAAATCGGAGTTAAAGTTAAAGGCTATCATGAAATCCTAATCCCATTTAAAATGGGAGATACAGGTATCTTAAAACAATATGGAAATAATCCAGTAATGCTTAAATACGCTTATCGGTTTTTCCAAAATGACAATTTGAATAATTCAAATTTAACAAATTGTAGAACCTGTAGTTACAATAAACAATGTACATATAGTGATATGATCCCTATTGTACCAATATGAGGTAATACTTCATGGAAACTAAAACAAATGAAAAGGAACATAGAAAATTAATTCCTAATTTAGTTCGCTGTCAGATGCTGAATATTGATTTAGCTTATCCATTTATAGGATTTTTTGCTTTCTTTTGGTCTATTCTACTCATAATAAAAGTTTTAACGATGTCTACATTTATATCATGGACGTTCGTAATTATGTCTCCATTAATATTCATGGGCGGGATGTTCCTTATTTTTTCTTTCTTTATTTTTGGCCTTTATTTAGTACATTTATTATTTGGTGGAAACGAAGGAGAATGTTGTGATCATAAAACACATGGCACCTGAAAAATTTGGCTTTGTAGTAGAGGATAGTCTAGAAACACAAGTAGTGGTATCAGTATTAGAAGATGGCGGCGATGAGATTGCCCTTATTGTTGATACTTCAACTGGTAAATATTATATCAATAAAATAATTGATAAGAATGCTATTTGGAAGTTTCGTTCTACTAATTTTGCTAAAATTGAATCAGATGAAGCATTTGATACTTATGAACAGTTCTTTTATGATAATGGTTTAGGTCAAGTCTTAGATGGTATGAGACTGGCGCGGGCAGGAAGTCTTAAAAAATAATGAGTGGCATTGATAACAGAGGATCTGAGGAGCAAAGAATTATCTATCGTCAACTTTGTGAATTATTTCCAACTTGTGATGTTATATATGAAGCAGTCCTTCCAAATGGAATGAGATTTGACTGTTTTGTTAAGCAGATGGGAATAGTAGTTGAAACTGATGGTGCTCAACATACTGATTTTATTAAACATTTTCATAAAGATGAAAATGGATTTTTCAAACAGATATTTAAGGACCGTAAAAAAGATTCTATAGCAGAAGAGCTTGGAATCAAATTGGTTAGGATTGCTCAAAAAGATTGCCCTAAAACTTCTGAAGAGTTAAAAAAGATCCTCGATTCGGTTCCTTATCCTGATGCAGAATATGATTATGAATCAATAGAGCGCAAACAGGAAAATAAAACAAATCAAATAGCAAAAGAAATAAGAGCTAAGCGTTATTTAGAATATAAAAAACAACGTGGTGTGAAAAATAAGTAGCACCCGTTTTAGATTTTCAAGGAAATCTTATTGTTATTTAGAAATTACTATCTGGTACAGATACGTAATTTTAGGAAACTAATTCTTTGTATTTCTATAAAGATAGCAGTTATCTGCCAGTTTCCACCTTTTAAAGGTAGTTCAAATTTAAGTTTAAATCGTTGATTTATATGGAATTCTAAGGAATTTCTTTATGAATTCTAAAAATTCAGTTCCCTACGGAAACACTGCGTCCTCTGGCTCGTTCCGGCCTGCGGTCCTCACTAAGCCAGAGGCTACGTGTTTCCCCCGGGAACAACAAATTTTTAGCGTAGTTTTCATCTACGATCTTCACGGCATATAGCCGATAATAATAACAATAAAGAAGAAAAGGAAACTAAAAATGTCTTATACAACTTTTAGTCAAAGTTTAACCCCTGAGACCTTGTTTCTGAACGAGGCCCAGGGGGTTTCTATTCAGAGATTTGATAATCCCAAATATAGTCAAATCTTAAAATTGCTTGAAGTGCAATTAGAATCTGTCTGGCATCCAAATGAAGTAGATATGGGTCATGATAGAACTAATATGCCTAATTTGAGTGAAGCTGAAGAACATGTTGTTATGTCAAACATTAAACGACAGATTCTTCTGGACTCAATTATGGGCCGCGCGCCTACTCTTGTGTTTGGACCTGCTATTGGCGATCCAACATTAGAAGTGTGTGTTTCTTGGTGGGCATCAATGGAAGCACTTCATAGCTTTTCATATACCCATATTATTCAACAAAGTTTTGTAAATCCCACTAAGACATTAGATGAAGTTATGGATATTCAAGAAATTGTTGATTGTAAAAACTCTATTATCAAATACTACGATGATTGTATTGATAAGGTTGAAAAATATTATAATGGTGAAGTTACAAGATTAGAAGCCGCGCGGGCCATTTGGCTCGCTTTGAATATAGCTAATGCGCTTGAATCAATTCGATTCCAGTTAAGCTTTGCATGTAGTTTTGTATTCGGTCAAAATGGAAAACTTCCTGGTTTAGCAAACATTATTAAACTCATTAACCGTAGATTGCGGCCTCAAGTGGTGACACTTGTTGAATAACTCAATTAATTCAGGGGAGATCTCCGCAGAGAAAATCCTGAGCTATTTATTTTTATGGTGGTTTGAATGAACGAATTAAAAAGATCTGAAGTTATATCTATTTGTGATATGATGCTATTTGGTTTAGATAATATAACAATAGCAAAAAGATTTAATATTCGTCCAGGATATGTTGCTCTTATTAGGGCTAAAAAGAAATGGAAAGATGTTGTTTCTCAATATCCTGAATTTCCTAAATCCAATAAATATAAAAATAAGTAGTGCAACGACTAAAGAAAGCGACATTTGTCGTGAGTAAGGTAGGGTCAAGTGGCTCGAAATGTTGAGGGTCTTATATAAGTAAGATCGTGATATAGTCTGATCTGCATGGTGACATGCAGCTGTGGCTTATGCCGCGGGGATGTATTAACGACACATCTTGAACATAATGGATGAGAACTATCATGTTGCTATAACTAATAACCTATTAGCTATTCTTCCTGTTGATGATCCTGATTTTGCTATTGTTTCAAAAGAAGGAGAAACTAAAGAAAAAGTTAAAGAAGTGTGGCGTGATGCTATTATGGAAGAATATGAATGGGGTGATTACCTATTTATAAAAGGCGATATTTTTGCCTTTAATAAAAAGATTGCTATGCAATATCTAAGATATATTGCCACTGCTCGTTTGCAGAAAAATAATCTTCCTTCATTGGAAGAATTGTGTGGACTGGAATCTGTTTATGAAAATCCTATTCCTTGGATTTCAAATTGGAATGGCGAACGCAAAGATCAGGTTGCTCCACAAGAAATTGAGAAAACTGATTACGAAAAAGGCATTATTGATAAGACATCCGATGGATATGCTAAACTTGCCAATATTCCTTTATTCGGTACCGAAGGATAAATATGAAATTTGTAATCTTTTCTAAAAACAATTGTACTAATTGTGCACAAGCTAAAAATGCTATTACTAATTTTGGACAACAATATGGGTCTAAACTAGATTCATTTTATTCTGATGTTATTTATGTTGATCAAGGTAGTGAAATGGAAAAATTGAACGCAATGCTAAGTGAAACCAATACTCCAAAACCAAGATCCGCGCCGGTTATCTTCTTTAAGAATAAAGAAGATGATCAGTATGAATATATTGAATTTAAGAATTTGATGTCAAAATTGTCTGAATTGGTAAAAGCGCTATGAGTATCAATGTTATTAAGCGCGGTGGCAAAGTCGTCCCTTATAACCCTGAGCGTATTAATACTTTTCTTGAATTTGTATGTGACGGATTAGATAATGTTAGTGTTTCTGAGATCGCTTTAAATAGTGGATTAATGATTCACGATGGTATTTCTACTTCTGATATCAATAAAGCATTGTTAGAGAGTGCTCATAATCTGATTTCTGAAGATAATCCTGATTATGCTATTGCCGCTGGCCGTATTCTTGTTTGCGACATTCGTAAAGAAGTTTATGGAGATTTTGAACCATTAGATTTGTTATCTATTATTAAAGATAACACAGCTTTAGGCTGGTATGATTCACAAATTCTTGAAAAGTTTTCTGAAGAAGAAATTAACGAATTAAATGACTATATTGATCATGATCGTGATTTAATGTATTCAATTTCAGGAATGCGTGAATGGGAATCTAAATACCTCATTAAGAATGCTTCTACTGGTCAGAAATTTGAATCTCCTCAAGTATCTTATATGCTTGTATCAATGATGTATTTTATTGATGATAAAGGTGATGGCATTACAGATCGCATTGGGTTTATAAAAGAGATGTATGATTTGCTTTCTCTTGGTTACTGGAACATTCCAACACCTCATTTAGCACGCTTGAGAACTCCTACAAAGGCGTTTAGCTCATGTGTGCTACTACCAGTAGGAGATGATATTGAATCGATCTCTGAGGCCTCTGTGGCTGCTAGAAGATATGCTACATTAGGCGCTGGCCTTGGCGTTGATGTATCAAGATTGAGGTCTCGCAATGCTCCTATTCGTGGTGGTGTTGCTATTAATACTGGTGCACTTTATCATAGTAAATCAATTGAAGAAGCTGCTTTGTCATGTTCACAGGGTAAAATATTGCCCCGCCAGATAGTAATATCTGGGCGCAAAGTTGAAATATTTCCTATTTCAATGAAAACACTATTAATTGCTGGGAAGTCTTTTATATGAAAGATAATCAGCAGCTAAGTCGAAAAGAATTATATAATTATGATGAAAAATTAAAATCTGATTTTCTTGAATTATTTCTTAATTATCCTAAAAATGAGGTAATTGAAAAATTAAATATATCAGAAAAAGATTTTGATATGTTGACATTGATTTTAAAACTTAGGTCTAAGAAAAATTATAAAGACTTGCCTAATGAAATATGGATCAATCTTTCATTTATTGGGTTTAAATTTTATTATGTTTCTAATTGTGGTAGAATTAGAAGATTAAATAAATTAAAAACTCCTATACTTACTTCTAGCGGTTATTATAAAATTAATTTATATGAATTAAATAAGGTTAAAACTTTTACTATCCATAGACTTGTTGCATATGCATTTTTAGGTGTATCTGATTTAACTGTTAATCATAAAGATTACAATACAATAAATAATCATATTTCTAATCTTGAATATATGACAATGCGTGAACAAACTGAACATAGAGATTTAAGAATTCCAACTGTTTATAAACAGTCTAAAAGAGTTTCTGGTTCTAAAAATCCTATGGCTAAAATAAATGAAGAATTAGTCTTAAAAATAAGATCAGAAGATTCAGAAATTTCTCACTCTGAATTGTCACGTAAATACAATTTACCATATGAAAGAATTAGATTAATTAGAAAACGAGAAGTTTGGAAACATATATAAATCTTTAAGAAAAGTTCAACGACTAGAGTTTATCTCGTAGGGCCAAGTGGTTCGAAATGTAGTGGCACGATTTTATAAGTCGTGTATGATATAGTCTGATCTTTACAGCGATGTAAAGCTGGATTAAAAATCCGGGCATAAATTAACGACTTATGCTGAACATAAATGAGTGTACGAAAAGGCAGTTTGACATTTAATTGGTGGGGGCTTCATAAAGACATTGAAGAGATTCTCACATATAAAAACAATATGAAAAAAGATTCAGAAGCTATGAAGCATTCTGATCATACTATTTTCATTAATGGTTTTATTCTTGATGCTGTTCGTAATAATCAAGAATTACATTGTTTTGATCCTAATGATGTTCCTGAATTGTATAAATCATTTTATTCTGATGATGATGAATTGTTTTTAACTGAATATAAAAAAGCAGTTGAATCTGATTTGCCAAGAAGTATTATCAATGCAAGAACTTATTGGGATTCATTGATTTCAGAACGGTTTAATACCGGCCGGGTATATATTGCTTTTGCTGATAATATTAATAAGCAGTCAATGTATAAAAATGATAAGTATTTGATTACACAGTCAAATTTATGTGTTGCCCCTGAAACATTGATTTTAACTAAAGATGGTTATTTGCCAATTTCATCTCTTGAAAATCAAGATGTGGAAGTATGGAATGGTAATATTTGGTCAAAAACAAAAGTTATTAAAACTGGGACAAATCAAAGGCTATTATCCGTTAAAACAGATTCTGGGCAATCTATAGAATGCACTCCTTATCATAAATTTTATATTTTTGATGGATACGGCAAAGAATATAAAGAGGTACGCGCCCACGAATTGAAAGCTGGTGATAAATTATGTAAATTTAATCTGCCAATTATCGATGGAAATAAATCTCTTGATAAATCATATGTTAATGGGTTTTATTCTGGTGACGGATGTTTTACCAAGGATGGACAAAGAATTTATTTATATGATGAAAAAATTAAACTTAAAGACCTATTTGAAAGTGAAGATTCTTCAAAGTGGATTGACCAATCTAATTCTTTGAATAGAATGTATAAACACTTCTATAATCTTGAAGATAAATTTTTCGTTCCTATGTCTGAATATACCATAGATTCTAGATTAAAATGGCTTGCTGGCTATGCTGATGCAGATGGGTCTATATATAGAAATCAAAATAATGAACAATTGGTTTTGAGTAGTATTAATTTTGATTTTTTAAAAGATGTTCAACTAATGTTACAGACCCTTGGCATTAATTCAAAAGTTAGAAAAACTGTTGATGCAGGTTTTAGAAAATTGCCTAAAAATGATGGAACTGGTGAACTTGGAGATTTTTGGTGTGAAAGTTTATATAGACTTATTATTACAAATAATGGATTAAATAAACTTTGTGAACTTGGATTTAAAACACATCGTCTTAAAATTCATTATTCAAATATTCCCAATAGAGATGCTAACAGATTTATTTCTATTATATCTGTAGAAGATAATGGGAGAATCGATGATACTTATTGCGTTAATGAACCATTTGAACATAAAGTTATGTTTAATGGAATTCTTACTGGCAATTGTTTGGAAATCGTTCTGCCAACTGAACCAATAAGAAAAGTGTATAATTCTGAAACAGAAACATATACCCAAGAAGGTTTGATTGCTTTGTGTAATCTCGGCGGCGTGAATTTTGGTGCAGTTGATAAACCAGAAGACTTGTTGCGTATTGTTAAAGTTGGCCATCGTGCATTGGATAATTTGCTAAGTTACCAGAAACACCCCTTTCCTGCTGCTAGACGTCATAATGAACTGTTTAGACCATTAGGAATTGGTATTACTGGATTAGCATACTGGATGGCGCGACATGATTTGAATTATTCAAATTGTTATCATGAACTTGATAAATGGATGCAATATTTTAGTTATGCCGCTATTGATGCTTCTGTTGAATTAGCTAAAGAGCGCGGCAAGTGTCTGGGATATGAAGATACAAAATGGTCTGAAGGCAAATTGCCGATGGATATGGTTAATGATTATTATGAGAAATTTATGCCTCATGTTGATCATATTGATTGGGATTCTTTAAGAGCTAAATTGTCTAAATATGGGATTCGCAATGCTTCTTTGTTAGCTATGTTCCCTGCTGAGACATCTGCTAAGGTATCTGGTTCTGGAACAACAAATGGTATTGAACCAATAAGAGAATTATTAATTGCCAAAGGTGGCAAAAATAAGCGGGCTATATTTGTCGTGCCCGAACTAAAACGACTGAAAAATAAATACGATAGGGTTTGGGATAACTTAGATAATACTAGCCTTATTAAGACTTATGGAGTAATCCAGAAGTATACAGATCAAGCAATTTCTTGTAACACTTATTATAATAAGAGTAATTATCCATCTGGTAAAATTCCAAATGAGATTATTAATTATGATATCTTTTTGCATAAAGCATTAGGTGGTAAGACTCTTTATTACAATAATAATTATGATGGACAATCGCAATCATTTATGGATGGTAAAGATATTATCTCCGGCGGCGATGTCACTATTGTTACAAGCAGTGATGAAGACGATTGTGAATCGTGTAAATTGTGATGGATATTAAAAAATTTGATGGTGAACTCTTTGCTAAATTGAAAGAAATGCAAAGAGGATATGATAAACTAAAAGACACTTATACAAAACCTGCTGTTCGTAAATCATTTGCTGATTTGCCTAGCGAGTCTCCTTATAATATTAAGAGTATGCTCGTTAGTGTCAATCTGCCAGATGGCGATGGTTATACTTGTTATTACACAGATGACGAAAACGATTTTGCAAGTTTTGTAGAAGATTACACACTTGAAGGTATGTCTAATGACTATGATTGTGAAGATGTTCCACCAGCAGAATGCGAAGAAGATTATTGCTTTGCAGATCTGTTTGAGGGTGAGCCTTCTTATGTGTTTAATAATTGTACTGTAGTTGTAAATATTTGATAAACTAGATGGCCGTTTATTGGCTATTGAAATAGAATAATGATAATAAAATTATGATAGTAGATTGCCAATACAAAATAGTTAGCGGCGAGCTTCCTAAATTAGAAGGTTGCGCCGTTAATTTTAATGAAGAACAACAAGATGCAATATCCAGAGCATTTAATAATATAAATGTTACTATTGATATTGATGATACTTGGGGTTTCTGTAAAATAATAGCCGTAAACGGTCATAAAGTTGAAGAATAGGAAGTAAAAGAATGAAAAAACCATTTCTCATTGGTATTTCTGGAAAAGCATACAGTGGAAAAGATTTCACTGCTGATGCTATTAAACAATTATTTCCAGATTTAAAAATTTATAAAATTGCTTATGCAGATGCAGTAAGAAATATGCTTAAAGGCATTGTTGATGTTGATGCTATTTACAAATTGAATAAAAAAGAAGAGCCAATTGAGGGACTGGGAGTTTCATTAAGAGAGCTTATGCAAAGTCTTGGAACCGATTGGGGAAGACATATTCTTGGTGATAATTTTTGGGTTAACATTCTTAATAAAAGAATTAATGATAATTCGTTTCTTACCGAAGCAGATGTTATCGTTATTTCTGATTGTAGATTCCAAAATGAAATTGATTATATTATTAATCATAATGGCATTGTTTTAAATGTTATCGCCGATGGTAAAGAATATAAGAGATCTAAATTCTCTGAACATGAATCTGAAATGATTTCTATTGTAGGAGACATTGATCCAAGAATTGAAATCTTTAATGATTTTACACCTAATTATATAAGTTCCCTTAAAGAAATTCTTATTCCATATATGGAGCAATTAAGATGATTGATCAATATCTTGATGCCGAAGATGGAATCGAATTTGATACAATAGAGGAAGTCATAATGACTAAATGTCATTTATGCGGAACTCCTTTAGAATGGGATTTAAAAACAAAATGGTCCGAAACACTTGAAAGACCTATTATTTATGGAACAGCCACTAGTTGTGGCGTCATTTTTAATATAAGACCCCAAATAAATTCCGATGGTATTATTGATGGTTACACGATTCACCATTCTTAATCCATTTAGAAAGAATTAACCAAAGTAATCGCGGTATTATGAAATGTTATCCTTTACTAAGTTTTTTGGGATTTTAACTTTTCAAGCTATGCTTATTGTTGCCAAACGTATTATTAATTATTGTCTGGATGTTGTAACAAACAAGAAACAGCAGATGATTAAAAGCTACAATAGAACAGCTGTTCCAGATTTTAAAATAATCTAGAATACTATGGCATATAAAAGTTATTATAAAAAGAAAGGTAAAAAACAGTTGGTCTCTCGATGGTATTTGATTCGAGAGAATAAAAAAGACCTTTCTCTTATTATGACCTTGTATGATACAAGGATCATGGAGCGTTTAAGTAGGCTCAGAGATAAAAATAGACTTATATCTTATATATTGTCTGTTTACCGCAATAAAGATATTTATGATGCATTTGTAGAAAATGGATATATTGATCCTGCTATGAATCATGCTTTATCTAAATGCGGATATAGCAAAAGTGAACTAAATAAACAGATTATTGATAATAACTGGGAACTTATTTTAACTAATGCTTTGAAAAAATTTATGACATGGGCCATGCCTACATTTGATAGAGAATATGACCTCAAATTTGCAACATATTTTAATGCAGTTTTCCCTGATTGTTATCAGAAGGAATTTTTGAATTTTCGAAGACCAGAAAAACTTGTTAAAATGGAATTTGAAAAACAAACCTTCTTTCCAATAGAAGAAGTGCATAAGAGTGAATTGATGAGCGATGGCGAAATATATCACCCGCGGAGATTATTAGCGATTGAATTTTTATCGAGGTTCAATAAATGAGCATTGTAAGACCCATGTTAGCAGCATCAATTAATGGAGATGTAGATGCCTATCTATCCTCTATTGATTATCCTATTTGGATTACTCCAAAAATAGATGGCGTTAGGGCAATTATAAATGAAGGCCAAGTTTATAGTCGCTCTGGTAAGCCATTTAGAAATAAGCATTTCTTAGATTTGGTTAGTCCAATTTTAGATACTGGATTTTCTTTTGATGGAGAAATTTTAGTTTGTAAGACTTCTAATAATTCAAAAGGTGTTATTCCTAATCTTATTAATGATGAAGATTGTTATAGAAGAACTTCATCTTATATCAATTCTATTGATGGCGTTCCTGAAAATGGTTTTGATGTTGTCTTTTGTGTATTTGATACTATTAGTAGAGATGGTTTTAATCCCAATGCGCCGTTAGAAAATATTTGTAGATCTGGAATTGATTTTACTGATTTTAATATTAAAGTTTTCTTCTTAGCTAATTTTGGAATTGTTCTTAATCCTGACAATGACAATATTGTTGAATGTGTTAATCAATACGAGAAATATTATTTAAATCTTGGCTATGAAGGTTTGATGATTAATAAAATTAATGTTCCGTATAAGCATGGGCGCGCGACTATTAATGGCGGCGAACTTGTTAAGGTTAAACGTTATTCAGATTATGAAGCTAAAATAATTGGCTTCACCGAATTAATGATTAACCATAATGAAGCTGAAGAAGATGCTTATGGAAAAACTTCTAGATCTTCATCTATGGAAAATTTGGAACCTAGCAATACTCTTGGCGCGCTAATTTGTGAAATGAATGGAATCCAATTTAATATCGGAACAGGATTTAAAGAATCTGAAAGACAAGAGATTTGGAATAATAAAGAATCTTATCTTGGAAAACTAGTAAAATTTAAAAGCTTCGATATAGGTGTTAAAGATGCGCCTAGGCATCCAGTGTTTATTGGGTTTAGAAGCGAAGACGATTTGTAAGGAATGTTATAATGAGTATTAGTAAAAAACCTATTTCTATTAAAAACGAACCTGCTGTTCGTGATATTGATAATAAAGAAGAGACAGCTGTGGAACTTGTTCCAGTCGAAGAGTCCAAACAAGAAGTACAACCTGAAGTTAGCGCAGATATTGATTTACAGGATTTTGATAATAATGAGCCTGAAACAGAACTTAAACCAATAGAAGAAAGTTCTGTCGCCGAAGATGTAAAACCTAATAAACCTGAAAAATATGTGTTTCCACATAAACCATTAAAAGATGGTCTTAATGTTTTACGTTGGGCAGGATTGGCCAGTAAGAAATCTGCTACATTTGGCTTAGTCCGCATTGGTGCAAATGGGAAACCAAGACCTCATCAGGGTGTTGATATTGCTGTTCCTAATGGTTATCGCTGTTATGCTGTTGATGATGGAACTGTTATTCGTGCCAATACAGAAGGACTTGGCGATTATGGCAAAACTATCCTAATTAAATTGGATAATCGTCCTGAATATGTGTTTTATGCGCATTTAAGCGGAATCAAAGTTAAACCTGGACAAAAAGTTAAAGCCGGCGATGTTGTTGGTTTAACAGGAAGTACAGGTAATGCCAGAACAATGAAGACTATGGATACTGGTTCACATCTACATTTTGAAGTGCGCACTCAAAAAGATGTTGGGTTAGGATTATCTGGAAGACTTAATCCTTTGGATTTCTTTGCTTTGGATGAATACGACTCTTCTTTGTATAAATAAAACCCCTAGGCTCTAACCTAGGGGCTGTTTCTATGGTTTTTTCTTAGATTTAAGTTCTAATGTTTTTTCGATTAAATCTATTTTTTCCTTTATTGGATATACTGCTGTATCTAATTGACTATATGTAACACGTTGTTTCATTTCTTTTAATAAATTATCTTGTGTTTCAATAATGTCTTTTAAAATTGCAATTATCTCAATTAAGGCTCTATTTGATACTGTTTCTTTAAATGCGTTCTTTTCTAAACGTCTTAAAGACGTATCTTGTTCTTTAACTTTATAAGTTAAATTTAATGTTTCACCAATAGGAAGATTAGGTTTAATTAAGATATAGCCCGCGCCGCCACTTTCATTAGGCCGTGGTGCTATTTCAGTTACAACATAACCAGAAGTTCCTGTTGATACAGTTCCATAAATATATGGTTCAGGCATTTCAAAAAGATTGTGCCCATTACCTTCAATGGAAAAATTCTTTTGAATCATTTTCCTATTTCCTCGTTATATTTCTGGATCTGTTTTATTATAGATGCCTTTTCAAGTCTACAGTATTTCACCTTATCAATAAGTGATGATGCATACAAAACTAATTCTCGTGCTGAATTACCTTTTAATTCTGTGATTTTTCTCTCACATTCACCTGTCTGTATGTTTTTTGGTATTGTTATTTGTGGTGGTTTTATTGGTGATTTATGAGTAGAACATCCTGCAATTATAAAGGCAATCAAGCTAAGCTGAAGTATTTTTTTATTCATCTTATTTAGCCTTTTTGTTTAAACTATTTCTAACGTCATCTTGAATACAGGCTCTACTATAATAATCTCTTTTAAGGTTTTCCCTTAAACTTATATTCTCCTGCTCCAGTTTATCTGAGAGCTCTTTTTTTGTTTCAGCAAAGCTCTCATGAAGTCTTTGCTCCATCTTTAAAATACGATTTTCAGTTTCCATAGAGGCTGCCCTATATTCTTCAAGGGCGGCCTCTTTTCCTTTCTTATATCTATACTCACCGTATTGATTTACAGATAGAGCAATGGAAAGCAGGATCATAATTATTGCTATAACCCTGTATGCCATTCTTTATTTTCCCTTATCTATTATGAGTATCCAATCCATTCGAATTCTTTTACTAGTAGATCGCCCCAGAATGGTTTTCTATCGGAGCCATCATATCTAGTTTTAACATATGGCTTGAATTTCATTTTACCATTATAGCCCCTTCCTTCTGCAGAACTTTTCCAATCCCTTATTTTAGACATTCTTCCTCTAATTATTAATTTCGGTTCAAAATACATGTATCCGTCGCCAATTTCTATTTCTCTGCCGTCATCCAATACGCCATAAATATCTAAGGCTACATAATAATTACCCAATCCGCATGCTATCAATCCGGGATATGCTTCAGTCTTATCCTTTTCACTGTCTCCTGTGTATGTTAATTCATAGCTGCTTGAGGATGTTTGGGTATATGAAATTTCACCAGATAATGTAGGAAGATCTGTATCAGACAGAGCATTGTACACTGCTTCTTGATTTGAAATTACATTTGTCAATGCTTTGCTGAATTCAAACCCTTTTATAACAGCTCCATTTGTCATTGTGACATCTGGTACATTTGAGGATAATTCAAAAGTTGAATTTGGCGTCATGAATCCATCTAATTCACCGTCTTTTAATACAAATTTATATGCTCCGTATTCTGTGTCGGATTTATTAATGGTTCTAACCATTTCCAATTTGCCGCTTGGAACTTTTTCTGAGATAGATTTATATATACCGCCAGTTGATCTTAATGTATATTCGAGACCGTTGTATTCTGTTACAAGTCCTCTTGATTGTGGCACAGCTGCAAGAGCGCTATTACTTATTGTTGGAACTATTGTAGCTATTGCCGATCCGGCTGCTTTATTTGCTGATCTAACGTCTCCGCTTATTGCATCACCTATTCTTGTAAATTCCGATGCATTTATATACACTGATGCGTTTGGAACTTTCCAGAACACAGTGCTTAATCCATATACTGCTGGGCCATATGTCACCGGTTTTGAATCATCAGATGTCAGTTTTTCTACTTCTTTCGCTATAGAAGTTAGTGATTGAGGTGTCAATTTTTGTTCTGATGCCTCGCTAGTTTTGCCGTCTTTTCCTTTAAGTGACGCTAACCACTCTTGAAGTGTTCCGGTAAACCCGTTATCCTGTGCTAACTCATAAGCCGATTTACCGTTCGCACCTGCTGCACCCGGAAGTCCATCGCTACCTTTTTCACCTTTTTCGCCACGAGGTCCTGTATCACCTTTAGGGCCTACATCTCCTTGTGGACCTTGAGCTCCGGTTTCTCCTTTTGGACCGATTGGACCCTGTTCGCCTTGTACACCTTGTTGACCAATAGGGCCTTGAATGCCTTGTTGTCCCTGTTCGCCTTTAGGTCCCACCGGGCCCTGTAAACCTGGTTCTCCTCGCTCGCCTTTTTGACCATCTTGACCTTTTAAGGATGCCAACCATTCAGTTTGTGAACCAGTGAATCCCTCTTCTTTGGCTAATTCGTATGCTGATTTGCCATTGGCACCGGGATCACCTTTGGGTCCCTGCTCACCACGTTCACCAGGTGCGCCTTTTTCTCCAGTTAAACCTTGAGGACCCGTTGGACCTGGAATGCCCTGTGGGCCTTGTGGGCCGGCTTCGCCTGTCGGACCCTGTGGACCCACTGGACCAACTGGACCTTGTACTCCATCTTTTCCAGGTTCGCCTTTATCTCCTTTTGGTCCTGGAACTGGAGTTGCGCCACCTGAACCGCCACCTGAACCTGAACCTTTTAGACTTTGCAACCACTCTTGAACTGTGCCAGTGAATCCATTTTGAACAGCAACTTCATAGGCTGATTTACCGTCCTTGCCGTCTTCACCTTTTTCACCTTTTTGTCCTTGTGGGCCTTCAACACCTTGTAAGCCTTGCAATCCTTGAGGGCCTTGTTCACCCTGAGGGCCAGCTGGGCCTGTTGCTCCAATTGGACCTTGCAACCCCTGTTCACCTTGTTGTCCTTTGATAGATGCCAACCATTGAGATAGTGATCCAATATATCCATTTTGCACTGCTAGTTCGTAAGCTGATTTACCATTGGCACCGTTTTCCCCTTTAGGACCAATAGCACCAGCAGGGCCTTGAGCACCTTGAATACCGGCAGGACCTTGTTCTCCGCGATCTCCTCGATCGCCTTTGAGACCTCTTTCTCCTTGTGAACCTTGTGGTCCTGGGATACCTTGTTCGCCTTGAATGCCTCTTGGACCCTGCTGACCAGTTTTACCTTGTTCACCCTGAGGGCCTTGCTGCCCTGCTGGGCCCTGATCACCTTGTTGTCCCTGTGGTCCTTTTTCTCCACGTGGACCCCTTAATGATGCTAACCAGGCTTGTTCTGAACCTGTAAACCCATTTGCTACAGCAATCTGATAAGCTGATTTGCCATCTTCGCCATCTTTTCCCGCTGGGCCTGGAGCTCCTGAACCGCCTCCTGATCCGCCTGATCCTGAGCCACCTCTAGTGATATAGACTCTTAAAACTTCTGCGCCTGGAACGCATTCGATTTGCTTATCTTCTGCGCCTGCAACAATTGCTTTAATGGTGCGAAAATCACCTTCGCCGACCTTGAAAGATTTCCATTCTCTTGTTGCGTCTATCCAGTTTGCAAAGAATCTTTTGGCTTCTTTTAATTTAATCTTAATTTCCATGTGTTATGCTACCTTAATTAGTATTCTTGATACATATGGGATTGTATATCCATCTAATGTTTTCATGTCGATTTTAAATCTGACATTATCTACGTTTGCTATTTTTCTTCTAGCTGAAACGTAAATTCTTTCTATGTCGTTATTGACGACTATTTGATATTTATCATCTGTTGTTTTTATTTTTACGTCATCTTGGTCAATTTCTTTGCCGAGAATATATTTACATACTGAAACTATTTTATAAAATGGATTCACTCTATGTGTTGGATCTGATATTTCTAATTCTTTTCCGTCTTCTGTTCTATATTTTATTGTTCCGTCCAATACAGAGAGGATTTTAACTTGATACGTGTCGAATAATTTTGAATAGTTTTTAGATGGGAACATAAAGGTATTAACGCCGGCCGGTACCTTTGTTTTCCCCACAAATGGAATGCCATTTACGAAATATGTATCATCAAACTCTATTTCTTTTTCTTCTGTATTGATTCCAGTTGTTACAACATAGTTTCCAAATTCTTGTATTGGATTTGTACAGTCATAATATTTAAATAGGTTAGTTTCTAAAAGCTCAGAATTGATTTCTGATTTAAATACATTTCCATCTACTGTTGAAGTGTACTCGTCTAATCTAACTATATTGTTATCTAGATAATCATTTATTGGGATGATTGCTCTGATTGATGGATTTCTTGTGTTTAGCTTCCTTAATGGTTTAATATCCTTAAATGGTCCGTCATTAATTGAAACTGCGTAATTCATTTCTACATTCGGATTTTGATAATTATCGCATGTATCAATACCGATAAATTCGCCGATTGCATTAATTGGAATTTCTCCAGTAACACAAGTGGTTGGTGTAGAATATTTTTTAGTTGCTATAAAGAATTTTTCAATATCAACTCTGTACAGGTATTCAGCATTTTTAATAAATTCTTCTTTTGAGATATTTATATAAATTCTGACATATCTTTCATTGTTGTCTGAGATAGAAACATTAAGACTATTTGTTAATTCTTTGTCAACAATCTTATTGTATTCGTTCCCATCTTTACTTGTATATACAGTGTAAATATGTGCCCGCGCTGTTTTTAATTGAATATTGTTGTACGAACCATATTGAAGTCTATCAATATCAATTATTAAATCTTGTTTTCCAGGACTTCTTGAATAGAATTCCATCTTTGTTTTTACAATTTTATTAATAGCCGAATCAACAATTGGAGATCCATCTTGATTGACCCAGATTGCATTTCTTTTATCTGAATCATCAACATGATAAATGGAAATAGATTCTAATGGAATTTTAAATGATGATATTTTAGAATCATCTAAGAATGTATCTGATTCTTGAACTCCATAAATCTTGCTTCCTTCAACTTTAGCAGTTGTTTCGTTTTTATTGTAAGAAACTTTATTTGGAGTATAGTAGATTGCTGTAGTGTAAGAAGAAATTGATCTGTCTGCTATGTTCGCAGCTTTTGCTTCTGATGATGCTTCGTTCAATCTAATTTTAATATCCTTGATATAATCTTTGGACTTCTGTTTAAATTTAGTTGAACGTATCTTTAATTCATTCAGTTTATCCTGGTTGTGAAACAGTTTCGTATACCATTGATACAACATAGCATTGAGACCCTGCCTCGTATAAAAAGGATTGCTCCTATTTATAGTGATAGCAGGGCCTGATGTTTTTGTTCCAACCTTTCTGTATGAGTTTAAAGAATTCATTATTTGTTCTAATTTACTCATTTTAGATTGTTACCGTATTTAGTGTTAGATTTTTAACAATAGGTGATTTTAATATCTCAGAGGACCTATCTTCTTTTGTTGGAGATAAGACAACAAATTTATCCCCATCAGAGATATTCTTAATTTGAATTTGAGATCCGGCGACAGTGTATTCGGATTTGCTTACTGGATTTATCATATTGCCGGTTATATAAACATTTGAGCTTATATATTCAACCTCTGTTTCGCCACTTATAATAGATTGAGAATACAATATCCCATTATTATAGTCAATAGAATAATACCCATTAGCAGCCGAACTAGTATCTGTATTGATTATAATAGATGTCTCAATAAGGTCATGTGTGAATACTCCATCTGGAAGCTGAATAAATGTTTCATTACCAACATCTTCCATCATGTAATCACCGGCGAATATTAATTCATCTCTTGAGAACACCTTTGATTTGAAGACTTCTGTGTAGCCTATAATATTCAAATCTGAGAAGTGGTCTACTTTTCTTCCTAATGAAAATCTATTCACTTTTTTAGGAATTGATATTTCTAATTTATCTCCGACTCTAAATTCATCTATTCCGTTTTTATACTCTACTTCTTTAATAAATGATACTAATGATGCGTTTTTATTTTTAAACACAAGTGAACCTTTTAATATGCCTGACTTGGATAGTTTTGCTATCTTAAGTCCGTCATATTTTGTTAGACGTTCAGATGTTTTAGAGAACTTAGCATTGTCCGTATAGATAGAGACTGAATTCAAATTAGCTTTGAAGATTAGGTTTATTTCTTCTTTAGTGAATGTATATACATCTACAATAGCAGAAGAACTTGTTGAATATACTTTATTATCAACAATAGAGAATTCTCCGTCCAATAATGGCGCGGCCGGATAGTTCTTATTGAAAACTACACCAGTCGGCGTGTCTGCATTTTGAATAGGTGTCTCGATTTGGAAATAATCCAAAAGATTTATTATTTTCTCTTTTTCAAATGTATGAACCTTAAATCCTAATGGATCTATTAGATAGCTGTCCTTATTATGCACCTTATATATCCATTGATAAGCAGAAGAAAAGAATCCAGATCTTAAATCTATTTTTCTACTTATTGCCCCATCTGTAAGAGTGTATACGCCGGCATCGTTAGAGAATGGGAGAATCACATTATTAGAATCAATAATTCTCATTGGACGTTTAATTGGGTTAGAAATCTTAAACGCTTTTACCGTACCAGTGTCCATTTGTTGAGACGGAATAATTCTAAACAGATCATTCTTTTCAATTGCGCACTTATGATAAAAGGATCTTGTAGTTGCTTTTAATATGTTTCCCATCGGCGCGAGAGATTTAATAACATAATCTGACTCACTTTTTATTGATGTTAATGTATCAAGCACATTTAGATCATCGGAGAAACTACTATATGTAAATCTTTCTCCATATGGATAACCATGCATTTTGCCAATAATATATTTATCACTTAATGCAAATGGAATTGTTATATAGGGATTAGCAGACATTAACTGTTGTACATGTCTATTAATATTATCTGATGTATAGTTATTTTTTGCATCAGAACCATGAAGAGTTAATTTTAAGAATAGTGTTTTAACTGGATTCTTAGTTTTAATTGATTTCTCTGACAGCGTATTGAAATCCAAATGTTTTGGATATTCTGATACAGAAAATGGAATTGAAACTCTCTCCCAGTTTTCATTATCTGGGCTTATTTCTATTTGAGTATTATTGAATGAATATCCATCCATAGGCATATTTGCCTGAATAGATGCTTTAATAACCTCTGAATTACTATTTATAGGGCCAAATATTATATTGCCAGATTCTACAGAAGATGAAAGGCCAATAGAAAAATTAGATACACCTATTGCATATCTTGACTTACCATTCTTTGCTATATATGGATTATTTTGAATTATAGAAATTCTAATTGCTTTTGTTGCTGAATTTTGAATTGTTACAGTAAAGTTATTCCCTGTTTTTTCTAAATCAAAATTGACGCGCCGGAATGATTTACCATCTTCAGAAATCTCTACATAAGAAACATCTGCATGAGAAACACCAAAATCAGAAAGTGTGAAACCTATTGCATTTACACTCGATCTGTCACGAATAGTTGCAATGATTGACATATTAATTGCGCCGTCAATTCTTTCAACCTCAACTGGAGAATCCGTTATTAATGTTTCCTTATTGTTATTACGAACATCATCATAATCATTGTGATTACCAAGAGCACCATTTGTTAAGATGTCAATATCAACTATTGGCAGTGGAACATTTACGCCAGATTCAAGTCTTATTGTATTGCCAGAAATAATAATATTCTCTTTTGAATAAATCGGCATTCTAGATAAGTTGTATTCGGTGTTTGAATTACCACTTATTGTAGAAATGGTTAAATAAATATCAGAAACAGATTGCATTCTTTTTCTAATATCTACAATTCCTTCTGCAAACTTAGCAACAGAGTTTGACATTTCATTATTAAGATTGTTATTATCTTCTGCCAGTTTATCTGCCCTGTTTTTAATATCAGAAACCAATGCAGATTTCCATCCCAATTCTCTTTTAGTATATCTTGCAAGAGATGACATAAAATCTAAAATCATTTTGATATAATTCCTATGTATTTTATTACTGGTTCTGATCCATCTATATCTAGAATATCTGCGCCTAGTCTGCACTCTAATCTTACTACATCTTTATTTTTAATAATTATAGAGTTTGATGGATCTATTACCACATCTTCACTGATATCTTTTTGTTTGTCTAGGTAGTCTGGTTTATAGATGTATAGACATGAGTCGTCATATTCCTGGATGATTCCGTCTTTGATTTCTATTTTGTCTTTAGAAACAATTCCGTCCTTATATCTTACAATGCTTATTGGCGTATGATCAACTTTGTCTCCATTTGAGATAAGTTCTCTAGTATTTCCTAATCCAATTCTTACAAACTCGCTAAGGATGATTCTACCATCATTACCATATCCAGTTATCCCTACATTAGCAGACACAATTAATGATTCGGCGTCTTCCATTTTAGACACGACATGAAGTGAACCCTTATTTAGAACTTGAACAGACTTTGTTTCTATTCTCGCAGTTCTAGACATTGAAACTCTATTAACATCTACATCGACATATCTAGAGATGTCGTCTCCATTCGTTATAAATGGATGCTCAATAATGATTTCTACTGCTATTGCATTCTTATTTTTATTTTTAAGAATAACGGTATCTTCCAATACGAACGGGATATTAGACAAACTAATAGCTGTACCATTTGAATCTATTGCAGTAACAGATTTAATAAACACTTCTGAGACATTGGGTTTTAATACAACCCTATTAAAGAATACTGAGTCTGATGACACTATCTTTTTTAATTCACTCATTTTGCATATCTTTCGTCATATGGGGGCATTGTATATCCAGCATCATCAATAGAGAATACAACAGAATTATTTATAGATGTATCTATTTCCATTATTCCATAGTGCCCTGGATCTTCTGATGCTAGATTATTTCCTTGTATAAATGCCGCGCCGTTTTTTACCATTGCAATCTTTTCTATATAAGATTTATGCCATCTCTCAAGATTATCTTCTATATCTCCCATAGATTCAACCAAGAAATCAACAGATGTATTAGCAGTAGATGCAAATCTGTCTATTTCTTGTGTTAATAGTTCAAAAGACAGTTCGTCTAATACGGCCTGTTGTGGAACTCTTAGCACATCATTTATATAATTAAACTGTTGGTTCTCTATAAACTTCTTCATTCTTTTATCTCTATTGTATTAAAAATGGAATTAAAACCTACCGATACAGAATCTAGGTATTCAACAGTTGATGTATCTACTGTTATATAAAGATCATTTCCATCAAGAACTCTTTTTGTTTCTCTGGCAAATGTTTTTTCTCCGGCCTCATTAAATATGATTTTGTATCCATCTGTATTAGTTTTTAAAAATGATGGAACTTTATATTTAACAAACCTTAAAAGATCTTCATCTTCCACATAATCAATCGGATTGCCAGAATACTTATCTTTACTGATGTCTATTTTATATGTTGTAGTTGTATCTGTGCTTGAGTATTTGGTTATTGTCGCGTTTGTTGATAACCCTGCCCTAATAACAGCTACACCGGCATTTACAGACTCTTCATAATCTTTGCCTAGTACAATTTTTAAATAGGACATCTTTGGAACGATAATCCTGTGCAAAGGAGTAGAATCTTTTTTAGGTCTTGAGATTCTTCCACTAAATGCAAAGTCTGGTTGAATGTCCTTTTTGAACACTGTTGCAACTTCTAAGAAGATTGCTTTGTCATCTATTATACTTCCGATATTAGAAATAGATGCTAATGTATTCCCAGATTTGTCTATATATTTTCCTTCTCCATTTTTAATATTTACGATTCCTTGTTGAATATCTATCCCCATTGTGTTATATACACACACTCCAAATTTATCAAATGCTGCGACACATATTTTTGATCCATTTTGAGTTGGCTTGATATACAATTTAATAAAGCTAGAATTATTAACAATTCTAATTGGAATTTCAATATTATTTATTTTAGGAGAGATGTAGCTATAAGAGGCTTTAATATATTCAAATTCATTTGGAATTGATTCATTTAGAAATTGAATATTTATCTGGCCCTTATTATTGACAATAGCTTCTTTATTTACTCTAATTGTTCTGACACCAGACTGAGTTTTAAAATCCAAACTTAAATGTTCTGAAATTATATTTGAATTGTTTAATTGAATTATATCATTAGATAAGAAAGCAGTTTCATTTATTATTTTTACTACCTCAGAAACTCTTGGCTCTTGTTTATATGCTAAAAGTAATTCTTTACTTAGCAATGAAACTTTCTTTTCTTTATAGAAGTCTTTTAAAACAAAAGACAGGTGGTCTTTGTTGGATTTTGAATATTGCTCTACTAGGATTAGTTCTCCAGGGGTAGCTGTAAATGCGACCTCTGGATTTGGACATGAAATTATAAAATCCTTATTTGTATCCTGAATATAGGTGTAGAGTTTATTATCTATATCTGATATAGGTTTATTAAAATGATTATTTTCATTTATATAGACTGGAACAAATTCCTCGAATGATTCTAGCTCTGTCCCATTTCTTAATTTATATTTTACAATGCCTATCTTTTCCCTGCTGTATACAAAATTATTATCAATAGGAGAAATATGTCCATTTACAGTAATAGATTCAGCGCGAGGATGTCTATTAAGCGTCTTATAATAAAAAGGAACTCCATCTTTAATAATATCTGTTATTAGAATCTCTGGAGAATTTGACCTAATCCTTATTCCTCGTATTGATTTCTCTTCAACCTTCGCAAACCTAGTTCTATCAGAATGGTCCTTATAATTAATATTGTATTTTGATCCTTCAAATTTACTCGTATCAACAGCGAGGATAGCATTTCTGCTATCCTTTGCATGTCTAACTGTAACGCCAGAATCATATCCTACAATACTTAGATCGTAAGTTATAGTTTTCATGGTGCGTATCTAGCCCTTCTTGCAATTACTTCTAATACTGGGGAAGATGAATCAAGCATTCTTCCTGACGAATCCATAATTACCAAGTCATTTATGAATAGCGTTCCTTGGCAAAGCATGTCACCAGAAGAAACTATTGAGTCCTCAATAAACGCATTGTTTATTGTTGTGTATTGCTTAGTGCTTAATGCTATCGCAGCCTGAGATGCTCTTTGAGATCTGTTATTGGCCAACTGAACTACTTTTCTTGTTTTGCCCTCTAATGCATCGATAGATGCTCTTTTAGACGATATGAAAGATGTCTCGCCGTTAATCCTTACAGAGTTTCCTTCGATCACCACGCCAGCATCGTCTGATCCAGTTTTAAATGTTCCATTAACATTAAGTGCTCCAGCTACAGAGACCTTGTTGTTGAAGAATGTGTCGCCAGCAAATTGGTTAGTAGCTTTGTTATCTGTTTGAGATACAGATCCTAATACGGACACTACACCAAGAGTTGCAATAGCGCCTGGAAGAGATGTTAAACTTCCGTTGATATGAACGTCGCCATCTGTTGATACATCTCCAGCAAGGATAGTTTTTCCTATTGCATAAATGTTTTGGAATTGCGCTTGCTTCTCTGCTCTGAACCCGTTAAGGAATTCTGCTGAACCTTGAACTTTAAGTGTATTAAGAGTTGATACACCGCCGGCATTAATATTGCCTGCTGCATTCAATGCGCCTTCAATAGAAATCTTAGAGTTAAACACTGCATCGCCAGAAACAGTCATTTTCTCTGTTGCCAAGATTTCTCCGCCGAAGATGTTTTTATGATTACTGAAGTGTGTATCAGCAGAGATGATGGCATTTGATCCTGCGCTACCTAATTGTATATCGCCAGAAATGTTGGCACCTTTGTCTCCGCGGATTGTTTTTGATACGGCAATTCCACCAGATACAGAGACATCTCCATTCAGATATGTAGATTCTTTAATATTTAAAGATTTAAACTCTGCTGTTGATCTTGATGTTAATGGGCCATCCATCTCTATTCCGGCTTTTGCTGTTAATAGAGACATGAATTTAGATTGCCCGCCGACATTCATTTCTGATTTGAATGTTGCTTCATCTGCGAAGTCCACTACGCCAATAAATGATGTTTTATTATTATTAAAGATTGTATCTGCATTAACTGAAAGTTTATTGCTTTTACTTTCGCCAAGTGTCACATCTCCAGAGACTTGCAGTCTTCCTTTGACATATGCCTCGCCGCCGATAGTTGTGTCTCTATCTACAATAAGGTTATTTGTCTTAACCTGAGTGGAGAATCTTCCTCCGTCTGCAACAATATCTGCATCGGTTTCAATATTTCCTGTAGCAGTTATTTTACTAGATGACTCAACACCGCCTTTAGCATCAATAACGTTTACAGTTCTCAATTTGGAGATCGATACATCTTCAAATCTACCACCCTCTGCAGCAAGCTTACCTCCTACAGTAAGATCGCCGCCGGTATTAAATGAACCGTTTGCAACAATATTGCCATCAATACGAGCAGACTTAAGAATAGATACCGGACCGTTAAAGATTGAACTTGAATCAACCTGCAATTCATTAGTTGTCAATCTGTTTTTAGATACAATAGAGCCACCAACATCTAGACTAGAGTTAATAGATACATTTTCAGTGAAGGATACTGAACCAGTAAATCTGGATTCGTCTTTTACTTCTATACTTCCTATTGTTGCCTTGTTTTTGATGTTTAATTCTTTGCCTCCGATAGATCCACCGGCATCTATGTTTTCTGAAACGCCAAGTGATTTGTCTATTGATGCAGTGCCAAATGTTTTTAAGTTACCAGTTGTAACTTCGCTGTATACGATTGTTTGACAATCAATTGCGCCTGCTCGTGCATCTACAAACACAACACCATTTTTACTTTCAACAACAAGCCAACCTGGAGGACATTCTGTATCAGTTCCTGTTACATAAATAGCAGATGTATCGCCGAGATTAATTCCTCGTCTATCTTTTAAACTAGATGATTCAACTCTTAGATCATAGAAGTCGCCTGAACCAGCATTAAGGCTTGCCCTTGGCATTAATTTAAGATTGTCAACTCTAGTTGTATCCGAACCTTGTCCAGTTAGATCTCCAAATCCGTATTTTTTGCCATTTAAAGTTTGAACTTTTGTTGTGTCTTTAAGAAGGTAAACTTTGCCGTTTCCAGATTCCAAATACGTGTCATGGTCTGTTTCTGTCGATGTACCGCCATTCTCTGCCGATGTGTACATATTTGCATACACACTTGAACCATCTTTGTGGTATCTGATACCGGTATTTTTACCAGAGTTAGTTATATCAATAGGATAATTGCCAGATATCGTTATATATCCATCTTTTGCAAAAATAGATCCATCTTTATCTGTGTCCCCGAAACTTATTTTACCGTCGTCTCTTATTCTAATATCTTTAGGTGTAATAGTTTCAGTTGTAAGATTTTTAATACTTACTGGAGTGGTATATTTTACACCGGCCGCGGCGTTATCAGATGAGACCTCTACTGAGCCATCTTTGGCAATGAATGAAACGTCTCCAATTTTAATGCCAGCATCATTTCTAGCTGTTAATATTCCACTAAGATTAACATCTTGCACATTAAGAGCCTTGGCAAATAGTTCTGAAAGTCCGCCAAGTGCAGATGGAAATTTAATTGCACCTGTTTTTGCCTCAATGTTAAATATATTATCTGCGCCGCCTTTATCTCCAGTTGAGTAGATAGAGTTTCCATCTATCTCTAGGCCTTTGCCATATAGATTATCAGTAGAACTTTGTGGAGCATGTGTAGAAATTTTAAGACCGTTTTCTGCGCCAAATAGTTTTAATCCTTTTGATGCATAATCATACATTAAAGATGAGCCGTCTGAAATAGACCCAAAGAACAATTTTCTAGAGTTATCTAATACATTATTGTGCAGATTGTATTCATTAGAAGAACCGATCAGCACATCACCAATAATGGCGTTATTGAAGTTACCAGGATTATCAGCTACATATCCATCTCTATTGAAATATTGAGGATGGTCATCTCCACTGAATTTAGATACGCCATATTCTTTACCGTGAACATATCTTTCTGATCTCAATCCAGATAGATTACTATGAGAAATAACGGAGCCTAATTCTTCTCCATTATGAGAATGATTGATAGCAAAATCCATTAAGAATTTAACAGAATCGGCGATTGTCCAGCTATTAACTGATAGAACGATAAACGAATCTGCCGGAATTGTTAATTCTGTTTGGAATCTGAATTTTTGATCAGACATTAAGTAAACCGATGCATCATCAATTTTTTGGAACATATTATTGTAATAGATCCAAACTGATACATCTGATACAGGGGCCTTAATTGATCCTGATGCACTAACAAAATTTCTCACTTTGTCTGGAAGTGAAGCATAAATACCATTTGGAATGTTTATATTTCCAACTTTGTTTGTTTGTTTAATATCTACTTCGTATAGTTTATCAGAGATTTTTGTTACTGTAGACTTTTGTTGATTACCAGATCTTACATTATCAATAGAAGGATAGGTATTGGGAGTATATTTTTCTAAGCCTAATACAGTTGGGAATTTTCCTTTATAGTTGACTGTAAAATTATTTGCTGGACTTTTGAAGAATATCAACTTGCGGCCGTCAATTGCATAATGTGTGGCGTCTGTTAAAAGAGTTTTATCAACCTTAGTATAGGTGTTTGTGCCGTCTACAATTGTAATATCAGTTATTGGTGTCAATGTTAGATAGTAATCAGAATTAACAGATGGCGCGAACGTTTCTGTGAAGTTTGTAAGGGTTTCTCCAGTTGGAACATTCGGGGCCAATTTTTCTACATCACCTATTGTCCCAATAACGCTGCTGTTAAAAGAACTAGATGTGGTTCCAGAGTGGTTATTAATATCGCCGATATCATCGCTTAAAGAATTCATGGCTCCTATTACACCATTAATGGCTTTAAACGTATCTTCTGGCGAAACTGCTCCTCCAGATAATAAATTTAATTTTTTCATATTTAACCTTTAAAGGATTATATTTTTACTTTCTGAAACCATCCTTCTTATCGCAGATGGAGAAATATTTAGATTGAATGAGATATTTTTGTCTGAATATGACACACTATCATTTGTAATGTATCCAATTTTAAGATTAACAATACTAGAATATATTGAATATAGATTAACTAAATTATCTCTGAATACTGATAATTTGTCTATAAAAGATTGCTGAAGTTTTTTATCTGTGATTCTAATTGTCGTCTCGTCTGGACTTATAAGAGGTGTGTATGAAACTTTATAAACGCCGCCTTCTTTGACTGTTACTATTCCTGGTATTGTATACTCCCAATCACTATATTCGGCCATTACACCATATGTCTCTTTATAAACTGTAATAGCTTCTTTAGTGGACAATGCGGGTAATGCCAAAGACATCCCGGCCGTATCAGTATTAAACGCTATATCTAATCCTGGGCCTGTTTGTCTTACGGTGTATAGCCCAGAGTTTGACATATTTAATGTTCCGCTTAAATAATCAGATAACTTTTCTGATTTCTTGTTAAACGAAATATGCTGTATAGATGATGTATCGCCGTCTCTGAATTCCCCATATATTGCTGCTAGAGTCCCCTGTATATATCCAGTTAACTCATATTTGCCAGCCGTATTGGGCACAGTAGTTAGTAAGTCAATGGCAGATGTTGGAGCAGAAATTGTTAATGAATTTGTTCCTTGATTTGATATTTCATATTTATCTCCGGATTTTACTAAATCTCCATTTATAAAGATATTCGCATCTGGCTCTATAAAAATTGATTCTCTATATTCTGGAGCATAAAGAAGTAACTCAGAAGTCGTTGATCCATTATCAATAGAAATATCTTCTACAGCACTTACTGTTTCTACTCTTATATCTGGGCTTGATAATTGGAATAAATTTATCTCCGCGGCAGGATTTACTTTATTCGCATAGTAAATAGGTTTTCCACTTATCTGCACAACTGGAGAGACCTTATACTCTGCGTAAACTTTATCATAATTGCCATTGAAAACAAATATGCCGCCATAACTATCTTCTTTTTCTGGAACTATCTTAGAATTAGACTGATCAAAGAATTCATATTCAGAAATGTTTAGAAACTCTGTATATGAGATTGTTTTATTTCCATCTTTTTCTGTTTGACAAAGTTCCTTATCATTCGAACTCTTAAGCTCTTGTCTTGGAATAGCTGTCTTATCAATTACTACATGACGAGTATATGTTTCTGGTTTAGGAATAAAGATTTTTCTATTCTTATTATAGGCTTTAACAAAATCATCATCATCTAAGAATTCAGTGGCATATTCTGTCATCCCGGTATATGAGAATTTTGATTTGCCATCTTTTTTATAAGTTACAAATGAATCTATGTATCCGTTTTTTCTTGATAAAATAGATATTGATTCTATAACGTCTGAATCACCAAGCCAAGTTGTTCTTTCTCTTACAGGAATATTATAGCATCCTGTCCCAGAGATTCTAGCTCCATCAAGAACGCACATCTCGTTTGGGATATTTACACTCCCATACTCTTGAGATGTTGATATCTCGTTTCCCCATCCAAATTCTGATTTATCTGGATCATCAGATAATATCTCTAATGTCTCCATTCTATCGTAGTTAATTTCGGATTTCCTTATATGGACATTATGTGAGAGTTTTGCACTTAAAGAAGATGTTCCAACTCTAATTGAATACTTTAATGTCTTCATCTTTCTGCTCCGAATGTTTCTAGATTGTAATTGATTACTGCGTTTCTTACTTGTGGAAGTTTATAAGAATCTTTTATGTTCCGAATAATGTTGGATTCTGAGATATAGAGAATAAATGTTTTTGCGAAATGCTTTACATTTATTTTTGTATTGTGAAGATTTGAATTTGAAATTATTAATCCATTATGAAGTTTTACATTTTGAGTTTGATCAATAGAAATATTTACCATATCAAGATACGCGCCGGGGATATTTGGTGCGATATTATTAGACACTGCCGCCGCGGCACTCATTGGAGATGAAACTAACTCAACTTCTGATACATCAACATTTGAAAAATCAACAAGAGATAATGCAGTTATAGTCTCCATTCCACGTGTAAACATTTTAACATCTACACTGGCTTCTTTAAATTTAAAGAATACATCAGCAAGTGATAACTCATACATAGGAATTTCTAAATCTCCAATTGTAAGAATTCCATCATATATAGAAATTATCTTATCTGTATTCTTAATAAGAAATGCTGGATACAGCTCCCCAATATTCTTTTTATAAGAAGGAAAGAATTCTGCTCTTTCAAAAGGATTAATACTTATATTTTTTGTATTGATCATTTTAATCTAATCTCCTTATATAGAGAATCTAATGATAGTGATCTTGGAGAATATCTTGAATAAACGTGTCTTACTGGTTTAACCTTAAAGATCTTTCCTTCATAATTAACATATAGCTCAGAATCATAAAGATGCATTGTTTTAACTTTTGGCAGAACCATAGATGATTGAGATATTCCTTGCGCAGATATCGCCTGATACAGTTCTCCATCTTCATTTCTTACCGAGAAGATATATGGAAGCTTATTATCACATATAACCGGGATAGTTATAATACTCTCTGAATTAAGTGTATTAATCCAAGTGTTATTATCTTCTACAAGTTGACCATATCTGTTTACATAGTATGTGAAACCGTTATTTTTAACTGAGATTCTAATATTTGGAGAAGATGATCTTCTTGCAAGATCATGGGCCATAACTGTGCACCTTATTGTTGTACCGATTCTATTCTCCTCATCCTCTAAGAATATGAAATGGTTATTATTTGCAGATCCATTTGATTCTGTTTCTGTTGTTAAATTATAAGTTGGCTTAGATATTGTTAACCAGTTATTAGCATCTACTGAGAACACATCAGAGTTGTTTGATACAAATAGATACTTAGGCTTATTATCCAGGTCAATCTGCATTAACGGATCAAATGTTGTGCCGGACATATCATACATATAAACAGATGATTCATCTTTTGTTATATATGGGAAGATAAACTCTCCCTCTGTGTTTGTTATTCTTTTTAAAGGGATATGCTTAGGATAAATAAAGTGATCAATAGAGCAATTAACATAGTTAGTTAGTATAATTTCTACCGGCGATGAAACTGAATCAATGTAGATGAATTTTTTAAATGTCTCGTACACGCCTTCATATCTTACATTTATATGTTCAGTTATATATTTGAAATTTTTATCGTATCCCAAAATAGTAATTGTAAAACTTTCATCATATGTCTGTGGCAATTTAACATATAGTCTGTTTTCTTTTACAAATCTATGATTAATTTTTGTCTGGCCTGCGCTTATGATTAAATCATATGCATCCTCTATCCAGTCTATATCTGATTCTGTAAGAATAACGCCATCAGAAGGAAATTGAGAATAATCGGAATATAAATAATGCCCAACGTTTTCAAGAATGCGGGAACCGACAGTTTTATATGTTCCGTCTTTATACTCTATTCTTGATCCCTCGGTTTTTATTTCCTTATAATCTCCATACACATCAAGAATATGAAGTTCGTCAGTTACTTCTAGCTTTGTATTTCTATATCTCATTGCCACCGTATTGATAGCTTTCTCCATAGATGAATTTACAATAGAAGAAAAAGGCAAGATTACTCTTGCCATATTTGAATATCTGCTCTTATATGAAGTTGACCATTTGGCAAAATATCTTGTTATGATATTTGTAGATAAATTCTGCTTCATTCTTCTATCCCTAATGCGTCTGCTGCCGAGAAGTAAATCACATATCCATCCGGAATTTCAATTACTCCACTACTAGCAGATTCTGATGTTCCGTATGTTTCAGATTTTAAACTTAGCGCGTCAATTTTTACATTTAAGCCATATGATGTTAATTCTGTTTTAATTGCATCTATGTCTATTATTTTTGAGAAAGGTGTATATGTAGAATAGAATGACTGGTTAATAGCTCCCAGTGCCATTACCTCTGTCGTATTTGAATAAGTGAATGTAGGATAAACTTTTAAGATTTGTGGCTGAAGAATTTGAAATGACTGCTCTGCTGAGCCAATCGCATCAAATGTATTTAATAGTTTAGATCTCATATGCGGGAACGAGCTATCTTCCTCGCCTTTCAATGTTTTATCTGTAGCAATATAAACTCTTACAACGCCGCTAGATTGATCTTCGTCAATAAAGAATGCTTTAACAAGTGGAGTATATTGAACAATACCAGTAATAGAGTCTATGCTTGAACCATGAACTTTCATTTTGGCTGACATAGTTCTTGAGCGAAGAGAATTGTCATCTTCCTCTGTTAACTGATTATATACTGGTTCCTTAAATTTTATTTTAAGACCAGATGTATTGATATTTTTCTTATCAGTTATATCTATTACGGCGCCATTTTTAATATCTGTAGTAGATGATGATATTACCCTTATAGATAATGGAATTTCATATAAGTCAGATTGCAAGTATACGTCTGTTAGAACCTCAATCGTTGTATTCCCTATTGTATATCTTTTCCCTTTTGGAATTGCAAGTTTGCCGTGAGAGAATTTTGGAAATGTATTCCCATCATCAGTTGATAAGACTACAATTTGATCTTCTGCTTTTACATATAGATCAGAATAAACGTTTCTTAATACGCCAAATTCATATGCATTATCTGTTAATAAATCTCCAGATGCTAATTCTGTAAAAGTGGAATTAATTAATGACGCATTATATTTAGATACATTTACCATTGATTCTGATACTGCATCTACTAATTGTGTCAATACAGAGGATCTAGATGTATTATTCAGCCCTGTACTTTTTCCAAGTTCTGTTAAGACTTGGTTTTTAAATAATTCGGGATTTGATATTTCGCTATACATATCTAACTCCGCCTGTAGTTGTAAATTCTATATTGATTTCTTGAACTTTTTCTCTTGTAAAGCCCTCAGATGTTCCAACTGATATCTTAAAATATACGGAGTCTACACCATTTCTCACCGGCACAATCATTATTTCATATGCAGATAGAAACAAATCTGATGTCAATGATTGTCTTATAGATCTTACCATTTCATCTATTGTTTCATCTGTTAATTGTTTTCCAATATAATTTATAAGATTCGCGCCGTATAGTTTATATTTAAACAAATCTCCATTTGCTGAAAACACTCTGTGGGCTGCATTCATTTTTGCTATTTCATCTTTATTGTAAGATGTAACTATGTCAGACCCATTAAAAATTAGATCTCCATATTTATCTTGAGAAATGTCTCTTGTTATTGTATCTATTAGCATATTAAAACAGCCCTGTTATAGTGCTTGTAACGATCCCATTAATAATATTTTGTGTTGCTATATTTTTAACTGGTACTGTCACTTCAAATGTTGGAACTGGAGTTATAATTGTTGACGGCATACCAGATAAGGCTACCGGATTGAATTTGTAGAATCCGCCAATTGTAATAGATGTCGGAGGAGAAGAGATTGATAATGGACCATTGATAAATGATCCATAGTCTTTGTGTGTAGATACGGACATAGAGCCGGCCGACATTGTTGCGACATCTTCTCTTATATCTACCACTGTTGTACTTGTTGGGGATGGTCTAATTATCATTTATGATTTTCCTGTAAATACTGTTGCCGGCATATAACAATCCTTTTTTCTAACCTCTTTTTTAACATCATTAATGACTGTTTTTTCATCTGCCTTTTGTTGAAAATCTACAAAAGTTGATTGGTGCATTGGGTTTGATACAAACATATTTTGACTGTTCCCGTATACCCCAACTGCGCCCTTATGAAATGTTTGATCGTATTTTTCTTTTTTAAGGATTGATATTAGCTCTGCTTTTTGACTATCAGTTAATTGAATTTTCTTTTCTGTAAACTGATCTATTATACCATCTTTACTTTCAAATCGTAAATTAAACAACTCTTCTCTTGACACTGATCTTGCATCTGGATTAGAAAGCAATGTGCATCCTTCTGGGAAACCCGAAGACTTAAAAAACACCTGAACACGAGAACCTATAAGCGTTTTCGGATCAACAACCTGAGTTGATGAATTCATATTTAAAGGAATTAAGACCTCTGCCATTGTTGCTGTATGTTCAGGAGCGTGAGTAGGGAGGCCAACTAAGTGCCTCCCACAACTAACTGTATTGCCCATCATATCTGGAAGATTTTTACCGACAAGTCTAACAACGACAAATATTTGTGTCCCCTGTATTGATACTGACTCAATCTTACCTTGGTCAGTATATTTAATACCTGCGTTATTAATTGTTTGGTCAACCAATGTAGGCTTTTTAGGTGTTAACATTGTCATTCATCCATTGCTAGTTTTGTTATGATTCTAAATCTGTGTGCATCTTCGCCTTTGCCGGCATTCCAGATATCGCTAATATTGGATGCAGTTCTTTTGATATTTTCCCATTGTAACTCTAAAGCAGATTTATCATTATTCCAGCCAAATAGACCTGCTGTATATTCTTGTTCAAATACTGTTAATGGCATTTTTAATAAAGATCTATGTCGCATTTCTCTTTTTACTGTATATGATTCATACAGATTTTTAAAGAAACCGAATATAGCCAATGCTACAAGAATAATAATCACTGCATATACTGTAACAACTACAAATCCACCTGATAGTAATCCTCCACCAAAGAGTCTTGCACCCATTGTTATTGTTTGCTGTATCAGTGCACTTGTTCTTGGGAAAAATCTTAAGAATCCTGTACCAATAGAGGAACTGAATCTAGATGCTAAACCTACAATTCTTGATGTCCATCCACTTAGTAATGCTGATTGAGTTACTTTGCCACCAATCCATCTTAATCCGGCCTGTGCACCTTTATATGTTAGGTATCCACTTAAACCAGTTACAGCAGCATTCCCGCCAAATGATAAAGCATTTTCCCATGATGCACCTGGAGTTGGAGAAATGTCTGCCTGATTATAAACATACGCGGCGTGAGATGATCCAACTTGAGCTTCTTTAAATTCAGAGAATGCTCTAGCTACAAATGACATGTAAATTCCGAACTTCATATAGAGGTTAGAATACAAATGAGTTGCAGGTTCAACAAACATGCCTGGAGTAATTATTGTTATATAGCCATCCCATTCATTATAAACGTGTTGAACTTCTCTACATTTGATTACACCCTTCATAACTCTTAGGTCATCAACCACATAGGCATAGTCTCCAGGTTGAATATTTGGATTGCCGGTTATGATAATTTGTCCGTCGTACATTTTCTCAAGTTCTTCAAGCAGGTATCCTTGTGCAGTTTTAACTGCCATGCCTTGCGAAGATATTGAAGAATCTGATATGAAGTTTTTCTTAACATACGCTGGGTATAAGCCGCCATTGGAGTTCATGCTGAATTGGTCATTTTTACCAAGTCCAAAATCTCCTGGTTCGCTACCATATTCAACTACTGCGCCTGTTATACAGTTCTGATTTAATCTTAACTGATTAGATAAGATATTATATGAATCGCTAAGGATATGGAAATTGGTGGCTGGACCATACATTCCAATGTCAACTTCTTTTGTCTGTTGTGCAGCATGTGTTACATGAGCTAAATCAACTGCTGATTGTTCTGCCCTTAGTTGCTCTTCTCTGGATCCATTTCTGGCCTGTACAACCTTTTTAACTCCTGACATTGTTGTGTCTTGTGGTGCAAATAGCTCTTCTTCGCCATTACCTGCTAATGTTGGTTTACTATCCTTAGAAATGCTTTGCCTAATTTGAGATGCTAGACTCTGAGGTTTTTCACCTTTGATCATCATCTGTTCTTTGATCCCAGTAAAGGTAGTTGATCTACCATCAAGATTTTTAACCAATGCGATAGAAGAGGGGAATATACGGCGGCCGGTAGTTATTACATCCCAAACAGTTTTATTTTGAACGTGGAAGTCAGGAAAATAATCTCTAAGTCCAAATGGGAAAATATCATGCCATTTAGTAATAAAGAATCTATCTGCCATATCCACATTCATAATCCATGTGTTTTCAAGCACGTCTGTTTGCCCGCCAAAACTAGTGAAGAAGTATTCATCTGTTTTTGTGTTCCATGCTGTAGCCCAAGCGTGATTTTTATCCATCTCTTGTTGAGCAACGTTTACATTGACATTCGCACCTTCTGCTTCAGCTTCATCTGCATCTTCAAACCATCTTGGACCCCTGCCAAAGTGTTGAATATTTGCATACTTAAGAACCTTGGCAACAGCTGCTGAGATATATAAGTCATCATTTGCAGACGAATTGAATGTAGGAAGAATGTCTCCTAAGAACAATAATTCGTTTTGAAGCTCTCTTCCGTACCCCTCCGCAACAACTTGTAATACCTCGCCTGTATTGGTCTCCGTGATCATGCCGTTGAATACAATAGACAATAGATTTGGATCATTGCCATAACCCATTCTGATTTGAATTTTATTACCAGCCTTGATTCTCAACATGTCTAAAGTGATAATTTGTGCCTCTTCACTCTCCAATGAAGATAAATCTATGGCAGAGTTTTTTAAGCTTCTAACCTCTCTTGGATCTGATGAAGTGTTTAATGGATTCATTACTTCAAATGATGCAACTGCTACAGGATTATCCTGATTTGCCATTTCAACTTTAATATTGCGAACTGCCGGGATTTCATAGTAACTTGCATTTGTGCGGAAGTTAATAAGCTTAATAAGGCTATTCTCATTGTTGCCATGAACCATATAAACTTTATATGTTGGCAAAAGTTTATCAAGTCCAGTTCTGAAATCTTTAGAAAGAGTTTCCAATCTTGATTCTGCTTGGATTTCTTCTGTCCAAGGAATTGGATCAATAGCGATATCTACTGGCTCAGAACTTCTTGGCGCGGCAACCTTATCGCCCTGTATGTCGAGGTCACCAGTATTTAAAACGCCGATACCAACTTGCCCGCCAGCTGCTTTAGAATAGTTCTGGTCAATTTCTCTAGTATGCAATCTCATGAACTGTTCAACAGTCATAGATGCATTTCCCCCATTCTTAAATACTTTTGCTTGACCAAGTACATCAACTGCTCGCCTATTTCTATTGTCATACATTTTGTAGAAACCACCAAGACCCTGTTGGTGCATCATGTACACTTCGCCCGGAGTAGGCTCTCTGTGATATCTTCTTTTAAATGAATTGATATCCTGTTGACGCATTTTTAATGCTTGTCTAACATTAGTTCTTGGATCCCAAACGGTTGTGTCATTAACTCCGTAATCACTATGGAATTTTCTGACAATCTGCATAAGGCCAGCAGCTTTTGTATCTGGATTCCATGCTTTTGGGCTGAATTTGGATTCATGCCATGCCATAGCTAATGCAAGATTTGGGTCGAAGCCAAGTTTAGTAGCTTCCTCGGCAATGATTCTTTGCATATCCATATGGTCTTTGCTAATTGCCCCTAGACCAGCTTTGGCATTTGTAGCCTTAACCTGGTTGCGGAGTCTTTGCATATCATCTTGCACTTTGTCTGATACGGCTTTTGTGTCATTTTGTTTAGTTGCGACTGGGACGCCGGATGGACCTTTTGAATCTATTCTTCTACTACCTTTTGTGCCTGTGCCACTATATGCGCCCATTTGATTATGAAATCCAAATGGACTTATAACTCCACCATTTTTTCTTATTTCATAATGAACATGTGGCCCGGTTGAATGTCCAGTATTTCCGCTTATTGCTATCTTTTGGCCCTTGGAAACTCTTTGCCCTCTGCTAACCAGCAATCTTGAATTATGTCCATATCTGGTTACGATACCTCCTTCATGAGATAACTCCATAAGGTTTCCATATCCGCCGGCCGGCCCTGCTCTTAGAACAGTGCCATCTGCCGGAGCATAAACAGGTGTGCCAATTGGACACGCCAGATCGACGCCTAAATGTGGACTACTTCCGACTCTTCTTATTTCTCTAAAATAACATGATACCCTTTCGTATCTGACAACTTGTCCTATTGTCAGCCATTTGCCAGGCTGTGCAGATAGGGCAGAGTCTACCTCTGATTTACCACTGAAGTCTCCATTATAATCAACTTTAACACCCTCATTATTACGCTTAACATCTGCAACTGAACCGTCTGGATTTTGTACAACCCTTGTTGCACCTGTCGTTGGTAGTTCTCCTGACAAGTCTGTTACATTTGTGAACTCTGCCATTCCTGGGGCTATTAAAGCTTGTGTATCAACTAAAAGTTCATTTATTTGTGGAAGCATCTCTTGCCATGTAGCTAAGAGTTTTTCTCCAGATATGATATTTACATCGTACACAAATGGAAGCGCTGGAAGTGATTGCCATGCAGGATATTCTTTTGTTTGAGCAATGTTTCTTAGAACTTCTCCATAATTGAAGTCTGGTAAACCTTCTCCATACATTCTTGTTTGAGAGCCACCGTTTTCTGCAATCCACTGCTCTTGTTTTTGAATGTCCTCGCTTAAGGCTTTAATTACCTCTGGAGTGTCTAAGCCTCCTGTTAGGGCTTTTCTATAAGCTCTTTTAACGGCACTTTCTAATCTTCTTAGTGCTTCGCCTTTAACTCTTTCTTCTGATCCTGTTGCTGATTTTTGACTTTGAAGGCTTACATATAGTCCGACTATTCTTTGAACTTTCTCTGCTGGAGTAGCCTTTTTCCATGATTCATGGTTTACCATTGGGGCCAATAGAGAGTCTTGGTGAACAGTCATGCCTTTTGATTTTTCTAAATCATTCGCGCGATCCCTATCAATCATTTCATTAGTTGCAGCAAGAATCTCTTCATTAATTCTTTGAATAACGGAATTAAGGCCTGTGTCAACTGCTCCTGTTTTATCTTTTTCAATTTTTAATTTGATAAATTCAAGAAGTCTTGTTCCTTGGTTTACATAATCATTCCATGCATCAACTTTGGAGGCTAAAGAGTATTTCCCATTTTCTATTGCCTGATATGAATCTGACTCAATAAATGTGTGATTGTGAACAATGACATTATTTGCCTCGCCAGCTGTAGATGAGTGACTAGAATCAAGCGCTACATAAGATAAGCCCATTGCATTTACAAGTGGACTCTCAACTGCCATTACATCCAGACCTTTTAAAGACGGATTGTTATGACGGATCCAATCAATAGCGGCGCTAGTTTCTGCTACTGCCGCCATGATTGCTGAACTAGACATTCCCTTTTCGTGATTACTTATTGTTGTAATAAGCAGTTCTGTTGGAGAGTGTCCAAGATATTGACAGAACGGATAAACATACCCTTGGACTGTTTGATTAGCAAATCTATTACGTCTTCTTACCCTAATAGACTGAATTGCTGTATTGGTTTCGGATGTAGATGTGCCTGCAATGCGTTTTCTTAACCAGCCGATATAGATTCCTCCATCTTCATCAAATCTTTGCTTATCGCCAACATCTTTTCCGGTTATTTCTGACGTATTTCTGTTTTTTGTTTTTCCAGAATCTCTTTGCGCAGAGATGTCGATATTCCCGGTATTTGAAGTTTCTACTGTTTTCAATACGCGGAATGATCTAACTTGTCCCCATAGGAATTTTGTTTTATCTACTTTTGCAATTTCTTCTGATGAATAAATCTTAGGAGAGCCAATGCTAAAATCGTAACTTCTATCATTGCCTTTATTTAATAGGCCGCCGGAATGTTTATTAACATCAGAAAGATAATGCTCCACCATTGCCTCTAAAACATTCGAGTCTTCTGGATTGTCAGTATATTCGGTTAATCCGCCGCCTTCTTCTGCACTTTTAACATCGCCGGCTAATGCAACATCTCTAACACTTCCTACTTCTGGAGAAATTGTTTTCTTATCTCCATATAAAGAAATGAATTTAATAGACTTAGCTAATGGTCTCCAATTCACCATTTGGAGGCGCATAGAGAATGTTACAACACCTTGTCCTTGGTCAGATGAATTCATCTCTGCTTCGTATTCACGAATAGCATACATGAAGTATCCAGATCCAATGGCTAGATTTAAATCAGATAAATGATTCTCTTCTATTGCATCAGACTTAATAAAGACATATGGACAAGCTCTACACATAGAGATTAGCTGTGATAGTTTTTCTACATCATCCTCTTTTGATACATCGAATTGGAATGTTACAAGGCTTAGCATTTCGCTATATCTTGATGTGGACACCAAAACTGAGGAGTCCCTTAGGAACTCCTCTTGTGATGAGTAAAATTTATCTACCTTATCAAATGAAACTGGCTCTAAGTCTAGTCGCCCATTGATACTAAATGTAAATCTTGCCATTTTATTATTTGCCTTATTAATAGTTTCTATTATCAAACCTTACAGTGTTACGACTATTTGTATCACCTTGGAACATTGACCGCATATTTTGCTTGATTCTAGATTCTGAATAGTTATTGATTTGTTGACCATTGATAGTAACAGACTGACCATCTGCTCCCCATTTTTGAATATATGCTGATTCACTTGTTAATGGAGGTAGTGTTGGATTTGTTCTTGCTACTGGAGAATTATACATTGGAGAAGACATATTTGGAGATTCTGCGCCACCAATAAGGGCTAACGCTCCAAATCCTGCCGCGCCGAGAATTAAAGAATGCTTATTCTTTTTGAGTGTTGAAACCATTGACCTCAGACCATCGTCTGTTTCTGAAATTATATTTGATTCCAGTGCTCTTTGCAATTGTTCTGATCCAGCTTGAATGCTTTCAAGTGCATTGTCAGATATGCCAGATAATCTTGTTGCGCCGGCTGTTAATTTATCAGAAGCAGTATGCAAATCACCTACCATATTCGCTGGATTCGCATTTATGCCAGGTCCATGATTTATAATCGCTGTCTTAATTGTTTCTGACACATTATCTAAGAGTTGTTTCCCTTCGTCAGATGTAAAGTGTTTTCCATACATTTCATGCATAAAGCCTTTAATTGTATTCCCAAGCTCTGTGAAATCTGCATCAGGATTCTTACCCCAGTCCTCTTTAATTCTCGATGTTAAATCAAGTAGAGTGTCATGAACTGCTGCACCAGTAGAAGATTTACGAACGGATTTAAGTGTATCCTCTTGAATAGATCTTGATGCCTCAAATGCCAACATCATTTTTATATGAGAATCTTTTATTGCTCCGGCTTTTGTTATGGCATCCATTTTTTCATTTGCCATCAACGTAGCGACATTTCTCTCATGTTCTGCAACTAATGAATTTGTTATCAATTGTTGCAATGAGGTAATTGCTGGAGCATCGAAATCTCTTCTTGAACCTTTTGCAATCTTCTCTACTAAGGCAGCCGGCATATCTTCTGGAATGTTTTTCATAGATGGAACTATATTAACTGCCTTAGCTTCTTTTGATGCCTCAGCCATTTTTAGGTTAATTCCCTCAATGAATTCTCCATATCTGTTAAAGACTTCTGTCTGCATTGATCCTATATTAGAAATTTCTTTGTGAATGTCATCAAATTTTTGAGCATTCTTTTTGAGTATTCCTAATACCAATTTATCGCCATCATAGTCGCCAGATTGCGCAGCTAATTGTTTAGTACCAATACCGAGAATTAGCCCATTTCTATTTCTTTGAGTATTTAAATAAAACTCGCCGGCCATAGATGATAATGGGCCAGATGCAGGTTCACGAACAGAAAAACCTACTGCAGCTTTTGACTTATCGTGTTTAAATACAATCTTTTGAATACCATTACCCTCATCTATTAGAGAATAGTCTCCATTGTTAAATCCCAAAGCTATATATGTTTCATCGTTTATGAATACAGCGTTCTTATTAGCTTTAGAATCTCTGATTCTGATTGCTTCTTCGTAACCAGTCGTTTCAACAGCTGTGACAGTTGCACCTTGATTGAACTCCCTTTTGATGGCCTCTTTTACAACATTCTTATCTGTTGCAATTTCCATATCTGCCCATTTTTTAAATGAATCACGATATGCCTCTTCTGCCAACCTGATTGTTTCTTGATGACCACTTTTTCTGGCCTGTTGTAAATCTAATTGAGAAATCAGTACATTTCTTTTTAATTTATCTATTTGTCTATTTACTGGTTTACCGTCTTCCATAGTTACAGAGCCGCTTAGATCTGTATCTAATAATTCAATAGACAAAGATTTAAACTTAGAATAGTTGCCTTTAATATTTTTTAATGCCTCGTTATCTAGAGAAATTGTCATAACTCCGTTGTCAACTTTGGCATTTGTTAAATATTTTTCAACATACTCTTTTCGTGCCGTATCCGGATTGAAAAGTTTATTTATTTGACCTTTTGCAACATCAACATCATTACTGAATGCCTGATTTATGCCTTGGGCTTCATATCTTTGCGCTAGTCTAGATTTGAATGCGTATATTGCATCATTGTTTGAAGATGTCATTGATGCTATGGATTCTTTTGACATCCCGTTCATAGACATTGCATCTTGCGCCATCCATGAGATAGTACCCTTAGATGCATTTGCACCTGTTATTGCCTCGTTGCCAGACTGGAATGTAACCAATCCCCAAATCTTTGGAGCCATATCTTTAGAATCTAATTTTCTGTACAATTGTGCAAAGTCATTTTGTACAGCCTCATAAAATCCGCTAGATGTTATTCCGCCTAATTTAGGAACACCATTTGCGGCTTTTTTCATACGCTCAGTATTGTGCTCTAGATATTGAGTTATTACATCTTCCGATCTAACTCTATTTCCAAAAGCATCTGTACCGAGAAGAATCTTTGACGTGTTTCCATCTCCATGATGAAATAGAAACTCTTCTTGAACTCCATCTTTAAGTTTTTTATTGTACTCTGACAGATTGTTCAGTATTGTTGATAAGGCTATATTTGAACTTTTACCATCGTTAATTGCTCTCTCTGCTATTAGCGTTCCCCTTGCTTGAGAAGATATATCTTTTAGTACATCCACTGGAGAATGTGACTCATGAGCGACTTTAACCTGTTCTTTTATATTAAGCAGAGATTCTTTTACTTTCCCATCATCGGCATTATTTATTAATATGTCAAGAGTATTTGTCATACTTTGTTGAGCCCTATTAATAGTTTGCTCTGATACATTTTTTGAATTATTTAATTCTTTTATTGGAGCATATAGTTGTTCCAGTACGGCAACTGTTTTTGAGTCTTGCTGTCTTAACACTACATCTGGAAGGTTTTTATCTAAACCAATAGAAGATAGCGCACGAGTAAGAGTGGTTCTTTTATATGCTGGTTTTGTTAGATCATTTTCTAATTGATCTACCATGTCCAAAGTTAGCTTTTTATAATTATCCGCGCCGTATTGTTTTAAATACTCTTTATTGGATTCTCTACTAGATTTAAATTCTTGAAGAAGTTTTTTAAATCTTTTTCCTTCTTTAGAGAGATTTGTATCATCACTAAATTCAATTGCGCCATTATTATTTGTTAGGACTCCAAGTTTTTCCATCTCGTCTAATATCTTAGCAGCTTTTCTTGTTCTTTCATCTTGAAAAACCATATTAGATTTAATATCTCCAAATCCTTTCATGCCAACGGCGTTATGATCGTCTATAGAATTTACACCATAGCCCAATAGTCTAACATTGCCTTCGTTTTCTTCTATGCCTGTTAAAACCATTTTATTTGCATATCTTGGAACCTGATTTGGTTTACCTCCAGAAAAAGCAACGATGTCATTATGAGGAACTTCTACTGGTCCACCACCATTTATAAGTGACTCTATAATTTCTCTTTGGCGTTTATTGCCTTTAATGTCTCCTTCTCCGAGATTTATTGATAATGGGAAATTTACATTTACACCTTTTAATGATGTAGCAGATTGACCATCTGACACAGTAATGCCATGAACCAATGATCCTAAAGAATTTCTTCCGGCAGATGTACCAAGTGTTACTGGAATTGAACCTCTAAGGTTTACACCTCTACCATCTTTTGCCATTGCCTCAGTTGCGTTAACCCATTCTGATCTTAGTTTTCGATTTAGGCCTGCATCCAATTGTTCTGTAGTTGCCTTAAATGGTATCTCTAAATCTGATACTGTAGCAATGTTTGTTCTGCTTAAATTCCCGCTTGAACGTTCTGGATGTGGCGAAATCCCTGCAGCTATAGAGTTCATAGTGCTAGTGTCATTTATACCTGTATTTTGAGAACGGATTTTAGCTAATGCTGGAGATGGTATACCAGCTTTTCTTGCAGCCATATCTACATCTTCAATGATCTTTTTGTATCCAGAAGATGTTAAACTATCAGTGTATCCTTTTGCTATTCCACCTTTGCTAAATGTCATGGAATTTGAGAAATCAATTTGAGAATTTCTTGGAAGAATTCCTAAATCATCTACTACACTTGATGCGCCAATAAATTCTCTTTTATTATATATATCGTATGCTTCACTTAATGGAATTCCTGTAACAGCAGAATGAAGAGACGCCGCCTCTGCTGCTGTATATCCAGTTAGCTTATGGTTATCTCCAATGATACCGGATACCTGTGCAGAGTCTCCCATTCCGAAATGCCATGCAGCAACTCTTTGCCCGTTTGGCAGTTTTGCATTTCCATTTGCATTACCGAATGGATTAAGCATAATTGGATTATATGTATTGCCACCAATCCGTTCTATTGCCCTGCCATTCTTTCTTTCCATTAGCGACATTGATACAGATTTTTCTCCTGGTCTTTTAATTTGTAGATTATTATCCGAAATACTGAAAGATGCATTTGGATTAGACTCTACAAGGTTTGTAGCAATTCTTTCTGCTTCACCTTCTGTGTTGCCAAGTGTTTGAACTAGATATTTTTTAATAGAATCTATCTTGTCATTTTTGGATGCAGATTCAGTTAAATTTAGAGTCCCTCTTTGTAGACTTTCTACACTTTTGATATTTGTTCTGTCTATTGATTTTATGTCAGCTGAGAACATACCTTTTTCATCAATAGCAATATTCTCTGGGTCTGTAGAAGATTTAAGCGCGCGGATATAATCTTTTTCTATCTTTGCATTCTCAATTGATTTGATAACTTCTTGTGGATTTTCAACTGCACTTTTACCGTTCAGCAGGAATTTGATTTGATCCTCTGTGAACACATCAGACAAAGAATTACCAGTTAAGGCTACAAAGTTTGCGTCTACAGCCTTTCTATATGATGCCTGCATTTCTATATATCTTTGTTGTGCACCTTTAATAATACCTGAAGCCTGTTTTTCTATGCTAGTGAGTCTTTCTGAAAAGAGGGCTGAGTCTACATTCCTGCCTAGAGAAGATTTATTTCTTAGAAACTTATCAAAACCAGTTGTGAACTTTTCACCATCAAAAGAATTCATCATTTCATTTATAAATGATTTTTTAAACATAGATGTATCAATTCCGGAATTTTGCATTGACGCCCTAATTCTGTCATTGATATGTCTTCTCATGGCTGTATTAGCCCGAGAGGAATTTCTTACTCTGTCACGAATAAATCTTTCCATCTCGGACTCTTTTACTGTTGCATGTTTTGTAGCATTAAACTCTTCTGGATTTACGTTTATGTAATCCAATACACCCGCGCCAAGTCTATCAACTCTGTTTTTAGTTTTTGGGATTTCTCTAACTATTTGTAGATTAGCTCCGACATAGGCACCAATACCAACGCCCGCTAATCCCATAATTGGATGATTTTCTGGATCCTGTGTGTAAGCTCCTAATGCTGCACCTGCGAGCATCAGTCTTGGATTTTTAATTTCTGCCATTGTCTTAACCTATATTTATGTCTGTATCTCCAAAACCTGTATTAGAAAATATGACATCTTTTGTTCTAATACCTTGTTGATGGAGCGTATCTTTTATTGCTAAATAATTGTTAAAATCTCTTCTTGCACTTATGTTACTTATGGATTTTAGTTTTGTAGTAACCTGGGTTTCTTTAAGGACTGCTAAGTTTTGAGACAGAGCCTGTTCGTCTTGTTTCCAATATCCGTATTCTTTTACATCTGCTTTAGAAACTTGAAGAGTCCTTAGTTTAATATCGTTAACCTCAATCCTTGGATCCCAACCTACAAAGTTTTCATCTGGGATCCCTGTCGCATCGGATATTACCTCTTCTGCTCTTTTCTCTTGGAGGTATTCTCTAAATGATATACCAATACGAGAATCTCCACTAGACTGGTATCCCTTATATGCCGCGGCGTGAGATTTTATTAAATCTGATTCTTCTTGTTCTAGTAGCGCATGAATATTCTCACCATTCTCAAGTGCATCTTTTCTTTCCCAAAGCATTTTATACATTTGGGATTCATTTGCCCCATCAACCATCGCAGATATTCTAGCTCTGTCATCTCCTTTTGCATTCACAAGTGAAGAAAAGTAAGCCCTTTCATTATCCGATAATGCTGAATATGCAGCTTCTACTTCTTGTTGAGAATCTAATCCACTTGCTACTGCTCCATACAAAGTTCTACCGGCATTTCTTTTTGCCTGATTTGCAAGACCTGTATTGGCGTAATAGTTTTCCCGATACAGTTTCATTTGTTTATAATATTCAAGTGCATCGAAATAATTATCTACATTTCGTTTTTCTTGAACATGGTCTGGAATAGAATCTGGGTCAAAATATTTATTTACATCAGAAAAGAATGGACGAATAAAATGATCATATGGCCTATTCCACAATGCTGTATCGCTGCCTGATAATTGTGTATGTTGATAATCCTCAATAGCTGTTCTTTGATGCAGTAATTTGCCTGCTGGCCTGAAGAAAGATAATCTTTCTGTTGGTAGTTCTGCATTATGTGTTGTGGTCTCCCACAATGTTCCTAAGGTCCTACCCCACAAAGAAATACCTTCTACATCATCATCTGTTTTATACTCATGAAAAACTTTTTGCCTAGCTCGCTCTTGATTTTGAATATAGATCTCGTCAAACTTGGCACGATCTTGTTCATTCATTTCGCCAGACTGATAAAGATCAGACATCTTTTTATTCATCGCGAAATATTCTTTGCTGCCATATGCAACATCTGACAATATTTCGAATTTATTTATGTCTGGATAATCTTCTGGATTAACACCTTTTAGAGATGGATTATATGTTTCATATCCTGCGCCAGGAAGTCTATCATACCCATTTTCTACTTTATCCCAGAATGCACCTTTTGAGAAATCTGTATAATTTGAATTTCCATTAGGAAGCCATGTGGTTGAAACCTGGTTGCTTAATGGATTGACTCTATCATAAGTGACCTCAGTTGACATTGGAACAATACGGCGCAATACGTCAGCACCTCCAAATAAGCCGCCAAGATTCCATGACTGAAATTCTCTTGCAAAGTTTGTAGCTTCACCTGATCTAGCTATTTGATTAGAGTGATCAGTATCTCCTACTCCTAAGCTAGATGTTATTCCGGACATTGCCCAGCCTTTAAGACCGATAAAGTCTTGTGCTGCATTGAATGTATAATTAAATCCTTCGCTTACTGGATCATATCTTGGATTAACTTTTCCAGTTGCTAAATTATCATCAATAAGAGATTTAAACTTAGATGTATACTGTTCAGCTATTTGGAAATAATTTCCCGCTTGGATATCGCCGTTATTATATAGACCTAAGTCTCCTGACTCAGAAACACTGTTTGGATCGTATTCATATCCTTGCTGAATATTATTACCAGAGATTTTATACATTTCTGGATTAATAATATCAGGTTTAATTACTTGCCCTATTGTTTTCTCAAATATTTTACCAGCCCAACCACCAACTGATACGTCCATACCCCAAACTGGATATGGCATATCATGTTTATGCATTTCTTCAAATCTATATGGATTTCTGAGATAATCAAATGGATGCAGGAATGGATTTAAAGATTCTTTTGTGTCTCCGTCTCCATATAGAATTTTGTCTCTATTGCCAGCTTGCAATCTATTGAACCAGTTTTTGGTGAAGTATTTTACTCCCTCGCCCTCAATATCTCCACTTCCGCTGAACCACATTCTGTTACGTTTGATTGCTACATCTTTGCCTTCGTAGTATTCAGCTTTTGCATCGTCAGATGATTCACCCATTAATGCGCCCGGAAGGAATGGTAAAGTTAATAATGCACCTACTAGTGCACCTCTCATTGCGAATTGTTTTGTTCTTGTAACTCTACCAATAGAAGAATTTAGAATAGTATGGTCTACTGCATCAGATACGGCGCCGGATATTACATTAGATTGCTGTACAGCATTTCTTACCCCCTCTTTATATGTTCCGCTTAGAAATGAAGGGAGAGCTCTTTCTGCGTACGCATATGTGCCGGCGGCCATAGCTCCTGCTAATGGAAATCCAGCTAGTCTTAATAGACTAGTTGATCCTGGGGCCATATACTCTTGCTCTGCAACATATTCCCTAAAGTTATCAGATACAACTTCATTATATTTGATTTTTGCATTTACTGCGCTTGCAGATAAGCCTTCTAAAACACCTTTATCGTATCCGCTTCCATCTGAGCCAAATACTTTTGATGCATTATCTAAGACATAATATCCTAGGCCTAATGCTCCTAATTTTACTGAACCATGTTTTATATATCCGAGTGCAAGCTCTCCTATTCCCGCATTTTGATGTGCATTAGGATTTATCTTTCCATACTTTTTAAGAAATTGAAAAACCTTATTTTCTTTATTAATTAAGGTCCCTGTCATTTCTTCTACGAAAGCGACTGGTTCATTTACTGTATTAAAGCCTTGCGCAACAGCCTGGCCAACAACTGTTTTAGCCCATTTAAATTCTGAAGACTCATTTCCGCTTGAGGCTATAAATGTTAAAGGTGGCGCTCCTTCCGCTACATTCTTACCTAAATTAAAAACTTCTTGTTCTGCATTTTTAGATACACCTGCTCTTGCGACAAATCTAGATAGGATTCGATTATAAGCAGACGATTCATCGTGAAGTCTGTTTATCCCTGTAAATTCAGATGCAACCAGTCTTGCATCTTTAAGAATCAAATTTCCTTCTGAATCAAACATTTGTCCAGAACGGTAAGTAATGCCATTTGCGAAATCTGAGGTTGTTAATTCTCTTTCGCCATGCATTTTGAACATTTCTCTGAAATAATTTTTCTGTGCAGCTAATGCATCAGAATCAAAGAAGTGTTCACTTTCTCTTGTCGCAAACGGTTGAAGAATGTGTGAAATCTGAAATGTTCTTAAAATGTGAAAAGGGGAGAGCTCCTCAGCCATTCTTGCTGTGTTCATTAGCAAGTTGGTCAAGGTAACTCTCCCGCCGCCAAAGATTCTTAAAGCATCATCTTTTGTTCCAGAAACAGACTCTGCTAAGTATCCAAAGTTAGAGTATTCCCTAACTCGTTTTTGTATTTTTTGATTTTCAAGTGCACGTTTAATAAGGTACATTGCCCCAGCAGACAGTCCGTATTTTGTGATTGAGCCAATTATTTTTTGCGCTTCTTCATCTGATTGGACTTCATTTGGGGATGAACTTGTTGTGTATAATTTCTCTTTAATATAGGGGCTTCTTATTTCTCCGGGCTGAATCCCGTCTTTTGGAATGACCCCATTGTTGAATAGCATAGCTACCGTTACGCCGCTAGTCATCTGTATTGACCCCTACATCTTTATTAATAGTATCTTCTTGTTCCTGAATTTCGGTTACTTCATTTGGGAATGCTCTATGGCAAACTGCGTACATTTCAAATAGTTTGTTTATTGGAAGCTTTTTCACTTCTAAATATGGAGTAGATAAATATTTTGAAACAATAGCAGACATAGTATCTAAGATGTCTACATTTTCTGTGTACTCTTTAAACGTTTTTATTGGATCATCAATATGAGACATTGATTTGGTTAATATTGCTGAGCCAACTGTAGCTATAAATCCGGCCGATGATTTTTCTAAATCTGAACCATCTTTTATCCCAGGAATACTAACAACGCATGAACGAAAAATATCTTCAAACATTTCGTCTGCGCCATATGCATCTTTTACAGAAATCCTCAAAACGCGAGTTATTTCTTCACTATTTAGAAGTCTAGCTATGACAACTAAATCCTTATACATGATTCCATCTATTTCAATTATGGAGTTGTTGAAAGGGATTAAAATATTTCCCGCGCCGAGGTTTACTGTGTTCATTTTTATAATACCTTAATTTGAGATAAAGCAACTGCATCCGGAACGAAACCAGATTTATACATGATTTGCTCTTTTAGTGTTGAAATAACCCCAGCTGGAGAGTTATACATAAACTTCTCGTTTGGCTTAGGATATAGAAGACATCTTCTCACGATTGCTTCTTCTGCCCTCGCCTGCTCATTTAATGTTCCACTTTTAAGAAGAGATTTATATTCTTGTCGTCTTAAAATACGCCACAGATAAATGTCATCCTCATTTAGGATCGTAGAAACTTGAATAATACCATATTCGTCTTTCCATCCCTCGATATCATAAACAGTCGGCGCCTCTTCCTTATCAGAAAGAAGTTCAATAAGCATATCAACGTCTGTGTATTCTCGTCTCTCTTCTTCTTGTTGTTGCTCTTTAGCCATCTCAAGATGTTCAATCTCTTCACTTGTAAGATCGTCTTGTGGCAATGCGCTTAAGCCTTCAATTTCTTCTGTTCTCATCTTGGTACAACTTCCTTACCTATAAATTTGTATCCGTCTATTAATTGTCCGTCTGAACCTATGTCTACATTATGTTCGAACCCTATGACTCTACATTCTATTATAGATATTTGTTGCTGTACACCTCTAGAAATCACATCTGAATTATTATAAACGAGATTGAGAGTAAATGGATCTAAATCTGATAGATCCAATACAGACTTAGCAGAAACCTCTGATGCCATGTATCTAGCTTCTTTTTCTTTGTATGCGTTAAGTTCATCTGCTGTCAATTGCATTTGCTCATAGGGGCTTAAGGATTTGAAGCTAACTTTATTGTCTCTGAAGTTTGCTAATGTCCTAGCTAGATAATCTTTACCAGCTTTATTAATGCTTATGTATCCAGAAACTAAAAGATTGCCACGCGATAAGAAGCTGTATCTACTATTTCCTATTGTATAAACAGGTATTGAAGATAATGATTCACTAAATGCAACACTTGCTGCGTAATCAAGAAGTATGTCTCCAATATAAATCTTAAAGTCACTTGAAGAGTAGTATTTGGTGTAAAGTCCACTATAACCAACAGAACTAATTGTTTTATTAGCTAATTCTGCTTCTCTTTTTATTTTTTCCTGTTGTTCGTCTTTGTCGAGGACTTCATTCTCCTCTGGGATCTCTGGAGGATCAATCTGATATTTAAATGCATCATCTGCACCAAGTGGGCGAAGCTGTTCGACACCTGTGCCAGGTTCTGTTGCTTTTGGTGGCGTAAATGTAGGTTCGTCAGGTTTTGTTTTAGTTGGATTAACCCATTTATTGTTGCCTGGGATAAAACCCAGTTTTGTTTGTTGATTTACAGCATCAGCACCCTGTTGGTCTTTAACGTAATTTGAATAGCCGCGCCATGTTTCATTTGATTTAAAGTATGTTGATTTATCCGTGTTGAAAGTGGTTCCATATTCCAAATCAATTTTATCTAGATTGGCTTTTTTAACGGACTGATTCTCCATTGATGTACCATTAAAGTGAGCAGCATAATAGCTCATAGCAATGTCATATAAGTCGCCAGCTGTTCCAGCAGAATGAAGCTCTTGTTTGTTGCCTTGTTCATCAACTGCAAATACTTTGATAGTGTTATTTTGTCTATCAGTTTCGTATCTGACGTGTCGTTTACTAGCTAGAGTTGCCATGTTTTCTTCTCCATTCATCTGGCATTACAACTGGTGGTTGACCCCACAATCCAACGCCGTTCTTTTTAGCATTTTCATATGCAGTCTCCATCTCTCTCATTTCTGCAGCCGTTGCCCCAGCTAATCTTGCGCCAGATGGACTGTAGTGTGCCATTCCAGCTTTGATAGCTGCCAATGCATAATTGTAATTGTAGATTACATGACGGCCATATGTATTGTATGGAACGTTTTTAACATATCCTCGTCTAACATCTTCATCCCATTTTCCAGATTTCATATATTCTTCAAGGAACTGTTTAGATTCTCTCCCGAATGGCTGACCTTCTCCATCTGGAATATGTGATGTTTCTGGTGCATCAATAGGAAATAGGCGGGCTTTATATTCGCCCTCTTTTAATCTGTCTGTATTATTAGATGTATTGTAATTTCCGTTAGTGCCATATTCCTCTTTGTATAATTCGCCGCCGATGTTTTTTACACCTTTAAATTTAACAGTATCACCGTCTGTTATTTCAGATGGATCAGATGATGGATTATTTCTATAAACAAATGTATTTTTATCTGCTGTTTTATTATCAAAAACCGACGGCAATTGTCTTGGCGACCCAGTTTGATTTTTATAAGACTGAGAAACCAATTCTGATACTTTGCCTTTGTATTTGTCAGATAGCTCATTTATCTGTGGAATGTAATTTGATAAATCTTCCCCGTCATTTACTGCTCTTAGAATTTGAGAAACGATTGTTTGCTCCCTCAATTCTTGTGCAGTAACTACACCATCTTCGTTGGCATCTTCCTTCATTTGATTAAAGATTTGATTTAATTGTTCAGCTTCTTTATTTTTAAATTGGCTTTCTGGTTTATAATCTGCTTTGTCGCCTAAATCTGAGGCTTTTCTATCATTTGTTAAAGCTTGGCCATATTTTACTGAACCTATTTTATCTCTAGTTTGTCTAACGTCTCTTGCTACAAAGGACATTGTTCCCTCTGCAATAAGATCGTTAATAGAGTGCACTTGCCCACTATTGATAAGTGTAGCGCCGTATATAACTTCTGAAACGGAATATGCGCCGTATTCAGAACTTAAAAGAATAATAATATCAAATGGAATGATGTCATCAAACATGAGATGATGATACGTTCTCATTTTTTCTAATTTATTTTGATAAATGCTATCAACATTTTTCTTTAAACCGATAGCTTTTGTGATTTTTGTTAAAAAGTCTGACAGATCGTCATGGAGGAAAATTGTTCTAATAAGTGATCCAGCAACATAACGTTTGCCAATGGCGAATCCATCTATATTAGTGTTTCCAAGATTGTAGATGGGAACTTTGTCCCTGAAAGATTGATATGAAAGAGAAATCAAACTCCCCATGTACAACGCTCCGTGTCCAGGGAAATTAAAAATAACGTGGGTAGCATCGCCACCCACGCTATGATACTCTCTTTTGTATGTTTCTTGTCTACTTGTACTTATTGTTGTAGCCATAAACTATACTCCAAAGAGTTAGATTAAATTATCGGGTGTTGTATTGATCCATTGGCATCCAGTTAGAAATAGAACGCGCAATAAATGTATGTTGTTTTTCCAATACCAAATCGTCAATAGATACACCGCCACTTTCGGTCATCAATTCAACACCGTAGATAACCATCTTAGTTGTGTGACCATATTCGTTTGTAGCAACCAAGTTAATGTCGAATGGCAATACTTGGTCAGCCAAGCGAGCTTTAGCAGCAGTTCGCAAAGATGAACGAATATTTTGAGATGTATCCAAATTGATTTTACCGTAGTCAGCAGTCAGGGTGCCTCCACCACGAGAACCATTGTTATCTTTGATGTTATTAGAGCCGTAAATTGCATTACGAGCAGCATCAGTGATCGCATCTTGGTATTGGCCGTTATTGATATTTTTATAAATCCCGCCGCGACGATAGTTGGCAGTTTCGTGTTTACTCAACCATACATCAGTACGTCCAGCTTCGTCCATAGCTTCAAGCAATGTATCACGGTCAAACACTGTGAATACACATGCACCAGAGATATAACGTTTGCCACGAGCAATTGAGCGAGCATCGGGAGATCCCATTGTGTGAATTGGAGCTTTTTCCCGGTCTGCACGATATGAAACCATTTGCATTTCGCCGAAAGCTGTATTGCCAAACACCGGAGTGATATCAACACCACCAAAGCTGTGATATTCTTTAATAGCCATATTTATTCCTATATTGATTATAACCAGGAGAGACCACTAAGTCTCTCCCTATCTTTTTATCTTATACCTCTAGGGCCAGTTTCAGTGAGACGTTAACTTCACGCAGTTCGAATGCTGGAACAATTGTCAGAGCGACATCCAGAACACCTTTACCGTTAACAACTTGACGTTGGTTAACAACGTGTGCGAAGTTTACAATCACATCGGAGTCTGCAAGTTTTTGCAATTCAGATTCGATTGCGGTATCCAAAGCTACCAATGTTGCTTCTGTCAATCCTCGTCCGATGAATGGCAGGCAAACTTTACGAACTCGGTTGATAGTTTCTGCAACGATAATTGTTGTAGATACATAATCGTAGTCAGAATTGATGTTGGTTGCCAACTCACCAGAAACCACGCGAACTTGACCGTCACGAGTTGTGAACATCACATATCCAGAACCTGCAAGTTGATCAAGTTTAACTTTTTTGATCTCACCTGGCAGAGAGATACGATTTACAATAGTGTTGGTAGTAGAGTTGCCTGGTTGGATAGTGGTCAACAAACCTGCATAAACTGCTGCACCGTTTGTAACACCTGCCGTGGTTCCGCTAGAAGCAGAAGCCTGAGTCACAATCACTTGAGGAACAACTGACAGATATTTACCAATATCAACAGGAGCGCCGTTAGAGTCATAGATAATATCGCCATCAACGAATCCGCTATCTGTTTTATAGAAGCCCTGACGAGTGTCTGCACGTTCTACCATATTGCGGAGACCCAGCAATCCAGTGCCGTTAGTAACGATATTACCAGCAGAGTCTTTAGTTGCTGGAGTGCCAATCCATTTGTTCACTTCGAATGTTGTCAAAGAAGTTGGCAATGATGCTCCGATCGTTGCCAATACAAAGTCTTCATTTTCAGAAATTGTATGTGCAAAGTTGGCCAACAGATATGCGAAGTTGGCTTCGTGATAACGACGTGCAACGATAGGTTGACCGTTTCCGTTCAAATCGGCCTCTGCAACATCTTTAGTAGTTGTAGTGCCCTTACGATACAGAATCTTGGTGTCTGACCAGTCGTATTTAACTTCGCCGTCTTCTTCGTACACATAAACGTATTCCAAGCGGTCTTCTGCGGTAGAACCATCTGCAATATTTGGGGCGTCGATAATTGCGGAGTCTGTAACAATAGAGAATGAGTTTACGGTTTCCAAATCCAGCAATGCCGAATGCAACAACTCAAAGTAGCGTTTCCAAGTGGTGTCGATATTGTCTTCGCCTTCTACAAATTTACCTGGAACATGTACAGGAGTTTTCTTGATAATATATTCAACCAAAACAGTTTTTTGTGCACCTGGGGCAGTTGTCAGAGTAATGGCTTTTTGCAGACCATCATCTGAGTTACCAAGAGTGGTGTTGGCCAGTTCATCAACATTAGCAATTGTAACTTTGGTCAATTCCAGATCATCTGCTGCTCTAGTGCCTGGCAGATTGAACTTAACAGTTGTACCATCACCAGAGAAGACTGCTGAACCAGATTCGTTACCAGTTGGCTTAACTGAGTATTTGATTTGAATACGTTCGCCGGCTGGAACTGGCGCAGTGAACGAAACGTAATGACGGTTAGCAGCTTTGTCCAATTTGGCAGTGTAATCAGTGCCAGAAGCTTTTTCTACACCATTAACTTTTACAACAACATCAGAAACTGCATCTGTTTTAGTTGCGCCGGTCAGAGTGTAATCTGAAGTAGAGCCATTTCCTCGGCTAGTCACAGTACGTGGTTTAGCAGTAGGAATAATGTTAGAGAACAGCACAGGCTCAGTCGGAGTGCCCAATACCAAGTCTGTATCATAGTCAAATCCAACAACCTCAATTTGGTTACGATTAACTTCTGACCCTGGAACATTTGAGTAAATGATGTTTTTGCCTTTAAATGCAATCAGGCATGATTTACCATCATTGCTTGGGCGTGGGCCAATGTAAAGGCGGATGTTATCAGCTGCTGTTACGGATTCTTCAACAGTACGAATGTAAGTTCCTTCACCGAAGATTCCGTCCAAAGAAGCAGCACGTCCACCGATACGGTACAACTGAACTTGAGTTGCCCCACCGAGAATCGCCTCTGACATCTTACGAATCAAAGGAGTTCCTGCGCCGTGAGCATTTACAGCTTGGTTGGTGTCTCGCACAGTATAAAGACGATTGCTTTTACCGGTTGTTGAACGACCAATTACAAGGACGCGGCGAGCATCGCTTGTGTTATCTACACGAAGGTTGCCGTCTAGAAGCTCTAGATTAACACCGGGTAGGTTTTGATATGTAGCCATATTTTTATGCCTTATCAGTTTTTGTTTTCAAAATTATTAATCTTATTTAATTCATCCATAAAGAATGAGTCAACGACATGACCATAAGTGTCGATAGACACAATATCGTCTTTTTTAATAAAGCCAGGTTCATCTGTTCTGACTCTGAATAATAGCGGGATTCCAAATACACGTTTATTGCCGAAAGCTTCAGTCATGATTGTCTGACCTCTTCCTTCGTATACCAGATGACCAACATGCATTCTTAATAAATGATAATATTTTGTAAAGAAATTTTCTAGAACCGAAGAAATTTTTCTGGCGTCCTCTGCTTTTTCTGAGAATACAGTGAACTTAAGATAGTTCTCATAATGTTTCTCATAGCAGATTGCTAAACGAGAATCGGTGTCTGTTACTACACATTTATAATCTGGGCGATATTGAGTTGTTCCTGGCTCTTTGATGACCTTAGAATCAAACTCCGCCGGTTGTCTTTTATAAATTTCGTATGTGACAGTGTTTGAGAAGTTCTTTCCCTCAGGAAGATCGGGATAGATTTCTGTATAGAAGAATTTATCATTACTGTTAGGACCCAGTGGATCCTGCTCATCATTTAATAGCCCTTCCATTTTGAATAGAGAATAAAGGAGGTCTAGGAATTTGTCAATTGTTAATCTTCTATATGTTTTATTAAAAACATCTAATGGTACTGTATCTAATTTTAATCTCCCAGCCTTTTGCCTTAATGCTACTAATGCTGTTTCAAATGGATCTGTATATGCACTCATCTTATTGATAATCCTATTGCTGTGAAATCTCTTCGCCCGAAATCGAACCCCATCCTAGCTGTTTCTGATACATAAAAAGTTTTATCAGGAACAATAGGGAATTTTATGCGCCCTTCATTATTGACTATTGGTGTATAAATGATATCTCTTTCTGATACATTTATAGAATATGGGACAATTAGCATCCATTCTGAATTCATGGATCTTCCTAGTTTGCCGTTTATGGAATTGAATGAATTTGATTTTGTCATAACAATTTCCCGCGGCATCCACATATAGCCGACAATCAATTTTTCATCCCATAAATATCCAGCACCAAAGCAATCTGGACAGTCTGATTTACCCTCGTTTGTTTGTGTATTGTAGCAATGACATTTAATCTTTTTGCCATTGCTGTCTTTTCTGGAGTCTCTAAGAATGAGCTCCTTCATTTTATTGACAAATTCATTGCCCGTGAACAAATCTATCAATTCTTGACGAAGATCAATCTCTTGTATAAAGGGGGATATATTCGTTGCCATGTCCAAATCCTGTTTTATAGAATCTGCCGTCCCATTCTAGCATTTTATTTGCCGCGATAGGCATTTTAGATAAGAAAGGAGGATGATGCCATAATCTATCTGCGCGTCTATTTTTGCAATTCAAACTACCGAGTAAGAACGGATCAGCAAGTGTAGCGGCAAGCTTATCTATTTCTGCTACAATATCTTCCATGCATTTTTTGGCATCTTTTGCAAAATTTAGTGCTTTATCAGTGTCATAATTGGTATCTCTATCAACTTCAAAATCGCCGAGGACTTTTTTAACGGATTGACCTTTTAAAATGATACCATAAAGAATTGTGCCTATTTGAGCAAGAGTTGCGCAAATTACATAATCTCTTTTTAAAATAAACATATCTTCTTCAGATAGTTTAATCCCCTTTCTTTTAGTGTAAAGGTCTATCCAGATGGATTTATTAAAGATGATTTCAGCTACCTTTAATGCAAACTCATCTGTGAATGTTACAGTCCCTATTGGAAGAGAAATCTCTATATCGTGAATTGATGCATAAAATGGAACTAGAAACGTGTCATGAAATTGAGATGGAACCTCCCCCTTAGTTCCATCTGTAAACACAACTTGAAAAGATTGAATTTCTAATCTGTTATTCATTTGTAACCTCGTCTACGCCCCAATGAGTGTCGATATAGTATTTGTACTCAATTTTGTATGACTTGCCTTTATCTTCCTGCGAGAAGAATACCATTGCTGTTGTAGGTTCGATATATACTTCGCCAGTTTTTAAAGATGTCTCAATAATAGCTGTTTGAGATTGTTCACCTTGCGGCAAGAATGGTGGACGTATAAATCCTTCTGCCTCTGTTCTGATATCTAATATATTCTCTGTATTGGTGTAAACTTTTTTAGCTGGTGCTCCATTTATCAATACAGTAAACATATTTGGAAGTTTAGGTAAACCAACATATTTAGGATTGAAGTAGCCTGTTTTCTTCTCTTTGTTACCAAGGAGAGTGCACAAAACTTTTCCATTCGCGCTTATAAACTCTGGAATCTTGAATTCTGATTGCTCTGTAACAAGAGTGAAATTATTTGCAGTTAAATCAGACCACGGATCTAGACGACTTGTTAGATTCCCATTTACGTCCATAGAATAAAAGAATCCTGCCGTATGAATTGTATTCATGGCGATTGTTTTATCACTAAATGGAGATGTTTTATAAAATACTTTATCATCTGCTCTGAATGAAATAATTCTTGTCTCACTGTCGTATTCAATTCGAACATTTGTTTTACCAGATAACGTATTACTTTTTATTGTTGCCGACGAAACATTTATAGGTTGTATTGGCCCGGCGTCAGTTTTAATAAACCAGAATTTATTCCCCTTAACATTGCCAACATAAACTCTTAATCCCTGTCCATATCCATAGGTCGGTCCTCTGTCTGACTGTGCTATATTAATAGCAATGCACCATAGGCCTTTTACTTTTTCTGGATCTATTTTCAATTTGAAGTCACCAAATGTGGCGCAGTTGAAGCTATCTGAACATATTCCGTTTGGCATACCATCAGATTTAATAAACCCATCGCGTGTAATTCTAGCGTTGCCATTTGATATAAATGGATATCTCAATTCCTGGATAGGCCCTTCCGTAGAAATTGTTCCCTCATGAGAAATTGTATCTGACAACTTAGATGAACTGAATTCAGATTGAATTATTGCTGTGGAGACATTATCATTTAGATATCCATCGAATTTATAAAACTCGTAAACATCATTTTCTATAAATGTACCACTTGTTCCAACTGTAATCTCCATGCCATCTATGACTGTTGTTCCACTAAGAATGAATTTGTCGCCTGTTTCAAATAGTCCAACTTTTTCAGAGAATGTATTATCAGAATTTTTTATAATTTTAATATTGTTTACACTGTTAAAATCGCCATATTCGTCTTGGCCCAAGACATATGCAGTTGTCATAACTTTTAACGGAGTTTCTCTGTTTGGTTTGAAATATTCGGCATATTCCTCAGGTGTGTACTGATAACATGCATTTCTATTAAATGCAACAACAAGATCGTATAGTCCATTTGTTACAGCTGTTACTGGAATATAGCTGTAATTATCATCCCTCATTGGAACATATTTCTTAGATAAAACAAGAGATTTAGTTTTATCTCCGACACTTTTATTTATCTCTGCTATTGTTCCGGACATTAATCCGTTTGATACATTTGACAAATTTAAAATATTCGTTCCTCTGTATGCGCATATAACCTCATCGGCAAGATTATTTCCAGACATATCGCATAGCATACTATCTGATGAACTATAATTTGAAATACTGGTAGATCCAAATGTAATTTCCGCAACTGCCCCAAAAAATATTTTAGCAGATTTGGTATATCCTAGAAAAAATCTATTATTGGCCGACATTGAAATCTTTTGAGGCATTATATTGTACAGATGATTGATGCCCAATATATTATATTTATTGCTTTGATATCTAAGATATGGAACTAATTGAGTTTTTAAATCATCTGTTACATAATATCCTTCTTTACAATATGAACATAGATTTACACCATATGTAGATCCATATGAATCCGAATATGAATCACAATATATTTGCACTTGTTTGCCAGTTTTATTGGAAGTAGATATCCATAATCCTTTTGCGTAATTTGTACTTATTCTGCCATTCACATCGAATAGTACAAATGTTTTAAAATCTGGAGAGTCATAATCAGTACAGATTGATGATAGGTATTTTAAATAATTTTCATCTTTAAATCCGTTTTCATTTATTAACTCTGCTTTGCTAATAGTAGTCCAAGTTTGACATCCATCTTTTGTGAATCTCATTCCTGCATTGTCTACTATAGTTACCCCACCTTTTCCATTTGTATTAATTGCATATACATTATCAATAGAAGGAATTTTAGTAACTACCGGCGCTGCAGTATCATAAATATCTCCTTTTATTTTCCATAGGCCATTATTCTTACATGCAAGATAAATTTCTTTCTTGGCGATATCCCAACCTATACCTGTGATCCATACATCGTTTGTCGCACCGGGAAGATTGTCTTTGTCAAAAAGATGATAATTATTTTCAGTGATGCCTGTTAAAATTAAACCTTTTTGAGATACTATTGCGACATTAAACCCCCATAATGCAAAGTATGTTCCAGCATAAGAATACCATTCTGCATTTTTACATTTAAATTGAGGAATAATTAAATGCCCTGATGCATTTGTACTAAGATGTGGTACACTCGCACCAAGTTGAATATTATTGTTCCCAATATATGACGATACATACGTTTTCTTGAGTTCGAATTCTGCAACACCAGGAATACCGCCTTTGGCAACCCTTAGAGACCATCTTTCTGGTATATATTTATTATCTTCTAGTCGTTTAACAGAAATTTGTCCAGTCCCAGCTTTGAATGATCCAGAATCCAAGAATGGTTTTGGCGTTTTGCCACTTTGAAGTTTCTTTTCAAATACAACAGGGGTTTGGTTACCAGATACACTAGTTAACATTGTTGATGACTCATTGCCGAATCCCCAATAATCCTTTGCGGCGTTCACATATGAAGATGTTGCTGTAAAGTTTCCGCATGTATTCAAAGAGTCATATATAAGATTTTGAACAACTGATGATTGCATTGGCCTTGTAAAAATATTATCAGGAGAATTAGACACATTTTTTATTTTTACATTTTTAGGAATTATATATCCGGTATATTTATCTTTAAGATGATTTTTATATTTTATAGATGTTGTCGCCTCTCTTGTGTCGGCACTTGTAGGATCTGATGGTATATCAAAATCAAAATCTTTTCTTGTCCCAATATTTATTTTTGTCCCATGATTAAAAATAGAACCAACAATTCCTGTTTTAATTGGATCATTCTTATCTTCGTCTAGAATAACTCTATATGTAATATCTATTATCATAGTAGAGTCTTGAACAATTAATTCATCCAAAGGAGTAAAAAATGTAAATGGATTACTTTTTGAAATGGCAGACGGATTGGAAAAATTTCCAACAAATATAGTCCCGATATCTCTTGTTTGTGCAGGAGCCTGCAGTTTTCCTTTGAAAACTAAATTTAATCTACCCAAATTATCTATTTCTGTGGTATAGCCGTTCTCTCCAGGATTAAGATCCGCCATTGTGTAATATTTTTGATTATTTACGGTAAAACCATCATTGATATTGTAACTTTGATTTGCAAAAAGGCCTCCAGACCTTTTTGATTTTGTCTTTAAAAATGGGGCAACAATAATATGCGGTCTATCTGTAGGTTCCTGAATTACTCCATCATTCTTGTATCTATCTAAAAATAAGCCAGTAGCTAAAAACTCTGGACTCATATTCAAGTCCACATGGAATGTCTGTGTATTTTTAACTGTAATCTCTTTGATTACATTTCCTGTATTTTTATCTCTAATAGTTAGAGTTGGAATTCCTATGAAATTTGACATATTATTTCCTATTTTGTTTTTATTAATATTGAATTTGATGTTTCTAATTTATTTGAAGATATCAATACAGGATTGATATTTAAAGACTTAACACTATATCTATTTTGAATTATGTTTCCGCTATAAGAATTAGATTCAAATAGAGAATTATTGCTTAATGTATCTGAGAACTCTTTTGAAATAATAGAGATTTTTTGCGTTTTTACCTCTATATAGGAGTTTAGCGCGGCCGATAATAATGTGTTTGAATATAATCCATCCAAAATCGTTGGAGTTTTGTTTGAAATCTCTTGATCATTTGATTTTAGATGTTCAATATATTTTTTACCATTGCTACCGTTAAAACTAAATAACGCTTCCTTGCCGGATTCTATGTCAAATAAAAAATTTGTGCCGTCATTTGAGAGATTAGAAATATCGCCGGAAAATGATGCTGATCCAGGTACAGAGAAATTTTTAATATCATCTGTTATTAGACCAGTAATTCTAGATCCTTCGGTTTTTCTTAATTGTTTATTTACAATTACTCTTGGGTATATCGGAGTGTATGTAAGATTACCAAGTCTTAATTCAGAAGGATAATCGCCATCTGTTGAATGAAATTCTACTCTATCTTCATTGCTTTCGTATAATATATTTGACGACAATAAAGTATTAGATGTTAGTTGATCTTCTAATCCAAGAATAGCTACGCCGTTTTGAATTTTTATATTAGGCTCTGCAACGTATATAAGAGCCTCTACATCATTTATTAAACAAAGACCCTCATCCTCTGTTGTGAACTCAGTTGGCTTAATAACAAATTTAAATTTAAAGATTTGTAACTTTTCTGTTTTTGACTTTAATGTTAATACAAAATGATCTTTTCCGACCCCGGTCCTTTTTGATAAAATTGTTTTAACATTTTCGAGCATCTCTTCATCATTTGGATTTATAGTCATCCTTATTGGAAATCTTGCTGTACCCAATTGAACCCTATAGGCATCTGCAAACTCTGACAGTTTTATTCGATAATAAAATATTTTTGTTCTGCCAAATACCTTTTTAAATGGAATACCAACAAGATCAATAGAAGTATTGCCGTGTTCAACAGTTACCTGCTGTGGTTTTTTAAGGATTAGGCCATCTGGAATTAGCACTAAGCCGCGCTTTTTGAATTCTTTTGATAGAAGCAGTAAGAAGTTCCTAAGATCAGATCTAGAGAAATCATATTTTTCGTAATCTATTTTCATATTTTACTCCACAAAATCAGATGCCTCAAATCCTCGATCTGGAGTGTATGCTTTTGCATATATCTCAAAATCTTCGTAGTAAATTCTTTCTTGTTTCTTCCATCTGGTATAGATACACGCGCGGTTATCTCTTTTAACTATACCTCTCCATAGTTTAACGCCAGGAAATCCATCAACAGTATCTTTAACTAAGATAACATCATCAAGCAAATTATAAAAGCTTTTATTAACACCTTCTTTTGTATTGGACTCTACAACCAGCGGGACGTCAGGAACGCCAACAGTTTTTGTTTCTTTGAACTCCATCAATGATGCATCCCATCTACCGTATGACATCATTAAAGTGGCCTTATCGCCATCCTGATTAGAAAAATAACATCCGTCTGTTGTTATCTCTGCTATTGTATTATAACGAAGAATTTCATCTGGATGTTCATTTTTATAAATCCTAATAATTTTGAAAATATCCCCTGTTATACTGAGTTCCTCAATCTTTTCTCTTATTCTAGGGTTGATTCGCTTAAATATTTTTAACAAGAATTCATCACTATTACGAACCTCTCCATCTCGGAGTAAAAACGGTTTTGTTTCAAGTTCTTTATTATCACTCATAATTTATACCCAGGAAGATGTGGATCACCAAATGTGTTTAAATCAGTATATTGGTATTTACCGTCTGTTGGAAGCTTTTCGTAATCGCCTTCTTTTTTCTCGCCGTCTTTATTTTCAGTTCTGCGGACATCGCTTGGCCCTCCACCTTTTTCAGACTCTTTGAACCAATGGCCGCTTTTAGCATCACCATCGCCAGGAACAGGATGATACCAGTGATCTTCTGTTTCTTTCCATTTTTCTGGTGTTCTGATAACATTGCCGCTTTTATCTGTTACGCGACCAGAATCAATTTCCCACCATTCAACTCCATCTGATGACCATCCATCTTGTATGCCCTCTAATATCCCTATTGAATTATATCCATCCATCAATTTGTAAACGTTTAATCTTGGACATTTATTGACTTTCTCATATATTAAATGGATTGTGTAATCCCCATTGAGAACTACTGCTGATCCTTTATATGAGAATGTAAAAGTTTTTACCGGTTTTCCTTTTTCTGGGAAATTAGATGTGAAGTCTTTTTGCGTTATTACCGTATCAATAGGTAGTCCGTAGTATCCGAACAGCTGCTGGCACAATGTATCTAATATTGACTTAGACTCTTCTAGCGTAACATCATCTGATGAAAAACCTTTATGTGCATAGAACACAATTTTATTAAGGCCAGCGTTATACATAACTTTGCCCTGGTTATTTTCATCCCATTTATCATCTGCTTTATTAGATACCGCGAAGTCTTTATTTGGATCAAATTGTTTTGTTATATATTGACCAAAAAATTGATAATCTGTTGAGTTTTTTATTTTAACCCCAACAGTTGATGTATCATCTGTATTTTGAACTGGGTCAGAAACGATGAGGTCATCTCTAAGCTCATCTCTGAGTTCTTTTGAGATGTATGCTGAAATTTCTTTATTATGAATTTCCTTATCTTTATTTCCGGAATTCATATTAGCAAAAGATGTCACATTTGTAGAAAAGAAAAATGTGTCATGATCGATAGGTCTTAATGGTTGTTGTAATCCAGTTCTGAAATGTTCCGGCGCCCATAATCCATATTCTTTGGCCTTATCGTAAATAGTATGTTTACTTGGTGGACAATTCAAG